>Ga0210384_10003592_pt1 | contig 17858 bp, 18 predicted proteins | sample IncBWH2MmetaG_FD_160574 | JGI IMG/M metagenome (GOLD analysis project Ga0210384, IMG submission 160574) | Forest soil microbial communities from Barre Woods Harvard Forest LTER site, Petersham, Massachusetts, United States - Inc-BW-H-2-M | ecosystem: Environmental > Terrestrial > Soil >...
TCCCACTCGAGCCTGCGTCCATGCCGGGCCGCGTGGTGGTGCAGTGGGACAAGGAAGATTGCGCCGACCTCCGCATCATTAAAGTGGACTTGCTCGGCCTGGGCATGATGGCGGTGCTGGAGGATTCCATCACGCTGATCCGCAATCATTACGGTGAAGAAGTCGACCTCGCCCACCTGCCGGCGGACGACCCCACGGTTTACTCCACGCTGCAAAAAGCCGACACCATCGGCATGTTCCAGGTGGAAAGCCGGGCCCAGATGTCATGCCTGCCGCGCCTGCGTCCCAAGCGCTTTTACGACATCGTGGTGCAGGTGGCGATTATTCGCCCCGGGCCGATCGTGGGGCAGATGGTGAATCCGTTTCTGCAGCGCCGCCTGGGACGCGAGCAGGTTACGTATCCGCATCCATCGCTCGAGCCTGTGCTGAAACGCACTTTGGGGGTCCCGCTCTTTCAGGAACAGTTGCTGCGCATAGCCATGGTAGTCGCGGGATTCAGTGGCGGTGAAGCGGAAGATTTGCGTCGGGCCATGGGATTCAAACGCTCGGAAAAGCGCATGAAGGAAATCGAGGCCAAGCTTCGCGTCGGCATGGAACGCAACGGCATTTCGCGCGAGGCGCAGGAGCAGATCGTGCTTTCGATTACTTCTTTCGCGCTGTACGGATTTCCCGAGTCCCACGCCGCCAGCTTCGCGCTGATCGCCTATGCCAGCGCCTTTCTGAAGTGTCACTACCTGGCCGCGTTTACCGCAGCTCTGCTGAATAACCAGCCCATGGGCTTTTATCGTCCAGCCACGATTGTGAGTGACGCGCAACGTCATGGACTGAAGATATTCCCGATAGATGTGACGAAGTCGGAGTGGGAGTGCACAGTCGTTGAAGCAGTCGTCGGTCGTCAGCCGTCAGTCGTCAGTACGGTCGTTGGTCGTTCGTCGATGGTCGTTGGCCAAGAAGAAGGCGGATGGGAAAACGACGACGATTCCGTGGAATCGGTAAACCCAGCCGCGGAGCGGCGAGAGAATGTAGCCCACGGCCTGAGCCGTGGGTCCGTCGCCGAGGAGCACAAAGCCCCGGAGGGGCGAAAGAAACTGGCCTCGACGTCCGGTGGGCGGGACGCCCACCGGACAGCCGGCGGGACGCCGGCGCTACTTCTTGGCCTTCGTTATGTTCGCGGACTGCGTGAAGAGGCTGCTCAGGCAATTGTTTGCCAACGAAAGATTACGCCGTTCATTTCTGTTCACGATCTCATCCATCGCGTTCCTGAACTGCGCAAGGATGAATTGAATACGCTGGCCGCAATCGGGGCGTTGAACTCAGTTTCCAGTTTCCAGTTGCCAGTTCTCAGCTCGGGCCACTGGAAACCAGAAACCGGAAACCGGAAACTGCATCGCCGCGACGCTCTCTGGCAGATCGAACGCTCGGTCCGTCACTCGGGGCCGCTGCTCGACGAACTTCCCGAGCCTGATGCCAAATCTCCTTTGCACCCCATGAATCCCGAAGAGCGGCTGGTGGCCGACTTCCGCGGCACCGGCCTGACGGTGGGCCCGCACCCTATGGCTTATCACCGCGAGCGCATGGATGCGATCGGAGTCCACAAAGCCAGCGATCTTGCTGGCATTCCCGATGGCAAATATCTGCGGATTGGGGGATGTGTAATTGCACGCCAGCGCCCCGGCACCGCCAAAGGTTTCGTCTTTCTCAGTCTGGAGGACGAGACTGGAGTCGCCAATGCCATCATCATGCCCGACCTGTTTCAGAAAAATCGCCTGCTGGTGACGTCCGAGCAATTTCTAATGGTGGAAGGGACCCTGCAGAACCAAGATAACGTTATCTCGGTGAAGGCGCGGCGGGTAATGCCGTTATTGATTACTCGGGCCGAGACCAGCTCGCATGATTTTTACTGACGATTGATGTAAGCGATTACTAAAATTGTTCCAAGAAAATCAATATTTTCTTGCTTTCCCTCTCCCTCATCCACAGCCATCCGGTTTATGATTTAGATGTTCATCCGCCACAATCTATGTAGGACCCCTTCTGGGTGGCGTCCAACGAGTATGTGGCTCATTCATCAATTCGGTTCGTTGCTGAACCTTGGAATCTGTAAGGAGTATCCGATTATGGCTCGCGTAAAAACCCCTGGAAACGGAAACACTCGCAGGAAGCAGATGGCAACCATGCCTGCCGTCAATTCGCCTGAACCCAAAAAGACCTCGCCCCCTACCGACCTGGAAATAGAAATCCGCCGTCGCGCGTACGAACTGTACGAGCAGCGCGGATATACGCCAGGCCACGAAAATGAGGATTGGCTGGTCGCCGAGCAGGAAGTGTTGTCTCGTCACGACCAACAGCAGAGCGCTTAGGTCATCAAGAACGCGTGGGGCAGCCACTCTCGGCTGTCCGGCGGAGCGACGCTCCGCTATTTAGCTGCCAGCAAAGAGTTGACAAGCTTTGCTCGAGTGGAGCCGTGGGCGGCTGTCCTCACGTGCTTTTTCTGCCCTACCGGGTTAGCCTTCCTCTACTCTCCGGTTGCCTCAAACCGCTGTTTCTGAAAAGATACCGTCCGGGCTCCCCCATGTCGCAAATCGGCAGTTTCGCGCTTTTGCTCGCCCTGGCACTCAGCACCTATTCGTTCCTGGCGGGAGTGTTGGCTTTAGCTCGTCCGGGCGCGGGATCGGAGCGGCTGGGAGAAACCGCGAGACGCGCGGGGATTGCCACCTTTGCGGTCGTATTTCTTGCCGCCCTCATCCTGGTGATCTCCGCCTTCCAGGATAATTTCTCCATAGCCTACATTTATCACCACAGCAATCGCGACCTCCCGGGGCCCTACAAGTTCGCCACCCTGTGGTCGGGGCAGGAAGGTTCGCTGCTGTTCTGGTCTTTATTGTTGTCGGCCTACGGGTTGGTTCTGCGGCTGCGGCACAAGACTGACGCGCGCCTTTTTGCCTATGCCTCCGCCATCATTGCCGCGGTGCAGATTTTCTTCCTGCTGCTGCTGAACTTCGCCGCCCATCCATTTGCCCTCATGCAGGGCGAATTGCCCGCGGACGGTGCGGGACTTAACCCGCTGCTCCAATATCCCGAAATGGTGATCCACCCGCCCATGCTTTACCTGGGATACGTGGGCTTCACCGTGCCCTTTGCGTTCGCTCTGGGGGCGCTGATCATGCGCTATCCCGGAGAAAAGTGGATCCACATCACCCGCCGCTGGACCATGGTGACCTGGGCATTTCTGACCTGCGGAGTGTTTCTCGGCGCGCACTGGGCGTATTCGGTTTTGGGCTGGGGAGGCTACTGGGGTTGGGACCCGGTGGAGAACGCCTCGCTCATGCCCTGGCTGACCGGCACCGCGTTTCTGCATTCGGTGATGATGCAGGAAAAGCGCGGCATGTTGAAGATGTGGAACATGTGGCTGATCTTTGCCACGTTCTGGCTGGCGATTCTGGGAACCTTCCTGACCCGCAGCGGAATCATCAGCTCGGTGCATGCTTTCGCCCAATCGTCGATTGGCGGATGGTTCAAGTGGTTTCTGCTGATCACATTGGTAACGTTTACCTTTTTCTTTTTCAAGAACAAGTCTCACCTGCGCAGCGAGCACAAACTGGAATCGCTGATTTCGCGCGAGTCGAGTTTCCTGTTCAACAACCTGCTCTTGCTCCTGGCTTGCTTTACCGTGCTTTGGGGCACGTGGTTTCCACTGATCTCGGAATACGTGCAGGGCAACAAAGTCACTGTGGGACCCCCGTTCTACAACAAGGTGGCGATCCCGGTTGCACTGTTGCTGTTGTTGCTGACCGCGGTAGGGCCACTGCTGGCCTGGCGCAAGACCTCGCTCGAGAGCTTGAAACGCAACTTCATGTGGCCGGCGCTGGGCGCACTTCTGGTCGGAATTCTGATGATCGCGTTCGGAGTCCGGCCCTGGCAGGACATTGCTTATTTCTACGCGCTCATGGCCGCCATGCTGTCCGCGCTGGTGGCATTAACCGTCACCTCGGAATTTATTCGCGGCGGCCGTGTGATCTCGCGCCACACCGGGCAAAACCTGCTCGCTTCGATGGTGCACTTGTTCCATCGCAACACCCGGCGTTACGGCGGCTACATCGTGCATTTCGGCGTGGCGGTGGTGATCATCGGAATCCTGGGCACTCCTTTCAATCAGGACAAAGAGAAGGAAATGGGCTTTGGCGACAAGATGACCATCGGCCCCTACACCCTGGTCTGCGAGTCCTATACTCAGGATGACAATCCGAATTACAGCAACGAATGGGCAATGATCAGCGTCTTCAAGGGCGATCGCAAGCTGGAGACTATGTATCCCGAGCGGCGCTTTTACAAGGCCAGCCAGCAGCCGCAGACTCTGCCCAGAATTCGCTCGACCTACAAGGAAGATCTTTACCTGACCTATGAAGGGGTTGATGGGGGAACGGGCAAGCCGATCATCAAGGCGCACCTGAATCCTCTGGTCATGTGGATCTGGGTGGGAGTACTGATCATGATCGGTGGAACGATACTGGGTCTGATCCCGAACGCGCTGCCGGTACGAGCCACCGCTCCAGCCCGGATTCAGGCGGCTCCGGCGGGAGCTGGAGACTGATGCGGGGCGATTTCAGATTGAAGATGGCAGATTTCAGATTGGACCCCGGCAAACCCAAGTTGCGAGCTGCAATGGAATCGACAATCTGAAATCAAGAATCTGAAATCTGAAATTATGAAGTCGTTGCCCAATCCCGTGTCGCGCATTTTTCAGGCGGGAGTGCTTTGCCTGAGCGTGTTCGCCTTCCTTGGCGCCGGTGACGATGGGGCACGCTTCAGCAGCCTGGGTCATCGTCTCATGTGCGTCTGTGGCTGTAACCAGATCCTGCTCGAATGCAACCACGTGGGCTGCACTTACTCCGACCGCATGCGCAACGAACTTATGGCCGGTCTCGATCGCGGCGAGAACGACGATTTGACCCTGCAGGACTTCGTACAGAAATATGGCCCCACGGTTCTGGCCGCCCCGACCGGCACCGGTTTTAACCGAGTAGCATGGATCATGCCGTTTCTGGCGCTGGTCCTGGGCTTGCTGACCACCATCTTCATCGTGCTGGCGTGGAGAAAAAGGCCGGCGCTGGCCGCTCCGGGCGGCGTCCTCCCGGTCAGCGGCAACGAACTTGAGCGCTTTCGCAGCCAGGCCCGGAAGGACACGCAAATATGACCGTCGCAACTCTCTCGTGCCTCATGGTTACGCTCTGCGTTCTGTTTTATGTCTTCTATCTTCCGGGAAGGCTAAACCTGGGTCCGGAAAAGACCCGGCTCGCATACCTGCAGGAACGTAAGGAAGCGATCTATGAGAACATGCGCGACTTGAATTTCGAGCAGCAGGCGGGGAAACTTCCGGATCAAGACTACCAGTCGCTGAAGTCATCGCTTGAGGAAGAAGCTGCGGGAGTCCTGGCGGAAATGGCCCAACTGGAACAGGTCGCGGCGGCCGCTCTCCACAGCAAAAAAGGAGCTAGAGTTTGAAGTCCTCTTCAAGAATTGTCGTCGCCGTGTTCGCAGTCCTGCTAAGCGCAGTTGCCTCGGCGCAAAACTTGAGCGGCACACTCAAGAACGGAACGACCGGGAAACCCGCCGCCGGAGACGATGTCATCCTGATCAAGCTGGGGCAGGGGATGGAAGAAGCTGCCCGCACCAAGAGCGACGCCAGCGGACACTTCAGCTTCAACCTTCCGGACAACGGTCCGCACCTGATTCGCGCCGTCCACGAGGGCGTCACTTACCACAGCATGGCGCCTCCAGGGTCGAGTTCCGTCGAAGTACAGGTCTTTGATGTCGCCAAGAAACTCTCCGACATCAGTGTCACCGCCGATGTGATGCGTTTTCAGGCGCAGGGCAACCAGTTGCAGGCGACCCGTCTGTTCGCGGTCAATAACACTTCCAAGCCGCCGCGCACCCAAATGAACGACCAGAACTTCGAGTTCTATCTGCCCGACGGAGCGCAGATCGCGGATTCCTCGGCTGAGACCGCGGGAGGCCAGCCCCTCAAGACGGACCCGGTTCCGCAGAAGGAAAAGAACCGCTACGCCTTCAACTTTCCGCTACGCCCCGGACAGACCCTGTTTCAGATCGGTTTTGAACTTCCTTACAGCGGTGAGCTGAGCATTGATCCCAAATCGCTCTATCCAGCACAACATTTTGTTGTGATGTTGCCCAAGACCATGCAGTTTTCAGCCGGGCCGGGCAGCGGCTTTGAGTCGCGGGCAAACCCACGGGAGCCGACTGCCACAGTGCAGGTGGCATCGAACACCGAGGCGGGCCAGTCGTTAGCCTTCAAGATTTCGGGCACAGGCGCCCTCAGCGAAGCGCGCGAAGAGGGTGAAGGGGGCGCTCCGGCCGGCGATAGCGGTGCAGCCACCGCCGGGCGTGATTCGCGTCCGGGAGGAGGACTGGGTCCACCCATCGACGCTCCCGATCCCCTCGAAAAATATCGCTGGTACATCCTTGGGGGCTTTGCCGTGATCCTCGCCGCGGGCGCCGTCTACATCACGACGCGCTCCCGCTCTTCCTCGCTTGCGACCATCCCTGACTTCGGCGCATCAGATGTACATGTGGCGGACAGTCTTCCCGCCCGGCAGCCGGCTTCGAGCCGCTCCGGTTTGCTACTCGAAGCGCTGAAGGAAGAGATGTTTCAGTTGGAAGTGGAACATAAGCAAGGCAGCATTTCTCAGCAGGAATACGAGCGAGCCAGGGCCGCGCTGGACCAGACTTTGGAACGAGCGGTCAAGCGCGTAGCCTCCCCGCCTAAAAATGCTCCCGCCCGGGATTAGACGCCAGGGGCAGTTGACGCATCTCAAATTAAGCGCATATTATTTTTGTTTACTCATAGTCGACGACGCATCAAGGACGCGGCCTACGGGCCGCGAAACTATTATCCATGGACAAAAAAAAACTGGAGTACTTCAAGAAGAGATTGGAATCGCGGCAGGTAGACCTTCGTCGCATGGTCAGCCGTACCGAGCAGGATGGCCGGACCGTGGACGAGGACTCGGCCCAGGATATCGCGGACCGGGCTGCGAGTTCCTACACCAAGGAATTTCTCTTTCACCAGAGCAACAACGACCGTCAGCTGCTGCAGATGGTAGAAGTCGCGCTGGAACGACTGCGTGAGGGAGAATTCGGGGAATGCATTTCCTGCGGCAAGGAAATCAACGCCAAACGCCTGGAGGCTGTGCCCTGGACGCGGCACTGCATTGAGTGCCAGGAAAAACTGGAACAGGGAATTCTGGAAGAGACGTCGCACTAGTCTGAAGCGATTCCTGTAGCGAAGGCCGCCGGCATCCCGGCGGCTTTTGCATTTTCAAGCGGGCCGCGGAAGACTCCTAAGCTGTTATCCTGAGCGGAGTGGCTGCTTCGCGCAGCGAAGCAGGCGCGCTGTCGAAGGACCCTATGAGCGGCACGCTCTCGCCGTATAGTCGTTCTAGCTAGTGCCTTCCACTCCACCGGCGACCGTCAAGCTTATAGGGGTCCTTCGACTCCACCAGGCATGACAGTTTTCTGCAAGCGGTTCAGCGTCCCCGCAAGGCTCGGCTTTTCAACATCTGTTAGACTCAAGAACGGTCTTTCCACAGCTCCAATCTCACTTGAAGGGACGTTCGTGCGCGCAGAAACTCGTCATCGACTCAAAGAAGATAAATTCAGCCGGGCGACCATCGGGGCTGCGGAAGCCACCGTCCATTGGTCGGAAGAGCACAAGTCAAAGCTCATCATGGGAGGGCTGATTCTGGCGGTGGTGTTGGCCGCTACTTTTGGCGGCTGGTATTACCTGAACCAGCAGGACCAGAAAGCCAGCCAGCTATTGAGCCAGGCGGTGCGCACCCTGGACACGCAGCTGCGGCCTGCCGGCACTCCCGCCCAGCCCGATGTTCCGAGCTTCGCTTCCGCCAAGGAACGCACCACCGAGGCGCACAAACAGTTCCAGGCGATCGCGAACCAATATCCACACACCCGCACCGCCGAATTTGCCCGCTATTTTCTGGGACTCACTTCTTCCCAACTGGGTGACAACACTGCAGCCGAGCGAGATCTGAAAGCAGTGGCCTCGACCCACAACGAAGACCTCGCAGCCCTCGCCAAGTTGGCCTTGGCCGCGGTCTACCGCGATGCGAACCGCACCAAGGATGCAATTGACCTTTACAACCAGCTGATTGCGAAGCCAACGCGCAGCGTAGGCAAGACCACGGCGCAGATGGAGCTGGCGGACACGTATACGTCCACCCAGCAGCCGGGCGAAGCAAAACGCGTCTACGAGCAGATCCAGAAGGAAAATCCCGCCGGTGAAGTGGCGCAACTCGCGACTCGGAAACTGCAACAGCTTAAGTAAGCAGACCTGGGATTTCAGACCTCAGATCTCAGCCCTCGGCTACAACCCTACTCTTTTGTCCGGGTGAACAGCCTTTTCCATTCCTGCGGCGGAGTGGGGTTGGTGAGCGCGGGTTTCAGATTCACCCCCACGTGCTCTTTGCGGCCCATTCCGATTAAGGAAGTTGTGAGGCCGGGCGCGGAGCGCGAGAACTGAATGGCGTTGTCAGCGTCGGTCTGCATTCCCAGAACCTTGCCGACGAAATCGGGCAAACCCTGGGTGAGCCGCGCCTGGTAGAGCGTGGCGCTGCCCATTACCGTGATCCCCAGGCGGGTCGCGGCGGAGAGCAACGACATTTTTTCTTTTCCAACTCGCTGGTTCACCAGACCATAAGCCTCCGGCATCGCCAGATTGAAGGGTAGCTGGATGAAACGCAAGCGGTGGTGCTCTCCGGCAACTTCATGTGCGATTTTCGCCAGCTCAAAAAGATCCATGTAATCCCGTGAACTGTCGGCCACTCGGAAAGCGCTCCAGGTCGCCACTCCGTAATACTGAAGCTTGCCTGCTTTCGCCAACTTTTCGAGGAGAGCGAAAGCATCTTTTAGGCGCTGGCGGAAAACTTCACGAGAGACATCCGCCAGCTGCGATTCCGGGTTGTGGATATAGAACACGTCAATAACTTCGAGACCTAGATTCCGCCGCGAACGCTCAATCTGATTTTCAAGATATGCCGGAGACATGCAGTGCATCCCGCCCGCCAGTTCGGTCGGATCGAGGACGCCGGTTTCGACGTACTCGCGATGGAAGTAGGCGCGCGGGTCAGGCGGCGGATTGCCGTCGAAAGAAAGATAACCGGCCTTGGTGCAGACCAGAACTTCGTCGCGATGCAGTTCTCCGGACTCGATCATCTGCTTGAGCACGGCGCCGATATTGCGCTCGGAGCGCTGATGACGATAGTTGATGGCGGTATCGAGAACGTTGATGCCTGATAGCAGGCCGGCCTCGATGGCCGCTATGTAGGACTGATCGGCAGCATCGCTGGGGTCGCCCAGATACGTCCCCAGTCCGATGGAGGAAAGCCAAAGCTGACTCACTCCCGGCAAGTGCTCCGTCTGGCGGAAATGGTCGGCGTCGCGCAGATTTGCAAAGCGGTCGCGATAACGGGCGGTGCCGGCGGCGGTGGTGTGTCCGGAAGGCATTGGGGAAATAGTTTAGCAGCCGGGGTCGTAACACTCCCGGGCGTTTTGTCGAGTGGTCATGTTATAATGACTATGGTCATCTGGAGTGGACATGAAGAAGATCGCGGCCGGAAAATTCAAGGCTCAATGTTTGAAAGTCATGGAGCAGGTGCGCACAACTCGCGAACCGGTGCTGATCACTAAACGAGGACAGCCTCTCGCCAAACTGGTGCCAGCAGAAAAGCTTTCCGATGATTTCATTGGGAGGCTGGAAGGAATCTTCACCATCGTGGGAGATATCGAGTCGCCGATTGTGCCGCTGGAAGATTGGGACGCCCTGCGTTGATCGTTCTGGACACACACGTACTGCTGTGGGCGATCGTGGATTCTAAGAAGCTATCTCGCGCTGCCGATGCCGCGATCCGAAGATCACGTCAAGTGGATGGCCTCGCCATTTCCGCCATCTCGCTCTGGGAACTGGCTTCCCTGGTGGCTCGAGGACGAATTCGAAGCTACGGAACCGTCGAGAGCTCGGTGAATCGACTCATTGAAGGCGTCACGGTCAAACCTGTTACTCCAGAAATTGCGACTCTGGCCGCGCAGTTTCCGGATGACTACTCACGCGATCCTGCGGATCGCCTCATCGGGGCAACCGCGCGAGCGGAAGGTCTGGCCCTGGTTACCAGAGACGAAGGCATCCGCAAGTCCCCACTGCTGAAAACGATCTGGTGACCTGGTTTGGAATGTAGGCGCTAGCGTCTCGCTCGTGCGGCAGAGGCGCTGAAGCCGAAGATCAAATCAAAGAGGCGCCGGACAGGAGTGTCCGCCCCACACCGTCCCTTCCTTGACACTCTTTCTTGCGGCCTTTATTCTTTAGGTTACTTCCTGGAGAACCTGCTCTTCAGAGCGTGCTTCCGCGGGTGTTCGCGGTACGATTCAGCAGCGCGGGGGGTGCCTGATGTTCATCGAAATCCACGAACTTGAGCTGCATCCCATTGATTTCGAAGAGGAGATTCGCCCCGGTGTGCTCGATTTGGGCGAGGACTTACGACAGGTCGAAGTGCTGCACACCGTTGGCCGAGCTCAGCTGGTCGAAGAGCAGCACGGCAAGCATAAGATAGTAAAAGACATACGACTCGCCGGGAGTCTGAAGACTCGGGTAGAGCTGGCTTGTGCACGTTGCCTTGAGCCGGTGCTGCAGGACGTGGCCCACAACTTCGATTTGCTGTATCGCCCACAGGGGACGGACGCGGGGCGAGAAGAGATTTCCGTGACCACCGCCGAAGCCGAGGTCAGCTATTATCAGGGTGAGGGGTTGCAGCTTGAAGATGTATTGCAGGAGCAGGTCATCCTGGCTCTTCCCCTGAAAGCGATTTGCCGCGATGATTGCAAGGGTCTTTGCCCACATTGCGGCACGAACTTGAATGTGGAGCAGTGCGCTTGCGCCGAGCCGCTTGAGGATCCGCGCTGGTCGGCCCTGAAGGATATTCGCGGCAAGCTGGATCACTGATCTGTTGGAAAACGATCCGATAGGAAGTGATCCGGTAGAACCAGATATCGGTAAATTGAGATCGAAGAAAACAGAGGAATCGAATGCCTAATCCAAAACGGCGACACTCGAAACGGCGCACCAGCATCCGTCGCGCTCACGACGCACTCAAGAGTCACTCGCTCTCCGAGTGCCCCAACTGCCACGAGCGCAAGATGCCGCACCGCGCCTGCCCCAAGTGCGGACACTACAAGGGTCGCGAAGTCCTGGACGTCAAAGAAGCCAGTTAGCCTGAACTTTCCATGCCAAGCGTCATAGCGCTGGACGCGATGGGCTCGGACCGAGCCCCGAAACCTGAAATCGAAGGTGCGATCCAGGCGGCCCGGCACCACGGCGTTCACGTTCTACTAGTCGGAAACGAGGATGACCTGCGGGCCGAGCTGGCTGGCCATCCCGCCGCCGCCGGACTTCCGATTGAAGTCGTGCACGCCAGTGAAGTCATCACTATGGATGACAAGGCGGTGCAGGCGGTCCGATCCAAGCGCGATTCTTCCATTCACGTCGGGGTGCGTCTGGTGCGTGAGGGCCGTGCCGCCGGCTTCGTGACCGCGGGAAACACCGGGGCGGCGATGGCCACGGCAAAAATGGTGTTCGGAGGAATTCCGGGCGTGGACCGTCCGGCGCTGGCCGCGGTTTTTCCCACCGCCGTGAGCACGGTCGCCATCCTGCTCGACGTCGGCGCCAACGTCGATTGCAAGCCGGAAAACCTGGAACAGTTCGCGGTCATGGGCGAAATCTACTTTCGCAGCATGTTCGGGACGCGGCGTCCGCGTGTGGGCTTGCTCTCGATCGGAGAAGAAGAGAGCAAAGGCAACGAGCTGACGCGCGAGGCTTTCCAGCTGTTGAAGCGGCTGCCGCTGAATTTTATCGGCAACGTCGAAGGACGCGACATCTACAGCGGCAAGGTGGACGTAATCGTCGCCGACGGCTTCGTGGGTAACGTGGCGCTGAAAACGTCCGAAGGCGTGGCCAACCTGGTGCGCGCCACGCTGAAAGAGACTTTGAAGGCCACGATCACACGCCAGGTGGGGTATCTGCTGTCGCGCAGTGCGTTTGCCGATTTCAAAAAGCGCCTCGACCACACCGAGTACGGCGGCGCGCCGCTGCTCGGCGTGCGCGGCGTGTGCTTTATTACTCACGGATCGTCGAACATGAACGCAATCAAGAATGCGTTGCGTGTGGCCGCCGAATTTGCCGAGCGCAATATCAATGACAAGATCGCGAAGGAAGTGGCCGGGTTAAGGCCTTCGGTGCCTGTGAGCGGCTAGCACGAACCGCGTAGGCCCGGACGTCCTCGTCTGGGCGGGTGAACGAGCTCGCCGGGGTTTGATGCTTCAATTGTTCGAGTCGTTAGCCAGAACTTCGCTCGGCCTGACAGGTGGGCACCTGACCCTACGTAGAGCAAGACATTATGACCATGTCGCAACCTATCGCGTTTCTCTTCCCCGGCCAGGGTTCTCAGGCCGTGGGCATGGGAAGAGAGCTGGCAGAAAAATATCCGGTCGCCCGAGAGACTTTCGATGAAGCCGATGAAGCTCTCGGCTACAAGCTCTCACAACTATGCTTCGAGGGTCCGGAAGAAAAGCTACGTCTGACGGAAATCACACAGCCCGCGATCCTCACTACATCCATCGCTGCCTTGCGAGTTCTGCGCACGAAAGGCGTGAACCCCAGGTTTGTTGCCGGACACAGTCTGGGCGAGTACTCTGCTCACATCGCGGCCGGCGCCATGAGTTTTCCGGATGCGGTACGCACCGTGCGTAACCGCGGAAAGTATATGCAGGAGGCTGTCCCCGTTGGCGTGGGCGCGATGGCCGCAATTCTGGGAATGGACCTGGGGAAAGTCACCGCAGTGTGCACGGATGCTGCCCAAGGCGAAGTTTGTGAGCCTGCAAATATCAATTCCGGGGAACAGATCGTAATCTCCGGCCACGCTGCGGCAGTCGAGCGCGCCACCAAGCTGGCCAACGAACGCGGCGCTAAACGCGCCCTCATGCTCTCGGTCAGCGCGCCCTTCCACTGTTCGTTGATGAAGCCCGCCCAGGACAGGCTGGCTACGGATTTGCAGTCGCTGGGAATCCAAAAGCCGGTAATTCCGGTCGTATGCAATGTTGACGCAGAGTTAGTCGAGGATGCCGAGCGCGCCCGCGATACGCTGGTCCGGCAGGTCACCGGCGCCGTGAAATGGGACTCGTCAATGCGCCTGCTGATCGCGAAAGGAATCCAGAAACTTGTGGAAGTCGGCCCAGGCAAAGTGTTGTGTGGACTGATGCGCCAGATCAACCGCTCAAAAGCATGCGCGAATGTAGGCGATGAAGCTTCTCTTGTGAAGACTCTCGAACAGCTGACTGCGGAGCGGGTCTAGGCCGGTCAACGAAACAGGAGTTCGCAGGGCGGAGGGCTCAGCGTCTTGTCGGATTTCTCCACCCACAATTGAGCGTGCTCGGTGCGCCCGTTAACGATGACATCCACCACAACGCCGCTGGCGCCGCTGGAGCAAGTGCTCGAGCCATTCACTTTGTAGCTTCTGATGAGCCCCCACTGTCCGCCGGGCCCCCAATCCTGAATGAACTGGTTCAAGGGATACTTGGAGTATTTGTCGGGATGCGTCTTCCACTGCGGATCGGCATAATAGATTCCATAGGCCGTTTCGTAGTCTTTGTTCTGGAGGGCGGCAAAGAATTTGTCCACCACCCGCTCCTCTGACCAGTAGCGGTTCGTCCACGCTACGGCTGCCAGAACCAGGATGACGACCACGGCGGCGAGAATCCTAATCTTGCGACGGCGTGCCGGACCTGGGTCGTAAGGTGTGGCATCCAACAACGTCATGGTTCTCTAAGCATAATAGACTTCGGGACAGAGGTAAAAGTTCCTGTCATCCTGGGCGGAGCAACTGCTTCGCTTCGCGAAGCAGCTGCGGAGTCGAAGGACCCCTATGAGTGGCACAGGCGGCACCGAGAGAGACTGACGCTTAAAAGAGTAAATCCCTCACAGGAATCGAGTTGCCGCTGCTAGGTCCTTCGACTGCAGAGGGCTCTTCGCAAAGCGAAGAGCCCTCTTTCGCTCAGGATGACAGCGGCTCACAGGGTGCGTTTGAACAGAGGCGTCGCGATGCTTAACGCGACCACCGCGAAGAGCGACAAATAGATGATGTCCGGCACGATGGCGGACAATCCTGCTTCTTTCAGCAGCAGAGTCTTGAAACCGTGCACTGCGAACGTGAATGGATCCACTCTGGCGATTCCGCGCAGCCACCACGGGAATGCCTGTATGGGATAGACCGCGCCGCTGGGGAAAAACAGCAGCGTGTTCAGGATCCCAAAAATTGCTCGCGGCACGAGCGGGTCATCCACGCGGACAACCAGTAGAAACATCATCGTGTTCAAAGCGGCCGCAGTCAGTAAAATCATCAGTAACAAGCCCAGCGCGGTCGAGAAGCTGAACAGCGTGCCCACCCCGGCCAGCAAACAACCCACCACAGTGATAACCACTCCTACCATCACCGCCTTCACCACGCTGGCAGCGTTTAAACCCAGGACAAGTTCTGCTTTGGTGATAGGGGTTACCAGGTAGCCTTCATGCACTCCGCGGGCCTTATCATCGATGTAGAGCATGCCGCCGCCGATCATGACAGACATGAATATCGCGAGCGTGATCGAACCGGGCAACAGAAATTTCATGTACTCGATGTAGGGATAGAGTTCCACGATCTGGAGGACGGTTTTCTGCAAAAGGCGCGGCTCGACCGTGGGATTGTTGAGCGCAGCCGTGATCTGCGAGAGCTCGTCCTCAAGTGCGGCGCTCATGAAATTGTCGCTGTTGTCCACCACCAAGGCAATCTGCGGCTGGTCTTGTTCGTAAACCTTCCGGGAATACTGGGGGGGGATAATGACGGCGCCCTCCAGTTTTCCGTTGCGCACGTCTTCCATCGCCTGCCTGGGATCGGTGTAATAATTTGGCTCGAACGTGCGGATGTTGGCGCGGACCGAATCAAAGGCCTCGCGAATTTTCAGCGCTTGAGTTCCGCCATCCTGGTCGACCAGTCCCAGACGGGCATCTCGTATCTTGCCGCCGAAGGCGTTTCCTAACACGATAAGCTGCACCAGCGGGAAAACCATCGAAACAAACATCAGGGCCGGAGAGCGAAAGAATTTGCGCATTTCGCGCTCGACGATGGCGAACATCCGGTTCATGGCTGCATTCCTGGTCTGGGGGGCATGACAAAGCTGTGCGCTTTCACCAGTTCGTCGCGCAACTGCCTTCCCGTGTAGTGGACGAAAACATCGTCCAGGCTGGTGTTCTGCACCGAGAGCGATTTCACCGTGACTCCTGCGTGCACTGCTGTCTCCACGAGTTCCGTGGTGGTCCGCGATCCGTCGCCGGTCAGCACGCGGTACATTCCCGCTCCTTCGTGCTGCACCGAGGTGACGCCATTCAGTTCGTGCAAACTCTTTTCCCAATCCGCGGGAGCGTTCTCGAACTGCGCTTCAATCACATTGGAGCCCGGCACACTCGCCTTCAGCGCAGGCGGTGTATCGAGCGCTACCAGCTTGCCATGGTCCACGATGGCGATGCGATCACACAGGCGGTCGGCCTCGTCCATATAGTGCGTAGTGATCAGAATGGTGAGCTGGCGGTGCGATTTAATGTTGGTGAGCATTTCCCATACCGCCACGCGGGATACAGGATCCAGGCCGGTCGTTGGTTCATCCAGAAAAAATATTCGCGGGCTGTGCACCAGGCCACGCGCAATCTCCAATCGCCGCCGCATGCCGCCGGAAAGCGTTTTGGTTTGCGCGCCACGCCACTTCGTCAGGTCTACGAGCTCCAGCAATTCGTCGATTGCGGCTTTTCGTCTTTGGGCGGGCACGTCGTAGAGCTTGGCGTAGATATTCAGGTTCTCTTCGATGGTGAGGTCGAGGTCGCTGGTCAGGGCCTGGGGAATGACGCCGATGGTACGGCGAACGCCGTCAGGGTCTTTGCTCACATCGTGTCCGGCAACGCGGGCCGCTCCGGCGGTGATCGGGATGAGCGTGGTCATCATGCGGATCAGTGTGGATTTCCCGGCTCCGTTCGGACCCAGCAGTCCGAAGATTTCTTCCTCCTTCACGTTGAAGGTAACGTCATTCACGGCAGTGAAGTCGCCATACTTCTTGACGATATGGTCCACTTCAATGGCGTTCCCCGGGTTGATCGGCTTGGCGCGCCCATCGATCGCGGGCTCGCGTGCGCCGGATGCGCCATTCGGTTTGGAGTCAGCAACCATGATTTGCACTCACTGCTGTTTGTCCACGCCTGCGCCTGTGTTGGCGACAGTCGCCTTGAGTTGATCCTGCGAAACCAGAACCTCGGCTGTCATGCCCGGCACGTAAGCGTCTTTGGGGTTGTCCAGCCGGACCTTGAGCACGATGGTTCTGATGTCGCGCTTACGCCGGCTTACATCACGCTGGGTGGCGAAATCGGCTTCCGGAGCTTTGAAGAACACTTTGCCTGAGGTGAGAGTTCCGCCAGGCAGGCGAATGCGCAGCGTGTCACCCAGACCGATGTGATCGGACTCAGTTTCCGGAATCGCAGCGCGCACCCAGGTATCGCGCAAATCGACCAGAGTGATAATGGGCTGCCCCGCGGTGAGGACTTCGCCTTCGCGGGCGGCGCGCACGGATACGGTGCCATTCACGGGCGCGTAAATCTTGGTGTAACCCAGGCGGACTTCAGCCTCCTTAAGCTGGGCCTCGGCGTTGGCCAGTTGACCGCGGGTCGATTGCACGGTGCTGGCAGCCGCATTGGCCTGGTGCGTGTTGGCAAGGGCTGTGTTCAAATCGGCTGCGGCTGCGCTGACCTGGTCTCTCAGAGACTGGACCGTCGCCGCCTGCGCCTTCAGATTGCTTTCCGCCTGTACCCGGTCCTGATCGGAGGCGACACCCTGCTTGGCCAGCTCAATCATGCGGCGGCTGTCGCTTTCCGTGCGTTGCAGCATGGCCTCTGCTTGCAACAACTGGGCGCGAACGGATTGCAGCCTCGATTGTGCATTCACTACATTGCTCGAAGTTGAGCCGTGGGTCGCGGCGCTGGTGGCCTGAGTGGCCGAGACTTGCGACCGCAGGCTGTCGATCATGGCGGCGGCCGCTCGCGCTTCGGCTTCCAGTTCCGAAGGGTCGAGTATCGCGATCAGGTCTCCCTGTTTGACTTGCGTGCCTTCGTCCACCAACAGCTTGGCAATCCGGCCCTGCATCTGGGGGCTGACGATGATCTGGTTGGAATCCACGGTGCCGATCAGCACCAGGTCGCTGGAGCGCGGCGTCGAAACAAAATAGTAGGTCGTTGACGCGGCCAGTATGACCGCGAGGACGATCAGAAATTTATTGCGCGCGTTCACTTTCGCTCTCCTTCGGAACTCGCTGCCTGAGTGAACAATGCCGCCGAGATAAAATCGAGCACCGCGGCCCGGCGAGCGGCCACCAACTCCGGCGCCAGGGGATCGATCCCTTTGACTATGCGCAGGACTGGCGCGTTGATGAAATGAAATACGATGATTGCGATCATGGAGGGAACAAAATGCATGGGGTCCACTGGGCGGAAGTCACCTGAAGCCTGCCCTTCCTCGATCACGGATGCAACCCTGCCGAACACCGGGACCAGGTATTGCTTCGCGATGCGCTGCAGTTGTGGCGCTTTGCCGCGAGCCGCACGCATCATTTCGCTCTGCGTGATTCTGGGGTAAAGGGGATGACTGGCGATGTAGTCGAAGTGCGCTCCCACGTAGGCCAGCAACTTCTCGCGCGGAGGCAGATCA
>Ga0210384_10003593_pt1 | contig 17858 bp, 10 predicted proteins | sample IncBWH2MmetaG_FD_160574 | JGI IMG/M metagenome (GOLD analysis project Ga0210384, IMG submission 160574) | Forest soil microbial communities from Barre Woods Harvard Forest LTER site, Petersham, Massachusetts, United States - Inc-BW-H-2-M | ecosystem: Environmental > Terrestrial > Soil >...
CCTCCTCCTTTCGCTAGTCGCAGTAACCATGTCCGCCGCCAAAGATTCCCCGAAAGACAAATACCTTCTTTTCGTCGGCACTTACACCGGGAAGGAAAGCAAAGGCATTTACGCCTACCGCTTCGACGCCGCGTCCTCCGAACTGACTCCGCTCGGTGTAGCGGCAGACACCACCAACCCATCATTTGTCGCGATCGACCGAAGCCGCCGCTTCCTGTATGCGGTGAATGAAGTCCAGAAATACAAAGGCGCCAGCAGTGGAGCGGTCAGCGCCTTCGCCATCAATCCCCAGACTGGAAAGTTAGCGCTGCTGAATGAAGTCGCCTCGCGCGGCGCCGACCCCTGCTACATCGCCCTCGACAAGACCGGCAAGTTTGTCCTGGTGGCCAACTACACCGGAGGAAACGTAGCCGTGTTCCCCCTCCATGCCGACGGCCGCCTGGGTGAACCCTCTGCCGTCGTCCAGGACATTGGCAAGCTCGGACCTATTAAGGAGCGACAGGAAGCGCCGCACAGTCATTGGATCGAGGCCTCCGCCCACAACCGCTTCGTGTACGTGTCGGACTTGGGGTTGGACCGCGTCTTGATTTACCGCTTCGACGCAACGAACGGAAGGCTGACCAGGGGCGCGGCAGGGGCGGCAAAATCCGGCTCTCCCAACGCGAGCGATTTCTTCTCCGCTACGCTAGCCCCCGGCACAGGTCCGCGCCACGCCGCCTTCTCCAGCAACGGCAACTTCATGTACGTGCTTGGCGAACTGGACTCGACCGTGACCGTCTTCGCCAACGACGCGAGAGAAACCTTTCGCTCCGTGCAACGCATCTCCGCGCTTCCCGCCGGATTCTCAGGCCACAACGACGCCGCAGAGATCGCTATCCACCCGAATGGGAAATACTTGTACACCTCCAATCGCGGACACGATAGCATCGCCCTCCTCTCCATCGACAGACGCACCGGCACTCTAACTCTCGTGGATCACTTCCCAACCCAAGGCAAAGCGCCGCGCAATTTCGAGATCGATCCCACCGGCAAGTTCCTGTTCGTGGCCAATCAGGACACCGACAACATCGTGGTTTTTCGCATCGATCCCAACTCCGGACGACTGACTTCCACCGGCCAGACACTCCATGTGCCTTCGCCAGTGTGCTTGAAGTTCGTCTCCACCGAATAAGGAGAGACTTCCAGAGTCAAGCAACTCCATCATCCGCCAGCCAGGTGTAGGTGTGCGAGCAGTCTTAAACAGGCTTTGGGCATTCCAGGATCTGCCGCCGCGGAAACTCATTCGCTTGCGGGGAATGTTGTGTTGGGAGAAGCGGTTGTTGGATGACCATGATCGCTCAGCACGGAAATGATGCCTACCGCGAAAAGGCCATTTCTTAACTTGAAGAGCAGGGCGGAAGGGTTTCGAGATTAGAAGAGTTTTACTTTTCTTTCGTAGCTTCTCGCACGATCCGCGCAGCGGATTGGTTCATTTCCGCGGAGTGCTTCAGTGTAACGTGTGTGCGAAACACTTTATACAGCATTTCAGTGGTTTTTGGTTGCGTATTCTGTGAATCCGTCACAACCTTTTCGACGCAGATGATTTCCTGGCATTCAGAACACTTGCCGAAGCAATGACTAGCGCTATCCATTTCTATCCTTGGTCCAAGCCATCCCACGCCGGTCAATTCTGGTGTTCTCATGTCCCTAGTCTCCCACAGGCGGGGCGGGATTGAATACCCCTGTGGATTTCAAACTGCACCACTACCAGATTGTCAGGATCGTTGACGTCATTACCTGCCAAGGCTGCAAGATTGCCGGGACTAAGTCTTTTCAATCGCGGAAAACTCTACGGAACAAGCGAACCATCTCTGCGAAGGCGAGGTCCGTCGCTTCCGGATCGAAACGCGGGCCCTCATCGCGCGTGAAGGCATGCTCGGCTGCATACAGCAGCGTGTTATAGCGGACGTCGGAGTTTTGCAGCGCCCGATCAATCGTTTCGCGGCCCGCCTCGGGCACGTGCGGGTCCTTTGTCCCAAAGATCATCAAAAGTTCACCGCGGATTTGTGTTGCGCGGGCTAACGATCCGGCATCTGCGTCCTGACCGAGCTTGCCGTCATGGATGCCTGTGGGGTAGTAACAGACCGTTGCACGGACATCGGACTGGAACGCCGCACGGAAGGCGAGGTGGCCGCCGATGCAGAAACCCACGACGCCGATTTTCCCTGGTGCGACCTTAGGATGTTTGGAAAGCCAGTCCAGACCAGCGCGGCAATCAGCATCGAAATGCGCGACCGGAGTCTTCGCCGCGTCTTGCTGGCCGCGGACACGTCCGGCGTCATCGAATCGGATCACGGTTCCGGGTGGTTCAATGCGGCGATAGATTTCCGGGGCAGCGGCAACAAATCCATACCCGGCCAGCCGAACACAGGTGCGTAGCATTGGCGGTGTGAGCTGAAAAATGTCGGAATAGCACCAGATGCCGGGATATTGACCTTCGGCCGCGGGCGCGGCGACGAAAGTTCGCATCGGGGAACCCGACAGCGAAATCTCCGCGTATTCGGTATGGACGATCATCCGCTTGTTTGCGGGAGATTGTGGCGGAGAGGCGGGAGTTAGTCAACTCCTGATTAGCGGACTACTCGGACGTAATTGCTGTAGACAGATTACACGCATGATAAAAGGGCGCCCCCTTTGAGGTAGGTTAGGACTAACTGAGAATTGTTTGCGACACGCCGAGGACAGTCCCCAATCGCAATTCGGACTGTCGGTCGGGTGATTCCTCTAGCCACAATTTGCCCGCCGCACGACTGGATCTTACTTCTCTTTCTGCGCGGCTGCCTGAAACGACGCCTGCATCCGGTCCATGGTCGGTTGAAGCTGTTGCGGATCGCGAATGCAATTCGCGAAAATTGCGCGGACATCGAAGCCAGGAGCACCGCCGAAATAACGGTAAGCCTCAGGCAGCGGTGGACCTCCGGGGGTTCCCGCTGCCGGAATCGTTTGCGGAAGCTGAATGGCGTACATGCTGCCGCCTGCCAGCGCCTCATGCGGATACTGCATCAGCCACAGGCAATTGCTTCCGTCTGCAATGTTGCTGGCGGAGACTGCCACCCATCGGCCGCCGTCTGCGGGTGAAGGCTCCTGACATCTCCAGAGCTGGGCCTCAGGGACATACGCCGTGGGCTCGGAGAATCCGTACTCATCGAGAAGGATCTGGTGCAGTCCACGCTGCCGCACGAACTCTTCGACGTCCGGCAGAGACTGGTTCCAATCGAGGTTGGAGTCGTTTACCAGGAGGTAAGCTGGCCGGCCCATGCTGAGCACATTCAGGAATGGAAAATAATTTGGATAGGCTCGTACGGCTGTGACCAGGGAAGCGGCCGCGAGCCCGATGGTCACCCATTTTCCCGCGCGTGCGCCGCGCCAGTTCGAGCGCTGCAGCGCCTCCAACATGCGCGGCAACGGAGCGAGCAGAAGAGTCAGCAGCGCCAGCGCAACCGAGAAATGACGAATGCTGATGTCCAGCCGGTTCAGCATACACGCGGTTACGAAGACCACAAGCGAGACCCATACCGCGCGCCAGTGCAGTTCCATGCCACTGGGTATCGCAGATAGTTGTCCGCCAGAACGGCGCTTCAGGAAGATGGCAATCGCCACCGCGAGAAGGAGCAAGAGAAGAAACGCCAGTGGAGATTTCAAGACAAACAGCACCGGAAAATAAAACCAGACGCCATGAGAATAGGCATGGCCCAGAATGTACGTTGGCCGGCTCGCGGCGCTGAACGCGAACCCAAGCAGACCGCGCAAGTATTTCCATAACGGCATGAGCAGCCGCCGCAACAACGGCGAGGCGGGAAAGTGCGGAATAATGTTGAACGAGTCCGTCGGCTCGTTCCAGGACAAGACAAAATAAACAACGTACACGAACAACGAGGCCCAAAGCGTAGCGCTGGCCATGTTGCGCCACGCACGGCGCCGCCAGGCGCGCAAGGCGGTCTGATCCGTTGGCCGCTCCGGGACCCCGCGCCAACGCAAACTCAGAGCGACGGCCACAAAGACGAAGAACAATAATCCAGAAGAGAGTTTCGAAAGAAAAGCGCCAGCCAGAGCCAGCCCAAACTTGATGACAGTCCAGCGCGAGGGAGAGTGCCACATCTCGGGAAGTTGCCAAACCGCCAGGACCCAGAACAGCGCGATCGCAATGTCAGTGATTACGAGCGGGCCGAATGCCAGAAACGCCGGCATGCTCACATAGGCGCAGAGGCACAACAGACCTCCCCAACTATCTCCCAGTCGTGAGCCATAAACGTAGATAGCGAGGCCCAGCAGCAGAGTGAGCAGCAGCATGGGCACTCGAGCCCAAAGAAGGGTCGCGTGGGGATCGTTCCAGCGCATGATGACCCAGTGTCCGAACACCCACTCGCCCAGGAACGCGTTGAACATCTTGTTGCTGAAGGTCCAGGAAACATGCGAGTAGTCGGCGTGCACTCCCCGGAGGACAAGCGGTATCGCGGCCAACGCCTTCGGCAGCGGCGGATGCTCCTCGTTCATCCGCATATCCAGTCTCTGCAGATAGCTCACCCCGGCGCCGATGTGGGCGACTTCATCCACCGTAACGGATTCCCGCCGTGCGGCGCCGCCGGACAGCAGCGCCATCATGGCAAGGAGCAGAGCTACTGCCACGAAGGTTTGTCCTGATCGTTGCGTGTGCAATGTCTTTGGCCTGGCTGAGAGATGACCGCGAATGCCCGGAACTCTGGTGGGCTAGATAATACAACGCCTTTATACCACGTGAAAGCGTGAAAGCAGGTGCTCCGCATCTTCGGACCGCCGGTGTAACCAAACTCAAAAACAAAAGGCCGCTCTTTTCGAGCAGCCTTTTTATTTCTTAAGCGAAGAGCGAAGAGCGAAGAGCTAAAAGCTAATTGCTAATTGCTGATTGCTGCCCTCTAGTCTCCCGCCACCGGCTCGCCAACTTCTTCACTCTTTCTCGCCGCGCCGTTCCCATTAGCCGGAGCAATCGCCGCCGTGATCGCGCCCAGCGGAATGAATCCACCCTCATTCGAGGTGGCTGGCTTCTCCTTCAGGACAACTTCCCGGTAGAGCTGCGCCATACGTGCGTCGTATGCCGCGTCGTTCTTGACCTTGTTGCTGTCGGCCTTGCTGTCGCGAGCCCGCTTCTTCTCTTCGCGCGCAGTCTTCGCAATCCCCAGCTTGTCAAGATCGTGCTGGACTTCATGGGTCACGATCTCTTCCCGCAGGTAGAGCGCGTGCTCCTTGTCTTCCATGTTAACTTTCTTGCCGCCCGCGAAGATCTCGTGACGTCCGTGCTCTTCGTACCACTTGGTAAGCGTCGACGTCATGTGCATCTTCTCAATGATGTTGCGCCAGCCCACGCCCGTGTTGTAAGCGCAGAAGCTGATCTCGCCTTCCTGCGTAGCATAAGGAATAATGCACTGCTCGGTCCGCCGGAAGTCATAGTTAAACAGATCCTGGAACCACATCCCAGCGATAAACAGGAAGTTCCACCGGTCCTGCCGCCGCTTCATAACGTCGTCAATCGTCCGGTCCGGACCAACCTTGCCATAGTTTTTGCCCGTAGCATTGAAGTTCTTGTCAAACTTCTTGAGCAGGTCGGTAAGCTTGAAGTGCGTAGGCGATTGGAACGAGTCGTAGTTCTTCATCAGGCACAAAGCCATCCCAAACGCCGTCCAGAATTTGCTGCGAGCCGCATCGTTGACCTTCGCAATATCCTTCGCCAACTGATCGCCCTTCAGGAAAGCCGTAACCGGAACCGCTTCCTTAGTCTCTTTATCAATCATCAAAGCCATTCCCGTCCCGCAATTCGGATGGCATCCGCAGGAAAGTTGGCCCCAGTCGTTGTTCGTATCCTGAGCGTGCATGACGTCGGCCCAGTCGGAGAACGTGCTCATGAAGCTGATCGGATACCAGTCGCGAGCGGGGACCCCGAACCCAGTCTGATTTTTGACGTCGTGCGCCAGGTGCGCAAGTGTATAACGCTGCGCTTGCCGGCGATCGTCAGTGATGGCTTCATCGCGGCCCGTAAACGAAACCGGCTGGAAGCTGAGGAATCCGATCTTCTTCGGATTGTCGAGCGCGAACTGAATGATGCGTCCGACCTGCTCGTTGTTAATACCGTTGATAATGGTTACCACGGGCACGATTTCGCAGCCCGCGCGATGCAGATTGTCGATCGCTTTCAACTTCACATCGAACAAGTTGCCCACAGCGCGATGATCGTTGGCGGCGTTGCCGATCCCGTCAAACTGCAAGTAGGCGTAACGCATTCCCGCTTCAACCGCCTGCTGACAGAATTCATAGCTCTTGGCGAATTCAATTCCGTTGGTTGCCGCCTGCACGCTGTTATATCCAACCTTGCGAGCGTAACGAACCGCGTCCAGGAAGTAAGGAGACAGCGTAGGCTCGCCTCCGGAGAACTGCACCGACATCTGACGCCGCGGTTTAATCGTAATCGCGTTGTCGAGCACAGTCTTGATTTCTTCCCAGGTGAGTTCGTGAACGTAGCCCACCTGGTTCGCGTCCATGAAGCAGGGATCGCACATCATGTTGCAGCGATTCGTCAGATCGACGGTAAGCACCGAGCCCCGTCCATACTTCACCGTGGATGAACCATGATGATGCAGCTTCTCGTCGTTGTGGGCCTTGATATCGCGGCCGGGGAAAACTTCTTCGAGGTGTTGCGAGAATTCTGTGTCAATCGACATCAAGTCTTCGAAGTGACCGTGCTTCACGCAGTCCTTGACCATCCAGATCTTGCCGTCGCGTTCGATGATCTGGGCCTTGATCTCGCCGACTTTTTCGTCCATCAGTACGTCAACCGGCAGATGGCCATCGAGAATCTGCTGCCGTATTTCCGGCACGCACTTCGGACAGAGTGAATCAGTCGAGCGCGGCCAGCCGAGCGGCGGCTTCGACTTTTCCCACGACTTGAGCAGCGGCTTATCGGACCATTTGGGAGTCGGCGACGCATTCGGAGAAACGCGGTTCAGGCGTTCAAAAACTGCCCATGCGCCCGTGGCGGCAATCGTCACGGCTTTCTCAACATATTTAATCGGCTTGTGCATTCTGCTCTCGCTTTCCTAAACTCGGGAGTTAGAACTGTCCCCGCGGTCCCGCGTACGGGAACCTGCCTAAATAGACTTGTCCACGAGGAAACCTGGAAGTTTCGAGGCGTGGAATGGGTCACAGTGATCCTATTGAAACCGTGGCCCTTAAGCACGAAGAAGGCAATGAAGGGGAGAAAATCGGGGTTAAGCGGCGAATTGGGGCATTTTATGGTGGTAAGTTATTGAAAAGACAGGAGAGATGGGCTGATACGGGTAGAGATCTCTTCCGACGGATCTGACGAGAATCGCCCACGATGCAGAGCATAATTTCATTGACAGGGCGGGCCATTCGAGAGCAGAATTCGTTCGCTGCTAGTGCCAGGTCTTGGATGACAAGGAATTCGGACCACTGGCCGCAGTTGCAATCGTAGTTTTCGGCTTGCGCCAGGGCTTTTGTCAAGCAGGACTTCCCCTTCCTGATGCCAAGTTTTGTTTCGAGTCCAGGCAGAACTTCCCTAAGAGAGAACGCGCCGTGACTGTAAATCTCCTTCCCCTGACTAGAGAAAAGAGAGAGGTTCTATGACAAGACTTTTGATGCCGGCTACTACTCTGACGACCTTGAACTTGAGGAAGATAGTCTTTACGCTCTTCTACTGCACCGTGCTCATGGTCTTCGGCGCCCCCGCCCAGATACTCCAGCAAATCAAGAATGATCCGGGAGCCAACAATGGTCCTCCTCCAGGCGCAATTATGGATTTGAACGGGACGGCGATACCTGGCGGCGGCAATGATACCTATCAACAGTACTCGGTGAATTTCACTGCGAACATCGCTAACACAGCCATCACCTTCGCCTTTCGTGAAGACCCGGCCTTCATCTCGTTCGCCAACGCGTCGGTGGTTGACCTCTCGGTTGACAACGGCACCAACCTGTTGGCCAACAGCGACTTTTCGCAAGGCACTGTCGGGTCTACGCCCGTCGGCTGGACTTACTCCAATCAGTACGGCGCCTCTTCCGGTGGTCTCGTGGAATCGGGTTCCAGCTTTTGCTACACGTACAGCTTTTGTTGGTATGACGGTGCTGTGCAAGCGTATGACGCCATCAGCCAGTCGATTGCCACCGTCCCGGGTCACAATTACCAGATCAGCTTCTGGGTGGCCGACAACAGTGGCTGCGCGACCGAACCTGCCGGGACTGCCTGCAACTTTTCCGACTTGAGCACGAACGGCGACACAACTGGCACGGGTGGAAACGGAATCAACGTGACCGTCTATGCTCAGGCGGGATTACCGCCTCCCAACCAAACGCTGACTGTGAATTTACTGGACTCGGGTACGGGCACTGTGACAGACAATAGCTCGGCGATCAACTGCAGCGAAGCGAGCGGAACCGTAACGGGAACGTGTTCGGCGAGCTATCCGATCGGCACCGTGGTGACACTGACGGCAACTGTGGGCTCGGGGTCTACCTTCGCGGGCTGGGGCGGCGCGTGCTCGAGCTCCGGAACAAACACGACGTGTAGCGTAACGATGAACTCCGCGCAGAACGTCACCGCGAGTTTTGATATACCAGGGCAAACAGTGACGCAGACGGTTAACACGGACACACAGGCTACTTTCAATTACAACGGCGGCTACGCAAACGGTGGCAGCGATTACATTGCACAGCTGACGAGCGGGACATCTGTAACATCGTCGGTCACGGAGATATCGTTCGCAACCCAAGCCGCCTGCAACAGCGTCTTTACCAACACACCCTTTGCGGGCGCTCAGTGTTTCGTATCCCAGACTGGTGGTACGGGTAAAGCGACGGTGGGCTATGAGCTCACATGTCCTGGGTATTCCGGTACGAATGGTACATGCGGCTCGGACGCCAACGCCAATTTCTTTGCCACGCTCGGCAGTGATTTCTCTTTCAGCATTGGCGACAATCCGGGTCTCGGCTTGGTCGGCACTCCTCCCAATGAAACTCTAACGTACAACGGAGGCAACCCACTGGTAGGCTTTTTGAAATACGTGGGCCCCGATCCGCTGCACCCGTGCACATTGAACCCAGGTTCCACGCCGGTTTCCGTGAGCAACCAGATCAGCTCCTTCACTTTCGTAGATCCCGGCGCTAAACCGGTTAAAGGCCCTAGCGGAGGCACGGGTTCGTGCTGGCTGGTCACGTACGGCACGCCGGGTGAGGCGCCGACCGTTACCGTCGCTGCGCCCGTGAATAATGGCGTATATCTGCAGAACCAGAATGACTCAACGACTAAAGCGAACTACACTTGCACCACAGCCAACAACGGCAACGCTGCAACCGGACCGTACTTGACCGGTACCTGCAGCGCGGCCGACACACCGGGGGGATCGGTCGCTAATGGGGCGCAGTTCGATACCAGCGCGCCTGGTCTACACACCTTCACTGCAACCGTATCGGACTCCGCCGCGAACACCGCGTCGCAAACGGTAAGCTACGACGTGCAAGGGTCTCAGACGATTAACTTCCCAGCGATCCCAACCCAAACATATGGCGCGGGACCGCTTACCTTAAACGCCACAGCCTCGAGTGGTTTGCCGGTGACTTATGCGGTAACCTCTGGTCCCGCTACGGTCGTCGGTAACATGCTGACAATTACGGGCGTCGGTTCCGTGACGGTGATGGCGAGTCAGGCAGGGAACAGCTTTTATGTTCCAGCTACGGCTTCACAAACCTTTGCGGTCATCCCGGCGAGCACGACAACGACGGTCACTTCCAGTTTGAATCCTTCGGTCTATGGCCAAGCCGTTACTTTCACAGCGACAGTGACGGGAGCGGGAAACCCGACCGGGTCTGTGACGTGGAGCGCGAATACTGGATGCGGCGCGACCGCGGTGAGTGCAGGCGCGGCTTCGTGCACTACGTCCAGCCTCGCGCCGGGGACCGACGCGGTTATGGCAGCGTACTCGGGTGACACCAACCACGTAGGGAGCTCGGGAACCTTGAACCAGATGGTGTCAGCGCCTCAACTCACTCTGTCGCCGACGAGCATTAACTTTGGCAATGTGTACTTGTTCGCCATTAAGACATTGACGCTAAAGAACACTGGAAACGCCACACTTCAGATCAGTGGGGTTTCACTAACCTTTGGTCAGGCCGATCATGATTTCGGGTTTGTGAATACGTGTCCGGCCGCGCTGGCTCCGGGTAAGAGCTGCATCATTTTCCTGGGGTTCTGGGCGGACCAACTGGGGACCCAAACAGGTGTCCTGGTCATCACCGACAATGCGCCAGGAAGCCCCCAACAAGTCGCCATCACAGGCAATGGGATCAAGAAACCCTAATAGATCAACGATATAAGGTCGAACATCCTAGCCGGGCCATTCTCAAGGCTCGGCTTTTTTATTGCGTCACCTATTTTTGACTGAGCAACGCGACATCCCTGATCCAGTGAGGGGAATCGCGCAGCGCAGGAACGCTATGGCGATGGTGGCGTTTGAAGTCCAGCGGGTTGTCATCCCGGGGACGTCCCGAGGGTTCTGTCGCGAGGTAGCCTCACGGTACCGCTTAGTTTTGTTTCTTAGCTTTTCCCGGCTTGCGACCAGTGGGCGGACTCTTCGTACATGAGTTTCAGGTCGGAGCGCTGCAACAACTTTTCCGCACCGGGTTCTCTTTTCATCGCATCCAGCGTGCGGATAACTGCTCGATAATTATCCTGGGCTTCTGTATTGTTGGCGGAATCGCGGGCGATCGTCGCGAGCAGGTAGTGCGCGTGTGCGCTCAGCGCCTGTTGCCCAATTTTGTCCGAAAGCAGCGAAGACCGCTCTAACTCCTGCCGAGCGTGGGTATAGTCATGGCTTTGCATCATAGCTTCCGCCATGAAAATCGAGCACTCCACCGAGGAATATTTCAGACCCGAGTCATCAGCCTGATGGACCAGCGCCTGCAGGTTCGGAATGATCTTTCGTCCGCTCTTTTCCCGTACTTCGACTTTGGCCAGGCCGATTTTGGCGAGCAGAATCCGTTCCCCTTCCTTGCTGCGTGTGGCGGCCTGCAATGCCTGCTCGTAAAGGGGATGAGCAGCTTTGAAATTCCCCTGATAGAAGAACGCATCACCTTGTAATCCCAAAATTTTCGCTACCAAACCGTCGTTCTTCAGTTCACGAGACAAGCCGAGCGCTTCCTCCAAAGGACTCTTTGCTTCATCTCCGCGCCCGGCGAAGATGAGTGACTCTGAGTAACTCCCGAGAATTTCTGGCATCCAGGAAGTCCTGTCCTTGAGATCGCGTAAGGTCTTGAGAGCATCTTGCTTGGAGTTAATTGCCGCACCGAAACGTCCCTGATAATCAAACAAAGCACCCAAGCCATAGGATGCGAGAGCCGTGCCATGCGGGTCGTTCAGGTTGCGTCGTAAATCCAGCGCCCGCATGTAGTATGAAACGGCCTGATCGTACTGACCCATATTGGCCGAAACTTGACCTAGATTCTGAATCGCCTCGACGATATCCTGTGGCACTTTCGATTTTTCGCGAAGCTGCAGTACTTGCTGGAAGTAGGTAAGAGCGTCCTCGTACTGATTTTTTTCCGAGTACACACTTCCAATGTTGTTCAGACAGACAGCTTGCAAACTTTCATTGCCGATGTCTCGCTCCAACCCCAACGCTTCCTTATACATCTTGAGCGCCTCGTCGTGGTCGCCGCGGTCGTCGGAGAAATTGCCCATATCGATAAGAGTGTCGGCCAAGCCGCGCTTATCGCCGATATCACGGCGAATCTGTAGAGCTTCCTGCAGGTTGGACATCCCATCTTTGGCATTACCGAGCGCGATCTGGGCCTTCGCCATTTCGTTGAGGCTGAAGGCCAAACCGCGCTTTTGACCAATCTGACGCCAGACCGTGATTGCCTCCTGTTCATTGCGCAGAACTTCTTCAGGCTTGCTCAACATCCTGTACGCTACAGCCATGAGGTGCAGACTGGTGGCTTTTTGTTCCGGGTTGTCCACTTGCACAGCCAGGCTATAGGCGCGATTCAGGGGATCAAAACTTGCCTGCGGGTCGCCACTCTTGATCTGGATGCGGCCAAGGTCAAGAGTTGCTCCCACCTCCTTGGGGTTTGAGGACAGGATTTTCAGGTAATAGTCCCGGGCCTTTACAAGATCGCCAGAATCCTGATAGAGGCTAGCCAGCGCCGATCTGACGTCAGAGTTATCAGGCGAGGCCTTCGCCAGGTTTTCATAAGCCTTTATGGCTTCGGGATAGTTCTTCACCACCTGCAACTCGATGGCATTAATCAGATACTTCTCCGCCGGAGGGAGGTCCTGGCTCAGCCCCACGGCTTTCTTGGCGGACCGCTCCGCTTCGCTGTCATAGCCCAAACTGCTGTAGGCTTGTGCCAGCTTGGAAAATGCCAGCGCGAAGGCTGGGTCATCCTTGGTCGCCGCCTCGAATTGCTTTTGCGCTTCCAGATTTTTCCCCTCACGCTGCGAATTGATTCCCTGGTTGTACTCCCGCAGCGCAGCGACAGAGTGTGAACTGGGTTGAAAAGAACTGGCCTTCAGCTCCTTCAGTACATTTTCGGGGAGCGCAAGTTTCTGGCGGATGGACTCCGCCAGGTGATCAATCGCGCCTGGAATCTCCTTTTCGCTTGGCACATCAATTTTCAGCGGAACTGCGTTGCCGTTCTTGATGTCCTGAAGCGTGGCATCAATGCGGATTTGCTCGCCGAACTTGGCGTACTGTCCCCAAACCACGCGGTCGGCGTTGCTGAAATCAGCCACGCGGCGGATCATCGCCGGGTCGAGGACGGTGGTGGAGGAGATGCGCAAATCGGCGAATACCTGGTGCAAACTATTCGGATTGACGGTCCGCAACTGCGCCGATTGCCCCACGTCGGTGCTCAGCATGTCGGAAAGGCTGGGGCCCAGCCAGTCCAGGCCGGGATCTCCGGAGGCATTGCGGAACGGCAGAATCGCCAGCGAAACCACTGGGCCGGATGGGGCTCGGGCATTGGTCGGTTTGAACAGCTTGTCACGCAGCAGGAAGCCGACGATCGCCAGCACGAGCACCGCTGCAACTCCGCCGATCCAGTGCCAGGGGATGGTCTGTCCCCAGGGCCGGCTGCTGTTGGGGAACTTCAGTGTGGCTGCGGCGCGTCCGCCCTGCCAGGCTTCGAGGTCGGTCAGAATCTCGCCCACGTGCTGATAGCGGTCCTGAACTTTCGGTTCCAGGCACTTGCCGACAATATCGCTGAGCGCATGTGGAATGCTGGCGCTTTCCTCGGAAACTGGCGCCGCGCGTTCGTGGGTGCGCTTGACCAGACTTGCCAACGCGCTGTCAGCTTTGTATGGCATCTTGCCGGTCAGCAACTCGTAAAAAATCAGTCCCACCGCAAACAGGTCTGAGCGTTCGTCCAGTGGCTTGCCCAGTCCCTGTTCTGGCGACATGTACTCCATGGTGCCCACGATGGCGCCGGTTTGAGTCATGCCGCCGTGGCTGTCCAGTAAGCGCGCCAGGCCGAAGTCCATCACTACGACCCGCCCCTGTTTGTCGCGCATGATGTTTTGCGGCTTGAGATCCCGATGAATGACACCCACCGCATGGGCTGCTTCCAGGGCACGGCAGACCTGCCGCATCATTTCCACCGCTTCCTCTGGCTGAAATACCTTTTTTTGGGCAATCAGGCTGCGCAGGTCCTGGCCCTCGATGTACTCCATGGTGATGAACTTGACTCCATCGGCATCGCCCATGTCGTAAATGCGAACCACGTTCTTGTGCGTGACCTGGTGAGAGAGCACAAGCTCCTGCCTGAAGCGGTCAAGGATGGCCGAATTTCCAGTCAGTTCCGGACGGATCACTTTAAGCGCGACCGTGCGATTCACTTCGCGATCCCGCGCCCGGTAAACCGCCCCCATGCCTCCTTCACCAAGAATCTGCTGGATTTCGTATCGACGCCCCAGTACGGTGCCGGGTCGCAAGAGGGTTTGGTTGTTCAAGTCGGAGGGGTGACTCGTTCCCGCACTGGCCGCGAAAGTTCCTTCCGCAATCGTAGGAGCATCCGAAATGGGTTCGAAAAGAGTCGGGGACGAATCAGAAGGGAGGCTGTCTGATGCTGGAGATGAGCCTGATTCCGAAGGGGATTTTACCGCAGCGGTGCCTTCCGCCTTGGTTGCTGGCTCGTCATCAGAACGGCGCACATGGCGTCTTTCCATGGCTCTGTCTCCACAAGCACAAATGAGGGGGAAGAAAGCGAGCCACGGTTGCCGCACCCGGCCAGGAGTGACGGGCGGAACCTGCTGCCCGGTTAACCGAGTATACGACACCCCTGGTATTTGGTTGGTATTAATTTGTCCGCAACAGGTCGCCCGTCGCCAGCACGTAGGTGGTCAACTTATCAATTTTGATATTGAAACTCTTTGAAGTAAGGGAAACAGCTCCATCGCTATTACGAGTGGACTCCACATTCTTCATCAAAGCGCGGTGCTTCGAAATATTTGACGCTGGCGAGGGCGGTGAGGCGCCCAGGTCTGTGCCCACGCCACGGCCTGGAAATGGCTCTGCGGCTGACCCGTTTGGATCGGGGAAGGTAGGCGGGCGATTCCGGTGGTTCCAGCTTTGTGAGGCGTCGTCTGGTGATTCGTCTGAGAGATCCTGAGCTCTCGTCTCCGCCAAGGGGTAATACCACGCGGTCAAGTAAACCTTTGACGCGAGCGAAAGCACGATAGGCGTCGATCCCTTTTTCCACTGCGCGGAGTCCATGCGAATGGCAAGGCGGGACGGGTCGGTTGCCGACTTAGCAACGGACTCGGTCACCTCCCCCGAGAAAACAGCGTCCCGCGGAACCACCACGCCATCGACCAGGGTGGCGACTGCAAGTTTGGCCTGGACTTTGGTGCCGACGGGGGTAATACCGGCCGCCACGTTTTGCCGCATAACCACAGGAAACTCACGCGCTCCCGAGGAACCCGGGGCAGCGGGCGTCGGTTGACTGGGCGTTTGTTGACGGATCGTCTGTTGACCAAGCAGCGCGGCGCAACCGAGAACCGCAGTCAATACCATGGGCTCGATCACCATCCTCTGGCTGAAAGTTTTGCTGAACATCATGTCCCTTTGCTGGTTGACTGACCGTGACCGGAGCGGCATTTCACGTTATTCTACTCCCCACAGAGACAACGCTCCTTCATATCAATTCAGACGGCTTCAGACTGGCTCCATGGACGTTTTCTCGAAACCGCGGCAAGATGGCAATCACTTCCCCGCTGAGCTGATTAGCTCTCGGAGGTGTTTATGAAGCATGCAACTTGGTTCGTCGCAGTGGCGTTCGTGGTGCTCTCGGGGATGGCGGTGGCGCAACTGATCGGCAGCACCAGGGTCGTGGCCCAGGTGCCATTTGAGTTTATGGTCGCAAACAAGATTGTTCCCGCCGGCGAATGCGAAGTGCAGGCGATCACCATGGACGGCCAGACTCTGGTGATTCGCAACGCGGAGGCAAAGGTGGGCCTCTTTTCAGGGTCATCTCAGGCAGAGAGCAAGCAAAACGCCTCTAATTACGCGCTGGTCTTCAAGCATTACGGAGAACATTACTTCCTGTCGGAGATCAGGCTCCAGGGCAGCAAGATCACCTACCGTCTGCCAGAGAGCAAACTGGAGGTTGAACTCCGCGCCCAGAACGTGTCCGCCACGGAAGAGACTTTGCGCGCATCGCTGAAATAGTTGGAGTAGCCCGACCGATCGCGATCGTCTGAGTTTGCGGGGGTTCCCCGTCCAAGCTTCGCTTGGGCGGGGTTTTACGTCACCGACTTGGTAAGCAGTTTCGGAGCGCGCTTCTCGATGTGCGGCTGTCCCGAGCTACCGGCAAGTGCTGATCTAGGTAGTCTCCAGCAACGGATCGGCCTCAGCCTCTGCTTCGAGTTTTAGATCGGACATCTCTAACTGAAGATTACCTGGATTGGTCGCATAGGCCAGTCCCGTGTCCATCTCAATGGCCCCTTCGCGGATAAGTCTCTCGATGTTGCCGTCAAAATGCTGCATGCCATCCTGTTCGCCAACGCGCATCGCATCAAGTAGGGTCTTGCCGTCCGATTCGCCTTTCTCGACATACTCACGAGTGCGTAGAGTGGACTTCAATATTTCAATTACCGCGATCCGTCCAGTCCCATCCTTACGAGGAATGAGTCTCTGGGAAATGATGTAGCGAAAGCTCTTCGCCAGGCGGTTCCGCAGGGTGTGCTGCTCCGCCATCGGGAAAGCTCCCACGATTCTCTCCACTGTCTTCGACGCGTCGATCGTATGCAGTGTGGAGAGCACCAAGTGGCCCGTTTCCGCCGCTTCCATCGCGATTTCGATGGTCTCCTTGTCTCGCATCTCTCCCACAAGTATCACTTTCGGAGCCTGGCGCAGCGCCGCCCTTAAGGCGAGCGCGAAGCTGGGCGTATCGCTGTGCAATTCCCGTTGATTCACAATGCAGTTCTTGTGGGGATGCAGGAACTCTATGGGATCTTCGATCGTGAGCACGTGATAGGACTGCTCTTTATTAATTTTGTCGATGATGGCCGCCAAAGTAGACGATTTGCCGGAGCCCGTCGGACCGGTCACCAGCACGATTCCATTGCGCAGCTCTACTATCTTCCCCAGTTCGGCAGGCAAATTCAGTGTTGCGAAGTCTGGGATCTTACTGGGAATTACCCGCATCACGATCGCGCAGGAGCCGCGCTGCATAAAGACGTTGACCCGAAATCGATGTGCTCCCTGCAAGCTGTAGGACACGTCGCAAGAACCGAGTTGCTTCAAGTTATCAATCGCCTCTTGGTTGCTGCCAATGAGATCGGATCCAATGCGCCGTGTGTCGTCATTCGTGAGGACTCGTGTCGCACCCGCCGGGGCCAGTTTTCCACTGATTTCCACGAGCGGTGGCTTACCCGGTGAGAAGAACAGATCGCTGATCTTTGGCGAAGTTCTTAGCATCGCCGCCAGCAGATCAGGAGTCGACATCTGAGCAGCGGCAGGGGCTGCGGCGGCAGCCGCCCGCGGAGCGACAGCAGCTATATTCGGTGCACCATTCACGGGAGAAGACATAGAGATCGTGCCGTCCTTTGCTTGAGAAATTCTAGATAAGAAACCCCGAGGGTGCTGTCTGAGAGATTCAGCGACGTTAGGGCTTATCCCGAGAGTACACACCGAGTCGTAGGTCAGGAAGGTTACGGAAGGTTACCCCCCGTCGCGGTGGGATATGCTCTTGGGAGGACATTCCCGAGAGATGAATGACGACGTCCTGACCACAGGCGGGAGTTGGTGGAGAACCCGGCTTTTACCTCGCATCGCCGAACTGCGGCAACGTGAAGGACAGGTCTTTCTGATTTTGTCTCTGGTGATCGGCGCATTGACCGGTTTGGTGGTCGTCGCATTCATCATGCTGACGGAACGGCTGGGAATGCGGCTGTACCCCGTGGGCGGCGCTCCCTGGCGGCGTCTGTTGTTCCCGGTCGTGGGCTCGCTCGGCATCGGCTACCTGCTGTATCGCTATTTTCCGAATGCCCGGGGTAGCGGAGTGCCACAGACCAAAGCTGCCCTCTTCGCGCGCGAGGGACGCATCACGCTGCGCACCGTGCTGGGCAAGTTTTTCTGTACGTCGGCAACCCTTGCCAGCGGAATCCCGCTCGGACGTGAAGGGCCTTCAGTTCAAGTGGGCGCAGGCATTGGTTCGGTACTCGGACGCTTCCTCGGGCTACGCTCCGAGCAGGTAAAAAACCTGATCCCAGTAGGAGCGGCGGCAGCCATCGCGGCCGCATTTAATACGCCGCTGGCCGCAGTAGTGTTTTCGCTCGAGGA
>Ga0210384_10003596_pt1 | contig 17849 bp, 21 predicted proteins | sample IncBWH2MmetaG_FD_160574 | JGI IMG/M metagenome (GOLD analysis project Ga0210384, IMG submission 160574) | Forest soil microbial communities from Barre Woods Harvard Forest LTER site, Petersham, Massachusetts, United States - Inc-BW-H-2-M | ecosystem: Environmental > Terrestrial > Soil >...
GGGGGTGGCGGGCACGGCGGCGGCGGGGGTGGCGGGCACGGCGGCGGCGGGGGTGGCGGGCATGGCCGCTGAGACACCGCGCTCGAGCAGGAGGCGCAGCAGCAGCGCCGGGCGGTGGAGTCGGCCCAGCTGTCGCTGCGGCTCTTCACGAATCGCTACCGGGGCGGGGTCGACAACTACCTCCAGGTCATCACCGCGCAGACCGTTGCGCTGCAGAACCAGCGCAATGAGATCGACATCCTCCGCCGGCGCATCGACGCCAGCGTCCTGCTCGTGAAGGCCCTCGGGGGCGGCTGGACCCTGGCCGATCTGCCGGCCGAGTGAGCGCCGGGGCGCGGGCTACCGGCTCACTTGAGCCGGGTGACGTCGGTGACCGTGTAGCCGCGGCGGGTCAGGCAGCCGCGAAGGCCTTGATGCCCAGTCGTCCGGGGTGGGCGGCTTGGAGGCGAAGCCGCGCGGGAAGAGCTTGGAGAAGACGTTCGAGAAGATCCCGGAGGTGTTCGTATCCGGGATCACTTGAGGCGGAGGACGGAGAACAGGCGCCGCGCGTCGCTGAGGAGCACCCGGGGGCCATCCAGGTGCTCCTCACCAATGTCGTGATGCCCGGGATCAACGGCAAAGAACTGGCGAACCGACTGGCCGCCGTCCGCACGGACACCAAGACGAACTTCATGTCCGGTCGCGCCTCCGAGGTAGTCAGCGCCGCCGGCGTCCTGGTTCCGGTCGACGCTTTCGTGGCGAAGCCATTCACGGTGGAGCGGCTGCTGACCAAGGCGCGCGAGCGAATCGCGTACTGCTGACCCTTTCCCCATCCGCGCGCACATGCTCGGCGTCCCGATCCGAGCGGCCCTTGAATGGGTTCTTCGGCGACGCCCGACTAGGCCAGTAGAGAGCCCGACGGGTCATCCTCTTCGAGGGCGGCCCCTCCTTCTCGGGCGATGGCCAGGCGAAGGGTCAACGCGAGCTAAGTTCTCCGGGAATGGCTTACTGGAACGCGACGGGTTCGCCGTTGACGGCCCAGCTCACGCCGAAGCGGTCGGTGAGCATGCCGAAGGTCTTGGCCCAGAACGCGGGCGCCAGCGGCATCGTCAGGCCGCCTTGCGACAGCGCGTGGAAGGCGCCATGGGCCTGGTCGATGGTGTCGTACTGGATCGCGAGCATCACGCCTTTCATGCCCTCGTAAGGCATGCCCGGCGGGGTGTCGCCGGCAAACACCATCGCGCCGCCGGGCAGCACCAAGCGCGCATGCATGATGCCGTCGCCGCTGGGTGCCGGGCCGTCGCTGCAACCGGCGTCGGCCGCTGTCGACGCGGGCATGTCGGCGTAGCTCATCATGGTTTCGATCCTGGCGCCGAGCGCCTTCTCGTAGAAGGCGAAGGCCTCGCGGGTGTGGCCGCCGAAGCTCAGGTAAGGGGTCACAGTGGTGGGCATGTGGGGCTCCTGGGATGAAGGTGAATGGTTTGTGGGCCGTCATGCCCTAGTCGAGCGGCTTCGAGGGCTTTCGACAGGCCGCGGGAAAAAACTTTCATCCGCCCACTTCGGTCAGCCGGCGCACCAGGAAGCGGCGCTCGAGCTCCCGCCGTGCCAAGGTGGCGGCGCGGTAAAACGCCTGGGCTTGTTATAGCGGTTGTCGGTTCTGACCTTCAGTTCCACCCTGACGCCGCCTGCACCAGGAGTTCCGTCGCACCGCCTGCTCTGATCGACTACGGAACGAACTGCACGGGCACACCGCTGAGCGTAGTCACGGGTGAATGCGCATCACGGCGGTAAGGTCCGCGCTGTGGTCCCGCTACGAGCAATAGCCGAAGGGCTCGAGAGGGCGGCTCATCCCCTTCGGGCGATTTGCCGGGTTTGTCGGCGGGCCGCGGCCCGACCCGGGCTGGGCATCGCGCCCTCGCCCGGGCCGGGGCTGGTGATCAGTGCCTTGCAGTGTGGCTGCGGTTGGTGATGGTCTTCGCGGTCATCTGTCCCTGGTTGTCGACGTAGCCGATCCGTACGTGATCCCCCGGCTTCAGGTCGGCCAGGCGGGCCGCAGCGTCGCCCTCGACGGCGAACGTCGTCTCCTTGGCATTCCGACCGTGCTTGACCGTGACTGTCCTGCCGCCCTGATCCACTGACACGATCTCGGCGGCCAGGTGCCGCGTGCGCATCGTCTTGGGCGCCGCGCCTTTCGACGGCTCAGGCGCGGGCGTGCCGCTGGTCGTTGGCGGGGCGGCAGCGATCGCCGGCCCCACGAGAGTCAGCGCGATCAGCGTCGTGGCCAGCCATGTGGTTGTCTTCTGCATTGGGCCTCACCTCCTTTCTTCCTCGAGAACACGCTAGCCGACTCAAATGAGAGAGCGATGAGGATGGCGTGAGAAATCTGTGGTGCTCCAGTTCTACCTCCCTGTTGCTAGGGTCCTACGGTGCTGCGACCGGGCCTTGGACCTGTTTCGCCTCGAAAGATCGAGATAGGAGACGCTTGAGGTCTCGCCGATCCTGAAATGGTCTGCCTCTTGCCGCGTCCAAACGGTAGGAGGTGTGGTCATGAGAAGGACGATCGGATTCTTGCTCGGCGGGTTGCTCCTCGGGGGTTGCGCGGTCTATGCGGACCCGGCGCCGCCAGGACCTGGTGTTTACGTGGCTCCGCCGCCAGCGGTGGTCATCGCGCCGCGGCCCTGGTGGGGATGGGGCTGGGGCTGGCACGGCCGGTGGCGCTGATGCGGGACAGGAGAAGAGCCCCTGGCGTGTCCTGGACAGCCGGGGACTCCGTCCGCGGGACGCCGATCGTCAGTCGACGACCACCTCGCCGTTGTGAGTTCTGGCTTTCGTCGTGCGCCGAACGACCGCATTGAAAGCACGCAGCCGTCCCTTTCCGGTACATCGGCGCGAAGCGGTTCAACGCGATCGTCGACTCGAGGACGATGGTGGGCCACAGTGTCGCCGGCAGCCGGGCCGGGGTGACGTGAATGTCCGGTGACGCGATGCCGTCCCACGGTGGGAAGAGAAAGTGAGGTATCACCGTGGACACGCTGAGACGTGCGAGACAGGTGGCATTTGTGGCGATCGCCGCACTGGCGATCGTGCTTTCGGCTAACGCGCCCAGTCAGGCGCGAGGAGGTGGCGGTCACGGTGGCTTCGGAGGCGGTCACCCAGGTGGGGCTTTCGGCCACCAGGGCTTCGACGGACGCCACGGCTTCGAGGGCCACCACGACTTCGACGGGCACCACGACTTCGACCGATTTGGGCACGATCGCTTCCTGTTCGGGTTCGGCGGACCCGTTTACCCATACTACGGATATGACGGGTACTACCCTCCAGCCTACGGGTACGAGGCTCCCGCTTACTGGTATTACTGCCCAACGTACGGGGCGTACTATCCGAACGTTGCGAGCTGCCCGGAGACATGGATGCCGGTACCGGCTTCGTGACAGGAGCAAGGCGAGGCAAACGTCCCGCGAGCTGGACCTTGCGCCGCCTTGCGGGAATTCCAGTGACCAGAGGCGGCGCCCGATGCGCTCCCCTCGAAGGAGTATACGGGGAAGTAATCGGACAATCCGCCTCACAAGAGAGGACACCGTGGCATCGAATCGTGGAATCATAGCCGCCGCATTGCTGCTCGGGACGGCGCTCGTCGCGGCCTTGCCCGGCGCGAGCCTGGAGGCAGCCGGAGCCGGGAGCGAGGCTGAACCCCGCGCGATCGTGCCACCGGACACCAGTCCGGCGCAGACGGACCGTTTCTTCCACGTTGAGTGGAGCGCCGGCGTCGCCGCCCGGGGTCAGTCCCGGATCGTCGGCTACGTCTACAACGACTATCGAGAGGACGCGGTGAACGTCCAGCTACGGATCAGCCAGCTCGACCAGTCCGGACGCCCGGTCGCTAGCATCGTCCAGCCGGTGGGCGATACCGTTCGCGCCGGTGGCCGTGCCTTCTTCGAGCTACGGGTACCGGGCGAGGGTCCATCCTATCGGGTCGCGGTAGCGTCATTCGCCTTCGCGATCGATAGCGAGTGGAGGACGCTGACGACGGAACAGCTCCTGGCCGCGGCGGGATTCGAGAAGAAGGTCGCCGATAGCCCCGCGAAGTTTGCCCATCTCGAGACGCTCACGCCAGCGCGAAAACTGGTCGTCCACCAGCGGGATGGTCATCTCTACTACGTGTACGCGGACCCCGCGACGTGCAAGTGCCTGTATGTCGGGACTGCGGCGCAGTACCAGCTCGCGCTCGAAAAGCGCCTGGAGAGTGACCAGCTCGAGGCGATGCAAGAGCACCTCGACGACGACGCGGTCATCTGGACCCTCTGGGCGCCTTGGCCCTGGTTCTAGCTGTGGGGCTCCGGCTGCACCGAATAACGTCGGGGGCCCGCTTTAGATCGTGGGCACACCAGCCCCACGAAGCCGCCGAAGGTGATGGCGTAGAAGAAGTAGCACCATCCAACGGCGCGGGGTGAGTCGGCCTTCTTCCCCTGTCCCCTGCGCGCCCTGCCACTGCCAGGCTGAAGATCAACGCGTCAGGTCCGCACGCGCAACCTCCCGCGCCGGCCCGCCGCTTTTCGGCGGCCGTGTCCACGCTGAGTTGTGCTCTTGGAGGAAGTAATCGTAGCTCACCCCGATTTTTCGATTCACGTACTCATCAATCAGTGCTCTCCGCTGAATGGCCATGGCTTCCTTGATGGCGATGTTGTTCCCGTCAATAGTCTTCGACTGAAAGTGAATCGAACAGATCTTGAGTAGCTCCACGGCGCGAGACGGGGATGGAGCTTGCTGATCGACTTCGCGGCCCACGCTGAATGGCTTCTCGAGTCCAGCCGCCGGAGCAGACGACGTGCCAGCGCGGCGTCAGCGAGGTCATCGAAGGGCGTAGGCTGGGTGCGGATGAGGGGCCAGTGATTCCTCTGATGTGGAGGACGCCAGTTCTTGCGAAGCCACTCGTCATAGGGATGGAGGCGGCGCTGAAGCCGAAGAAGAAGCAGCCTTGGGACCCATCTCGGGATGCAGGCAGGATTGGAAGTCCACGTTTCGTGTCGCCCGTTCGCGTCGCGCTCCACAGCGTCCAGTAGACCATTGCCGACCGGTTCCTAAATAGGACACACGCCTTTCACGCCGATGCCTACGATAGGCTAGACAGGTCGACAAGAATACGGAGGATGCTCGAAATCATACTACTCGGAACGACTGAAGCTTTCGCGTTTCGCATTGTCAGCGTCGGGTCGCTTTATTTCGAGGCCGCCCCGGTACACGCAACCCGCGCGGCGGGCATCGCCGTCTTTCCGATGTTTTTGGAATTGACTTGTGGGGAGACCGCCCGGCTGTGACGAAGCTCGTTCTTGTCGAAGGCTTCTCGGGGTCCGGGAAATCTACAACAGCTCAATGGCTTGCTATCCAGTGGGGCCGGCAAGGACGGCCGTACCGATGGATCTACGAGCACCAAGAATCACATCCCGTTTGCGGTGTGCCGTCCGGCATCGAGCACCGGACATGGGACGAGTTCTTCGAGGAGCGCCTCGCACGGTAGGTGTCATTCACCGCCGGGGCCCAAGCGTCGGGCACACTGACTATCCTCGAAAGTGCGTTCTTACAACACCTCATCATGGTCATGCTCCGGCGGGAGGTCGCCGCGGACACGATCGTGGCCTTCATCCGCCGTATTGGAGAGGCCATTCGTCCACTCGATCCCCGTCTGGTCTACTTTCTCGAGCCCCATCCCGATATGGCATACAGAGAGATCTGCGGCCGCCGCGCGCCCGCCTGGACGCAGACCGTACTCGGCTACTTCGAGTCCTCGCCCTTCTCCGAGCGCCGGGAGCTCAGGGGGTTCGATGGCCTCTTGGCCTACTGGCGAGAGCACAACACCGTGGCCGACCGAGCCGTAGCAGAACTCGATATGGGCAAACGTGTCGTCGATCCGCGCCGGGGCGACTGGACTTGGCGACGCAGCGAGATCGCTCGCTTCCTCGAGCTGCGTCTCGCGCCCGATTCGCCACGCGCCGAAGCCGAACTTGCGCGGTACGTCGGTCGATACCGTGTTGCCTGGAAGGGCCAGATTCACGAGTGCTCGGTCACCCTGGAGGACGGCACCCTTCTTCTCCATGATTTGCTCTGGCCGGCAAACAGGCTGATCTGGAAGGACACCAACGTCTTCTACGCAGAGTCCTGGCCGGTCGAGCTCATCTTTGAGCAGGATGCGCTCGGCATCATCCGTTCGCTGACGACCCGTGTGTAGCCGGCTGTGATGTTTGGGAATAGAGCCGAACAGAGTGGCGTAAGGATGGCGCCAGCCTCGCTGAGACGCACGCTGGCGCATGAAGCCGCGAAGGCCAAACCCGGTGTCCAAGACTGCTAAGCTCGACCGAGTGCGGGGCCTTCGGAAGGCCAGTCCGATTCCCAATTCCCCAGGAAATTCCCAGGTCCATTCCCACGCAATTCCCATGCAATAGGTTCACGAGGGTTCAGCTGAGAGGATGCTAGGCAATCAGGCAACATCCACCTCGAAGGTGAGTCGAGTCGATTTCGGTGGTTGCGGGCCCGTGCAACCACCGAAATCGCATCAGACAACCCCGAGACCGGCGAAGCTGCGTGGGCCAGCGACACCTTCCGCTGGCCCCACCTACCACCATGCTGTTATTGGTCGCGCTCGCACCCCAAGTGGGATCGGCACTCGGGGCTAGTGTTCCTAAGGGGAGGCCGCAGGGACCGAGAGTCGGCGTTCCGAAAGGTCCTCAGGTGGCGCCCGCGCCGCCTGAATGAAATTACGCGGACCTAGCGGACGCAGCGTGCCGTCCAAGAACCACTTGATTTCGAGACATCATCCCGTTCGTCCACGGACGTCCGGGCCCGCGCCGATGACTGTTACATGGCGATGACACCGCGCTGAAGTCGCTGTGACGCTTTTCGAGTGTGCCTGGCCAAGACCGGTCTGGGCGCTATCGGCAGCAGGTTCGCGACACTCGAGCGCCTTGATCGGTTGCCCACCTGAGAGGCAGTGCCGAATCGTTAGGCGCACGCCCACCGAACCGCGCTGATCTAGGAAAGGTTCGCGGACACGATGTCAGCAACGCGGGGCGGCATCCGTGCATCTAAACGCCGGAGGAATCAATACGCCCATGAGAAGAGCAGCGACCGGCCACTATCTCATCGCCAGCGACTTCGACCAAACCTTGAGCTTCAACGATTCTGGCATTGTCCTCAGCGAACTCATTGGCGCGCCAAACTTTCGAGAAAAGGTCAGCGGCCTCTCTAACATCCACCTGGTCCAGCAGGGCGCCGAGCTCGCGTATCTCCTTCGTCACGATCCTGACTTTCGTTGCGTACGCCGCGAGCATCTGGTTGAGGCGGGAAAGCAGGTGCGGTTGAAGAAAGACATCAAGCGCTTCGTCGAGTGTCTCAACGCCGGCGCCGATGGGTATCAATTCTCGTTCTACGTCATTTCGGCTGCGCCCAGAGCGGTCGTCCAGTCCGCGCTCGAGGGCATCGTTCCCACGGACCATATTTACGGCGCGGAGTGTAAATATGACGCGTCCTCCGGCGAGATCTGCGCCATCACGAGGGTCCCGGCTGGGCATGGGAAAGTCGCGATCCTGGAGGAGCTCGCGACGCAGCTGCAGGTGAGCCCGGACCGGACGATCTATGTGGGGGATGGCAGCTCCGATATCCACGTCATGCTGCACGTCAACAGCGGCGATGGTTTTACGATCGCGGTGTCGGAGGCCAAACACATCACGCGGATCGCGCAACGGACCGTCGTCAGTGACAATGCCCTGAGCGTTCTGGTGCCCATCCTCGAGGAGGTGGTGGGCTGGGACGCCGCGCGGATCCGGCACCTCTTTGCCTCCTACGGGCTGGTCTTGCAGGAGTGGGACAAGGCGCGAACCGACTGGGTGACCCTGCGCGCATATCCCGAAGGTGGCGCTGGAGTCATCCGGTGAACGCCGGGTGTGGCGGGAGCATCTGTGTACGGAAGTGTGGTTGGCGGACGGCGGTCAATGTGGGGTTATGGGGAGTCATGAACGCTCGCCGGAAAGAAGGCGGGCTGAACAGGTGAATCGCGGTCCTTGCCCTTGTGGTCAGGGTAGAAGCGATTGTCAGCGACACCGAACCGTTACGTCCTGGGTAGTTGCACCGGCCCTCGACGAACCGCACCATTGTCCGCAGATCTGGGGACCGCATGAACTATGAGTCGTTGTAGCCGATTCGAGCGGACCGTCTCGTGGGCTGTCCTCGGTCTCGCGCTAGTTGTGGCCGGGTTGGCCGCGTCCGACGCCTGGCGCCAAGTCGGACAGACGACGCCGGGCTTCGCGCTGATGGAGAATCGCCTCGTCGGCATCGGGAGTCTGGACCGAGCCGGGTTGAAGCCCCTCGACGAGGTCCTCGCGATCAACGGCCGTGCCATCACCTCTGGTGCCGAGGCTCAGGCCGAGGCGGCGCGTGCCGCGCCCGGTACGCCGATCCGCTACACGCTTCGTAGCGGTGGTCAGACGCTCGAGGTCGCCGTCACCACCGAGCGCGTCACTCGTCACGACTTTCATCAGTTCCTCGTCGAGGGCCTGCTGCCGGGGCTGGTCTTCTTGGCGCTCGGCGCGATGGTGTTCTGGCTCAAGCCCGGGCTGCCGGAGAGCCGGCTCTTCCTGGGGTTCTGTCTGATCTGGTTCGTCATCCTCGCGACCTATGGCGACGCGCACTGCACGTACCGGTTCACGCAGCTGTTCCTCACCGCGTGGGCGCTGTCGCCCGCGGTCTACGTCCATCTGGCTTTGACCTTCCCCCAGCGGCGGACGATCGCCAAGCGCCACCGGTGGATCATCTGGGTGTCGTACGCGGTGGCCGCGCCGATCGCGCTCATCCTGAACTACCCACCGAGCTGGATCGACCTCACGATTCCGCCCGCGATCGGGGCCGCCTACTGGGGCTTGGCCCTCGTGGCGCTGATCCTGTCGCTGGCGCGCTCGAGCGTCGCCGGCTCCACGGCGCTCGTGCGTCAGCATGCGCGGGTGCTCGCGGCCGGTTTCATGCTGGGCCACCTGCTGCCCGTGCTCGGCACGGCGTCGGAAGCAGTCTTTCGCGTCTCCATCCCCGGGCTCCAGCAGCTCTGGAAGCTCGACTTCCTCTTCCCGGTGGCGGTCGCCTACGCGATCGTCCGCTACCAGCTCTTCGACATCCGCGCGGTGCTCCGGCTGGGCACGATCTATTCGACCGTTACCGGCCTCCTCGTGCTCGCGTACGTCGGCGCCCTGACGGGCCTGAACCTCGCGTTCACCGAGCTCGAGATGTGGGTGCCGCCGGTGGTGCCAGCGTTGGTCGGCGCCCTGGCCGTGGTCCTCTTCCTGAACCCGCTGTTCCGGCTGATCCAGCGGCTCGTGGACCGCACCTTCTACCGGGAGCGAGCCAGCGCCCAGCAGGCGGTCGAGCGGCTCGCCGAGGCCATGACCACCGTGCTCGACCTGCGCCGGATCGTCGCCTTGATTACGCGCACGATCGACGATGTGCTGCATCCGCGCTTTGTGCGCGTGCTGCTCGCCGACGACGGTCTTCGGCACTACCGCAGCATCGAGCCAGGCGAACGCTCAGGCGGCGGGGTCGCGACTATCGAGGCCGGTGAACCGCTGCTCGAGTGCTTCGGCCGCCACCGGGTGGCGCTGACCCGCGAGCGGCTGCGCGATGACCCCGACCTTGCTGCCCTCCGCGAGCGGTGTCTGACCCACTTCGACCGGCTCGGGGTCGACCTCGTCGTGCCGATCTACTTCCACGAGGCCCTCACCGCCCTCCTCGCGCTCGGGCCCAAGCGCTCCGGGACCGGCTACACGACCGACGAGCTCAGCCTGTTGCAGCTCCTCGTCCACCAAAGCGCGGTCGCCTTCGAAAACGCCAAGGCCTACACCGCGCTCCAGCACGCCCTGCGCCGGGTGGAAATCCTCGAGTCCATCCGGGCCGGCCTCGCCAAGTTCGTGCCGCGAAGGGTGCAGGAACTGATCGAGCAGGCGCCGGAGGCGCCGCTCCTAGCTAAGCGCGACGTCGACGTCTCCGTGCTGTTCGTCGACGTGGTGGGCTACACGCGCCTCGCCGAGCGCCTCGACCCCGTCATGCTCAACCGGCTGATCGAGCGGTACTTCGGCGCGTTCCTCGACGAGATCCTGGCCCGCGGCGGCGACGTCAACGAGACCGCGGGCGACGGGCTGATGCTGATCTTCCAGGGCGACGACCCACGGCGCCACGCTGAGGACGCCGTCCGGACCGCGCTCGCCATCCTACGTCGGGCGTCTGAGATCAGCGGCGAGCTGGTCTCGCAGGCGGAGCCGGTCCGGCTCCACATCGGCGTGAATTCCGGCGTGGCCGGCGTCGGCGCGACCAAGATCGAGGGCACCGCGGGCACGCGCTGGACGTACACGGCGTCGGGTCAGGTCACGAACCTCGCAGCCCGCCTGGCCGCCCTCGGGGACGGCGACGCGGTCCTCGTCGGTCCCGAGACATCTCGGCGGCTCGACGCGGCGCTCGCGGCCGAGGATCTTGGCGAGCAGCGGCTGAAGAACGTCGAGGAGACGGTACGGGTGTTCAGAATTGCGCTGAACGGAACGAATGGGGACCGGCCCGCGCTCGCGACGGCGTCGGCATAAGGAGGATGCACCCATGCCGATCAAGTCCGTGTCCTTCTGCATCTCAAGGAACGAAGTCGTTGTCCCGAAATCAGAACTCAAGTGAACCCCTTGCCTGCAAGTGATTGCGCGTCAATCCAATGATCGACGCGGCCCAAGCCTGAGAGGTAGATGAGCTTCCTGCGATACCCGAATCGTCCAGAAAAGAAGTGGTTCTTGAACTGGCTGGCCGGTCCCCTAAGCCCCTGTGACTCCGTCCCTCGTCTGCCGCCAATGTCCGACAGTTTTCTGAACTCCGGGATCATTGGTCACGGGACTCAAAATCCTCTAACAACATCCGGTCCGCAAGCACCAGTCCTGCAACGGTCCGACGACGATTAGAATCGGAGCTCAAGAAGGAATGATTTTGGAGTCCGTGGTGCGGCCGTAGCTCGTTCTCAACGATGCACACGAATAGGGTATTCAGGCACCCACGTGCAACTGACCGGTCGGCGGGTTCCAGTCGCGATCCTCGCGCTGCAACTATCGTGCGGCGCCCACAGCGTAGACGTCGACCGGCGCCGCCCGGCCGCGCAGTGCCTGGGGTCCCAGGGGCTCGAGGGCGTACTGCTCGGTGGCCGCGAGGCGGCTCAGGGCGTCGCTCGAGACCAGGAAGCGGCGATCAAGGTCGCGTGCGTGCTCCAGACGGGCAGCGGTGTTCATCACATCGCCGTGGAAGACAATGTCGCGCTTGCTGTCCCCGACCTCGCCGCTGATCACCGGCCGTGCGTGGAGCGCCGCTCGCAGGCGCGGCGCCATGCCAAACTCCCGCTCGAACGCCGGGGCCACCGCTTCGAGAGCCGCCACGATCGCGAAGAAGCACGCGATGGGACGGGCATCGCCCCGCGCTACGGCCGCCGTCCACGTCACCACCATCTCGTCGCCGACGTACTGGTAGATCTCGCCGCCGTGGTCGCCGATCGGATCCGAGGCGAGGCGAAACACGCCGTCTAGGAAGCGGTGGACGGCAGTCGGCCCGATCTGTTCCGCTAAGGAGGTCGAGCCCTCGATGTCGACAAAAAGGAAGAATCGTTCCTCGCGTCGGGGTCGGTGGTAGCTCCCGAGCACGATATTGCGCAGGTTGCGTGGTCCCACGATCTGGCCGATCTCGAACCCGAGAAGGACAACGAAGGCCACGACGAAAGAAAAGAAAGCTCCCAGCAGCTCGAGCGACTCATCGAGCGGGGCAGCGCTGAGCGCCAGGCCGAGGACCCGCTGGCCGAGGCTGCCTGCATTGACCACCATGATCACGATCCCGTAGACGAGCCACTTCACGCCGAAGGTCACCAGAAACGGGGCCTGCTGGAGAGGACAGCGGGTGCGCAAGAGGAAGAACTCCACGCCGGCGATGACGGCCGTGATCGTCACACCATCGACCGCCCCGACTAGGCTGCTGATGAGCGGGGTTCCACGGAAGGTGAGGCCGATAAGGCCGCCGTAGGCCACCCCAATCAGCGTCCCTAGGAAGAGCTGGACCCGGCGCTTCGTCGCTCGACGCATCCTGCCAAGTCTACCGTACCGGGGCGGCGCGCTGATCGGCAACGCGACCATCGGAACCACCCGAAGACCGCTCAGAGCGGTCTACCGACTGCGGGGAACGGGATTCGAGGACGATGATCGTGCGGAGCGTGGCAACGTGACCAGGCAGTCCGTCGTGGGAGCTGCCGACCGGCATCAAGGTTGCCCCGTCGGACTGAAAGTCGCGCCATGTTCCGCTCAATTGGGCGCGGGCGCAACACAACGCTATCGGGTGAAGACCTTCTCGATCATATCGACGGCGTCGAGGAAGGGACCGGCGAGTCGTGCGTACGCGTCCGGCGACTTCAGCGTCTGCAGCTGGATTACGAGCCGGTCGAAGCGCGCCGCCTCAGTGGTGCTCCCTCGTGCTTCGATGGCGGGACGGAGGTCGTCCCAGATCGCGCGGATCTGGCGACTGATCTCGGCCAGCTTCATGGCATCGCGTGAAGCGGCCTGGATCTCGAGCGCACGTCCCCAGTAATCGAGGCGGGCGACGCTGACGGGCACCGGTTGCTTGTCCTCGGCCGACATGTTCGCGGCCATCAGAGTGATCTCGTTAGCACCGCTCAAGGTGCCTACGCGGTTTCGAACCGCGAGGATGTCGCGAAGGGCATCGAGGGCAGACCTAAGACGTGACGAATCCGGAAGCTCAGCCGGGAGCGTGTTGGCCGCTCGCTGCATGGACCGGAACGCAGCGTCCGCGCCCGCCCAGTCGTCCGCCTTGATGGCGTCGTAGAGGGTCTCGGCGGCTTCGGCCAGCTGGGCGAGCGAGGGCCCGATGCTCGAATGCTCTGGGACGTCTCCTACTTGCCCAACGTCCCGCACGAACACCTGGAATGTCTCGTCCATGGCCTTCGTGCCACTCCAGAGGAAGGGGAAGTGACCATACCACAGAGAGAGCTCCTGTGCGGCCTCGCGGGGCAGTTGGTGCCTGATGGCGGATCGGTAGAGCGCCGCGACCAGGCCGCTGCGGTCGGCGCCGGACTTGCAATGCACGAGGATCGGCATTGGAGCGGTGCGCAAGATCTCGACGATGTCGCGAGTCTCTGCGGGCGTGAGGGCTCGGTTCGCAGAGAGGGGGTAGTCATAGTGAACAACCCCCGCGGCACGCGAAACCGCAATCTCGTCGTCGTACCACGGCTGGCCCGGGTGGGCGCCGCGCAGGTTCACGATTGACTTGATCCCGTTCGCGCGGACCTGTTTCGCCAGCTCGTCTCGTCCGAGCTGGGCCGATCGGTAGATCCGCCCGGCGTCCACGGTGTGGAAGTTGCCCGTGTAGACGACAACGCCGCAATAGGACGCGACCGAGCCGGCCAGAAGGCCCCCCGCGACGAGCACCGCCTTGGCCAGCGACGAGATCTTCAAAGGGATTCCGACGTGCATCGATACCCTCCGTTGGTGAGTGGATAGTTGACCGGTTCCATGCTACCAGAGCGAATTGGCGCGGGGAGGTGAGTACCGTTTGGCTACGAACTACCCCGAACGGCGAATCTTGGCGCTTGTAGCACGGAATGGTAGCTCCCCTCCCCTCCAGAAGACTGAAGGTCTCGGATCGGGGGAGCCCGAGGCGGACCGGGCGAGTTCGAGTAGTTCCCAATGGAGATGGCCATTGGCGCTGACGACGACCGAATCAGGGGAGCTGATGAGTGAGCCCCGCACCCAGACGCGTGGTGACCGCTAGAGCGCGCGCGGTGGTGAGTTCCTCACCTGCTGAGACATTTGATGTGGCCATCTCGAACTTGAACTCGAGCGACCTGTTCGCCTACAAAATGGTTGCGGGCCCCTGCAACCACACACACACCCCTGAGATCAGGGATGATCTCGGGGGTGTTTCTCCGCCGGACTGGATGCCATCCAGCATCCATCGGTCATTACCGTTGACTCTTCGTCGCTTCTGCTGCCGTTTTGCTACCGCTGCACTGCGGTAGCCGCGTCCTCCAGTAGCATCACGAGAGCTTCGGCACCACTTCGGCCATCAGGCGCTCCATCTGCTCGGCCTCGTCGAAGACGGGGTTGAGCAGGATCAGCTCGGCGCCCGCCTCTGCGACCTCGCGCAGACCTCGCACGCAGGCGTCGGGTGGCCCGTAGACGGCGACGGCCTCTAGGCCGCTCACCTCGAAGAACGGGTAGAAGCGGTGCAGCGTCTCGCCGATTCGCCGACGCGCGCGCTGGCCGTCGTCGTCGATGGCGATGTAGACGCGCTTGCCGATCTTGAAGCTCGCGGCGTCGCGTCCCGCCTCGGCGAGCGCCTGCCGCACGATCGACACTTGCTCGGCGAATTGCTTCGTGTTGGACGACCCGGCACCCAAGAAGCCGTTGCCGTGCCTCGCGGCGCGCCGCAACGCATCGGGATGGCTGGCGCCGAACCAGATCGGGGGATGCGGCTTCTGGAATGGCTTGGGCTCCATGGCTGCGTCCTTCAACTGCCAGAAACGCCCGTCGAAGCTGACCCGAGACTCGGTCCAGAGTGCCTTCATCAACCGCAGTCCCTCGTTGAACCGGGCCACCAGACTGGTGGGATCGACCTGGAACGCGGAAAACATTCGGTGCCGCCCGCCCGTGCCGACGCCGATCTCGATCCGACCTCGACTCAATTGGTCCAGAGTGCTCAGGTCCTTGGCTAAGTGGACCGGGCTGTGCAGCGGGGTAACGAACACGGCGCAGCCCAGGCGGATTCGATCGGTGCAGGCGGCGGCATAGCTCAAGATCTGCAGCGGGCTCAGGAAGGGCATCGAGCCGATCGGCGACTCCAGCGTCCAGGCGCTCTCGAAGCCGAGCGTCTCGGCCCGGGCCATGTACGCCCGGAAGCGAGCAGGATCGAACTCACCGTCGGAACGGAACTGAGGAATGGAGATCGCGAATCGCATGTCCTGGCTCCTGTCTCTGCGGTACCGCCGACTCTCGTTTAGTTAAATTAGGCCCCGTCAGGACGGTGACGACATCGTCGCGCGCGTCCAGGGGCAGAGGATCGTGCGGCGTGGCCACCTCTCCCTGGAATTCCGTCCGTGGACGATCACGAAGTGAGCCTCGGCGACGACCACCGCGAACTCATATTTCAGCGTCGACGGACTCTCGACCACCACATCCCAGATATCGAACATGCTGTGGAAGCCTGTTGACCTCGTTCAGATAGCTCCATCGACGTCAACCATCACCTTGCCGCCCCGCTGAACGTGGGCGACGGCTTCGCGGAAGGGGGTGAGCCGATAGGTCGCTGCGATAGGTACTCGAATCATGCCTGAAGCGACGAGCGGCGCCGTCTTGCGCAATGCGCTCAGTATTTTCAATTTCGCGGTGGAGCCCGTTCCGATCGCGAGTCTGGCGTGGACCCCCAAGATTCATCTCCGCCTTGCTCGGCCCCGTACGCTGTCGCTACGCCACGGTCAATCGCGGGGTCGAATCGCCGGGATTCCTTTGCTCTCCACCGCAAGGACCTTACGCCGGAAGAGAATGGCAATCGCCCATGACGGTACGTTGTAGGCATCGTGCGTCACCATTCGCGACCTCCCTCACCCGTAAGAGGGCGGCCGGACGGAGAAAGTTGCGGCCCTGCTCGTTCGGCTGACCTCGCCCTGAGTGTAGCTCGCGCAGCCGCCCAGCCAAATTACCACGAGGGCAACCAGGATCCGTTACGCCGAGCCAGGTGATGGCTCACGCTACGCACCGGGTTAACCGCCGCAACCCTCCACTCTCATGAGAGACGCGCGCTAGGGGCCCGTACGAACTCTTTCCCAAATCCCGAGAACGCCAGTCAGAATCCGTCGAACCGATCTCGGCATCCGAAGTGGTGGCTCGGGTGAGTGTATATACATGTATAGTAGTCGAGCGCCTGGGCAAGAAGCGATCAGGTCCCCGATCGCCCGGGCGATCGCGTCCACACATCGCCGATGCGAACATCTTCGCGTGTGGCGGTCAGGGATGACGCGGTTCGTCGTAGGTAGCTTCCTACTCGCGCTCGCCGAGTTGATCGGCTTCGCCGCGTACACGGCGACGCATCGCGTCGAGGCTGGCGTCGTCGCGGTGCGGCCGGATAGGGGTGGGTCTTATGGTTCATCAGTGCTGACCCGCGCCCCCGCGTCGCGTTCCCGCTCACCGGTTCCGAGAAGACATTCGACCTCGGCCCTCCGCGACAACGGAGCAAGAGCCAATCTGAATGCATCGGTACGAGGTATCAAGCATGCAGACCCGCCATTCTTCGAGGGCTCCCTGGCGTGGGAGTCCGCACCCCAGAATTCGTATGCGAACCGCGCCACATCGAGGTCGGGGCGGAACTGACCTTCCTCGGTCGCGGAGCGAACAGTCTCCACCAGGAGGCCAAGCAGGTCGCGCCAGGCGCGGACGACATAGTCGCGTGACGGTCCGGGCCGGTCGTCTTAACCGCAGATAGGGAAGAACCATGTCCAGTTCAACCCAGACCCTCGAATCACATCCGCTGGACACGTCGTCTGGCGTGCGCTGAATACTCGCCAGATTCAGTTTTCGGCGGGCGACGATCGCGCACCCCGCCTCTACCCTTCCTCCCCCACTTTCGCCTACACTCCCGCCATGGTCGGACTTACTGCCGACGACCTTGAGCGGGCGTTCGAGTTGTACTTCAACGAGATAGATCGCTGCGTCTCACAGGGCTGCTATTTCGCACTCCTTCACGTGATCTTCGCCCTGCCCGACGTGTGCGCGTCCATGGAATCACCCAACGCAGCGCCCGGTGAGCGTTATAAGGCGTGGTGTCAGCGGTATCACAACCATCCTCTCCTTCTACCAGAGGAGTTCTACAAGCTACGGTGCGCGCTCTTGCATCAGGGACAGGCGCTAGGAGCGGGACGATACAGGACATACAGCTTCGCCGTCCAAGCCGGAATCAGTGCGCATCGAACCGTGGTCTCGTCTGAGCACAACATCACCCTCGATCCGCGTCAGATGGGAGTTGACATGAAACGCTCGGTCCAGGCGTGGTTCACCGATCTACGAGACCCTGTCAACGCCGCGAGACTTACAACGGTCCGAAACAGTCTCCCATCGCTCATGCGCGAGCAGCAGAAGCAGCTTCCTGGCATCGGGGGAGTCCCGTTCATCGCATTGAGTAGCACGTGACCTCTAAGGCTGCCGTACACTTGCCCCGGACGCCTTCCTCGCGAAGCATCGCGACTGCTGGCGGCTGCACGGGGAAGGACTGGAAAGCAGACGGGAGGGTGCGGAGGTTTGGGCGGGGTGCTCGGGCAGTGATGTTCGGTTGCTCACCGGACTAGGACGCTAGTGGCGATCCGCTGGACACGCAAGGCAGGCGTCATCCGGCTCACCGCTCGCTCTCTTGAGGAGTTCTCTACCCACGTCAAGAGGCTCACTGACACCTGGAACGAGGAGCCGTGGTTCCGGGGCCAGAACGCGATGGACGATCTGAGGCCGAAGTTCTACCGAGAAGAGCGCGCGGACGAAGCCGAGGACGAGCTACGGTGGGAGTTCCAGAGGCGAAACCGGCTCTTTCCGATGATGCACCCGCCGACCACCGGCTGGGAGCAGTACTTCATGATGCAGCACTATGGTATGCCCACCCGCCTTCTTGACTGGACTGAGGGTGCGCTCTTGGCTCTCTACTTCGCGCTGCGACGCAACGACGGAAGGCGGGACGCAGCCGTGTGGGCACTGAGTTACGCGCTGGGACTCACGCTGGAGGGTCGCGGGACCGGGTGCTGGGCCGTTGCGGTAGCCCTGAATTGCCCCTGAATTCGC
>Ga0210384_10003597_pt1 | contig 17845 bp, 15 predicted proteins | sample IncBWH2MmetaG_FD_160574 | JGI IMG/M metagenome (GOLD analysis project Ga0210384, IMG submission 160574) | Forest soil microbial communities from Barre Woods Harvard Forest LTER site, Petersham, Massachusetts, United States - Inc-BW-H-2-M | ecosystem: Environmental > Terrestrial > Soil >...
AGGATCCCACACTTACCAACGGTGAACGAATTGATCGCCGCAGCCAAAGCGGCCGGGTTCGAACTACTTAATTCTCAAGATTGCACCCGCGCCGTCCGCCGTACCTGGGGCATCATCTTTCGCCGGATGATCGGCCGATTATTGCGCGATGCTCGTTACCGCGCCTTTCTAATGGACCCTCAACGACGCAACCGCATTTTCGCCCTAACCGTGGTGCGGCTTTGGCTAGCGTATAGGACCGGAACCATGCGGTATGGAATTCTTACCCTGGAGCGGAGGAGATGAGTTTTGGTAGGGCGAGGCTCCCGAAGGACCCTAACGTGAATACGAAGCTTCAGGGTCTGCATTTGCTAAACAGTATGGTTAGGCCGACAGACGTGCCGAGCCGTGGTCTGTCGTGGGCCATGGCTCGGCGCGTCTGGTGGCCCTGCTCATTGATGGGCCGAGGTTCATGTCGGTTGTCATTGGCGAATACCTGGGCCTTTCGGGAGCCTCGCCCTACCAATCACTGATCACCAATCATTTTTCCCGCAGAACCTCCAGCTCCGTGTCCGGAGCAAACCCTCTCCGCAGGGTGTTTTCTGTCACGACGCGAGGGAAGGTGAAATTGAGCAAGTAATCGCGTCCACCGGCTTTGGTGCCTCCGCCGGACATATAAAAACCGCCGAACGGATGGCGGCCGACGATGGCGCCGGTAATGGATCGATTGATGTACAGGTTGCCCACTTGGAAACTGCGCCGGACTTTGGCGATATTGTCCGGGCTACGCGAATAGAGCCCGCCGGTTAAAGCAAACGGGGTGGCATTCGCCATCTCGATCGCTTGATTCAAGTCATCGGCTTGGTGGACCGACAGAACGGGTCCGAAAATTTCTTCCTGAGCAATCTGCGCGTCGATCGGTACATCCACGAAAATGGTGGGCGGAACGAAATACCCGGTTAACTGATCCGGGATTGCAGCCTCAAACGCGATTTTATGCTTTTGCTTTCCGATCGCCCGGTAGCGGTCGATCTTGGCCTTCGCGTCAGCGTCGATGACCGGCCCGACATCGGTCGAAGGGTCTCCGGGCAAACCAACTTTCAATGCGGCCGCCGCTTCGGTCAGTCGCGGAAGCAGCCTGTGACCGACCTCTCCGACTAAAATCAGACGGGAAAGCGCAGAACATTTCTGACCTTGAAACCCGAAAGCGGAGTGAATGATCCCAAGAACGGCTTCATCGAGATCGGCATCGGTATCCACGATAAGAGCATTTTTTCCGCCCATCTCACAGATCACTTTTTTCAGGTTTCGTTGTCCGGTATGAGTGATACCGGCGAGCTGCCAGATGGCGGTACCGACTTCTCGCGAGCCGGTAAACGCGATGAAATCGACCTCTGGATGAACAACCAGGTAAGAACCGACCGCTTCTCCTGTCCCACTGACCAGGTTAGCCACACCTGGAGGTACGCCAGCCTCTTGCAAAGCCTCCATGAAAAGGGCGCCCACCACGCTTGATTGTTCGGCCGGCTTGATGACCACGGTATTCCCGGTAACTAGCGCTGCCACGGTCATGCCGCAGAGAATCGCGAGCGGAAAATTCCAAGGCGCAATGATAGCGCCCACCCCTCTGGGGATGTAATTCTCAATACTCACTTCGCCAGGAATATCTTGAGTCAACCTGCCGCGTCCCAGACGCCGGGCTTCCTCGGCGTAGAAGTCGCAGAAATCAATCGCTTCGACCACATCCGCATCCGCTTCGGTCCAGGTTTTGCCAACCTCAAACACCTCCCAAGCGGCTAATTCGTAGCGGCGCTGTCGCAGTCGCGCTGCGACTCTTTGGATAATGCGAGCGCGTTCATCAAACGACGTTTGGCTCCAGCGAGAGAACGCCACCCGAGCGGCAGCCACCGCGTCCATCACATTCACCGAATTTCCGGCCGCGCTATATCCGATAATCTGGTCTGGACGAGCTGGATTGACCGAAGCCAATTTGTCGTCCGCGGTCACAGGTTTGCCGTTGATCACGAGCGGATAATGCTGGCCGAATTGCTTCTGCACCTGTTGCAGAGCGAGATCCATTTTCTGGCGAGCGTCGTTCGTAGCGAAATCTGCGGGCGGTTCATTGATGAACTCGGGTTCTGCCATGCTCGGCTGGGTTTGCTCGTTCCGGGCATTGTCACCAATCAGCACGCTAGGATCTTCCAGCAACGCCGAGATGGAGGCATTCGAGCTGAATTTTGCCCGTAGAAACCCTTCGTTTGAGGTGTTCTCGAGCAAACGACGAACCAAGTACGCCATTCCCGGAACTAATTCGCCGACCGGGCAGTATTCGCGGACCCGGTGACCGAGCTTTACCAGCGCCCGGCGAATCGGTTTGGCCATCCCGTAAAGCATCTGAAATTCGTAGTCACCCGGCTTCAGGCCAACTTTGCCGGCGTAAACGATGGCATGCGCGATACTCCGGACATTATGGGACGCGAATGCCGGGTAAACTAAGTCCCGGTTCTCTAATAAGAGCCGCGAGACTTTTTCGTAGTTTGCGTCCGTCTCCGCCTTGGAAACAAAGACCGGCACTTCCCAGGTACGCTGGGCCGCGATTACTTTTTCGTAGTCCCAATAGGCTCCTTTGACCAGCCGGATAGTGAAAGGTTTGCGTAAGTTGGAATTCCAGGAAAGTAGATCCTCAGCGTCTTTAAAAGAATCGCGAAGATAACATTGGATCACCAATCCCAGGTGCGGGTAATCAACGAATTCAGGGTCAGCACGCAGTTTCTTAAAGAGGTCAATGGTCAGCTGCTTCAACCCATAATGTTCCATGTCTAGGTTGATAAAAGCGCCCAACCGTTTGGCCTCAGCCACAATTGGCCGAAGACGAGACAGGATCATGTCGATGCTGTGATCGGGATCCGTTGCCTGGATTCGCGCACAGAGGGCCGAGATTTTGACCGACACATTCACCAGAGGCGGTTCAGTGGCCGCCAGCCGACCGTCGACTCGCCAGTCGGCGGTCGCGCCGCCCAGGAACTTGAGCAGTTGGTGGTAGCGAAGCGCATATTGTTCCGCCTCCTTCTCGCTCACTACGGTTTCACCCAAAATATCGACGGTGAACCTGGCGCCCTCTTTCCAAATCTGGCTGAGATTCTTCAGAGCGGACGGTCCATCTTTCCCTGTGATGAAAATGTTCGCCATCGCGGCGACATTCTTCCGTATCACCGTCGCCGGAACCGCAGGCAGAACCGTGCCCACAGTTAACGCACCGCGAAGAAGGCCGGACACAGGCGTTTTTGAATCGCGTAAATATTCGGACAGATGCCTCACCACCTCATCCGCGGATTTCAACGTGGGAAGGACGTCGACGAACCGGAACATCTGGGTCTTAAAACTTTCATCCCGCATGCACCAGTCCATGAGCCGCCCATAGAAGTCGTTTCGCCGAAGAACAGCCGCTTCTCGTTGGGATTGGTCAATTAAAGCAAAAATTTCGCGGCCGGTATGTTCGATTTCCTGTTGTAGAAGGGCTCCGGGATTCATCTGGGTAGAACGAGAAAATAGACCGGAAACCGGAAAGTGGGTACAGGATTTACGTTACGGTCGAGTGAGGCTCTTGAAGAACCTTACGTTTGCGCAGGCCGCTGAGTCGTTCGACGAGGATGGTTTGCTGGGCGCTTGCGGCAAAACCTGTTTCTATCTCATCATCCCCATTTCCGGCGCCTCCAGATCAAGGAATTTGGGTGGATGGCTGTCGAGCAATACCGAGTGCCAATTCTGTACGCTAGGATCCAAAAGATAGGTCCTTGTGTACCAGTAGACAGGGAGGATCGGCGATTCTTGAAGCAAGATGGTTTCTGCCTGCCGTAAAAGACCGAGCCGCTGGGCTGGATCTGAACACGCTGCGGCTTGATTGATCAGTTGATCGTAACCCGGACTGCTCCAGTTGGTGCAATTATTCGGGTTGCCAGTCGTCCAAATTTGCAAAAACCCGATCGGGTCGGCGATACCGGATCCCCAGCCGCCTCTGAGAATCGAGTAATTAGAGTGATTCATAGAATCGATGTAAACTTTCCACTCCTGGTTCTCGATGCCGACTGAGATATTCAATTCTTGCCGCCACATTTGTTGGATTGCTTCTGCAATCTGGCGGTGACTCTCTGAAGTATTAATCAAGATATTCAGCGATGAGGGGAATCCGACGCCATTCGGGTAACCTGCTTCAGCCAGAAGCTGTCGCGCCTTTTCCGGGTCGTACTGAATGAGATCCAAAGCTGGATAGCTGGATAGGCCGGGAGGAGTGAGACCGGTCGCGGGTTTCTGTTTCGCTCGCAGTAAGTTGTTGACTAGGGCTTCCCGATCGATCGTTAGGTTCAACGCCATCCGTACCTTCGGGTTGTCCAAAGGCTTTTGTTTCACATTCAACCGGTAGAAGTACGAGATGTAAGCCGGGTCGATGTGAATTAAATCGGGATGGTCCCGTCGATACGCTGGCACGTCCGGCAGAGCAACCTCGTTGGTCACATGGAGTTGTCCCGCTTGGAATGCCCGATCAACTGTGTTGAGGTCTTCGATGGAGTAAAAGTTGACTCCGTTGAGTTTGATGGCCGCCTGATCGTAGTAATAAGGATTTTTGACCAATTCGATCACATCGTTCTTTCGCCAGGTTTTTAGTATGAAGGGCCCGTTGTTAACCATGTTGCCGGGCAAGGTCCATTTTGAGGTCCGGTCGCTCACACCGCCGAAACGCAGGAGCGTGGCCTGATGAACCGGGTACCAAAAATAATTCGTCAAAGACGAGAGCAAGTACGGGGTAGGGCCGCTAAGTGTGAGCTGAAGAGTGTAGGGATCCAGTGCCTTCACGCCAACGGTGGAAAAGTCGTGGGTCTTCCCCTTGCAAAAGTTCTCCGCTCCCTTCAACACAAAGAGAAAGTCCGAGAAAGGTGCAGCGACTTCCGGCGTCAGTTCACGTTGATACGAGAACACGAAATCTTGAGCGGTAACCGGATCGCCGTTCGACCAACGGCCGTTCTTACGGAGATGAAACGTCCAGAGGGAAAGGTCATCGTTATGTTCCCAACTCTCGGCTGCAGCCGGGAGTTGTTTGGTATTATCGCTAGGATCATCGATCACAAGTCCTTCGAACAAACAGACTAGGATTTTACCCTCGGGAATGCCTTGGTTTAACTGCGGGTCTAGGGTCCTCGGCTCTGAGCCGGCGTGAAACAAGAGGGTTTTCGCTTGGTCTGCCCGAATCAACGCAGGGAGCGCGGAGGGCCTACGAGAAAACCACGTCCATCCTAAACCGATACCGGCGGCAATCAGGACGATGAACAGCAAAATCCGGAGAGCTAGTCGCACGAACTAAGCCCGTAGCACGGTTCGGCTCAGCTGTCATCGTCAGCGCGCGTTGGCGATGGCGGATTTCACCGGAACCTCGCCCTCTTAGCCTTACTCAGCCGTTTCCGCCTTGGATTTATGGAGATACGCCCTGACGAACTCGATGCCGGTCGGAATCATCGAGACCACGATGATCGCTAGGATCACGACCGAAAAGTTGTGCTGAACGTAGGGTAGCCCGCCAAAGAAATGGCCTGCCAAAACGACCACGAAAACCCAGACTACGCCGCCGAGAATAGTGTAAATGGCGTATCTAGAGAAATTCATCTGGGCCATGCCTGCAACGAAGGGGGCAAAGGTACGAATTACGGGCAAATAACGGGCGATCAGGATGGTTTTGGCACCGTAACGCTCGTAAAAAGCGTGCGTCTGATCCAGGTATTTGCGACGAAAGATTTTCGAGTTCGGGTTGTTAAATAGTGATGCTCCCAGCTTCTCTCCAACCCAGTAGTTGAAGAAATAACCGGAAAGCGCGGCAATCGTTAGTAGCACCAGAATCAGCAAAAGATTGAAATGGGTCGTGGTGGCCGTTAACGCCCCCAAAGCGAAGAGCAGAGCGTCCCCAGGAAGAAAAGGGGTGAGGATGATTCCGCTTTCGGCGAATACGATCAGAAAGAGCAGTAGATAAGTCCAACCTCCGAATTGGCCGGCCAGCTGATCAAGATGCTTATCTAAGTGGAGAAGAAGGTCCAGTAAGCCGGTAATCAACTGCATAAATATTGGCCGACCTCTTCGACGAATTAGAGATCGAATGCAACCGAAAACCAACCTTTGCGTCCAAAGGTCGAAATACCGCACAAAATTTAAACGAAACCCGCATCACCTCCGTCTAAATTGACGGACGCAGTATTAGGGCCTGACCGTTGGGTAGTTCTTCACCGAGGCAGGCAGGAGTGAAAATGGAGAGAAAGCGAAAGGATATGGAGAAAAAATGAAGAGACGCAAAGTGACGACCCGGCCGCTTAGCCTGGGAGATTTGATTGCTGTTGTGAGCTCATACGCTAAATCGAACGAAGAGACGGTCGCAACCGTCGCCGATTTATTTGCTTCAGGCCAAGTCCGGCTAATGAACAATGGTCGCAAAGTTCGAGCTCGAGTTCGCTAATTTGATAATTCTGATAATCTTGGACGGCTTCGCTGATGAGGCCGTCTTTCATCCGGGAACCTCTTAAGACGAGGGCATTCTTTTGCCCTTCGCGTCTTGGCTTGGTGAGTCGTAATCAATTGCGATAACCTCGGATTATCAGCCAAAAATAACGCTTTGCTTCCGCTTTGCCTCCCGTAATCTCTCGGCGTGATTGAGAGATACTCCCGTGAGGAGATGCGGGAATTGTGGGCGGATGAGCGGAAATTTTCTATTTGGCTGGAAATTGAAGTTCTCGCCTGTGAAGCGATGGCTTCTCTGGGGTTGATTCCCTCGGCTGATGCCGAGGAAATCCGCGCTAAGGCCCGCTTTTCGATCCCGGAGATCGAAGAGATCGAAAAGAGAACTCAGCATGACGTTATCGCGTTTCTAGAGAACGTCGCTTCCTATGTCGGGCCCGCGGCCCGTTGGATTCATCAAGGTCTGACTTCGTCAGACATTCTGGATACGACCTTAGCAGTCCAGCTGATCAGATCTTGCGACATTCTGCTCGCCGACGTCCAACTGGTGCGTCAAGCGGCCGAGCGTAAAGCTCTGGAATACAAATACACGCCCATGATTGGGCGGAGTCACGGGATCCACGCAGAGCCAATCACCTTTGGGCTGAAAATGGCCTTAATGTACGACGAATTTGGGCGGGCCCAGACGCGGCTGCGTCAGGCTCGAGAGGCAATTGCGGTCGGTAAATTGAGCGGGGCGGTAGGAACTCACGCGCATCTTGACCCTCGAGTCGAAGAGCAAGTTTGCCGGCGATTGGGTTTAAAACCAGACATCCTCTCGACGCAAGTGGTTCAGAGAGATCGGCATGCGGAGTTTTCCACCACCCTGGGTCTGGTGGCTTCCAGCGTTGATCGTTGGGCGACGGAATTCCGGCACCTGCAACGTACTGAGGTCCTGGAGGTCGAAGAATTCTTCAAACCGGGTCAAAAAGGTAGTTCCGCGATGCCGCATAAAAGAAATCCGATCACCAGTGAGCGGCTGAGTGGCTTAGCTCGCGTGTTGCGCGGGAATACGGTGGCAGCGCTGGAAAACGTCGCGCTCTGGCACGAGCGAGACATCAGCCACAGCAGTGTCGAGCGTATCATCTTACCGGATTCCTGCATGTTGCTGGATTACATGTTGTTGACGCTCGCCGATATCGTGGACGGATTAGTGGTCTATCCAGAGCATATGCAGCAAAACTTAGCGATCACTAAGGGTCTCTACTTCAGCCAAGCCATTCTGCTTGAGCTTACCCGGCGCGGTATGGACCGAAAGGCCGCCTACGAAGCGGTGCAAAAAGCGGCGATGGCGACCTGGCAAGGCAGCGATGATTTCCTGACCGAGCTGGAAAAAATTCCGGAAGTTGTGGCGCTGATTCCGAAGCCTGAACTGGCCCGGTTTTGTTCCCTTGGGCAACACTTCCGGTACATCAACCGGACATTCCAACAACTGAAGTTGGGGGAGAACGAAGCGAAAGGGTAGCGGTTCGGCGAATGGGCGATGGGGCGATAGGCGCCGACGCAGCTACACATGAACTTACAGGACTCATGGGACTTATGAATCGGCAGAGTTCCATTACTCGCATAGGTCCCATAAGTCCCATTCGGTGCGCAGCCAGTGAGTTGTCTTATTAACTACACACGCATCATGTCACACGCTATGTGCCCCAAAATTGTCTGGCGAATCTGGTTTTCACATGGCCGGTTACCGTGGTAGTTTACAGTTTGATTTGTATGCCACGTCGTTTCTTTTTGTTGTTAGCACTGCTTCCGATGTTCGGGGTCGGATGCAAGAAGGCACAGGAGCTTACCGCGCTCGTTACTGGGTCGCCTAAGCCCACGGCTAGTCCGTCTCCGACGGCTACGGCTGTGGTTAGCGCGACGCCGACTCCCAAGCCTGCAGTAAACAAAAACGCACGCTTTATCGTGCTCTGCTATCACCGGTTTGAGGACAAAGCGAAAGATCTGGTCACGTTGCCGAATGACTTCCGAGCGCAGATGCAAGCCTTAAAGGACAACGGGATCTCGGTGATTCCCATGAAGGACGTGCTTGCCTGGCTGAACGGAGATAAATCAATCCCGAATAAAAGCGCGGTTGTATCCCTCGACGATGGTTGGAACTCTCAATACTTCGTGGCGTGGCCAATATTGAAGGAGTTTAACTACCCGTTCACGCTCTTCATTTACACTGATTATGTCGAGAAGGGCGGCAAATCGATGACTTGGGCGCAACTTGAGGAGATGCGAGATGCGGGCGTCGATATCGAGGCGCACACGGTTTCACACCACGATCTCCGGCACGCTCCTCGGGGGCAAGATTATGCGACCTGGCTGCACAATGAGGTCTATACGTGCAAGCAGATCTTGGAAGATAAGCTTGCTATTAAAGTACTCGGTTTTGCGTTCCCTTACGGGTTTCACAACGAAGTAGTTCGTAAGACGGCCACTGATGCCGGGTACGCGCTTCAATTCACGGTTTACGGCCAGCACATGGGACAGAACGTCTTGCGCGACCAAGTCGGCCGGTACGCGGTCGATTCTATTAAGCCGGATGTGTTCAAGGCTGCGCTCGATTTTGGGGCGGAGAGCGGATCTCCGGGTGCTGAAGAAACTCAGTTGGCCTCGGCTTCAATGCTGACCGAACCGCTGGACAATTCCCATATCACGAATCCGAAACCGACGATCAAAGCGAATATCGCAACGATGGGTGAGATCGATCCTGGTTCCTTGGAAATGCGGATTAGTGGTTTCGGGGTTGTACCGGCGAACTATGATGCGAAAACCAAATTGGTTTCGTACGAAGTCACCCAAAAACTGGTACCCAAGACTTACACGGTGATTCTGTCAGCCAAAGTGAAGGGCAAAAGGGTCGAAACTAAGTGGATTTTCACCGTGGATTCGGCTGGCCCGGTAGCAACCAATTAACGAACTCCCGGAAGTGCAGAACCTCGGACGAGCGGAAGCGCGTCCTTAGCAAAGCAGGCTTGTGTTTTCACAACTTTCAGATCGCCTTCAAGACGTCTTTAAAGATTTACGCGGCCACGGGTCGATTTCAGAGGCCAACATTACCGACGCGATGCGACAAGTTCGGTTGGCGCTGCTGGAAGCCGATGTCCATTACCAAGTCGCGAAAGACTTCATCGCCCGGGTAAAGGAGAAATCGCTTGGGCAAGAGGTGATGCGGAGCATTAGCCCTGGGCAACAGATCGTAAAGATTTTCCATGATGAACTCACCCAGCTTTTAGGGGGCGATAACGAGCCTTTGGATCTACGACCTCCGGCCAGGATCATGATGGTGGGTTTGCATGGCGCCGGCAAAACGACTTCGTCAGCGAAACTGGCCTCTTTCCTGAAAAAACAAGGTAAGGCGCCTCTGCTCTTTGCCTGTGACCTCCAGAGGCCTGCCGCGATCGAACAACTCGCAACGCTGGCGAAGCAGGTTGATGTTCCGTTTTTCCGTCCCGAGCTAGGGCAAACCGAGCTCGTGCAAGTTGGCCGCCAAGCGATCAAGTGGACGGAAACTCAATCAGGCAATGTCGAGATCTACGACACCGCAGGCCGCCTCGAAATCGATGAGGTTCTGGTAGGAGAGCTGAAAAAACTCCGGGATCTGCTGCAGCCGCAAGAGATCCTCCTGGTGTGCGATGCTGCTACCGGGCAGCAGGCTGTGAATGTAGCGACACATTTTCACGAGGCGCTCGGCCTGACCGGACTGATTCTCACCAAGCTAGATGGTGATGCTCGCGGAGGCGCCGCTCTTTCTATGCGGGAAGTGACCCACCGCCCAATCAAGTTTGCCGGTTTAGGCGAGAAAATCGACCAGTTTGAACCGTTTTATCCGGACCGTTTGGCCGGGCGAATCCTGGGAATGGGTGACGTGGTCAGCCTTGTGGAAAAGGCGGCCGCAGCTATCGACGAGGAAGAAGCCGCTCGCCTGGAGAAAAAACTGCGGACCGCCACCTTTGATTTTAACGATTTCCTATCCCAACTCCAATTGTTGAACCGGATGGGCCCCCTGGAAAATATCCTTGGCATGCTGCCGGGTATGAGTAATTTGAAAGGCTTTTCGGTTGACGGTAAGCGGCTGAAGCGAACAGAGGCCATCGTGTTATCGATGACTAAGGACGAAAGGAAGCGTCCCGAAATTCTGAACGCGCGCCGGAGACAAAGGATTGCTCGGGGCAGCGGCTCTACCGTTACGGAAGTAAATAACCTTCTTCGTCAGTTTGATCAGATGAGGAAACTGATGAAGAACGCTGGAAAAATGAAAAAGATGTTGGCCCGTGTCCCCGGCGCCGGAACACTTGGAAGATAAGCAGAAGCTTGGGACGCTTTTCTGCAGAAGATATTATGGCAGTTTCGATCAGATTAAGGCGAGAAGGTGCGAAGAATCGCCCTTTTTATCGCGTGGTAGTGGCGGACAAAAGAGCTCCGCGTGACGGCAAATTCATTGAAGTGATTGGTAACTACGATCCCCGGAAGAGTGGCGAGAACTACGAGATAAATCTCGATCGCGCGGAATACTGGGTTAAGAATGGCGCTCAGCCGAGCGAGACGGTTGCGAGCATCATCAAAAAGGCTCGCAAAAAACCTGTTGTTGCCGCACCAGCCGCATAGAAGATCTCCGTGGAAAATTTCCTCGAGTTCGTGATCCAGCACTTGGTGGATGCGCCCGACGAAGTGCTGGTGACAAAACAAGAGCAGGGGAAAAAACTGGTCTTTAAAGTAGAAATGCGCCGTTCCGACGTCGGTAAGGTGATCGGACGGAACGGCCATACAATCACGGCGATGCGGAATCTCTTAGCCGCGGCCGCCGCTCGAACCGGTCATCAGGCAATTCTTCAAATTGTCGAGTAGTGACGGTAGCGCCGGCGCCGCAATCGGTCAGAACCACGCTTCCAACCGAACCGAACTTCCTCACACTTGGTCGTCCGGTACCAGACTGTCTACCTCGCCCCCGTGGATGACGGTATGCGCTAGACCAGGCGCGGTTGCGAGCAAGTGCTCGGCAAAGAAATGGGCAGTGGCAATCTTGGCTTTGTAAAAGGCTGGATCCCCTTTGCCCTCGGCCAAACGGCTGGCTGATATTTTTGCTCCTCGAGCAAGTTGCCATCCGCCGGCAACAATCCCGAAGAGCCTCAAGAACGGTACGGAGCCGAATACAACCTTTCGAGGATCGGACTGAAAATTGGTGAGGATATATTCAGTAGCCGCTGCGAGCGATTCCGCGCCTTGCATAAGGCCATCCCTAATACACAGCAACGAGGCATCCGACGTTTCCAGCTCTCGGGCAAAGGTCCGTATCTCATCCAGAACCACCCGAATCGTTTTACCTTGATCGCGCACGATCTTGCGTCCGATCAAATCGTTAGCCTGTATTCCGGTGGTGCCTTCGTAGATGGTTGTGATCCTGGCATCGCGCCAGTATTGCGCCGCCCCGGTCTCCTCAACGTAGCCCATCCCGCCATGAACCTGGATGCCCAAAGATGCTATTTCGATCCCCGTCTCTGTGCTCCAACCTTTTACCACCGGCGTCATTAAGTCGACGAACGCCTGGTTGCGGTTCCGGATTTGTTCATCAGGATGGTGGCCAGCTAAATCGCGGGCTGCAACGACAACGTAAGCGAGAGCACGAGTCGCTTCCGTTTGCGCCTTCATTAACAACAACATGCGCCGGACATCCGGGTGGCGAATGATAGGTACGGGAGAATCGCCGCCGGAAATGTCGCGACCTTGAACGCGGGTTCTAGCATAGTCTCGGGCCTGTTGATAAGCCCGTTCCCCAATGGCGACTCCTTCCAGGCCAACCGATAACCGTGCCACATTCATCATTGTAAACATGTATTCTAGACCGCGGTTCTCTTCTCCGATCACATAGCCGACGGCGCCGCCTTGGTCCCCATAAGACAACACACAGGTCGGACTTCCATGAATACCTAACTTGTGCTCGACAGAAAGACAGAAGGCATCATTACGCTGTCCCAAAGTGCCGTCGTCATTCACCAGAAATTTCGGAACCACAAATAGCGAGATCCCTCTGACGCCAGGCGGAGAATTCGGTGTTCGGGCCAACACTAGATGAATAATGTTCTCCGACAGATCGTGTTCGCCGTAGGTAATGAAGATCTTCTGACCAAAGAGCCGATAAGAACCATCTTCTTGGCGGATCGCCCGGGTTCTGACGGCGGCAAGATCTGAACCCGCTTGCGGCTCAGTCAAATTCATGGTGCCGGTCCAACGCCCCTCTATTAAGCCTGGTAAATACTTCTTCTTTTGCTCGTCACTACCGTTCTGGAATAAAGCTTCTACCGCTCCCTGGGTCAGTTGGAAACAAGCTGAAAACGCTAAGTTGGCTGACTTCCACATCTCTTGCACAGCAGCGCCAACGAGATTCGGCATCGCTTGACCGCCGTATTCTTCATCGAATCCCAAGCGGTTCCAGCCGCTATTGATGTATTGCTGGTAGGCCTCGCGAAAACCTGGGGCGGTGATTACGTGGTTGTCCTTGCAAATAACCCCTCTTTGGTCACCGATCTGGTTGAGGGGTGCGAGAACTTCACTGGCGAAGCGGTTAGCTTCCTGTAAAACTGCGCTCACTGTCTCAGCGTCGATATCCCGCCACTCAGGCATTGCGGTTAGGCTATCGAGTCCCCCAAGCTCGCGTATCACGAATTGCATCTCATCGAGCGGTGCTTCGTAAGTGGTCATGATTATGGTTATCGGACGGTGGCTTTTAAATTGATATCTGATTATCGCTCAAGGCGGGTGGCCCGGCAACGAAAGGAGCCAGAATCCAGGAGCCAGGAGTCAGGAGGCGAATGGGCGAAACGGCGAATGGGCGCACCGGCAAGGCGCGTATCCGCGCGGCAGGCGCAATGAGTTTATGGCGTTTCATGCGTCCAAGCGAAACGGATTGGACCAATGCGGTGTCGCCGCCTCGCCCGTTCGCCGTTTCGCCTCCTGGATTCTGGCTCCTGGCTCCTTTCCAGATGAGCGAAAGCTCATCCCTGCCATCACACCAACCCAAGCTTTTCCTTCGTTTTACGCAGGTTTTCCAGGACTAGCTCTGCGACGTCGAGAACGGCCGGAGCGCCGGGCTTGCCGGCGCTTTCACTGCTGCTAAGCATCGACTTACAAAATGGACAACCTGCTGCCACGACTTTTGCTCCGGTTGATTCGGCCTCGCGAAAGCGGTTCTCGGTAACACGCATCGTTCCCGGCTCTTCTTCTTTCCAGAATTGAGCACCGCCGGCCCCGCAACAGAAGCTGTTGGCCCGGTTCCGCGGCATCTCGACTAACGAGTCCGCGGTTTCGCTCCCCAAGACCTTGCGTGGAGCGTCATACACCCCGTTGTGCCTTCCCAGATAACAGGGGTCATGATAAGTGACTTTTTCGCTTAGGATCATCTCCGGTAGCCGGCCTTCCTCAATCAGTTCTGCAATCAACTGGGTGTGATGCACGACTCGGTAGTTTCCGCCTAACTGTGGGTAGTCGTTGGCCAAGGCATTAAAACAATGGGGACAAGTCGTTACTACTCGCTTTGGGGTGCCAGCGTTTGCCAAAACCGAATTCAGCGTCTCGACGTTTTCTGTGGCCAGATTGTAGTACAAATACTCGTTGCCACCTCTTCTGGCCGGATCACCTGTGCATTTCTCTTTCTTCCCAAGGATCGCGAAATTGACTTTAGCATGGGTTAGAATAGCGGCAAAAGCGCGGGCCACTTTTTGAGCCGCGGGATCATAAGCGCCCGCACAACCAACCCAATAAAGCACGTCGAAATTGGGGTTTTGCGTCTCCGATGGTATCTGCAGATCGTTGGGTATCCAATCCGCTCTAGCGTCTTGGGCTAGCCCCCACGGATTTCCAGCGCGTTCTAAATTCCGAAAACTGGTGTTGAGCTCTTGCGGAAATTGGCCCTTGGTTAAGACGGCATCTCGTCTCAAGTCGATGATGTCAGTCAATTGCTCACAGCCCACCGGACAGGCTTCAACACAAGCGCCACAGGCTGTGCAGGCCCAGAGCGCGCTTTCCGTCAGCGCAAATTCCATCACCGAACGAGGGCTAGGTTCTCCCGCCGCGAGTTTTTTCCGGACAGAATTGAGCTCGTAACGTTTGTTGATCTCGATGGCAGATGGCGCCAGCGCTTTGCCGGTCACGTGGGCCGGGCACACGTTAGTGCAGCGGTTGCATTGGATACAGGCGTAAGGATCGAATAGTTGGCTGAATCGGAACTGTTCTAGCTGCGTTACCCCGAATTGTTCGATGTTTTCGTTCTCAAAATTGATCGGATCCAGCGCCCCGCTGCCCACTTTTTCCCCGGTGGCAGTACGGCGACCCATCCCCAATCGAATCGGTGCGGCAAAAATGTGGATATGCTTGGATCGGACAAAGTAAGGTAAGAAAGCGAGGATCAATCCAAGTGAGATCCACCACCCAAGATGCCATCCGGCGATGCGGTTGGCTCCAAACCCGATCACTTGGGTGATGATAGTCGCGGTGGGTTGCCAATAGTCGGTACGCCCTTCCGCTGCTAGCAATGAGCCCGCTCCAAAGAGCCTGAAACCGACGTGAAGGAAGATAAAGGCAGCAACAATAAAGCTATCGAAGCGGATACCGCCAGCGCGAACGTCCGGGTGCAGCAAGACCGACGGGTTGAATCGGTCCAAGGCGGCGTCCTTTTTAACAAAACGACGCCATACAAAAAACACCACTCCAATCAGAACTAAGGTTCCAAAAACATCTGCCCCCAAGTGAAAGAGGTTGCCCACCAACGAACCTCCCAACCAGGTAAACCAGCTGGCAGGGAAAAAGCCTTCTACGAGATCGACTAGGTTGACCAGCGCATAAAAGGTGAAGCCGTAAAAAATAAAACTGTGAAAGAAGCCGACGAGAGGCCGGTTCTTGAAAACGGTGACCTGACTGATGGTCCGAACTAATGCTTCCCGGATGCGTTCGAGAGGCTGATTAAATCTCGAATAATACTCTGGCTGTCCCTTGCGAATGATCTCGATGATCTCCCGGAAACCGCGATACGTATAATAGAGGGAGACGACGGCTAGGACGATGAACAGCGCTTTTTCGAGAAGGGTGAGCATGGGACGGGTTAAGCAATGGTACGACTATTAATGGTAGGGCGAGGCTCCCAATTTACCAAGCCGAGATCGCAGCGTTCATGGCGTCTGAAATGACGTTGTGTACGAGGCCGATCCGCCCGCCGAGCCGTGGTCTGGAGGGTTGCAGCTCGTTGCGGACCGTATTCTTCGCCCGGCGATAATTACGTCAGGGGAGCAACGGCTCGGCGGGCGCGGAGTCTTTTTTACGCGTTGAGAACGCACGTATCGAGGGCGCAGGGAAGTTCTGGGGACGTTCGGGAGCCTCGCCCCACCATTGACTCGCCCCCGCCGTGATGAGCCCGCCATATGGGGACCCTTTTACAATTGCGCCGTCAATTGGGGCAGAATTTCCAGGGCGTCACCTACCAGGCCGTAATCAGCAACTTGAAAAATCGGTGCGTCCGGGTCTTTGTTGATCGCTACGATCACTTTAGAATCTCGCATTCCGGCGAGATGCTGAATCGCTCCTGATATCCCGACGGCGATGTAAAGTTCGGGTGCGACGATCTTTCCGGTCTGGCCGACTTGGTAGTCGTTGGGCACATAACCGGCGTCTACAGCAGCCCGAGAGGCGCCCACGGCAGCATTCAACTTCGCTGCCAGCGCCTCAAGTAACTGGAAATTCTCTGCCTTTTGCAAACCGCGTCCGCCCGACACGACGATCCTCGCAGCGGTTAATTCGATCTTGTCGCTGCGGGCTAATTGGCGGCCGACTAAGCGGACGCCGGTTTCCTCGTTGGCGATCGCTTTAGCTGGCTCGATTGGCGCACCGGTCTCAACTATCGGAGCCGCATCAAATCCTGTGGAAAGCGTTGTGAGCACAATGATAGCGCCCGCTATCGTCTCTATTGTGGCCAAAGCGTTACCGGCATAGATCGGGCGCACAAAAGTAGTCGGGCTAAGCACGTCGGTAATGCCGGAAATTTGTTGTACATCAAGCTGGGCAGCGACGCGAGGTAACAGGTTCTTACCGAAAGTTGTGGCCGGCGCCAACACATGTGAGTACTGCTCTGTCCCGGTCTGCAACAACACTTGAGCGGCTAGAATCTCCGCGGTTTGCGGACCGAGTTGGGGCGCATCCGCTAAGACAACCTTCGCCACACCTTCTATGCGCGCGGCGGCTTCAGCTACCTTCCCCGCATCCTGGCCCATCACCAAAATGTGAATTTCTGCACGGTCAGCCTTTTCGCTGATCTTCCTGGCCGCCGTCACCGTATGCTGAGTGGCAGGTTTCAAAGCGACATTATCGTGTTCAGCTAGTACGAGGATCGGCATACGCGGAATGGAGTGGTGGAGTATTGGCTATCGGCTATTGGCTATTCTTCAAATGACTTTGGCTTCATTGCGCAGTTTGGTGATCAGGTCTTCCACGCTGTTTACTTTGATGCCTGGCTTTCGGGGGTGTGGGGCTTCGACTTTTAGAGTCTTTAATCGAGGCGTCACCTCGGTCTGCAGGTCCGCCGCTTTCAGGATGTCGAGGGGCCGTTTCTTTGCCTTCATGATGTTGGGAAGTGTGGTGTAGCGCGGCTCGTTCAAGCGTAAGTCGGTGGTGATGATCGCTGGCAATGGAAGCTCCAACGTTTCTAAGCCTCCGTCGATCTCACGTGTCACCGTCGCTTTGCCGGCGGCTACCTCCAGCTTCGAAGCGAAGGTACCTTGTGGCCAGTCGAGCAAGGCAGCCAGCATCTGACCGGTCTGATTCGAATCATCGTCAATGGCCTGTTTGCCGAGAATCACCAATTGGGGTTCTTCTTTCAGCACGATCTGTCTTAGCAATTTGGCCACCGCGAGCGGCTCAAGCTCCGTGTCAGTCTCGACCAGAATTGCACGGTCTGCCCCCATGGCGAGAGCCGTTCGTAACGTCTCCTGGCAAGTGGCAGAGCCGAGTGACACCGCGATAACCTCAGTGGCCACACCCCGTTCCCTAAGCCGAATCGCTTCTTCCACCGCGATCTCATCGAACGGGTTCATCGACATTTTAACATTATCAAGATCCACACCTGACCCATCAGGTTTGACTCGCACTTTGACGGTGAAATCGACGACTCGCTTGATCGGGGTGAGGATTTTCATTGAGGGGGGAGGGGAGCGGAGTGGTGGAGTATTGGAGTGGCGGAGTGGTGGAGTGGTGGGTGGCTGCTCTGCTGTAAAGTGCACTATAAGCAATCGAAACCATTTAGCGCAACATGGCGCCCGTCGCTGGTCGGGCCGGCGGATCCCAATACTCCAATACTCCATCA
>Ga0210384_10003598_pt1 | contig 17844 bp, 14 predicted proteins | sample IncBWH2MmetaG_FD_160574 | JGI IMG/M metagenome (GOLD analysis project Ga0210384, IMG submission 160574) | Forest soil microbial communities from Barre Woods Harvard Forest LTER site, Petersham, Massachusetts, United States - Inc-BW-H-2-M | ecosystem: Environmental > Terrestrial > Soil >...
TTTTTCTTGAACTTGCCGTCTATCCAGCGGACCGTAGGCTCCATCGAGCGGTTGTACAGCCAATAGCACATCCCCAGCGCGAAGAAATTCTTGCAGCGATCCATGGACTTGGCGTCCAGACCAAGATGTTCCAGCGCCCGCCGGGTCAATCGCTGCAGTTCCACCGGAAAAACGCGGAACTTATCCAGACTGTGGTCTTCCAGCGGGTTGACGCTTACATGCGCCTTACGCAGGTCCGCTTCTTCAAAGCTGTCGGAATTGACGATCAGTATTCCGTTGGCCTTCAGGTCCGCGAGGTTGACCTTCAGCGCTGCCGGATTCATGGCGATCAGCACATCCACCGCGTCACCCGGCGTATGAATCTCCCCTGAGGAAAAGTTCAGTTGGAAGCCGCTGACGCCTGGCACCGTCCCTGCAGGCGCGCGAATCTCGGCCGGATAATCCGGAAACGTAGCGATATCATTGCCATACAGCGCGACCGTATTCGTGAACTGGCTGCCGGTAATCTGCATTCCGTCGCCGGAATCACCGGCGAAACGAATAACCGCCTGCTCTATGACCTCCGGCTTATGCTTTCCGGCAGGAATTTCCGTCAAAGTGGACATCTCTACAAATAACCCCCGTCTTCTGCTTGCCTCATAAAGAGTTAGAGAAGACCACAGCCCAGGAAGTTAGACGGTTCGGTTGCAATGGTTCGGAGCGAAGCGGACCGCCTGGAGCCGACACAAAAAGAATAACACAGCGCAACCAAACTAAGGGCCATGCCGGTGCTCGTGTTTAGGCTCGGTCACATTCCTTCTTTAACTCTCAAATTGCGCCTTCACTCCCTTGAACCGAAAAAAGAACAGCCACCACGCGCTGATCGGCAAAAGCATGAACACAAACGCAATAGCCAGCAACTGCTTAAGCGACTCTGCCTCGCTGACGAATTGGTCCGGAATAAAAAATGTCTCGAAAGGCCGCATGGCGATCATGCTCAGGCTCAAAACCAAAGCAATGACAGCCATCAGCGTGGCTGCGCGGCGTGCCCAAGGCTTTAACTGGAACAGCCCTATACTGGTGCGAATACCTATCGCAACGAATGTCGGCGGCAGCAAAGCCACCGTCAGAAAGGCGGCGATATGCGATTGGTAGATGTATTTACCGGAGGAATCCGCAGGCAAAGAGAGCAAAGGCAAGAAGAACCAACCCCAAAGAAAAAGCGCACTCAAACTGACCAACATGGCGAGCGCCGCCGACGCGGTTACACCCGCGGATCGTATCTTTCCTGAGACCATCGTGTGAGCATGACACCACACGGGAGCCACGCTGAACAGAGCGCCGCCGCACCGCGCGTATCCAAAACGGTACTTGACGTTCGCTTTAGTTTCGCCTAAAGTGGTTCCGCCGTGAGTCACGCAAGAGGATTCCCTTTTCGCTTTCAACAACGGAGGAAAAAATGGCTCTGACCAAACGCCAAAAAGAAGTGCTCGATTACCTCGTTGCTTTTGAGACCAAGCACGGCTACGCGCCTAGTTTTGAAGAAATCGGACGCGGCCTGAAACTTACCTCGCTCGCCACGGTCCACAAACACATCAGCACTTTGGAAAAGAAGGGCTTCATTCGACGCGGCTACAACCAGAGCCGCTCCATCGAAATTGTGCAATTGCCCAAGCCCGTCAAGGATCAGGTGATGGAGCGCCGCCTGCACGAACTTCCGCTCGTAGGCCGCATCGCGGCGGGCCGGCCACTCGAGGCCGTTGAAGAACGGGAAACCATCTCGCTCGGCGATTTCGCGCGCGGCGGCAATTCCTTTGTGCTCCAGGTGAAGGGCAATTCCATGATTGAAGACCACATCATGGATGGCGACTTCGTCGTTTGCGAGCAAACTCAGGTGGCCAACGGCGGGGACATCGTCGTCGCACTGGTCGGCGGGGAAGAAGCTACGCTCAAACGCTTTTATCGTGAAGGAACCGGCAAAATCCGTCTCCAGCCCGCGAACTCCGAGATGGCTCCCATCCTTGTGCCCGCCACCGACGTCAGAATTCAGGGCCGCGTCATCGGCGTGCTCCGCAAATACTAAAGTATTTCCCATCCCCAACTCAGCGTCTTTCCTGAGGTAAACTCTCTTTGGATATGTTGTATACCCTACCCTGCCGAAGGCATCCAAGGTTTGAACCCGAGAAGCCCACAGCTACTCTCTAGCAGATACGCGCCGCGTGCGGCGCTGTCTCTATTTCTCGCCTGGCTTCTGCTTGCCACGCCGCCTCCAGCTTCTACCTACGCGGTTCTAGCGCACCAGGCAATCATCGACACCGTCTGGGACTCCTATCTGCGCCCCGCGCTCCACCAGCGATATCCGAAGGCAACCGACAAAGAGCTGGATGCCGCGCAAGCATTCGCCTATGGCGGGTCGATCATTCAAGACATGGGCTACTACCCGCACGGAAGCCACTTCTTCAGCGATCTCACCCATTATGTCCGTAGCGGAGATTTTATCTGTGCCATGATCGACAATTCTCAGGACGTATACGACTACGCCTTTGCTCTCGGAGCACTGTCGCACTACGCCACCGATAACGATGGCCATCGCATGGCCACCAATCGAGCCGTTCCTATCCTCTATCCTCGTCTACGGAAGAAATTCGGCGATGTCGTAACCTACGAAGATGATACCCTCGCGCACGTAGGCACGGAATTTGGTTTTGACGTCTTGCAAGTAGCGCAAGGGCGCTACGCTCCCCAGCAATACCACAACTTCATAGGCTTCGAAGTCGCGGCGCGCCTCCTGGAAACCGCCTTTCGTCAGACCTACGGCCTGGAACTCAAAGAGGTCTTGCAGGATGAAAGCAAGGTTTTGAATTCCTACCGCCAGGACGTCAGTCAGGTGATTCCCAAGGCCACGCGTATCGCTTGGAGCCTGAAAGGGAGGGAAATCCAGGCGGACCAGCCGAGCATCACCCGGAAAAAATTCCTCTACAACCTTTCCCGCGCAGAATACGAAAAGGAATGGGGAAAGGATTACGTCAGGCCCTCTGCGATGGAGAAGTTCCTGGCCTTTCTCCTCAAACTCGTACCCAAGATCGGACCCTTGCGCGTCCTACAGTTGAAAACTCCCACGCCGGAGACAGAAAAACTGTTTGAAGCCAGCTTCAACGCCTCGGTCGCGGAATATCAAAGGCTGCTAGCCGCCCAGAGGCAAGGCCATCTCGATCTTCCCAACACAAATTTTGACGTGGGTACCGAAAGCGTGCGCGGCAAGTACAAACTCAGCGACAGCGCCCACGTGAAACTCTTGCACGAACTGGCCGAGCGCAACTTTCAGGGTGTTACCCCGTCGCTGAGGACAGAGCTCCTCACCTATTTCTCTGAATCCGCGCCGGTGCCTGTCAACGCCAAACGCCAATCGGACAGTCGCAAGGAAGAAAAAACTCGAGCTCAGATCGCGGCCGACCTCGAGGCACTACACCAGGCGAAACTCCTGGAGACCTCGCAAAAACCGGAAACTCCCGACGCGGCTGGGAAAGAACCCACTCATTAAGGTAAACTGCTAACTCTTCAAAAGTTCTCTCCTGTGCGTCGGGAGCAAAAAAGGCCTAGGTTGAATACCCAACTCCAGAGCGTTCTCGTGATTCATCCCGACCCCGCGGCTCGCGAAGCGGCTAGGAATCTCTTCGAATCGACGGGCTATAGCGTCCGGCTGGCCGGAAATATCGAAGAAGCCATGCCTATGGTGCAGAGTTCTCCTCCGGACCTGATCCTGCTTTACGAAGACCTCGCGCAGCCCAGCTCCTTGCTTTCTCTCACCGAACTTAAAGCGCTCGGCCCCGCTTCGAAGACGCGTATTATCCTTTCCACTCCCGGCGGCGCAGCGCAACGCGCCGAAGGCTTCGATCTTGGCGCCGACGATGTGCTTCCCGCCTCCTGGGACGACGGCGAACTCCTCGCTCGGGCGCGCGCGCAGCTCCGCCAGAAAACGACCATCGATCAGTTCGAGGAAAAAACTCGCATCGCCGAAGAAAGCCGTGAAGTCGCGCAGACCGCTTTCCAGGCTCTGGCCGTCACCGAGAAAATGACGCGCGACGCCTTCTCCTTGGAACGCGCACTGAAAATCGGCGTCGGCTCCCTCATTGCCATCGCGGTGGTGATCGCGGGAATTTTCTTTCTGTTCTCGCGCCGTGCGGACAAGGAAACCCGTCGCCAATTTTCCGTAATCGCTCAGTTGGAGCGCAGCGTCAAGTCCGAAGAGCAGTTGCTTAGTTCCGCAAGGAAGCTCCGGACCGATCCCACCAACAGCGACGTCCTTCAGCAAAAAGAAGAGCTGCAACGCCAAAGGGAAGAGTTGAAACAGAAACTGTCCGCTTCCCAAGGTGCTGATGTCACTGCTCTACGCAGCAAGTTGGAAGAAACCACCAGCCGCCTCAACAAGATCGAAGGCCAGTCACAGGCCGCCGAAGACGTTATCCGCTCCTTCGCTCCCAGTGTCTGTCTGCTGCACGTCTCCGTGGCCTTCAACGACAAGACCTCCGGTCGCCGCCTGCGTTACGGTGGAACCGATAGAGATGGCAGTCCCCTCAAAGACAGCGAAGGCAATCCCGTTTACACCACCGAAGGCCGCGGCCTCGAGGTGCGCGCCGATTTCTTCGGCACCGGTTTCATCGCTGGTGAAGGAAAAATCATCACCAATCACCACGTGGTTCAGCCTTGGTGGCAAAACGAAGAGCTGGCCGGCGCGGTCCAACAGGGCCTGGAGCCAGTAATCAGCGAAATGATGGCCTATTTCCCAGGCGAAACGAACGGCATGCCCGTCGCCATAGTACAAATCTCCCAGGAAGCGGACCTCGCGCTGCTTCACGCGGATCTATCGGTGCTGCAACGCCCCATCCTCAAGCTGGATCCCAGCAAGGAAGCTGCCATCAGCGGTCAATCGCTCATCAGCGTGGGCTACGCCACCGGTCTCGATGCTATCCTCGCCCGCGCCGGAGATGAAACCGTCCAGCAAATCGTCAAGTCCAGTGGTGGTGAACCGAAGCTTGTCCTCAGCGAATTGGCCCACCGCAAACTGATTCGCCCGCTCATCACCCAGGGCCACGTAGGAGACGTTCTTCCCGACAAAATTGTCTACGACGCGCAAACGACTTCCGGCGGATCCGGCGGTCCGCTGCTCAACAGCCACGGCGGCGTAATCGGCGTTACTTTCGCCGTAGTCCGCGGCTTCGGCGGCTCCAACTTCGGCGTCCCCATCCGCTTCGCCATCCCTCTCCTAAAGCACTAACCCCGTGCCTGAGGGTGCTCCACCCTTTGCGCCTTTGCTTTTCGCAAAGGATGGGTTGTTACGATCCCGCGAAACTCCTACCTGCCCGTTCCGTACTCTTCATCCATTTTTCCTCTTCGCTCCATTCAAAATATCAATCCGAGCCCGCCGTCACCCATGAAACAATGTAGAATTTTGCGGCTGGTAAAACACCAAGCCGTCTGCTCTCAATGAAAAAACATCGCCCAATCCGCAAACTCCTCGCCGCCAACCGCAGCGAAATCGCCATCCGCATCTTTCGTGCCGCCACCGAACTCGGCCTGCGCACTGTGGCCATCTATTCTCACGAAGATCGCCTCGCGCTTCATCGTTTCAAAGCCGACGAAGCCTATCAGGTCGGCAAAGACAAAGGTCCGGTCGAAGCCTACCTCGACATCCCCGGAATCATTGCCATCGCCAAGGAGCATCAGGTCGACGCCATTCACCCCGGCTACGGTTTTCTCGCGGAAAACCCCGCCTTCGCTCGTGCGTGCGCCAAAGCGGGCATCATCTTCATCGGACCTCCCCCGGAACTTCTCGAACTCCTCGGTGACAAAACCGCCGCCCGTCGTCTGGCGGCCGCGGCTAAAGTCCCCGTCCTTCCCGGCACCGAAAACGCCGTCCAATCGCCCGAAGAAGCGGAAAAGATCGCCGAGCAAATCGGCTATCCCGTAATCGTGAAAGCATCCATGGGTGGCGGCGGCCGCGGTATGCGCGTGGTCCACGACGCTGCGCAACTTTCCGCGCGTCTCGAAGAGGCCCGAGGCGAAGCTCGTTCTGCGTTCGGCGATGCCTCCGTTTTCCTGGAAAAATATCTTTCGCGCGCCCGCCATATCGAAGTGCAAATCCTCGGCGATGAACATGGCAACCTTCTGCATCTCTACGAACGCGACTGCTCCGTGCAGCGCCGTCACCAAAAGGTAGTGGAAATGGCCCCGGCGGCAAATCTCCCGGAAAGGGTTGGCAACGAGCTTTGCGAAGCCGCGGTTGCCATTGCTCGCAAGGCCAACTACGCCAATGCAGGCACGGTCGAGTTCCTCTACGACGTCGATTCGCAAAATTGGTATTTCATCGAAGTGAATCCGCGCATCCAGGTCGAGCACACCGTCACCGAAATGGTCACCGGCATCGACATCGTCCGCTCGCAAATCCTCGTCGCGCAAGGCCACAAGCTCCACGAAGCGCCGCTCGCTTTGCCCGCGCAGGACAAAGTTCGGCTCTCCGGCGCGGCCTTGCAATGCCGCGTAACCACTGAAGATCCTGAGAATCAGTTCGCGCCCGATTACGGGAAAATTTCCACCTATCGGTCCCCGGCCGGTTTTGGTATTCGTCTCGACGGCGGCACCGCCTACGCGGGTGCGATGCTCGCGGCCTATTACGATTCGCTGCTCGTAAAAGTCACCGCTTGGGGCAGCAATCTCACCGAAGCTTGCCAGCGCATGGATCGTGCACTACGCGAATTTCGTATTCGTGGCGTCAAAACCAACATCCCCTTTTTGGAAAACGTCGTCAATCACGAGCGCTTCCGCAGCGGCGAAGTCACCACTTCTTTTCTCGACGAGTCTCCCGAACTCTTCCGCTTTGTAAGACGCGCCGATCGCGCCACCAAACTGCTTTCCTATCTCGGCGATGTAATCCTCAACGGCAACCCTGAAGTAAAAGGCAAGAAAGCGCCTGGCACTTTCGAACAAGCTGTGCTTCCTCCCGTTCCCGGCATCGTTCCGCCGCCAGGCACGCGTCAGCTCCTTCAAAAACTTGGGCCTAAGAAATTCGCCGCGTGGGCGTGCAAGGAAAAGCGCCTGCTCATCACCGACACTACCTTTCGCGATGCTCACCAATCGCTGCTCGCCACGCGCGTGCGCACCCACGATCTTCTCGCCACCGCCAGCGCCGTTTCGCAACGCCTGCCGAATCTCTTCAGCATTGAAATGTGGGGTGGAGCTACCTTTGACACCTCGATGCGCTTCCTCCACGAAGATCCCTGGCAACGCCTCCGCGAATTGCGCGAACGCATCCCCAACGTCTGTTTCCAGATGCTTCTTCGTGGAGCCAACGCCGTCGGCTACACCTCTTATCCCGACAACGTCATCATCGAATTTGTCCGCGAATCCTATCGCCAGGGCATTGACATCTTCCGGATTTTCGATTCGCTCAACTCCATCGAAAATATGCGCGTGGCCATCGACGCGGTGCTGGAGACCGGCGCCGTCTGCGAACCCGCCATTTGCTATTCCGGTGATCTCCTCGACAAACGCCGTCCGAAATATTCCCTAAAGTACTACATAAAGATGGCCAAGCAGCTCGAGAAGCTCGGCGCACATTTTCTCGCCATCAAAGACATGGCCGGCTTGTGCAAGCCTTACGCTGCCTACGAGCTTGTCAAGGCACTTCGCCAGGAAATCGGCATCCCCATTCACTTTCATACGCACGACACCAGTGGCATCAACGAAGCCTCGCTCTTGAAGGCCTCCGAAGCAGGTGTTGACGTCGCCGATGGCGCGGTCGCGTCCGTGAGCGGTGGCACCAGCCAGCCGAATTTAAATTCCGTAGTCGAAGCCCTGCGCAACACCCCACGCGACACCCAACTCGATATCGCCGCCCTCAACGAATGCTCCGACTATTGGGAAACCGTCCGTGACTATTACGCGCCTTTCGACTCCGGGCCAAAGGCCGGCTCCGCGCGCCTCTACCAGCACGAAATTCCAGGTGGCCAATTCACCAATCTCCGCGAACAGGCTGCTGCCATGGGCCTCGGCCATCGCTGGCGCGAAGTGGAACAAACCTACGCTGAAGTAAACCAGCTCTTCGGTGACATCGTAAAAGTCACACCATCGAGCAAAGTCGTAGGTGACATGACGCTCTTCTTGCTGGCCAAGGAAATGAAGCCCGCCGATGTGCTCAAACTCCCGGAGAATCACGATCTCGCACTACCGAATTCCGTCGTGGAAATGTTCACCGGAGTTCTCGGCGTTCCTCCCGGCGGCTGGCCCAAAAAGCTGCAGAAAATCATTTTGCGCGGCGCAGCCCCTATAAAAGGCCGCCCAAGCGCCAATCTGCCGCCCGCCAATTTCCAACAGGAACGCGCGCAACTGGAAGCCAAGCTCAAGCACTCAGTGCAGCAGGACGAACTTCTCAGCTATCTTCTCTACCCAGAGGTCTTCCTGAAGTTCGACAAGTTCCGGCACAGCTATTCCGACGTCAGCGTCCTTCCAACACCCTCGTTTTTCTTCGGCTTGAAGCCCGGCGAAGAAATCACCATCGAAATCGAGCCCGGCAAAGTCCTGATCCTCAAATTCCTCACCACCGGCGATGCTCATCCCGACGGTACACGCACTCTGTTCTTCGAACTCAACGGCCAACCGCGCGAAGTCAACGTTCGCGATCGTTCTCTCCGCGTCGTCGAACGTGCTCACCCGAAAGTCGATCCCGCCGATCCCGGCCAGGTTGGCGCACCCACCGCGGGCCTCGTCAGCGGAATCGCCGTTCAGCCTAACCAGCGCGTCGAGCGAGGTGCTAAACTTCTCACACTGGAAGCCATGAAGATGCAATCCAACATTTACGCGCCTATCTCAGGTCTCGTGTCCAAGTTGCTGGTCGCCCCCGGCCAGCACGTCGAAGCGAAAGATCTTCTTGTTGCCATCGTTCCGTGAGCCAGCCCAATCTCATCAAACATGAACAGTTTCCTTCGCGCTCTCTGCGCAACAAACGCGACCTGATCGTCTACCTCCCTCCCGGCTACGACGCGCAACCCGATCGCCGCTATCCGGTGATTTTCCTGCATGACGGGCAAAATCTCTTCGATGGCTCCACATCCTTTATCCCCGGCATGGATTGGCACGTTGGGCAAACCGCGGACCAGGGAATCTACCAAGGCCGCATCGCGCCACTGATCATCGTGGGCCTCTACAACGCGGGAAAGCAGCGATTGGGCGAATACACGCCCACCCGCGTGCCACGTCTGGGAGGCGGTCGTGCCAATCGCTACGCAAAATTTCTTCTGGAAGAAGTACAGCCCTTCGTGCGCAAAACCTATCGCGTGCTGGACGGTCCACAAAACACTGGCATCGGTGGCTCATCCTTGGGTGGGCTCGTTTCTCTGTATCTCGGTCTGCGCATGCCCGAAGTATTCGGCAAAATTGCCGCGCTTTCTCCGTCGGTGTGGTGGAACCAGCGCGTCATTCTTCGCTTCGCCGCGGCTGCTCCCACAAATCCCACGCCACGCATCTGGCTGGACGCCGGCACCCGCGAGGGTGGCCGCACGGTGGAAGATGTCGAGCGCTTCCGCGATGTCCTGCTCGGCAAAGGCTGGCAACTCGGCCGCGACCTTCAGTACCACCGCGTCGAAGGCGCCGAACACAACGAAGCCGCCTGGGCCCGGCGCGTCGGCCCTTTCCTCCAATTCCTTTTTCCCGCCACCGAATCCCGGGTATAATCCGCCCTTTCGTGGAGCACGTCTTGTGCTTGTGACTTTGCAGGGGCGGCTCTAGGCCGCCTCCTTGGGTTAAAATCTTGGGTTTTCTTTTTCCCGCCTGTCTCTAGGAGGCGGCTCATTCATGACCACCCGTCCCATCACCATCCTCTGTATCTCCTCTTACGAAAAGGGGCAGGAATTCCTGCGCGCCTGCAAACGCCTCGGCTGCACGGTCTATCTCCTAACCCTCGAAAAACTTCGCGACGCCGATTGGCCAAGAGAATCCATCGACGAAATGTTTTATATGCCCGCGGAACTCCCCATCGCCGAGCTCACCAATGCCGTCACCTTCGCCGCCCGCACGCGTCATATCGATCGCATTGTCGCTCTCGACGAATTCGACATGGAAAACGCCGCCGCGCTCCGTGAACATCTCCGCGTTCCGGGCATGGGCCTCACGACCGTCCGCTATTTTCGCGACAAGCTCTCCATGCGTGCACGTGCCAGGGAAGTCGGCATCCTAGTTCCCGAATTTGTCCACATCCTCAACTACGAAGATCTCCACGACTTCATGAAACGCGTTCCCGGTCCATGGCTGCTTAAGCCGCGTTCGCAAGCCTCCGGCATTGGCATGAAGAAGATTCAAGCTCCCGAAGAACTCTGGCCCTGGCTGGACCAGCTAGGCGACAAACAATCCGAATATTTGCTCGAACAGTTTATTCCAGGAACCGTCTTCCACGTCGATAGCGTCGTCTCCGAACGCGAAACTCTCTTCGCCGAAGTCCACGGCTACGGCTCGCCGCCTCTCGATGTCTCGCATCGAGGCGGAGTCTTCACCAGCCGCACTCTGCAGCGCGATTCCCCGGACTCGCGAGCCCTCAAGGATCTGAATCGTGAAGTGATCGAAGGCCTCGGCCTTGTTCGCGGCGTTACTCACGCTGAATTCCTGAAAGCCCACGCGGACAATCGTGTGTACTTCATCGAAATAGCCGCCCGCGTAGGCGGCGCCTATATCTCCGACGTGGTCGAAGCCGCCACCGGCCTCAATCTCTGGCGGGAGTGGGCTCATCTGGAAGTCGGGGCAGGGAAGCAGCCTTACGAAGTTCCTCAGACTAAAAAAGACCACGCTGGAGTCATCCTCTCTCTGGCCCGCCAGGCGCATCCGGATACTTCCGCATATAACGATCCGGAAATCGTCTACCGCATTTCGAAATATCATCACGCTGGGCTAATTTTGAAATCGTCGTCGTTCCAGCGGGTCGATGAAGTCCTGAATTCTTACGCGCAGCGCTTCGCGTCGGACTATCTGGCCACGCAACCCGTACCCGATAAGCCCACCTCCTAACCGAGGCCTTTCGCTATTTTCGCCTTCTCTTTGCGGTCTCTGTTTCCTTTGTAGGAGCCGGTCTTGACCAGGTCTTTGGTTTTGCTTGTGTATTGCCGCTTTCTGCCTGCCTGCCGCAGGAGGGAGGGGCCCCTCTTGGCGTCCCTGGAAATTTGCACAGCCCAAGTACAATCCACCTACCTGTCCATAAGTCTAGTTACTTTCAAGCAATGGCGGCCTATACTTTGTTTGCGACGGGCATCCCGCAGGCTTATTGTCTTTCTACCCCGGGGCGGAATTCGCGTGGGGTGGTAACCCTTGGGAGGTCCGATGTGGAATAAGAAACCGGATACGCCGCAACAAACCCAGCTGCCGGCGCAACCAGACTTAAGAAATCTACCTGTGAATCCGCCGCCGAAATCATCTGCGGCCACTTGGGAGGGAACAAGTACCATGAGCACTGATGCATTGCGTCCGATGGGTGCAACCTCTGATCGCGCTACCGCGCGTCTCGGGCCAAGCCTGCATGTGAAAGGCGAAATCTCCGGCAGCGAAGATCTCCTGATCGAAGGTTCCGTGGAAGGGCTGGTTCAACTCGACGAGCGCAAACTTACCGTGGGCGCTTCCGCCAAGCTGACCGCCGACATTATCGCCCGTGAAGTGGTGGTCTACGGCGCGGTGAAAGGCAACCTCCGCGCGAAAGACCGCATTGAAATCAAGAAGGACGGCTCCGTGCACGGTGATCTCACCACCGCGCGCATCATGATCGAAGATGGCGCCTACTTCAAAGGTTCCATCGAAATCGACAAGTCCGGAGAGAAAGATTCCGGCGCTAGCGCTTTCGCAAAATCGTCACCTGCCACCGCGGGTGTCGGTCCCAAAACAATTTAATTTTTTCAGGGTAGCAACACCTCCATCCCAAGCACGGCGTCCCGGTTTCACCGGGACGCCGTTTCATTTTTGTTGAGCGACCTCCCTGCAGGTGCGTGGTAGCCCAGCACTACCCTAGGTAGCGTTGGGCTCTGGCCGGCGAGACGCCAGCGTTGTTAGCCGCCTCCCTGCCTCAACAAATCGGCGAAACGCGATCCGCGCCTCGGCTCTGTAGCGGCCGTCTTCTAAGGCGGAGGTCTGGGGTTTTTCGCTTCTTCAGCGACCCTGAAACGCAATCGCTTCCAACTTCATCTGATGTAGGCGCATGGTTTCAGCCATGCCTGCGTGCAGTTACTCTTTCGCCCGCAAAATCATCACACTTCTATCCACATGAGGGGCACAAAATGAATCTAGGCCTGCAAAACAAAACCGCCGTAGTAACCGGCTCCACCGCCGGAATCGGGTTTGCGATCGCCTCTACGCTGGCTGAGGAAGGGGCCAGCGTCGTCCTCAGTGGCCGCACCGAAGCTCGCGTCAATTTCGCTCTCGAAAGAATCCGCAAGGGCAACAAGTCGGCCGATGTCCGTGGGTTCTACGCTGACCTGGGTACCGCCGAGGGCGTCGAAGCATTCCTACGCCAGGTGCCCGAAACCGATATCCTTGTCAACAATCTCGGCATTTTCGAAATCAAGCCGCTGCTCGAAATCCCCGACGCCGATTGGCTGCGCTTCTTCGAGGTAAACGTCCTCAGCGGCGTGCGCCTCTCCCGCCACTATCTTCCCAGAATGCTCAAAAAGAAATGGGGTCGTATCATCTTCATCTCCAGCGAATCGGGTCAGCAAACTCCGCCGGAAATGGTGCACTACGGTATGACTAAGACCGCGCAAATTGCCGTTGCCAAAGGCATTGCCGAATCCTTTCCAGCCTCGGGCGTCACGGTCAATTCTGTGCTCGTCGGTCCAACCTCCTCCGAAGGAGTGGAAACCTTCGTGGATTCCATCGCAAAACAAAAGGGAATTACCGCTGCTGATGTCGAGAAGGACTTCTTCCAGAACGTGCGGCCCAGCTCGCTTCTAAAGCGCTTTGAAACTCCCGAGGAAATCGCCGCGATCGTGGCTTTCATCGCCAGCGAACAAGCCTCCGCGATCACCGGCGCGGCTGTTCCGGCCGATGGCGGCGTCATCCGCAGCATTCTCTAAATCGCTGAAAAATCACGCGCGCAAATAGTCCGGTCGCCAATTCTGAATCAATTGCTTGATCTCTTTACCGGTCTTCAACTTATCATCCAATACTCTCCGCGCCAGCCCAGGCAACTCCGCGTCGCTGGCAAACCGTAACGCGATCATTTGCCCGGTGCCGAATTCTCCAGCGCGTGCCTTAAGGTCCTCCGGCAAAATGCGCTCGTAGCGAAGTCGCTCCTCCAGTCGAATCACCCGGTTCTGGACCGTCAGCGCGAAGATCCGCGCGTAAGCCGCCAGCAGAAAAAGTGCCGCTGCCGTCAGTATCTGGACGAACCCGTCCGCCGTAAATCCCATCCTTCCCCAGCGAATAATCGACCACACGAAATTCAGTCCCAGCACGGGAAATACGAATCCGTGATAAGCGGCCACCCACCTTGTATGATTTCCAAAATTCTGTTCCGCCATTTCAGAACCCCCCAGCAGTCCACTGCATCTTAACACCTGCACGAAGGTACAGTAATCAACAGGGTGAAACGTGGCTCGCTCACTATTTTTTTTCCTACGCGAAGTGCAGAATCAACGAATGCGGCCAATCGATCGGCCACGTAGGAGAAAGAAATGTCCAGCCTCAGCTTTGCAAGAATCATGTACGGCACCAACGAAGACCTTCATGCCAACGTCACTTCAAATTTATCATCGCGCCCGGTCGTCATCGGAATCCGCACCTCCGCCGCACCCTCCAGCGAACACGCGTCCGGCAATCCATCGGTAGGCAAGCTCCTGCGTTTCGCCCGCCTGTTCCTAGACGGCAAAGCCGAGTAGCGCTCCCTATAATTCACGACACGGAAAAAAGTGCTTGGCACCGGGGGTCGGACCTTTAGGTCCGACATCAAATGATTGGCCCCAGAGGGCGTTTAGCCCGAGGAATTATTTCCACGAGTAGAAACCACGAAGACACTTACTGCTTTCCCACCTCATTCCGAAAAACCGTTCCATCCTTCATCACAAACTTCACCCGCTCCAACTCATGTATATCGCTCAGCGGATCGCCACTGACCGCCACAATGTCCGCATACGCTCCTGGCGCAATCACTCCCAACTCCCCTTGACGGTCCAGCATTTCCGCCGCACGCGAAGTGGCCGCCTGAATCGCATCCATCGACGCCATTCCCGCGGACGTCATCCGCGCAAATTCCTGCCCCATCGATTCCGTCCATGGCATCCCGCCAATGTCTGTGCCGTAAACAATCTTCAGGTGCGCCTTGAGGGCTTTTCGGAAAGACACCTCGTGCAAACTCGCTCTCGCGCGATCCCGCGTTCCATCCGGCGTGTTCTCGGGCGCCCAATCCATGTAGTACACGCTCAGCGTCGGGCAATACCACGTACCTTGCTTGGCCATCTGGTCGATCTGCGCGTCGCTTATATCCAGCCCGTGCTCGATGGAATCGCATCCGCCGTCCAGCGCCCGTTGCAAGCCGATTCCGTTGTACGCATGACACGCCACTTTCTTGCCCCAACCATGCGCTTCGTCCACAATCGCCTTCAATTCCTCCACCGTCAGCGTCGGCTGCGAAACAAGCTTTCCCCGTTTATCCACCCACGAGCGGTGCGTCATGTACACCTTCAACCAATCCGCTCCATGATCCAGTTGCTCCCGCGCCGCTCTCCGCGCCTCTATCGACCCGTCAATAATTTGCACGCCTTTGGGAACAACAATTTCCGGCGCATAGCCTTCCAAGTTATATCCTCCCGTTGACGATATACCGCGAGTCGATCCAAATATCCGCGGTCCCGGAATCGTTCCTTCCTCAACCGCCTGTTTAATCTCAATGTCCGCGTAGCCCGCGCCCTCCGTCTCCACATCGCGAATTGTCGTGAATCCCTGCTCCAACGCCCGCCGCGCCGCGTACGTGGCTCTCGCCACGCGCAACGCAATTCCCGCTTTGAGGATATTCGCGTCGTAGCCCCCCTTCGCGGGATCCTCTCCCCACAGCAGCAGATGCGTGTGTGAATCGATCAAACCAGGCAGCACCGTCGCCGCCGACAAATCGATCACTTTCGCTCCAGCGGTAATCGCCGTGCCGCTATCACTCACTTTCTCGATGTGATTGCCCCGCACAAAAATCAGCTGGTTTTTCTTTGGCGCTAGACTTTGTCCGTCAATCAAAGTGCCCGCACGAATCACGACCAAGCTTGCAGTCGCCGCCTCCTGCCCACACAAAGCTCCAACACTCAACACGCACGCCACAAACGCACAAACGCATTGCCACATACCAAACACCTCCAGAGCTTCTCGCATGGATGATCATAGATAGCCGTGTAGCGGCCGCCTGCTGAGGAGGGCGCCTTCGGTGGTCACTGCGCCTACCACCCACGATGGCGGAAAGGATACCGCAACCTTCTCACGTCCCCAGCAAATTCAACTGTATCCGCCGGTAACCCTTCTCTTCTGCCCACAAACTCAGCGGTACCGCCGCGATATCGTCCACCATCGGAACCGCATTCCCATCTTTCGTCAAATCAATCGTCCGCAAAAAACATTTGCACGTATCGCAGCATTCCATCCGAATATGCGGAAACTGCTCCGCAACATAGACTGGAAGTTTTGCTTCGGTCTCCTCACCGCAGGACGCGCAAAGAATTCGCCGGAAATCCCACTCTTGCGAACACTGCGCGCAAAGCAGCATGCGCTTGCCGCCATCGCCTTCCGGCCGAAGCACTCCCGCCACCGGCAGCGAATTGCATCGCGGGCACCGACAAACCGTCATTGTCAACGCCGGCGGCAGCATCGCCCCGACGACAAACTCCGCATACGGCTGAAGAAACGCTCGCGTCAAAAATTCGTCCAGCGGTTCCCGATCGTCGTCGGCAACCGCATCCTCCCCAAACTCGTGCAGCCCTTCGCTCCAGGCCTGCTCCAGAATCGCCGCCCATCTCGATTCCGCTTCATCTTTCAGAAATCGCGCTCGCAGAGCCACCGGGCTCGGCCCTGCCCCACTCATGTCCGATAAGAATTCCTTGAACGCCACAAGCAAGATGGGAACGTTCAGCTCCGAACGGATCGATCCGTTCGCCGGAGCCACCGGCTGTTTTCCCCAAAACTTTGGCAAAGACTCATAAAATCGCCGCTGCCATTCGGCGATGTGTTTATAAAAGGAAAGTATTTCAGAAGAGGCGGGGTACCGCACGGCAAGCAATTCCGCTCTTTGGATGCGAGCGGGATAATTCACTTTTCCCCCGGAAAGAAAACTCATTTCGTGGGTTCAGTCGATCCGATGATCTCTCGGTACCAGCCAGGGTGATATCGTTTCGCGAACGCCAGCGACACATCCCCGCGTATCACCGATCCAAACGCGCCGCGTTCCGCGAACACTCCCATGTACACGTGAATCATGAAATTGCCGATGGTGATCAGCGCCACGATCGGATGCACCAGCACCGAAATATACCGTAGCCACCGCAAGTTCCACGGAATCGAATCCGTGAACCACAGCACTATTCCGGACAGCAACAGCAACCATGCGCCGAAGAAAAACGTCCAGAACAATAGTTTTTGCCCGGCGTTGTACCGGCCGGCCGGTGGCATTTTCTCATCCTGGTTGGTGATGTAGTAGTGCAGCGAATTCCACCACTGTTTGTCTACTTCTTCGAAGTGCATCTGGTGATGCCAGTACACGTACATCACGCAAACCGACACCGTGAAAATCAATCCTACCCACGGGTGCAGCATCCTCGAAAGCGGGCCGCCGCCAAAAATCGCGGTAAGCCAATACAGCGATGGTGACCAGAACGCCAGCCCAGTCAGCATCAAGTAGATGTAGGATATCGCGGCGATCCAGTGATTCAAGCGCTCCTGGAATGTGTAGCGTAGCACTCGCCCATGCGGCAATATCTGGTCCGGGTGACTCATCCCTTTTCCTTCGCCTCAAGAATGTCTTCTTCCTCGTGCGACTTCGGCCCGAACTTCAGGAAGTGCACGAATAACCCCACCAGGCCGCCCACGATCGCCAAATTCCCCAGCCACTTCAGCGGGTGCTTCCACAGTTTCACGGACAGCGGAATCGAGGGATTGTTCGGCAGCCCGCCATAGATCTCCGGCTTGGTAACATCGTGCAAAACATAAATTACGCCCGTCCCACCGACTCCCGGCGGATCGTAAACGCCTGCGTTCGCGAATCCATAATGATCCTTCAACTGCTTCGCGCGCGTGTTCGCCAAATCCTTCATGTCCTCTTTGATCCCGAAGTGCAGGCACCCTGTTGGACAGGACTTGATGCACGCCGGCTCCAGTCCCTGGCTCACACGGTCCGTGCACAGCGTGCACTTGTATACCCGCTTCGTCACCGAGTTCATCTTCGGAATGTCGAACGGGCACCCGGCGATGCAGTATCCGCAACCGATGCAATGGTCTTGCTGAAAATCCACAATTCCATTGGTGTACTGCACGATCGCGCCATCCGCCGGGCACGCTTCCAGGCATCCCGGCTCTGCGCAGTGCATGCACCCGTTCTTGCGCATCAACCACTGCAGCGTGCCATCTTCTTGAACGTGTTCGTTGAAGAGGATCAGGTTCCAGTAATTCCATCGCGTTTCCGGCATCGTCTGATAGGTGTTGTCAAACGTGGTCGGAGAAAACGGCATGTCGTTCCACTCCACGCAAGCCACTTCACAAGCCTTGCAACCGATACAAGTCGTGGTGTCGATTAGCTTGCACACCACTTCTTCGCGCTGCGTATCTTTACCCGGTACGGATCCCGCATGACCCGAGATTTTCTGTACGCGTAGT
>Ga0210384_10003599_pt1 | contig 17838 bp, 13 predicted proteins | sample IncBWH2MmetaG_FD_160574 | JGI IMG/M metagenome (GOLD analysis project Ga0210384, IMG submission 160574) | Forest soil microbial communities from Barre Woods Harvard Forest LTER site, Petersham, Massachusetts, United States - Inc-BW-H-2-M | ecosystem: Environmental > Terrestrial > Soil >...
CCTCCCCGACGGCTTCGGCTTTCTCCGCGCCCCCGAGTACAACTATCTCCCCGGCCCCGACGACATCTACGTCTCTCCCTCGCAGATCCGCAAGTTCGATCTTCGCACCGGTGACACCGTCTCCGGCCAGGTTCGCCCGCCCAAGGACGGCGAGCGCTATTTCGCGCTGATCAAAGTCGAGGCCGTCAATTTCGAAGATCCCGAAGTCGCCCGCAACAAAATCTTCTTCGACAACCTGACCCCGCTCTATCCGCAGGGTCGCCTCAAGATGGAAACCACCAAGGAAAACATGACCGGCCGGGTGCTCGATCTTCTCTGCCCCGTCGGCAAAGGCCAGCGCGGTCTGATCGTCGCGCCGCCCCGCACCGGCAAAACCATGATGCTGCAGTCCATCGCCAATTCCATCACAGTCAATCATCCCGAGGTCGCCCTGATCGTCCTGCTCATCGACGAGCGCCCCGAAGAAGTCACCGACATGCAGCGCACCGTCAAGGGCGAAGTCATCAGCTCGACATTCGACGAAGCCCCCCAGCGCCACATTCAAGTCGCCGAAATGGTGCTGGAGAAAGCCAAGCGCCTGGTCGAGCATAAGCGCGACGTCGTAGTTCTCCTCGACAGCGTCACCCGCTTGGCCCGCGCCTACAACGCCGTCACCCCGCCTTCCGGAAAAGTTCTCTCCGGCGGTATCGACGCCAACGCCCTCCAGCGGCCGCGCCGCTTTTTCGCCGCGGCCCGCCACGTCGAAGAGGGCGGCTCGCTCACCATCATCGCCACCGCTTTGATCGACACCGGCAGCCGCATGGACGACGTAATCTTTGAAGAATTCAAGGGCACCGGCAACATGGAAATCAACCTGGACCGGCGCCTTTCCGACAAGCGTGTCTTCCCGGCCATCGACATCCAGCGTTCCGGCACTCGTAAGGACGAACTCCTCCTCCCTCCGGACGAGTTAAGCCGCATTTGGGTCTTGCGCAAGGTTCTGAGCCCTCTTTCCACGGTGGAGGCCATGGAGCTTCTGCTCAGCCGCCTCACCAAGACCAAGTCCAATAGCGAATTCCTCGGGTCGATGTCCGCACCGGCCTGAACGAAGCAGCAAAGTAGCAACCCGGCATCCCCTCCCCGCACGTTTTCCTATGGAACCGCGCAACCATGCCGCGCTGGCAGCCACGTGCTGCCGGGACGGAGCCCACGGGTACGAAAAGTTCATCGCTCGGCAGCCCATCTTCGACGAAAGGCTCAAGCTCTTCGCCTACGAGTTGCTGTTTCGCTCCAGCGACAAAAACGTCTTCCAGTCCCGCCCGGAAGCCTCCAGCTCCATCATTGTAGATTCCGTCACGCTCTTCGATCTCCAGGCGCTTCTCGGACACGCCAAGGCCTTTATCAATCTCGATGAAGCCGCCCTCCAGCGCGGTGCTGCTCGCCTCCTGCCGCCGGAACGCGTCGTCATCGAGCTTCTCGAAACCTTCTCCCGAGGTCGTCCAGCACTGCCGCGATCTCTGCGCTTCCGGATACCTGCTCGCCCTCGACGATTTTGTCGATCACCCGAAATGGGAGGCCCTCCTCCTCCTCGCTAAATTCATCAAGGTGGACTTCCGCATCTCCAACGCCGACTCCCGCCGCGCCCTCGCCCAGCGCTTCCGCACCAGTGGCATCCACCTGATCGCCGAAAAAGTAGAAACCCAGGCCGAACTCAACGAAGCCCGTGCCCTCGGCTACACCTTTTTCCAGTGCTACTTCTTCTGCAAGCCCGCCATGGTTTCCACGCGCGACATTCCGGGAAGCAAGCTCAACTACATCCGCCTGCTCCAGGCCGTCTCCTCCTCGGAGATTTCTCTCGACAATGTCGAAACACTCCTCAAACAAGACCCCGCCATGGTCTATAAGCTCCTCCGCTATCTCAATTCTCCTTTGCTCGGGCTGCGCGAGATTCGCAGCGTTCGCCACGCCATGACCTTGCTCGGTGAACTCGAGTTTCGCCGCTGGGTTTCCATCGTCGTCATTGTCGCCATGGCCTCCGACAAACCACCCGAACTCATCCGTACCGCTCTCACGCGCGCCTTTTTCTGCGAAGAAATTTCCCGCACCATGGGCATTGCCCCCGAAGGCCCAAACCTCTTCTTGATGGGCTTGCTTTCCGTTACCGACGCGATTCTCGACCGCCCCATCGGGGAAATCCTGGCCACCCTGCCGGTCTCCTCCGCAGTGCGCACCACGTTATGTGGCGGCGCCAATCGCTTCCGGGACATCTACGACACCCTCCTCGCCTACGAACACGCCGACTGGGACGCCCTGGCTTCCGCCACCAGCCGCATCGGCCCCGTCGAAGCCGCCATCCCCGGTTGCTACCAATCCGCCGCAGCTCGCGCCGCCTCCGTCGCCTCCTGACCTCTTGATCCCTGTAGGCGCGGGCTTGTTTACCCCGCTTGCTCCGAGTTCCGAGGGGAGCCTCCACGCGTCCCTCCCTGCCGCTGCGTCTTGCGCAATGTTCGAGTCAAACAAAAAACCGGCGCGGCGAATCTCTCCGCCGCGCCGGCTGTAACTCAAGCCACTAGGCTTGAGGCTCTTATTGTCTAAGCGGCAGTCTCCGCTTCCACCGCCGTGATGTAATCAACGATCCTCTCCGACCAACCATCGATGTGTGACCATCCATTCCCGTAGCTCACGCCGTTCTGGTAAGGAGCAACGTTCACCACGTATGCCCGCGGCGTCCACCCTGGCAGGATCCCGTCGTGCGACTGCTCGTCAGTGATCACGATGACTCGCTCCAGTTCGCGCCATTCGCGCTTCTCTTGGAGCTGCGTCAAGGCGCGCTTGAGGTACGTCCCCGAGTGCGCCTGCGACCCCACGATCCCGTCGCGCAGCGCAAATCCGCGCCGCGGCGGCGGTTCCACGCACGCATCCGAGAACGTCGCGATGCAGAACTCTTCGGCCTTCTCGCGAAGCAAGATGGCCAGCCCTGCGGCCGCGTCCATGCGCGTGGTCTCGCCCTTCTTGGAGAGTTTGTAGTTCATCGACCCGGACACATCCACGACAAGTCCAGTCGAGCCCGCAAGCGTCTCCAGGCCGGCGACTCCCTTAAGCATGGCCTTCTCAAGCGCGTCCTCGAGCTTCGGGGCATGCCGTGCCGCCGTCACGAAACGAAACGGCAGCGCTCGTGCCACACCCTTGTCCAGCCGCTCGCGAATGAGTTTCGGCTCCACTCCCGCCGCCAGCATCAGCCGCAGGTTTCGCAGAACCGCCAGTCCACCAAGTTTGCCTTCGCGTAGCAGCCGTTCGAAATTCTCGCGCTTGTCCTTCCCTGCGGACAAGGCAACCTCCCATGTATCGGGAGGCTCGAGTGTGTTCTCAACGAGCTTTTTCCAAACGGCGGCTTGCTCGGCATCCTCCGGCTTAGCGTGGCAGAGAAACAGCACGTCGCGGAGCTTCACCACCGCATCGCGGTCGTACTTCGCGAGCTGGTAGGCGTCGAACTTCGTAAACGCCCGCGCCAACCCGCGCTTCGCACCCGCCGAGAGCGGCTGCTTTTTCTCCTTCCAGTACAGCGCCACGAACTCACCGAGTTCGTCGGCTCGCTGGATCACGTGTTCGAGCGCCTCCGCCACCAGCGGACCCGCGCCCTTGCGTCGGGCCAGTTCACGCACCAGGAAGAGTGGCGCATGGCGAAGCTGCATCGCGTCGCGCGCTTCGCAAGCGAGAGCCGCCACATCGTCCGGCTTGCTCTCCGCCACTAGTCGCGCGATGCGCTTCGCGATGTCGTTCCCCTTCTCGTAGAACGCGTCTTCCCAAAGCAGGCACGTCAGCACCGTACGCCGAAGCTCCCGCTTCGCATCCACGCGCTGCGCCACCGCTCCTTCGTGCGTCCGCACCGGAAACATCCGCTTCCACACATTCATCTTCGCCATCTCTCTTCCTCCTTTCTGCGCCCAACGCAAACATTGCCCGACCGTGCCTCAGGGGTCGGAGCTTTAGCTCCGACATAAGAGTCGCTATCTCGTGGGCTTTAGCCCCTGAGGAAACACTCTTGGCCTTTTATCCGCAGCCTGTTCGGGCGTGCTGAAACCGGAAACTCAATTCACCGGCCGCGGATTGCTCGCCTGAATGTGAAACTGGCCGTTTGAATTGTTGAGGTACACCAAGTCCCCCTCTTCAATCCGTAGCATACCGGCCAGCCATTCCGGAATGACGATCTTGAGAAATTCCCCTTGCACCTGGAGATGCCGCGAGAGCACTCAACCAACTCGGAGCCTCCAGCATCGAGAGGAATCACAAGCATCAGCTCTCCATTAATCTTCAACACTGGCCCTTCCAGTGACATTACTTCTTCCATGGGATCCTCCCTTCCCGCCGAATTGACCCGTCAACTCGTCGTACCGTTGTTCTTGCACACATCCGTGCCCCGGGCGCAACCGCCAGATCCGCAATTGCGCCGGCAAATTCTCGCCGGGAGGAAAATCGAGCAGAGCTGCGGGGCCTAAACCCCACATCGTTTCACAGACAGTAACTCTCCTCCGCACCATCCCGGCATCTCTCTGGCACAGCCATTCCTGGCTGTGTTTCCCACGCGTAGTCACACCGGGAGGAATAATCGCGCAGGGTCGCGGGGGCTCATCCCCGCTCCTTAGCGAGAGAAGTATCCCTGCACTGCGCCATCCCGGCATCTCTTCCGACGGGAACAACCGGTCCGCGTATTTATTTTCTGAGCTATCGCATGTAGTGGCCGGTCTTCAGACCGGCCACCTAGACAAGCAAGCGAGAATTGAACTCGCGGCCTCCCCAGCTCATCGCCGGGTCGCTCTACCAGAAGTAACGCGCACCTTCACCACACCGGAAACACTTCGTAGCACAGGCACTCTTGCCTGTGCCGGCTCTAGCCGTAACACCATTGATCCGCACCCAAAGGTCCGACCCAACTGCCCGTCCTTCTCTCGAATCAAATTGCGGCGGGAACAATCGGCCCAGGTGTTGTCCATTGCTCTGCCTATTGAGCTACAGCAACTCTCGTCGCTGGCGGGACTCGAACCCACAACCGCTGGTGCGATGTAACCCACGCCTTCACCACGCCGCAAAATCCAGTGGCATAGACTTCAGTCTGCCGCCGTCACGCTCCAAAATTGATCCGCCCAGTCTCCTTCCCTCGTTTCGTTACCTCATTACTTCGTGGCTTCCGTCCGCGCACACCCATAGTACTCATCCGTTACTACCGCTTACTCCGCCAAACTCACCAGCGATCAATCTTCCGGGAGGAACTTCGCCCACGGGAATTGCATTTCACAACCTGAGAGCAACAACTCCTCCCGAGGCCCAAGAAGTATCCGTGAACTTCACCATCCCGGGAACAAACAGCTGTCCCTTGGTTAATCCCTTGAATCTAAACAATTTAGGCGGATTTTTTAGAGTCGCGTGAACCAGTAGTTCGCGAGACCCGAGCGCCTTGGCATCGTTCCGTCTTGGCTTTTATCTTCGTGTCTCATCTCTACTCTTTCACGCTCAGTGAGGACCCGCCGTCAGGCAGGCGTACGACTGAGGTAACCGTAAGGTAATCGAAGCTCGATAAGTTGTCAAGCACAAATCTTAAGAAAACACGGTTTGGGCTCCAATTTTGCCTAACTTAATTAATTCGACAGTGCCTAGGCCTTTCGGTTTGATAAAACTTATGCTGACGCTCGTGCATCAATTGGCTTTCCGCTATCCCATCCGATAAAATCCCTTCACCGCCTTTACCAGCGGGCTCGCGCGCACCGCGAAACGAGGACACTTCATGAGCCTGACCACCGAAGCCAACACCCGGATGCAGCGGCCACTGGACACCGTCGATCCCCAGATCGCCGACCTCCTCCGCGAAGAAGCCAAGCGTCAGGCCACCGGGCTCGAGCTGATCCCTTCAGAAAACCTCGTGTCGGAGGCCGTTCTCGAAGCCATGGGTTCCATCTTCACCAACAAATATGCCGAAGGCTACCCTGGCAAGCGCTATTACGGCGGCTGCGAAGTCGCCGACAAGGTCGAGCAGCTCGCTATTGACCGCGCCAAGCAGCTCTTCGGCGCCGAGCACGCCAACGTGCAGGCGCATTCCGGCACCTCCGCCAACGTAGCCGTCTACATGTCCACGCTGAAACCTGGCGACACGGTCCTGGGAATGAATCTTGCTCACGGTGGACACCTGACCCACGGGCATCCCCTGAATTTCTCCGGCCGCATGTACAAATTCGTGGCCTACGGTGTGCGCCAGGACGACGAGCGCATCGACTACGAAGAAATCGAAAAACTCGCGCACGAACACGAGCCCAAGATGATCGTTGCGGGCGCCAGCGCGTATTCCCGGATCATCGATTTTGAGCGCATTGGCAAGGTGGCCCGTGCCGTCGACGCTCTGTTTTTCGTGGATATGGCCCACATCGCGGGATTAGTAGCGGCGGGAATGCACCCCAGCCCCGTGCCGCACGCAGACATCGTCTCCACCACCACCCACAAGACCCTCCGCGGGCCGCGCGCCGGAATGGTGCTGTGCAAAGCCGCGTTTGCCAAGGAACTGGACAAGCTGACATTCCCAGGCACTCAGGGTGGGCCGCTTGTACACACCATTGCCGCCAAAGCCGTCTGCTTCAAGGAAGCCATGGAACCCGCGTTCCGCGAGAATCAAAGGCAAGTCGTGGCTAACGCCAAAGCGCTAGCCATCTCCATCGCCAAACAAGGCTTCCGCATCGTCACAGGCGGCACCGACAACCACCTGTTCTTGATCGAGCTGCACTCCCGCGGATTGACCGGCGCTGACGCGGAAAAAGCCCTCGACCGCGCGGGCATCACCGTCAACAAGAATGCCATTCCCTTCGATCCTCTGCCCCCCATGAAGGCTGGCGGTATCCGCCTGGGAAGCCCTTCGGTAACCACGCGCGGCATGCGCGAACCCGAAATGGAGCAAATCGGCGCCTGGATCGGCGAGGTTCTCGGACAAATCGGCGACGCCGCTACCGAACAGCGCGTGCGTCAGCAAGTCGCCGAACTCGCCGCACGCTTTCCGATCTACTTAGCTCGCGTGAAAGGCTTCCCAAGCCGCGCCGAACACGCCAGCGTCTAGGCCCCGCTTAAATTGCCAGGCTGGGATGGACTCAGTCTGCGCCCTCGTTGAGGTGACAGATAGGGCTTGCGCGGCTACGCTGTAGTAGTTGGGCGGCAACGCCATAGCGGAAGGTAGCGGAAAGGTAAGCGCAACGGATGGACATCTTTAAGGCAACGCAGGACTTCGAGCACTGGCTGGCCAAGCAACTCCCCATCGTCCGCCAGGACCTCCAGCTAAAGCACGCCAACATGGCGGAAGCCCCCTTCCCCTTCTTTCGCGCCACCTTCTACCGCTGGCTTCAGCTTTGGACCAAGATCTGCGTGGACCTGGCGAAGGCCCCAACGGTGCTGGGCGTAGGCGACCTGCACATCGAGAACTTTGGCACTTGGCGCGATGAAGAAGGCCGCCTCATCTGGGGCGTAAATGATCTGGACGAGGCCTGGCCTGCCGCGTACACCCTTGATCTCACGAGGCTTACAACCAGCGCCTATCTGGCCATCCGGGGTGAGCATCTCAGCGTCACCCGTCGTGAGGCCGCCGAGGCCATTGAGGAGGGCTACCGCGACGCGCTATCCGCAGGAGGCAAGGCCTTTATCCTCGCCGAGCACCACCAATGGCTGCGCCTTCTAGCGCTAAGCGAACTCCGCGACCCAGTCCGCTTCTGGGAGAAAATGCAGCAAAACCCGCCGCTTTCAGCAAAACCACCGGCAGAGGTGCGCAAGCTGATCGAAGCCGCATTTCCCCCACCCAGACATCCCTACCAACTGAAGCGCCGCATTGCCGGCCTAGGGAGCCTCGGCCACCCTCGCATTCTGGCGCTCTCCTCCTGGCAAGGCGCTTTCATCGCTCGTGAAGCGAAGGCGATCCGGCCATCCGCCTGGGTCTGGTACAAAAACAGCTCCTCGCAAGATCTCCATTGCTCCAAGCTGGTCGATACCGCCATTCGCGTCAAAGACCCCTGCGTGCGATTCCACGGACGCTGGGTGGTGCGCCGCTTGGCCCCGGACTGTTCCCGCATTGAGCTGGCCTCCCTGCCGGTCGGGCGCGACGAAGCCAGGCTCCTCTACTGCATGGGCTGGGAAACTGCCAATATGCACTTCGGAAGCCCCCACGCCATCGCCAAGGTCAAGCGTGACCTGGCAGCCAGGCGCGGCCGCTGGCTGCACAAAGCCGCCAAATCGATGTTCAAGATCACCCTGGAAGATTGGGAGCAATGGCGCCAAGGCTGGAAGAAGCACATGCCAAAAACTTCACGAGGCAAAGCCAAGGGATAACCCGGACCAGTACACCACGCGGTATCTGCCTTAAAAATAACCAGATGCGCGGCACAACGTAGGATGCTTGTTCCCAAGCTCTCATCCCTCCGCGAGTTCCGCTGTCCCAAGACTGGCCCTCGGGTCAGTAGATTCCCATCAGTAACCCCGCTACCTTGGATGGGACTGGGATGGGAACTGCGATCGCATCGCTGCTCACCGCTTCCATGTCCGGGGCGCCCTTGCCCGGAAACATCGGAGCCTTTCTTATTCCTGCCTCTTCATCGGCAGTGTCGGCACCCTCTCGGAGTTGCGGCGCGGTCTGTACGTCCCAATTCCCGGCAAGTCCCCTGTGTGGTGCGGCCGCAAAACGGCCGAGGAGCTGAAACGATGCTGGATACCGAAGCCTTCCGCGAATTCAAGCAAGGGCTAACGCTGTTGCGTGACAATTACGCTGGCAGGGCGCTCCCGCATATGCGGCGCGCGATGGACCTGGACAAGAACAACCCCTACTACATGTCCTACCTGGGCGTGGTGCTGGCCCGTTCCGAGCAGCAGTGGGGCGAAGCCGAACGTCTGTGCGACACCGCCGTGCGCATGAAGCGCAATCAGGCCCAACTCTATTTGAATCTCGCCGAAGTGTACGCCACTGCGGGACGTCGCGAGGAAGCCGTCGAAGCGCTCACCGCAGGTTTGAAGTTCGCCCGCCGCGATGTGCGCCTGACCATCGCAATGAACCGGCTGACCAGCCGCCGCCAGCCGGTACTCTCTTTCCTGGATCGTCAGCATCCCATGAATCGCCAACTCGGGTTGCTCCGGCACCGGGCCATGGCGCTGTTCGGCCAAGGCTAACTATTTCGATTCCCCCACCCCGAACGGAGAAAGGGCGTCCCAGCATGACCGGGACGCCCTTTCTCTTCGACCTTCGGAATTCGCTGGCGCCCCTACTTGCGCGGCGCGGAAAAGCCGTACGAGTAGCTCGCCTGGCTGCCCATTTCCATCAGGATCTTGAACCCGATTCCCGTCATGCCGTTTACCAGCGCGTCCACCCGAACGACCTCCGCCAGATACTCACGGCTCATCGCCGAAGCCTCTTGCGAATACGGCATGCAGACGAATAGGCGCATACCCACCTCGTAGCCCGTTTCGCTGGTCTGGAAATAAACGCCGCCGCGCGAGACGCTGAGCGTGCCGCGCAAGTCTTCGAAGTGGTCCCTCTCCGGGTCCGAGGGACGAATGCGCATCAGTTGGGTGATTTTGCAGCGGCGGCTGCTGCGGCGCTCCGCTGCCAAGGTTGCACGGTTGGCGGCTATGCCGTTCTGGGGCGTCTTGCTCATTAAATCCCGTGTCGCCATAACTTTCATCTCTCCCTCGCTGAGAAAGCAGAATGCTCGCGATAGGAGAAGTGTAGATGGTGCGCGTTAAAAAACCTATAGAGGGAACGTACCCGCAAGGAAGTAGGGCATGGTTCCTAGGGAATGCTAGTACGGAAGTACCAAGGAAGAAAAGGGTCACAAAGCGAGGGCGGGGGCCCTCAGGATACGAGTAAGGCACGCGTTCGGAGAGCAGCAGCCCGGGAGGTCGGGTCCAAATTGAACACCCGAAGCTGGTGGGTACCGGAATGGGACCGGGCACCCCAATGGCCCTGTTTTCTGTTGTCGTAAAGCTAAGGATTGCAAGGAGTTGAGAAGACTGGAGGTTAAAGAGACCCCCAAGCCGCGGTTGCGGAATTGCACAGAAACAGGCACGGCCGGTGCGGGCTAAGCCTCACGGTCAGGCTCGGTCGAGAGCGGCGCCGAAGCACACGGAGCGTCCCACGTGAATACAGGCGTTAGTCGAAGTGTTGTTACCAGTGTTGCTGCGCCACGCACCTCGGGAACTGCCGGGACCCAGGACATTCTGCCGAGCCGGACGGAAGGCACGGAGGCGGCGCGTAACCGCAATGTAGCCAGAAGCGTGCGAGTTTTCGTGGCGGCTGAGAATCGATTGTTACGGGAAGCTTTGTCCCGCATGCTGGCCAAACACCCCAGCATCGAGATCGTTGGTTTGCATTCCTCGGCACCCCCAGATCGTGAACCATTGCCGGAAGCCGCGGCTGACGTCCTGTTGCTTATCTCCCAAGGTTGCGTGGAAGAAGACCTGGTCTCCATCCAGCTGACGCGCACACGGCTGCCAAAGGTGCGCATCTTGTTGATTGGCATGGCCAAAGACCAAGGAGAGTTTCTGCGTTGCGTACGAGCCGGAATCAGCGGGTACATGTTGCCCGAGGCTTCCGCCGATGAAGTAATAGAGGCCATTCGGGCGGTCCAGGATGGGAAAGCGGTTTGTCCAGGCGCCCTGTGTACCGCCCTATTCCGCTATTTTGAAGCCGAAGCCTCAAGCCTGCCCTGTGCCAGCCTGCAGCAGCGCCTGGGATTGACCCGCCGCGAGCAGCAATTGATCCCGCTAATCGCCAAAGGGCTGACAAACAAGGAAATCGCCAACCACTTCTGCCTTTCCGAACAAACCGTCAAGAATCACCTCTACAGAATGAAGCACAAAATTGGCGCGGGAGACCGCTTGGGCATCGTACAAACCTGCCGGACACAGGGATTTCTGCTTTAGGGATCGCGCTGAAAGATTCGCGGAGGCGGCCACAAACTCAGATTCGCCCACCAAGTAGGTACGAACACGTCGCTTCATTTCAGCCTGGCGTATTCGGATTTGGCAGCGATCAGGATAGGGATGCCCGGGTCAGCGTCTTTCCACAGCGCCAAGAAATCCTGATATGAACCGCGGGCTTTGGAGATATCACCGTGCAATGCCTGCGCGCGGGCGAGTTGGAGATGCGCCAGCGAAGCGAGAGGCGTGTTTTGCACGATGGTGCGATGGTCGATGAATTTTTGGAATTCGGCCGCAGCTTCCCTACCCTGGCGGAGAGCAAGGTAGGCCTGCCCACGAACATAGACTGGATACAGGAGACCCCCTTCACTAAACTGCGGCTGCGGGAAAGCAAGATCATAGGGAGCCGCAGTCTCCAGGAGTTTGATCCCCCGAGCCGGCTGGCCGGCACGAATCTCGATGTAGGCACGCACCACAGGCTCCCAGTAGCGGTTCAAGAGCGTGTTGTCCGGGAATCGCTTCTGGAGTTCATCCGATAGTGCACGTGCTCGCCCCAAGTCGCCGGCGGATGCCAAGGCAAGGGCGGCCAGAGTTTGCGTGTCGCGAGTAGAGGCTGTCGCCAGTGCGGTATTGACTTCCTCGCGCGCCTTCGCGGAGTTCCCAAATTCCGCTTCGCGGAGCGCAGAATTTAACCTCCACAGAGAGGCCGTTTCTTTTCCACCAGCGCGCAGAGCCGACTGAATCGCCTGGTTGGACAGCGCCCGGGCGTTTGCCAGCCGACCATAGAATGCTTCGGTGTCTGACTCGCCGGAGAACAGCAGGTCCTCGACTCCCGACTTCCCGGCCACGGCGTTGACCTGTCGTTTCATTTCTTCGGTATCGCCTTCCAGAAAGGCAATTGCATACCTATCATCGTGAAGGAACTGGCCTTCGAGCTTGCGCTCGAGAGATTGCTGATAGACTTGCTTAGCCTCGTCGAGGCGGTTCAGAGCGGTGTAAGCCTCCATGAGATTTGCATAGATAGCCGCCGAATCCGGCCACCCTCGCAGGCCTTCCAGCTCTTCCGTTGCCTCGTCTTCGTATCTTCCCTGGTACGCGTATTGGAATCCCAAGTTGACGTGGGTCATCGGGTTCCTCGGGTAAGCTTGCGCCCAAGCCTTGAGCGTTTGTTCGCTCTTCTCCAGGTCGCCGGTAACAAAGGCGTGATAAGTGGCAGTGATGTTGAACCGCTCGGACTCGCTCACACGATCGCGGAGTTCAAAAGCTTTCCTGATGTTTTCGGAAGCCAAGGCGGATTCGGCAAGATCTGCCGTGTACAAGACGCCCAATGTGGAATAGGCCAAGGCGAAGTTGGGATCGAGCTCAATAGCCCGCCGGTAGTAGGGGACCGCGGCACTGGATTCCTGCTGCTGAAAGGCCTTCCAGCCCAAGCTGTAAGCCTTGAGAGCTTCCAGGGACGAAGTAGTCGCCTCAGCTAGGGGAACATCGAATTTTTGGACGGTGCTGAGAGACTCGCCAAGCTTGCGTCGCAGGTTGGTGGTTCCTTCACCCAGGGCCCTCAACACGTCTTCCTTGCGGGGCGCCTGTACTTGCTCCCGAGCCAGCGAGTCTCCGGTGCGACAGTTCGCAGCACTGAGGCCGACGACATATTCGCTGCCCAGGCTGGAGATAGAACCTTCCAAGACCGCAGTACTCCCCGTGCGCTGACAGATCTCGCGTGCTACCTGTGCCGTCAATCTTTCCGCGCTGGAACGCCCCATTAACCCCAACGTGTCCTTGATCTTCTCGTCGGAAAGCGTATTCAGAAAAGGAGATTGCTCCAGAGCAATCGAAAGTGCCTGCTTGAGGGTGTCGTCGAAGACGGCATCACCGGTGGTGTTGGCGAAGTCGGCGAGAACGATCGTGTCTTTTTCTGTGAGCTTGGCAGGTTGACGGGAACGCCAGAACGCGAAGCCCCCGACCGCAGCGCCCAGTATCACCACCGCCGCACTTGCGAGCGTCAGCCATTTCTTGGGTCTGGCACCAAGGGGCACAGCATGCTGCGCCTCTCCAAACGCTACGGCGGGAACGGACGTGCTGCGGCTGGAGTCGGAATCGCGCCGCAGGCGCTGCAGATCAGTACGGATGTCGGAGGCGTGCTGGTAGCGCAGCTTACGGTCTTTCTCCAAGGCCTTGTTCAGGATTTCTTCCAGCGTGGGCGGGAGCCCTGGGTTCACACGAGTTAGAGGCATCGGTGCTCGGTTGAGGATCGCTTCGGTAATGACGCCGGAAGTGTTGCCGGAGAATGCCGGACGTCCTGTGGTCATTTCATAGAGGACCAAGCCAAAGGAAAACAGATCGGTGCGTGCATCGAGATCCTCGCCGCGGATTTGTTCGGGGGACATGAAGGCTACCGTACCGAGCGCGGCGCCGGGTGTGGTCAGCAAATCTTCGGCCGTCACTGTCGCCGAAGAGGAAACGCCCATGCCTTCCGCGACTCCACCAGCGGGAGCGAGCTTCGCCAGGCCGAAATCGAGGACTTTCGCGTGGCCGCGCTCGGTCACAAAAAGGTTGGCAGGCTTGATGTCGCGGTGGACGATGCCTTTAGCGTGCGCGGCATCCAGGGCGTCGGCGATCTCGATGCCGAGTTCCAGCACTTGGTCCAAGGGCAGAGACTTGCTCGTGATGCAGTGCTTAAGCGTCCGGCCGTCCAAGAACTCCATGGCAATGAACGACTGGCCGTCTTGCTCGCCGACATCGTAAATGGTGCAGATATTGGGATGATTGAGCGCGGACGCGGCCTCCGCTTCGCGCCGAAAGCGTTCGAGCGCGGCGGGGCTTTGCGCGGTTTCCGGAGGAAGAAACTTGAGCGCGACGAGACGCTTGAGGCGTGTGTCTTCCGCTTTGTAGACCACGCCCATGCCGCCGCCACCGAGCTTTTCGAGAATGCGATAGTGCGAGATCGTCTGGCCGATCATAGAGCGCGCGACGCTGGCGGCGTCATCTTAGGTTGCGGCGCATACGCAGGTCAACAGAATGCAATCATCCTTCCTGTCGATCGGACCGGGCAGCCAGATGACTTGGCCGGACCCTTTGTGCGATGCTGCTCCCTCCAAGTAGGTCGAGGACGGACGCGATGCTAAAAAAGAAATTCAAGGATTTGACAGAGAAAGAGATTTTGGCGTTAGCCATCGCCTCGGAAGAAGAAGACGGGCACATCTACGGTGAGTTTGCGGATGCACTGCGGGAATCGTATCCGGCAACCGCCAAGATGTTCGAGGAAATGCGCGAGGAAGAGGTGGTGCATCGCGACCGGCTGCTGACCATGTTCCGCCAGCGTTTCGGTGAGCACATTCCGCTGATCCGCCGTGAGAACGTCAAGGGCTTCCTGCAGCGCAGGCCCACCTGGCTGATACGCCCGCTGGGTGTAAACGTCGCCAGAAAGCAGGCCGAGATGATGGAATTGGAGGCCACCCGCTTTTACGCGCGGGCCATCGCCCGCACCACGGATGCCTCCACACGAGAGTTGCTGAACAAACTTGCCGATGAAGAACGCAAACACACCCAAACGGCGGGCGACCTCGAAGAAAAGCACCTCACGGAAAGCGCCAAGGCCGCGGAAGACGCGTCGCACAACAAACTATTTTTGCTGCAAGTAGTACAGCCGGGCCTGGCCGGCCTGATGGACGGCTCGGTTTCCACGCTCGCCCCGCTGTTTGCCGCGGCGTTCGCGACCCACCAGAGCTGGCCGGCGTTCCTGGTTGGGCTAGCGGCCTCAATCGGCGCGGGAATCTCCATGGGCTTCGCGGAGTCGCTCTCCGACGACGGCTCGCTCACCGGTCGCGGATCGCCGTGGATCCGCGGATTTGCCACCGGGCTGATGACCACTGCCGGCGGGATCGGCCACACGCTGCCCTTCCTGATCTCAAATTTTCACGTGGCCACAACCTTCGCCGTGATTGTCGTCGCCATCGAACTCGCCACTATCAGCTACATCCGCCATCGCTACATGGACACACCGTTCCTGCAGGCCGCGTTTCAAGTCATCGTGGGCGGAGTGTTAGTGTTCCTGACGGGCTATCTGATCGGCAGCTCGTAGGCGGCAATCCGCGCTAAATGCAGCGCTCTCTCGCAATCGCCGCTACGAGAGATAACGAATCGCCTTGTCGATCAAATCCTGCGTTCCGGCGTAAGGATCGCCGGGACTGTCCCACTCGATCGAGCAATACCCCTGGTAGTGGCTGGCCTTCAACATTCCAAACGTTTTCGCCAGGTCCGCGTGAACCATCCGGCCTTGCGTGTCGGCTTCCGTCTCCTTCACGTGACAGATGCTGTAGGCATGCGCGAACATCGCCTGCAGGCCGCGATAGGCATATTCCTCCTCAGCGGCCACCAAGGTGTTCGCAAAGTCGGGAAGCGCGTGCAGCCAGGGACTGTTCACCTTCTCGATGACCTTCACGATGAAAAACGGGTCCTCGCTGACCGGATTGTCGTTCTCCAAGCTAACCACCACATGTTTTGTAGCCCCATAGTCGGCCACGTACGCCAGGGTCTCGGCGGCCCGCCCGACATCCGGGTTCGAGTCTTTCGCATCCGGCATATTGTTGCGGATGCTCGGCGAACCCACCGCCGCAGCCACATCGATCCACTGTTTGCTGAAAGCGACGGCCTTCTCGCGCTCGGCTCGGTCCACCGAATAGGGGCTATGCTCGCCGTCCACGGCGATGTTGACGACCGCGCCCTGCGCCTTTTCCACCGCGGTGCGAAATTGTTCCAGATATTTTCCGTCCAGCGAGTGGAAATGCCGGCTCCAAGGCTCAATCTTCCTGACATTGAATTTCGCGGAAACATGCGCCGCGAAGTCTTTTATGTCGATCGTCGCGCCAGACCGATCGTTGCCATGCTCGTCAGGCCCGGTGATTACTTCCCGAAAAGGGTAGGAGGCAATAGCAATCCGGTCGCGCGGCTGTGCGGGGAAATGCAGGTTGGGTCGCGAACTTGCCGCGACCATCGACTTCAGCCCCGGCCACAGCAATGCGCCGATCAGCGCCGCGGCGGACTGCGCAACAAAGCGTCTTCGGGTATGGAGCCGCAAACCGCGACAGTCTAGCAGAATCAGCACTCTCACGCACGCGCTAGGAATCGTAACTGCACATCGGCCAGAAAAAGCGGTAAGCTCTTTACAACAGAACGCTTGGAAACCAGCAAACGCATCGTCCCTGGGTAGGCCCTCTCAAGAGAAACGTTTCCCGCCAACCGTGACGGAAGGAGAACGAACCATGCTGCATAAAATCGCGATTCTTGGTGCCGCACTTGCGTTTACTTTGTTCGGCGAATGGTCCTGGGGCCAGAGCGGGGCGCCGGCCGCGACTGCCGCCACCGTGCCGCTCGAGAGCACGTACTGGAAACTGACCGAAATCGGCGGCATGGCTGCCGTCGGCGGCTCGAATGCCAACGAAGCCAGTCTTGTCCTCAACGCGGAGGGCAAGAAGCTGACTGGATCCACGGGTTGTAACCCGCTCCTTGGAAGCTACAAACTGCGGGACAGTTCCCTGCACTTCAAGCTGGCCGGAATGACAAAGACAGCCTGTTCCGATGCTTTAAGGAAGCAAGAAGAGGCGTTCGTCGAGATTCTCAAAGAGACGACCAACTACCGCATCGTCGGCGACACGCTCGAGCTCCGTGAGAAAGAAGAATTGATCGCCAAGTTTCAAGCGCAACCCCAGAAGCAACCGTAAGCGCGCCAACCGCTTGACAGCAGGCTCTTGCAGTTGAAGGAGACAGTGTCTAGTCGGAGTGCGCAGAGGCCGGCGCGGGAGCGTGGGCGCGGAAGTTGTGGATCCAAGTCTGCAGACGATCCATATAAATATAAACAACCGGCGTCGTAAAAAGCGTAAGCATCTGGCTGACGATCAACCCGCCAACGATGGTGATGCCCAGTGGACGCCGCAACTCGGAGCCCGGTCCTGTGCCGAGCGCCAGGGGAAGCGCACCGAGCAGCGCAGCCATGGTGGTCATCATGATGGGACGGAAACGTAGCAGACAGGCCGTGTAAATCGCTTCGACAGCAGACTTCTCTCCCTCGCGCTCGACCTGCACGGCAAAGTCGATCATCAAAATCGCATTTTTCTTGACCAATCCGATCAGCAAAATAATTCCAATCAGCGCAATGATATTGAGGTCGGACTTCGCCAAACGAATGGCAAGCAGTGCGCCGATACCAGCCGACGGCAGCGTGGAAAGAATCGTGATGGGGTGAATGTAGCTCTCATAAAGAATACCAAGCACGATATACACCGCAGCAAGAGCCGTAAGGATGAGAATCGGCTGATTGGACAGCGAATCTTGGAAAGCCTGGGCGTTACCCTGAAAAGTGGCGTGAACGGTGGCGGGCATACCGAGTTCGCGGCTGGCCTCCGCGACATGTTGCACGGCAGGGCCTAGCGAAGCACCGGGAGCAAGGTTGAACGATAGAGTAATGGCCGGAAAAACGCCCTGATGGTTGACCGACAGCGCCGTGTTGGCAGGCTCATAGTGAGAAAAAGCGCTGAGCGGCACGAGCTTGCCGGCATTCGACGGCACGTAAATGGATTTAAGCGCTTCGGGATTCTGCTGATCCTCGGGACGCACCTCCAGCACCACGTGATACTGATTCAGTCGCAGATAAATGTTGGACACCTGCCGCTGCCCGAAGGCGTCGCCCAGCGTGTTGTCGATGTCTTGAATATTGACGCCCAGGCGCCCCGCGGTGTCGCGATCGATGACCAGGTTGCTGGCCAAGCCATGCATCTGCTGATCGGAGTTGATGTCCCGAAGCTCCGGAATTTGCTGCATGCGCCGCATCACGATGGGAGCCCAATGGGTGAGCTCGTCGAGAGTGTCGTCTTGCAGTGTGTATTGATACTGCGCCCCGCCGAAACGCCCGCCGATGGTAACGTCCTGCTGCGACTG
>Ga0210384_10003600_pt1 | contig 17835 bp, 15 predicted proteins | sample IncBWH2MmetaG_FD_160574 | JGI IMG/M metagenome (GOLD analysis project Ga0210384, IMG submission 160574) | Forest soil microbial communities from Barre Woods Harvard Forest LTER site, Petersham, Massachusetts, United States - Inc-BW-H-2-M | ecosystem: Environmental > Terrestrial > Soil >...
AAGATGCGCTCGACGCCCTGGCCGAAGCTCATCTTGCGGACGACGAACGAACCCTGCTGGCCGGCTCTCTTGGCGATGACCAGGCCTTCAAAAACCTGAACGCGCTCTTTTTCGCCTTCTTTGATTTTGACGTGGACGCGGACGGTATCCCCAGGGTTGAACGGGGGAAGGTCGGTCCGTTGCGATTTTTCTAGCAGCTTATCGATGATTAGGTTGGACATGTCAGATATCTTTCTAAGTTTTTCTAAGTATAGAGTATAGCGGAAGTTAGGCCTCTGTCGCCAGTGAGCGGTTCTCGGCTCTCGGATGTCAGCTGATCCCTGCCGCTTTGATCGCGGCTTGGATCTCATCCAGCACCTCGCGGTCTTCCTTTTCAAGTGCAACGTGCGCCAGCAAATCAGGGCGGTTTTGAAGAGTTTTTTCGAGCGCCGAGCGCCGCCGCCAGCGCCGAATGCGTTCATGGTCGCCGGAAATCAGCACGTCCGGCACAGGTATTCCCCGAAACTCCGCGGGACGGGTGAAGTGCGGGTAGTCCAGCAAACCGCCGGACGCGCATGTGGAATCCGCTGTGCCGGAATCCTTGGCCGGTCCCGAACGCGCAGTAAACGACTCTTGTTGCGCTGACGCCTCGTTGCCCAGCGCTCCGGGGAGGAGCCGCGTGATCGTATCCAGGACCACCGCCGCCCCGAGTTCGCCGCCGCTGAGTACATAGTTGCCAATCGAAATCTCCCGATCGGCCAGGGCAGTGTTCACGCGTTCGTCGACGCCTTCGTAGCGGCCGCAGATGAGAGCGATTTTATCGAGGCTCGCGAGTTCCGCAGCCATTTCCTGGTCAAAGCGCCGTCCCTGCGCGGATAACAGAATGATCGATTGCTTCGTGCTTCTTCCGAGACGTTCAGCGCGCGGAGCAAAATCTAAAGTGTCCAAACATGCAAAAACAGGTTCCGGCTTGAGCACCATGCCTTCGCCGCCGCCGAACGGGCGGTCATCTACGGTCTGGTGCTTGTCATTGGTAAATGCCCGCAAATCGTGAATCTGGATCTCCACCAAATTCGCTTCGCGCGCCCGGCGGACGATGCCGTAGTCGAGGGGGCCGCGAAAGAAGTCAGGGAAGATCGTGACGATATGGAACTTCATGCTTCTAAAACCTTTTCACCACGGAGACACCGAGATACGGAGAAAAACTTGGATCGGGTTGACCTATTTGCTTTCATCGTGTTGTTTTGTCGTCTTGTTGGTTGCCAAGGGTGCGTTCACGTCGAGTAAGCCTTCCGGCAAGTGCATGTGGATCTTCTTGTGTGCGACGTCCAACGCGCTGTTCCCGCTAGAGGTTTCGAGGAACGCTTCCGCGAACGGCAGAAGGTGTTCCTGTTTTCCGTCTTGAACTACCAACAGCGGCGCTTCCCCAGCTCCAAATTGGACGGAGACTACAGTACCAACCTTGTGGCCTTGGTCGGTAACTTCGCATCCAACCAGATCGCTGATGAAGGCCTCTCCCGGTTCGAGTTGCGTCCGTTCGGCGAGAGGTATTTGCAACTCGCAGCGCAGGAACGTTTCGGCGTCATTGATAGAATCGACGCCCTTCAGCTTGAATACCAAGCCGCCTTTGTGTGGCCAGAATTCTTCCAGTTCGACTTCGCGTCGTTTGTTGTCTTGCCCCAACGCGAACAGACGCATGCCGGGAGAGAAGCGGTCGGGATGGCTGGTGTGCAACTCGACGGCAATTTCGCCACGACGGCCTTGCGTTTTTAGAACGCGGGCAATGCTGATGAAGTCGTCGCCGATGGTGGTCTCCTGCCTTATGGCTCGACTGATGGTCGAGGTCTCTTAATGGCAAGACCTCCTAACTGCAAGATCTTCGCGGGCGAGGCGCCCGCGCCACACAGACCCGCGACACGAAGCTAGTCTTCCACGATTTCGAGGGCGTAGTCGCGATCGCGCTTGTCGCCGACGGCGCGCACCAAGTTTCGCATGGCCTTCACCACCGAGCCCTGCCGTCCAATGACCTTGCCTATGTCGGTGGGCGCGACTTCCAGCTCGAACACTACCTCACCGTTGTCGTCAAACTGATCGACGACGACTGACTGAGGAGCATCCACCAAGGCGCGGGCGATGTGCTCGACCATAGCCTTAGCATTTGAATTCGGGGCAGCACCCCGAGTATCTCCGCGGCGGGTATCGGCTTGAGAAGAGTTCATGCGATAACTCCTTCAGAGGTGTGCAGGAAGCTCAGGAAGCTACGCGGTTGTGGCAACGGGTGTCGCGACAGGCGCGTGCTTTACGATCTTGCCTACGCGCTCGGACATCTGAGCGCCCTTCGAAACCCAATAATCCACGCGGTCGCGCTTGAGCTCGATGGTACCGGGGTTGGTGCGGGGATTGTAGGTCCCGACCACTTCCACAGGCAGGCCATTGCGCGCCCGTTCTTTTTCGATGACAACGATACGATACAGCGGTTGCTTACGCGCGCCTACGCGCGAGAGACGAATCATTAACACAGAGTATTTCCTCGCAGAACTGATTACCGGGTGATCCGGCGGTGTTCAGACAAACTCTTATTATGCCTGAGCTTAGGAGGGATTTCAAGCGGGGAGTGGGGGCCCGGTTTGCTATCCTTTGCTATCTCATGCTATTTCAGGACAGATGTCTGTGGGCAGACATCTGTACACGGTTCTTCGCCTGCGGTCTTCTTTTTTTATTTTTATGTTCCTGTTCCCATCAGAGCAGCCGCTTGCGGGCTCGCAGGGTCCGAATCACTAACGACCAGCACACCTTTTCTTGCTCCAACCACTGTGGGCGAAAAAGTAATTGAGATCTTGCAACTGGCTCCAGCCGCGAGTGCAGTGCCACAGTTGTTGGTTTCAGCAAAATCACCGGGATTCGCACCGGCAATATAGATCTGTCTGATGGTAACAGTGGTAGTGCCGTGGTTTGTCAGAGTACGCTTGATCGGCGCGCTTGTCGTGCCTACCGCGTGCTTGCCAAAACCCAAAGCTGGCTGGGTACCACTCACAAAGCTTTGCGGGGCAATCTTAGCGACAAAACTGCCATTACGGCCAGTCCACGAGTGCTGAAATCCAGCTGGCGTGATTGGGAGGTTTGTCGAAGTGCAAAACATTGTCACATAAACGTTGCCAACCGAGTCTAAGGCTAACCCTTCTGCTGAGTCGCTTTTCGTCCCACCCAGATAGGTCGAGTAAACCAGCGCGTTGCCAGCGGAATTGATCTCGAACACAGTGCCGGTTTGACCGCCCCTGTTCTCGGTTTGGATTGGGTTCACCGTCGGGAAGTCGGTCGAAAACGTAGCCCCTGCTACGTGCGCGTTGCCTGCCGAGTCCACAGCGATACCGCTGCTACCGTCGCTTCCGCTCCCGCCCAGATAGGTTGAGTAAACCAGAGCGTTACCAGCGGCATTGATCTTTGTCACATACCCGTCGCTAAGTCCGTGAAGGGTCGCCTGAAGGGCATTTGCGACCGGAAAATCCGTGGAAGTTGTCCCCCCTGCAACATACGCATTGCCAGACGAGTCCACGGCGATCCCTGGAGCGCTGTCGTCTCCACTCCCGCCTAGATAGGTCGAGTATAGGAGCGTACTGCCGCTGGTGTTGATCTTGGTCACGAAAGCATCGTGGTATCCACCATGATTCGTGGGCTGGATGGCGTTGACTATGGGAAAGTCTGTCGAGGTAGTCATCCCTGTTACGTACGCATTGCCCGTCGAGTCCGCCGCGATAGCTCCCGGACCGCCGTCATCTCCACTTCCTCCCAGATAGGTCGAGTAGAGGAGCGCGCTGCCACTGATATTGATCTTGGTCACAAACGCATCGTAACCACCTCCACTATTGGGCTGGAGTGCATTGGCTGTCGGAAAGTCGGTTGATAGCGTATCCCCTGTGACGTAGGCGATGCCTGTGGATCCCACTGCGATGCCCCCAGCTTCATCGAATCCACTCCCACCCAGGTAGGTTGAGTAAATCAGTGCATCGCCTTTGGCATTGATCTTGGTTACAAATACATCCCCATTACCTGCATTGTTGGGTTGAATCGCATGGACCGTCGGAAAGTCGGTTGAATATGTCAACCCGCTAACGTAAGCGTTGCCAACTGAATCTACCGCGATGCCGACACCGCTCTCGTATGAGCTCCCGCCCAAGAAGGTTGAGTACACCAGGCCAGTGCCGTCGGCATTGATCTTCGTGACAAAAGCATCGCTAGGCCCGTGAATCGTCGGCTGAAATGCGTTTGTGACCGGAAATTGAGGTGAATCGGTGCTCCCGGTCACATAGACGTTGCCTATTTTGTCCACAGCGATACCGCGGATAGACTGCCCGAAGAAGTTGTTGCTCCCACCTAAATACGTGGAATAGGCCAGCACAGGGTCTATAACCAGCTGCTTACGGCGGTCGTACGAGGCGATCATAAAGCCCACCTCGTTCTTATTCTTCAACACGTAGCCGCCACCAATCTTCTTTCTGACGCCATTCGCGTCCTGGTAGATATGCGGTCGGCTTAGATGGATGTCGCCTCCGATGCTCTGCAACACCAGGTCGCCATGATCAAGCCGCAGCGAACTGGCGCCTTCGATCCCTAACCGTATCAGTCCCGGGTCCGCGCCAGGTTGGAGCACGAAGTCGTACTCCAGTTCTTGTTGGTTGCCGTAGTAAACCAGATCCACGCCGTGATAAACGCCCGCATAGCGGACCTTGGCATATTGCCGGACACCTGTGTGCCATTGTTTCGGATCGTTGCCGATGAAGTAGTTGCTTGTCCCTTGCAACTGATCCTGCCCGAACACTTCCGTCTTGGCGTTAGCACCCAGCAGCTTCATCCGAAGCACGGCAGACTCTTCGTTCTGGGGCGGCATGTGCTTTCCGGTGGGCGATTTGGGTTGGGGCTGCGAGTCTTTCCACAGCGTTAACACCGCTTCGGTCGGCGTGAGAAACAAGTTGTAGCCAGCGCCCTGCGAAAAGAACTTGACCTGAGGATCAACCTGACTTTTGTTGGCTTCAAAGGCGAGTGGAAGTTGCACATAACGTTGCGTAATGTGCGCCGTTTGAGTAGGTGTTAGATGGGTGGAAGTCGAGGGATTGGTCTGAGCCTGCCCCGAAATCAGCAAAACTGTCAAACAAACAAAACAGAGAATTTTTGGTAGGTGAACGCGCACGGCAACCTCGCTTTTACGAATGTGGGCTGTGCCGTTTTCCACAGCGCAGCCGTGGGGTATCGGTCAGTGCGAAGGAGGAATTTGCGCTCCTCCGAAGATCTCGCTCGGGAAACGAGAAACTTGAGAAGCAAGAGTTGATTTTCACTCTCTAGTTCCGAAGTCGCGAAAAGCGTATACGCCGGGGGCCGGGAATGTCAAGCGTCCAGTTATTGCAGGGCCGCCAGTATTTCCTCCGGTTCAGGGCGCTCGGTGTAGTCGGGGTTGGCGGAGACGTAGAGGATGGTGTGATCTCGATCGAGTATGTAGGTGGCGGGGATGGGCAGCTCCCAGCTTGGGTCTCCATTGGTGCTCGGGAGGTTGATGAAGACGCGGCGATAGATTTCTTGCTGATCGGTGGGCGGCGAGTTCGGGACGCGGTAGACCAATCCGAATTGGCGCGCGACCTGGTTGCCCGCATCGCTAAGCAGAGGGAAGCGCGGCTTGTGCTGGTCATGCATGAAGAAAGAATGCTTGACCGATTGCGGGGAGATGAAGGCGACGGTGGCTCTGGCTTGCTCGAACCGAGGGAGATAGTCGCGCATGGCTTCGAGCTGGCCGCAGCAGAAGGGGTCCCAACGTCCGCGAATGAAGCAGAGAATGAGGCGTCCGCGGGAGAGAAGTTCGGTCGAGGTAACGCGTTTTCCATTCTGGTCGGAGAGATCGAAGGCTGGAGCTTTCGCGCCCGATTTCAGCGTGCGTTCAACGATTCCGGAACGTTGCAGGTCTTCAACGACTTGTTTGTGGATAGTCTGCGTCTCTGCGGGGACGAGTTTTTCAATCAGCGCCTTGCGCTCGGCCAGTTGCTCGCGGAGGGTGCGCGAGTCGGGAGCCAACGTCGATTCTTCGAGGGAGCGCCACTTCATAATGTTCTTTTAACCTGTCATCCTGAGCGCAGCGAAGGACCCCTACCCCGCCCGCAATGCTCTGCCATCCCAGCCACTTCTGCCGATGAAACGTTTTCGTGAGAAAGCCTTCGAGCCCTCCTGAACTGTCAGCCTCGCAGGGGTCCTTCGACTCCGCATCCACCTTCGCGAGCGAAAGTGGATGCTCCGCTCGGGATGACATTGGTGTAAAGCTACATCCCCGGCATCTTCATTCCAGCCATGCGCCGGGCGAAGCTGGGTTTGCCCATTTGCTTGAACATCTTCTTCATCTGGGCATACTGGCGGAGGAGGTTGTTTACTTCCTGCACGCTGGTACCGCTGCCTCGGGCGATACGCTTGCGGCGGTTGCCATTGATCACTTCGTGGTGGTCGCGTTCGTGCGCCGTCATGGAGCCAATGATGGCTTCGACGCGCGTGATCTGCTTCTCGTCAATCTTGTCGGCGTGTTTCTGCATGCCCGCGAACGGGCCCACGCTGGGTAACATCCCGATCAGGCTTTGCAGCGACCCCATTTTCTTGACTTGGCGCAACTGCTCGCGGAAGTCTTCGAGAGAAAATCCATCGCCGCTCAGGGCGCGAGTAGCCAGCGCGTTTGCTTTCTCTTTGTCGACATTCTGCTCGGCGCGTTCGATGAGGGTGGCCAAGTCTCCCATGCCGAGGATGCGGGAGACGACGCGGTCCGGGTGAAAGGGTTCGAGCGCATCGTATTTTTCGCCGACGCCGATGAACTTGATGGGTTGCCCGGTGACGTGGCGAATGGAGAGCGCAGCGCCGCCGCGAGCGTCGCCGTCCATCTTGGTGAGAACTACGCCGGTGAGCGAAAGCTTTTTGTGGAATTCATCGGCGGAACGGACAGCGTCCTGCCCGGTCATGGCGTCGGCCACGAACAGAATTTCCTGCGGGTTGAGCAGCTTTTTCAGGGACTGCATTTCGTCCATGAGCTGCTCGTCGATATGCAGGCGTCCGGCGGTGTCGACGATAAGCACGTCGCATCCGGTATTGATGGCCTCGCGGCGAGCTTCTTTCACGAGACGTTCGACGGTGGCCGTGTTCGCTTCGGTGGCTTCGCCTTCGTAAATCTTGGCCTTGATCGCCTGCGCGACAACTTTAAGCTGCTCGCGTGCGGCCGGACGGTAGACGTCGACGGAGACGAGAAGCGGGCGATGGCCTCCGTTCTTGAACCAGTTGGCGAGCTTGCCGGAGGTTGTGGTTTTGCCGGAGCCCTGCAATCCGGCCATGAGCACAACCGTCGGCGGCTGCGAGGCGAACTTGATGCGAGCTGTGTCACGTCCGAGGATCTCGATCAGCTCGTCATGCATGATCTTGACGACCTGCTCGCCGGGTGAAAGCGATCCTGCCACCTGCTGGCCGAGGGCTTTCGTCTGAATCTGGTCGAGGAGTTGCTTGACGACCTTGACGTTGACGTCGGCTTCCAGCAGCGCCATGCGGATTTCGCGCAGGGGCTCCTGAATGTTTTCTTCGGTGAGCGCGCCCTGTCCGCGAAGGTTTTTGAAGGCGCGCTGGAGTTTGCTGGTTAGATTCTCAAACATGGTGAGCTTCTATTTTAGCAAGGAGGTTTAAAACTGGTTTCACCAAATGGTTTTGGGTACATCACGGCTTCAGCCGTGACGTATCGCACCTCTATAAAAGCGAGGCTTTAGCCCCTGGGGTAAAGATGTTCTTGGCCGCCAGTACGGTATTGCAATGGATCGTGACCGTGTCTTCGATATTACGGGCGTAGCCTCCGGCGTAGGTGACCATGACCGGAATATTGCAGGCGCGTGCGACTTTGAAGACAAGTTCGTCGCGACGTTGCAGGCCTTCGAGGGTGAGCGCGAGGCCGCCGAGCTGGTCTTCCTTGTATGGGTCGGCGCCGGCGATGTAGCAGATTAACTCAGGCTCGAAGTGGCACAGGCCGGAGCTGAGTGCGTTGTCGAGCCACGCGAGATAATCGGCGTCGCCGATACCGTCAGGCAGGTCGACATCGATGGACGACGGCGGCTTCCATGCCGGGTAGTTGTTTTGCTGGTGGAGCGAGATGGTGAAGACGTCGCCGTCGTGGGCGTGGCGGACAGCGGCTTGCGGGCCGCTGGATTCAGGGGCGTCAAGTTCCGTTGGATCCGCCTCAACCCCAAGAGATTTGTCACCCCGACCAACGGGAGAGCCTGCCCTGAGCTTGTCGAAGGGGATCTGCTCCGTCTCGAACGAGGACCTTCCCAGCACAGGCGCAGACCACGAGGGCAGAGGCTTGGTGGGAACCCGCATCCCGGCGAAGATGGAGGCCGTGCCGTTGCCTTGGTGGACGTCGCAATCGACGGTCATGGCGCGGCGAATTTTGCCATCGTACTGCATGCGGCGGATGGCGACGGCGACATCGTGAATCATGCAGAAACCTTCGCCGTGATCTGAAAAAGCGTGGTGGAAACCTCCGCCGATACTGATGGCGACGCCGTCTTTGAGAGCCTGGCGGGCAGCCAGAATGGAGCCTCCGGCGGCAAGCCAGAAGGCCTGCACCAATTCCGGCGAGTACGGAACTTCGAGTTGCATCTCTTCACGTGCGGAGAGAGTGCCCGTTTTCAGCTTGTGGACGTAATCGGGTTTGTGGACGAGGAGAATGTCTTCGTCTTTGGCAGGGTGAGGCGTCAGAAAATCATCAGTGTCGGCGAGTTTCGTGTCCAGCAGGCGCTCGCAAATGCGGCGATACTTCTCGGCAGGGAAGACATGTGTGCCGATGGGGAGGTAGTAGCCGTCGCTATAGATGAGTTTGAAGGGGAGCATGTTCGTTCAGACTAATCCGATGCCTTGGGCATGGACGCCCACTCAGCCTCGAAGGCGTCATGCCAGTGCTGTAAAACATTGTAGAAGTCATCCGCCGCAAGCCACACATCGCTGAGGGTAGAAGGGTCATGGAGGTAGTCTTGAGTACTCTTGAACGCGATCACACGGACGCGATCTCGAATATCAAACTGAAGCACGTAGCTGCTATCGTCGAAAGCCTCATCACCGTCTGGAGCCCACACGAGATGTTTCAACTGAATCATGTTCCTAAACTCGGACAGAGGGATACCGAAATAGCTTTCCTGTTGCTTCTCAGCATACATAGTGTTGCGGAACGCGTCGGCAAGCTTTCCTGCGTCCGACTCGGTGGCAAAGGGCACAGTGTGGCTACCGCGCCTCGCAATACGCCTTTCAACCTCGTCATAAGAGCAGGCCAGCATCGTGCTATCGGGCGAGCGATTCCCGTAGCAGTGTCCACCAACATAGATTACGAAAAAGCCGAGCGCACGGAAACTTAGGCGTTCATACGCTTGTGTGATGCTTGATTCGATGCCAAGAACGGAGGGATTTCCGACTATCAATTCACCGTCCTCCTAGTCTCGATGGGACGCGCTTTTGCTCTCACGAAGCGGGTCGGTACTAACTGTCGTAACCAGACGATTACACCAGCTTTTAGCGGCCTCGCACCACGAATTTGGCTGTTCCCAGGTTGTCGTACCGGTCGTAAACGCGGACGACCACTACATGTTCGATCGGGCCCGCACTGGTTGGGGCATTCTTCTTATTAACTGTGCTTCCACTGGCAGCACGTTCGTTGGATGGGACGGCGATCCGGAAATCATAATCTTCCGCCCTCGCATCGGAAAGTTTCCCCACAGGCTCGATGAACTGCCAGTCCCCAGCGTCGAGAGAATACTCGGCGTGCTTGATGGGCGAGAAAGCATCGATGGCGCGGAATGTCACGTGGAGTTCGCCGTTTGCTTCTGAGGAAGCGGACAGATTCTCAATGCGCGGCGGAGTTGTGTCGATTTCAACGCGCGCGCTTTCCTTTTCATCGGTGAGGGCATCGCCGGGAGCGTGGGAAGGAGCATCGGAGGCGACGACCTTGAAGGTGTAACCGTCGTCCGGCAGCAGGCTCGCCTCGAAGGAGTAGAACTTGTCGGTAAGATTGTCTTTCAGTATCAGCCAGCGCGATTCGCCATCGCCGCGATAGTAGAGGGAGTAGCTGAGCTGGTCGTCGTTGTCGTCGTGGGCGCTCCACTTCACTCCAATCGAGTCAGGGTCGCGAATGATGGGCACGGGTTGCTCGAAGCGCTGCTGTGGCTGTCCGCTTGCGTTGCTACTTGGAATATCCGTGTTGGGGGATTTGGGCAATGATTGGTAGCGCACGCCGATTTGAACACCAACGTCGTCAACCTCGGGAGCGACATTTTTCGGCAGGTAGTTGACCAGCACGCTTTCCACGCGCGGGGCAACTGTTCCAGTATGGAGGACAGCCCTCCACTGGAGAAATCGCGCGGCGGGTGCGTCGATGCTGTTTTTGGGGTCAACACGTTTCCATGGGCTCCAGTCGCGGTCGGGATTATCGACGTTGCCGCCACGAGCGAACAATTCAACGTTCCCAACGCTGCGAATCTCAGCGCGGCCCCAGCGAGAAAAAATATGTGCGTCGAAAACGTCGCTTTCGTAGGTGCCTTCGCTCATCGGCGCCGAGCCGAGTGAGAAAAGTTTGCCCAGGTTACTGGTAGCGGCATACAGCCCGCCGTTCGGAGCCGGAGCGAATGCCGTGACTTGCGTGGCGGCGGCCTTGAGCAGATCGCTGTACTCGCCGCCGGTTCCGGCGCCATCGGTTCCTGTTTGGATGGCGAACACATGGCCATGATTGCCCGTCCCGGCGAGTAAGCGGCCCTGCTGGTCGAAGGCAAGAGCGTAAACAATGTCTTCACGCGAAGACCATATCCTGAGTGGAGAGCCATCGGGTGCAATCCGATAAATCTCGGAACCTCCGGTGGCGCCCACTCCAGGGAAGGGAAACTGCGGTGGGGGAAGCGGCGAGGCGGGCCCGCCAATCGTGATCGTGGGCTGTCCGCCCGTTGTCGGACCGGAGATGGGCGACGTAGTGGGGCTGACTGTCGTCCCACCAAATGTCCCGCCGAATTGAGGAGCGGCCCCACGCTTTTCGCCCGCGCCCGCAGCGTAGATGTTGCCTTTCTCGTCCACTGCGAGGGCGGTAATTTCTCTTTTAGCCGCACTGTATAGGACAAACGCTTCACCCGACGGCGTAATGCGGTATATGAGTCCGCTACCATCGGAACCGGCAATCAGGTTTCCTTTGGCATCGAACACGAGTTTGCGGATATGCGCTTCGTCGCTCTTAAAGAAAAGGGAGTGTTGACCCGTGGAAGTGACTCTGAAGATTTCGCCATGGTCTCCAGTCGCGACGAAGAGGTTGCCGCTGGCATCCAGAGCTAGATCCCATGCATAGCGGGTGCCGGGATTAAAAAAGACGGTGGCGGTCCAATTCGGGTCGGTGGGGAGTGTGGCGTCGGCGGAGCCTGGAGATTTTGCGGAGTTGGGTGCGCCTGCCTTGCGCTCAATCTTGTAGACCTTGCCATCGGGCGTCGTAGCGGCATAGAGAGCTCCGTTCTTCGCGGCGACGATGCTTTGCACCTGAAGCTCTTTGGCTTCGAAGATGATGGCCGCGCTGCCATCGGGCGTCACACGGTATATCCGCGCAGGAGCGCCACTGGCAGCATACAGAGTACCCGCAGCGTCGGCGGCAATGGACCAGATATAAGTCGAGGGAGTGGCGAAGACAGGCTTGAAAGAGGGAGCGAGTTCAAGTCCTCCGGCACTGCGGATGGCCACCCCATTGGCTGTACCCTTGCTCAGGTCGTCAAATTTCGATTGTTCCCACGTACGCGTGCCTTCCGCGAAGGCGAAACGCGTGGGAAGGAGAGATGCGGTCAGAAGGAAAAGAAGGAAGGCGCGGGTTGTGCTGAACAAGTTCGTACCTCGTGGGGAATGGGAACTCGAAACATGAAACTGCTATTTGACGGTGACGGTCAGCACCTGCGTACCCGAGATGACGTAGTCCAGTTCGGCGGACGCCTCATTCACGGACGATTCGCCGAGCACAACCATTTCCTGCGTGCCACGCATACCATCCATTACGTTCATGACGGAGAGCGGCAGGCTGGGCATCACTTTATCGCCGATCATCGCTTCGGGATCGGATTCCAATAATGAAACGTAGAGGCGATTGCTCGAATGCTCCTTGTTAAGCTGCGCGATGGTGGACGCGAGATCCAGGCGGCGGCCGAACAGATAGGGGCCGCGACGCATGCGGTCCAGCGTATCTCCATCACTGATCAGAATCCGCAGCGGACCTTGCGAAACCGAGGTAGGCACGCGCACGGGAATGCGGCGCAGGATGCGGTCTCCGCGATACGGCCTCAATACTGCTTCGACAACGATCTCCTGGCCGGGTCGAACTTCTGTCAGGTCAGTATGGGCAGCTTCCAGTACCGCCCAGCGCCGCTCATGCACGAGATTGAACTCGAGTTGCACGGAGTGGATGTCGGCTGCGCTGTAGGGATTGTCAAAGATGCGGCCGAAGCGGTCCCCAACAGCGAGAGCGGCTTGCACGGCGGCGGGCTGGCCGCTATCCGTGGGGGTGAACATGTTTTTGAGGCTGACATCAGGGTACCCACTGACGCTGATGTGGCCGTTCATCTGGTAACTGATTTCCTCACCGTAGTCGTTAAGGCCGCGCAGAGCGTTGAACGTGGTGGCCATCATGGCGACGGGACTGATGTGAGGGTTGTTCAGAACTTCGTAGTGAAAAACTTTCTCGCCCGTTCCGCCGTGCACCGTAAGCGTCACGGGAATCATTTTCGCGTCGCGATTGAACACCCCCATAATGCCAGCGTGGCGATCCTGGACGAAGACCCCCGCAGGCTCGGTCGTATCGACAATCTTGAAAGCGTTAGCGGGTGAGGCCAGCGTCGCCAGCACGGTAGCTTTGCTCATGGGCAGATCGGTGTTACCGAACTGCATGAGCGGGTGGCCACAGGCCAGCAAATGCGTGGCGTCGGTGTAGGTGACCGTGCAAGTGGCCGCAATATCCATGTCGCCGCGCACCAGCAGCGCACTGACAGCGGAGCCAGGAATGAGTGGCTCGGGTTGTTTTCCTCCACTGACGGAACCCGCGCCCATCACAGGGAGAATCCCGGCGGCGCTGAATTGCGGCGCGAAGAGCCGCACGGTGTCTTCCGTGAAGCCGCTGAAAACTAGAGGCGTTTCGATCGGCTGAAGGGCGTTAGCGAAGTTGTGAAGCGAGTCCGTCTCGGACGCGCCCGGGCCAGATGTTTTTGTGGCGGCGGTTTTGGGAGAGCTAGCCGCTGTGCTCTCGCTTCCCGGCGAGCTGTCGAGCTGGTTGATCTCCAGCATTTCGGCGATCGGTGTGACCCCGGCAATCGGCTCCTTGGAAAATTCTCCAATGCGGAAGGCGAGCGCGCCCGCCAACTTGCCGTCAATGTAGGCCGGACTGCCGCTCATCCCAGCGACCACGCCGGTGTATTCCACCTTCTGACCGCGCAGGCGGATCAGGATGATGTTCCCCTTGGGACCGTTGCTGTTGCGAAGGATGCCGAGGACGTCGAATTCCATCGGCTCCGGCTGCGTGCCTTGAAAAACCGTGTAGGCAACCCCGTGCATACCCGGCTGAATCTGTTCAATAGATATGGTTTTAAAGTCGCTGGTGGGAGAGGGGTTCTGAGCTACGGCGGAAATACTGAAAGTGACAGCGAAGAGAAAATAAGCTGCGCCCAAGAGAAGCCCGGACTTCCTCATGAGGTATCCCATCTGCCCCTGTAAACTCCTTGAGAGGGCACGCTTTGGATCGGCGGGTGGCTGTGCTAGGGAAGGCCGTTCCATGCGTACCATAAGAGAGGCACTTTGCATCTATACTAGCACAGGGAATTTCCGAGGTTTCTATGAGACAAAGTTCGTTCGCGCATCGGTTTTTTGTCAGGATTTTCCGCGGAATTGCTTTGCTGGCACTGGTTTTGGTAGGCGCCAGTCCCGTCCTGGCCCAGGCTCCGGCTTCGACTCCGCCACCCGCACAGCAGCCCGCACAGCAGCCCGATCAGCAGCCTGATCAGAAGCCCGACCAGAAGCCCGATCAGCAAACCGGCCAGCAACCTGCGGACACGACCCCGCCTTCGGAAGCAGGCGGCCCCGCGGGCGATGTAGGTCCGTACGTAGTGCCCAAGAAAAAAGAAGAAGCCCCTCCTCCGCCTCCCAGCAGGCCGAAGAAGATCGAGGGTATGCCGGACTACTCGATCCGCGTGGATGTGCCTTTGGTCAATGTGGATGTGCTGGTGACCACGAAGGACGGGCAGACCATCCCCGGATTAAAAAAAGAAAACTTCCGCATTCTGGAGGATGGCGTCGAGCAGAAGGTCACGAACTTTAATACCGCGGAGGCGCCCATTACAGCGGTGATGCTGATCGAGTTCGCCTCCACGAATTACTCCTACCTCACGGACGCGCTGAACGCTTCCTACACGTTTGCGAGCCAGTTGAGAAAAGACGACTGGGTGGCGGTGGTGGAGTACGACATGCGGCCCCACATCCTGGTGGACTTTACGCAGGACAAGACTGCAATCCAGGGTGCGTTGAATTCACTGAGAATTCCCGGTTTCCGCGAACGGAATCTGTTCGACGCGTTGTATGACACACTGGACCGGATCGAGGGAATCGAAGGTCAGAAGTACGTGATTCTGGTCTCGACGGGACAAGATACGTTTAGCAAACTGAACTACGACCAGATTTTGAAGAAAGTCAAATCTACAAAAGACATCACGATTTATCCCGTACGCATTGGCCGAGCAATTCAGGAGAGAGCCGATGCGATGGGAGCAGTGGGGCCAATCCAGAGCCTTGACTTCCTCCAGGCTGACAACCAAATGAATACTTTCGCGCGCATGACGGGCGGACGAGCCTTCTTCCCTCGGTTTGAAGGGGAGCTTCCGGAAATTTTCCACGAAATCGGCGCCTCAATCCGCAACCAGTATTCGCTCGCCTACAAACCGACGAACACGAAGATGGATGGAACTTATCGCAAGCTGAAAGTCGAACTCGTGGCTCCAGATGGAGGACCGCTGAAGGTCGTCGATCAGCATCACAAAGAGCAGAAGCCCACTATTATTGCCCGTGAAGGGTATACGGCGAAGCATGTGGTGGAATAGGGGATTGCCGTCGGTAGCGCTTCACACTCTGCTATCCTAAGCAACCTCTCATGAATCCCATTCTCCTCAGCCTGCTGCTGGGTTTGACGGCGGCGCTCGCCAATGTGTTTGGCGGAGCTATTATCGTCCAGCGGCACTGGGAGCGCTCCTACCTGAGGTACTTCGTGGCGCTCGGTGCGGGCTTCATGCTCGCGACCGCCATTGTGGAAATGATTCCCGAGAGCCTGGAGCGCGGCGGACGATCCGCAGCGTTTCTCGTGCTGCTGGGATACCTGATCATCCACTTCTGCGAGCACACGCTCACCCCGCATTTCCATTTCGGCGAAGAGACCCACGCCAGCGAATTCATGGAGGCACACAAGGGAAACTCTGTCCTTTTGGGTCTCATGATTCATACGTTTTTCGACGGCATTGCCATCGCTTCGGGGTTCATTGTTTCGAACTGGCTGGGATGGCTGATTTTTTTCGCTGTTTTTCTGCACAAGATTCCCGAAGGGTTCACCATCGCGTCGGTAATGCTGGCGAGTGGGCGCAGCCGCAGAGTCGCTTGGTTTGGATCAGTGCTACTGGGCTTGGCGACGATGGCGGGCGTGCTCACGATGGCAGTCTTCCGTCACCATGTAGATTCAGGCCTGCCGTTGGCGGCAGGGGTCACGATTTATGTCGCAGCCTCCGACCTGATCCCCGAAGTCAATCGCGAGCCCGGCGTCCGGATGGCGCTGGTGGTCTTCGCAGGCGTGGGGATGGTGTTCGGATTGGATTGGCTATTTCACGGGCACTAGCGGCGCAAGTGCAAAACTATAGCTTTACTCGACTCTCCAAAACGGTCCTGAAAGATTATGTCCCTTGAAAAGGTCGCGGGCCCCTTCGGGCGTACGCTTGCGCCAGCTGGCTTCCAAATAATTTCCATACCAGTCGCTTGCAAAGCGCCATAAAGCTGGTATCGCCAGCGTTGCTCCTTTGGGGAGCGCGTGGCGAACGCACCAGGAGTCGATATCTGCTTCGGATCGGAACGGTTGGAAGGACGCGCACGCGAAGATCACATTGTCCCACCACTGTGCAACGGGTGTAGAAAGATGGAACACGTCGGAGGTTTCATTGGGCATTCCATTTTCGACTATGTAGCGCACTGTTTCGCCTTCACCACCCAGACGTGTGGTAATGACCGCATCACATCGCAATGCCGCAGCTATTCCGAATCCACAATAGAGGCAATTCGCCCAATACCCGCGTGCCGCGGTCTCTACCCAGCACGAGCCTGCCGAAAGCGCGAAGGGATGCACCACCCAGGGGCGACATGCATGTGGGTGTAAAAGCAAGGCATGCGCTTCGTGAAGACGATGCAGTGATGCTTCCAGACGGTCGAGCGTTAAGCCTAGCTCCAATGCCAGTTCCCCGTTGGACGGCGCGTGCCCAAGATCGGCAATTCGCCGTGTCAACGCGCCTCGGACCTGATGATCGATCGGTTCGAGCATGGCATCCTCCAACGCTATCCGCTGTGCCGGATGTGCATAACGTCGCCGTCTTTCGCGATATAGTCCTTGCCTTCGAGCCGCAGGATGCCTTTGACGCGGGCGTTGGCTTCCGATCCCGCTTCGAGCAGCGCGTCCCAGGCGATTGTCTCCGCGCGAATGAAGTGTTTTTCGAGATCGGAATGGATCGCTCCTGCAGCCTGAGGTGCGCGCGTATTGATGGGGATAGTCCAGGCGCGGCACTCGTCTTCACCGACAGTGAAGAACGACATGAGACCGAGCAATTTGTACGATGTTCGCACCAGGCGTGAGAGCCCGCTTTCCGTGAGGCCATAGCTGGAGAGGAAATCGGCAGCATCGGCTTCGCTCATTTCCGACAATTCCGCTTCCACCTTTCCGCAGATCGCGGTGGCTCCGGCGTTGGGTCGCGCCGCAATTTCTTCAAGACTGTACTTTGCGACTGCAGCCTCGAGATCTTTCCCGAGTTCCGTGCTCTCGCTGATGTTGAGCACGTAGAGGATGGGTTTTTCACTGAGGAACATGAAGCCGCGTATCAGCTTCTTTTCGTCAGCAGTGATGGTCATTTCGCGCAACGGTTTCTCAGCTTCCAGATGCGCCTTGGCACGCTGGAGCAACGCGAATTCCTGCTCGAGCTGCGGCGTCCGGCCTTTCTTTAAGTCTTTTTCGAGGCGCTCCAGCCGCTTCTCGGTCTGACCCAGGTCGCTGACAATCAGATCGAAATCAACGTTCTTAATATCCCGCAGAGGATTATTCTCGCCAACGTGCGGGATGGAAGGATCGTCAAACGCGCGCACGACGTGGGCGAGAGCATCCACGGTGCGCAGGTGTGTGATGTAGGTGGTGTCCTTGAGCGCGTCCTGGCCGATCGCGCCGACGTCGACGTATTCAATCGACGCATGCACCAGCTTTTTCGGATTGCAAAGAGCCGCCAGACGGTCGAGCCGTTCGTCGGGAACTTTCGCGACTCCGATATGCGCTTCGCGCGGGTTGGAGTGCGCGGAGAGCCCCGCCTTGGTCAGAATGCGGAAAAGGGAAGTCTTGCCTACTTGAGGGAGTCCAATGATTCCAGTTTTCATAAGTACGCCTTGATGATAGCAGGGGAGCGTGGAAATTTAAGGGAGATGGATTCGAGAACGTCTAAACAACGCGCGCCCTCGAAACCAGATAAATGGTGGCTAGCCCGAGCAGTAACACGCCACCTTCAAGCCTCGTCGACCAGATGT
>Ga0210384_10003605_pt1 | contig 17828 bp, 13 predicted proteins | sample IncBWH2MmetaG_FD_160574 | JGI IMG/M metagenome (GOLD analysis project Ga0210384, IMG submission 160574) | Forest soil microbial communities from Barre Woods Harvard Forest LTER site, Petersham, Massachusetts, United States - Inc-BW-H-2-M | ecosystem: Environmental > Terrestrial > Soil >...
GCTGCTTCTTGCGCTATGTCAGCCGCACCCTCTACCACAATGGCAACGTTAGCAATTTTGAGTGCGGGGGCATCATTGATACCATCACCCAGATACCCGACCTCATATTTTTCTTGGAGCAATTTAATGATTTCATATTTCTGCTCGGGAGCAATACGAGCAAAAATATGATGCTCTAGTACAACTACCTTGCGCCGGTCTGGTGATAATCCTTCAAATGCGTCCCCGGTGATAACGTCTTGCATGGAAGTAGTGATGCCAACCTGTTGTCCAACATATCCTGCAACTTCAGGGCTATCCCCGGTCAGGATTTTAATTTGTACCCCCAAGAGTTGCGCCTCTTTGATTGCTTCAAAGCTGCTTTCTTTAATAGGATCCTCAAAGGCTATGATGCCCAGGAATTCAAGATCTTTTTCGGCACCTTTGATGTCAGAGAGTTGATCTTGGGTTATTTCTTTTTTTGAAATGGCAATAACGCGTCTACCTTTTTCCCCTTCTGTCTCTACCCAGCGCGCAATATCTTCCTTCTTTTTTTGATCTAAATTCTTGGCAGTTTTTTCTAATTCCTCATAGGCACCGCGAACAATTAAAAAATAAGTGTCTCCTTTTTTTCTCACCATGCTGCCACGTCGACGCGCCGGCTCAAATGGAACCTCTGCCACCATTTCATATTCAGCCAACTGGCTTTTGTGTTCTGGTGAAATATAAGAAAAGAGTGCGGTATCAAAAGCGGTGCCCGCATGTTTTTTATTTTTTAGTGAGATATCAGTGCTCAGAAGTGACGCAAAAAAAGCGGTCATTGCTTTATCATCTGCATAGATATCAGTCACGACGAGTTTATTTTCTGTCAAAGTTCCCGTTTTATCCGTACAGAGTACTTGAATACTTCCCAAATCTTCGATGGCAGATAAGCGCTTTACTACCACCTTGCTCCGCGCTAGAAGTTGAGCACCCTGTGATAGGCAAAAGGTAAGTACGGTAGGAAGAAGTTCGGGGATAATGGTTACGGTAAGTGCGATAATGAACACAAGAAATTTAGTATCGAGCAATGATGCACTCTGAAGGAAAAAGTGAACAACAAGAATTAATCCCAGCGTGATCAAGACCATTAAAATAATAAATTTTGATAACCGGTTAATATTTTTTGAAAAGGTGCTTTCTCGTTCTGTTTCATGAATAAGTTGAGAAATAGAACCTAATTTTGTTTTTAATCCGGTAGCAACAACAACCCCTTTTGCATTGCCACCAACTACCGTTGTTCCGGCAAAGCAAAAATTGGTCGCTTGAAAAAATTGTTTCGGCAGTTCTGGCAAAGCGTCACTTATTTTTGCAACCGGTATTGCCTCCCCAGAAATAACTGATTCATCGACAAATAATCCCTGGCACTCTAGTACCCGTATATCGGCGGGCACTGAATCGCCAGGTTCGAGAAAAACTATATCGCCTGGTACCAATTCTCGAGTTGGCACGAGTGCCTGCTTGCCGGCACGAAGAATTTTTTCATGGGAGACTATGTATGTCTTGAGCAAGCGCAATGTTTGTGATGCTTTGTATTCCTGATAAAAGCCAAGGAAGCTATTGGCAATAACAATTATTAAAATAAGTGCGCCTTCTATGACATCCCCTGTTCCTAAAAAGGCAATCAAGGAGGCCAAAAAAAGAAGATACACAAAGGGGGACTTTAATTGTCGGAAAAAAATCTGCCACCAGGTAGCTTCGTGCGATTCAACTTCATTAAACCCATACGTGCGCTGGAGATTTTTGACTGTCTTTAAAGAAAGGCCTTTCTCTGCTGAGGTTCCCAACTCTTTGAGAACGTCAGCTATGTGCTGGGTACAATAGACGAATAAATTCATCAAACCTCCTTATGCGGAAGATTTCTTCCTTTAACCATGTTTGCCACAGAAGCAATATGAATGAAGTGCTCGTTCCTTACCAAGCAGTTCACTTAAATAATCTTCTGCATCAACCGCGGCCATAGCTCCTGAGCCTGCGGCAGTTATTGCGGGACGATATCCATGATCAGCAACATTGCCCGCAACATAAACACCTTCAACCGATGCTTTGGTAAAACGGTCACAAACACAGATAAAGCCGCCTTCTGTCATTTTTAGTTGGCCTTTAAAAATATCTGAGCAGGGTAAGAATCCGATAGCAATAAAAAGGCCGTCTATGGTAAAAAGTGTTTCTTTGCCGGATAAAGCATCTTTCAGTTGTAAGCCGGTAACTTTTTCGCCATTACCTTTAATTTCTTTTAATTCGGTACTGTACATAATTTTGATGAAAGGATTTTCTTTAACACGATTGTACCAGTAAGGAGAAGCACTCAATTTGTCAGAGTGATGGATAATCGTAATATCCTTGGTGTAGTTGGCAAGAAAGAGCGCTCTTCCCATAGCTAGGTCACCACCACCGATTACTGCAACTTTTTTATTTTTATACAAAGGACCGTCACATAAAGCACATACGGTAATTCCTTTGCCCCAATATTCTTTTTCTCCAGGGCAATTGAGTTTTCGTGGCAGGAGTCCGGTTGCGATAATGACCGTATGTGTTTTTAATTCGCGACCGGTATCAGTTTTAATCGTAAAAGGTCGTTTTGAAAAATCGGCGGCTGTTACCCATTCAGGCAAAAGTGTCGCACCACGCGCTGCTGCATTTTCTTGTGCCGCGCCCATAACTGTTGGGCCTGTGGGCTCTATAATGCCCGGCCAGTTTTCTAAGGGGCCCGATGTCATAAGAATGCCGCCAGGATTACCCTCTATCACGACCGGGTTAAATCCTTCATTGGCCAAATACAGGGCTGCGGCAAGCCCTGCAGGACCAGAGCCGATGATAACAACATTTTTAATCTCAGAATCTTGAATCATTCCTGCTTGAGCAACCCCAACCAATTCAGAATCTTGAATCGCTCCTGCCTGAGCAACCTGCGTTAATCCAACCAAGATGCAAAAGGAAAAGATATTGAATTGTTTCATACATTCCTCTTATAAAAAAGAATATTTTCTTTTTCTAGGAATAGCAGATTTTTTAGGAGCGACTCAATAGTTTGTACCACTTTTGCAACAATGATTTGCAATTAATACACCACCCCCGCCTTAAACCATGCTGTCCAGCGATCGAGTGTGGTGTTATCTCCTGAAAACTCATACGAGCCACCTATGCCAAGCATTGGTGACCAGGAATCTTTTGAATTTTTTTGATAGCCAAGAGAAAGGTAAAGAACGCTACTTATGAGTGCCGGGTGTGCCGCACTTGTTATATCAAGATCTTCTCGTGCTAGTATGGCATATTGCGACAAAGGAAAATCATCGACTGCATTAGCACCATGATTGATTGTTCTTGCTTTTGTTGTTTGACCTGAACCACCCTTTGCCACTAATGCCGGACCACTCAAACATTTTTCGAGGCGCACTTTTTCCGCTTGCCGTGAAGTAAGGTTATAGCCCCCTTCAAGATGCCATGGTTTATGTTTGTACAAAAGAGCAAGATTGTATCGGTGCAAAAAGCGTGGCGTCACTCTTAAACAACGAGTAAATACGTTAATGCCTGGTGAACCGATATCGCCGGTGGCCGGCGTTGACGCATTAAACGCTGCTTGTGCAGCATCTTTATTCACATACACTTCCATGTAGCGACCCCATTGTTTGTCGGTAAGATCAAAGGAACGCACTTGGGAATTTTCAAAAAGGTACTGACTATTCCCCGTAATGATAAAATAAAAGCTATCAATACCATCGTTATAAAATTCTTCTGCAAGCATACTTCCCGTCATGATCCCAAAGTGTTGGTTGTTCCCCACTATTGGCTCAAAGACAAGCTTGCCTTCTGGTTTATTGCCGGTGGGAATAACAAGACCGATGTAAGATTCTCCGTGACTTTTTCCGGTTGTTTTCCATTGATAGCCCACTTGCAACTCAATATCAGCAATTCTGGTTCTGCTATGGTGTTCACCATCAATACGACCAAATTCCCATATCGTTTGCTTAAATGCCTGGGTTACGTTAGCAACACGAGGAACAAGTGCTGATTCCAGCGTACCGCCCGCGTCTTCTATTGTTTCGCACAGTTTTGCTTTATTGCGAACTACTTCAATTGGCGCTGATGCAGCAACCCACCACTTGCTATCTTTCTCTTTAAATATACGCGCTCGGGCCGCCAGACCAATACCAAAAACATCTTGCTCAAAAATAAATTTAACTTTGCTTTGAAAGGTATTGCCCGGAGCATCGTGAGCAATATTGAGATGAACCGCATCTACATCACGAGAGGCTACATCTGATGCGCCATCTTCGGCAACCAAAAGTTCGCATTTGCCGAATGGTAAAAAGTATTGAGCTAATCGATTTGAATTATGGGATTTGCCACCGTAGGCAACTGCCTCAAACACTAAACGCTTGGTATCGTTCATTACAAAATGATCACGAAAGAGAGCTTCTCTTTCAGGGGTACCGGCTTGAAATTGTGGTATAGCGGTAAAGAATGTTCTGCTTTTGATATCATACTCAGATGCAAAACTCATCAGGGGTAGGGCAACAACTAAGGCTGCTAGACTTTTCTTCATACTTTTCCTTTTTAAAACAACTAGTTATTGCTGAACAATAATTTCGGCAATGCCATTATGGATTAACAAGGAGTTGAAAAAAAATCAAACTGGATCAATTTCTTTTTAGTCATTAAGCGACTACAAAAAAAGCGCTCAAGAACTGCGCGACTAACATTTTTTTATCAAACAAACTCAATCTATTCGACGATTTCACCGCGCGATAATAGATTAGCGTTTTTATTACCCACATATATGGCTGCCACTATCCAAACAGCTGTTAGGCCAAAGCTAAAGAACGTGCCGTAGATCATCAGGTCATGCATATTGTGCTTAAACGAATTATTAATCTGCGCGCCACCCAGTTTTGCCATACGACCGCCAAAAACATCGATAAACCCTTTTGATTTAAACTTCACATCTTTGCTTGTTGGAATGTACATCATTTCTTTGACAGGGTTATTTACCGCATAACCAAGACCTTTTGCTATCATCATCACCACAAAAGTAGCCGCAAGTAACCCGGCTGCTGAGGGAGCACCATACATGTAGAAAACAAACAGTAACGAAAACGAAATACCCAAACAAACAGGGAAGAACAATAAACCAAATTTGAGACCAAACCGCCTTATCAGATAGCTTGTTCCCAAAAGGGCCATTAAAAAAGAAAGTGAATTGGAGGCAACGCCATAGAAGCCCTGGAACTGTGCAAATCCTGTTTCGGTAGCAAATCGTGGAAACTCAGATGCCTGTGTTTGCATCTGATACTCAATAACTTGATTAATTACTTCATACAATGTTGAAACAATCAAAATACCAAAAATATACGGCCGTGTTGCTATAAGACGAATACCAGCTACTAAACCTTCCAAAGCCCCTTCTTCTTTTTTTTCGGTAGCCATAGCCTGTTTATTACCAACAAGCTGCGATGCTGGCATGACTTTCATAAAATGATAAATGGATGCCATCACGCAAACTACCAAAAAAGTTACCAAGCCGAAAAGTTGCCATATACCAAAGCTTTCAGAAAAAATGAGTAAAGCTGACCCACCAATAGCACCAAATTGAGCTGCTGCAACAATCATGGGATAACCCTTTTTTGCTGACTCAGAAGTACAAATGCTGTTGGTAAAAGACCAGAACAGGGCAACAATTAAAGAACCAAAACTTTCAATGGCAAAAAATGAAACCCATCCAATAACTCCGAGCAACCATTTACCCAAGAAAAGGTCACCATACAAATTACGCATAATAAGCGCAGCTGTTATTGAACCAAAGACAACGGCATACACTGAACAGATGATGTAGAACAGCGTTTGCTTTTTAAAAAGATCAATAAGCTTTGTATAGACCATCACCAAAGCAAACACGACGAAAGGCGACCAAAATTTTGCAACCGGCTGAAAAAGACGCCCTTGCCCAGGCATCCAACCCAATGCTTCAGGAAAAGCAATTTTGTAGAACAGGGTATTTTTTAATAAACGAACCAGCCAATACCCACCAATGATAAGAAAAAAAGTAAGCGAAAGAAGACTAAATTTTTTCATTTCTTCTTTGCTAAGACCAGGAAAAAAATAAGATAACGTTGCATTAATCATAGGCGTCCTCACTGAAAAAAATAATTTTTTATATCGAAGAAAAAATCATCATAACAGGCAACAAACAGATAGTACAAAAATCTTTGACTGTAGCTTTTGACACCAAGCCACTCTCTCACAAAGAAGATCTTAAAAACCACCTGGGTGCATGGTATGCCACGGTGTCGATTGTTCATAGGCATGCGCTGTTTGGAAGATTAACTCTTCAGAAAGATGCGGGCCGACCAACTGGAACCCTATTGGTAACTTGTTGGCAAATCCACACGGAATAGAAATTGCTGGTGCTCCGGTGATATTGGCCGGTGCTGTAAAGTAATCTTGCAGATCCATTTGCAATCTATTTTGATCAAATGCACCAAATTTAAATGCCGGTGCTGCTTGCGTTGGCATAAGAAGAAGATCTACTTTTCCAAAAACATTTTTTAGTTCACGACACATGAGTGTTCTGACTTTTTGAGCATTGCCATAAAACTCTGAATGGTGCCCAGCAGAGAGTACGTAATTGCCGATAAAGATACGGCGACGAACTTCTTTGCCAAAACCTTCATAGCGAGAGTTGAAATAGAGATCATGCAAGGTATCTGATTTCTTTGAACGATGGCCGTACCGTACGCCATCAAAGCGTGCAAGGTTTGAGGCTGCTTCGGCGCGACTTAAAATGAAGTAAACAGCGGCAGAATAATCAAAGGTGGGAACTTTAACATATTCAATCTTCGCCCCTAATTTTTTTAGTTGCGCGATGGCTTCTTCTAGTAATTTCACCACTTCATTTTCCATGCCCTCTGCATGGATGGCATTTTCAACCACCCCTATTCTCAGGCCTTCTTTTAAAATGCCCTTTAACGATTTTGTGTAATCTTTTTTTGGCTCGGGCAAGCTTGAAGAATCTTTTGGATCTGCACCTGCCATTACTGAAAAAACAAGAGCATTGTCATAAACGTTGCGGGTAAGAACACCAACCTGGTCTAAGGATGAACCGTAGGCCACTAAGCCTGAACGAGAAATAAGTCCGTAGGTTGGCTTGCTGCCAACAATGCCACATAATGCGGCTGGTTGACGGACTGAGCCACCGGTTTCAGTACCAAGCGCCCAGGGAACAAGCCCTGCAGCTACTGCCGCCGCAGAACCACCACTAGAGCCTCCCGGTACGCGTCCCGTATCCCAAGGGTTACTTGTTTTTTGATAAGCAGATGTTTCTGTTGAGCTGCCCATGGCAAATTCGTCCATGTTTGCTCTGCCGAGGAACAGTGCTCCTTCATCTCTTAAACGACTAATGATCGTAGCATCGTAGGTCGCTTTATAGTTCTCTAATATTTTTGAAGCGCAGGAAGCAATTCTATCTTTTTGACAAATGTTATCTTTGATCAAACCTGGGATGCCGTTCAATACACCGCGCTGTTTTCCCTGTTTGGTAATTGAGTCTGCTTTAAAGATTTCTAATGCTGAACCCAATTTTTTATCATGATCTGCAAATCTTTTTATAAAAAAATCAACTAACTCAGCAGCTGAAATCTCTTTTTTTTCAAGTTTTGCTTTAAGTTCAGTTATGGAGGCGAATGAGAGATTTTCCATGATTACTCGTTACTTTCTAAGATCATAGGAACAACAAAAAAATCTTCGATGCGTTCTGGGGCTTGCGCAAGGAGAGGTTGCGGAGGGGTTGGTATGACTACATCTTCGCGCGTAACATTAACATTTTTTTTCGTTTCTTCTTCTACGTCTGCTGCTATTTCACCAACACGCGCTGCGTACGTGAGTACATTATCAATATCAGCAATAAGTCCATCTATCTCATTTTCAGGTAAAAAAACATGAGACAGTCGCGCTACTTTTAGTAATTCTTCTTTGGTGATCTTGGTCATGAGAGGATGGATCCTTTCCATTTTTCGCCACGGAATCTTTGGATATAAACAATGCTCATTATAGCATTACCAAGATAAAAAGATCCGTAGATGAGAAAAAATTTAAGCGTGTCGTTTTCAAATTGTATCCGCGAAAAAATGTAGGAGATGGGGAAGAAATAGCAGGAGAAGACGAGTAAGCGCACGAACATGACTGTTTTGACGTTCGCGGCACCGCGCAGTGCGCCGGAAAGCACTAGTTGCAAGACATCAAAGAAGGCCAGAAGGCTTAGGTAGGGGAAAAGCCCTGCTGAAAATTCTGTTATGCGACCCTTGGGGTCAAAGAACGGAATGATACGGTGCGCATAGAAAGAAAAGAAAAAGAGGTTTATGCACACAAATATAGAGGAGAGGAGGAATATTTTCTTGATACTACTTTTAATTCCCTGCCAGTCTTGTCGGCCATAAGAATTACTTACTAAAAAGGTAACTACCTGCGCAAAGGCTATTGCAGGTAACAAGGCGAAGCGCTCGATGATTTTTATGGTCCCATAGCTGGCAATTGCATATTTACCCATTGAGGTAATCATTGATCCTAGCCAGATATAGGCACCGGCAAAGCTCGCCTTATCCAAAATGGCTGGCCAACTCAGCGCAAAGATCTGTTTAACTCTTTTTCGATCGCTCAGGCCTTTTAATAATTCAATCTCATATTTTTGTGTTTCTTTATTCATCGTGACGTACACGATTGCAAGGAGGCACATGATGCTGTATTGAATAACGGAAGCCGCGGCAGACCCCTGAAGCTGCATCTCAGGAAATCCAAAGAACCCGTGAATGAGCGCATAATCAAAGAATAAGAAGAAGGCACCGCCTAGGACAAAAATGTGCATAGGCACCCGTGTATTTTTTATACTACGCAAAAATCCTATCAGGGCCATATACACAAACATTAAGAAGACCCGCACGGCTTGAAGCCTGAGGTAGGGAGTACCGATAAGAATCATTTTTTCTGGTAAGCCGTAGAGAGCGTAGAGGGTAGAAGCACCAAAAAATAACATGCTTGCTAACATGCCGCCGACGACCAAGTTCACCCAAAAAACATCGCGGAAGGCGCGCCCTGCTGCCTTATGATCGCCAAGGCCATTATATTGGCCACACAATACCACGGAACCTATTGAAAAACCTTCGGCAAGTTTGATCATAAAATGAATAAAGTCGTTTGTTACATTCAGCGCTGCATAGGTTGAAGTTGATTTTAATCCCGCTATCCAGCGAGCATCAAGAACATTGGTCAGTGAAATAAGCACTAAGGCTGATATAAATTCTGGCCAAAAATACCCAAAGATGGATTTGTAACTTTCTCCGTATACAAAATCTTGAAGGCCAGAAACGAAACTGGGTATTAATTTTTGTTGTGAAGGAACTGGTTTGCCTTTCTCAGGCGCGGGAATGTGCGGTGGTACCTGTTCGGGTATTTGAATCTGGTTCTTCTCGTGATCCAACATAACCTGATCCCCTTATCTCATATTCATGTAATTTGTAACAAATGTATGGACATACAGTATTAAAAAAGGCACTAAAAAAGTAAATCTCTGCTTACACTTTTTTAAACGGCACTCATAAGGATGTAGCGCCTTTTCTTGCTGCCCAGTTGATAGGCATATTCACTTTTTACATAAGGACCCTCTTCTTGACCCGGTTGCCAATCATGTGAAGCCCAGTAGATCAAGCGTGCTGATTTGTACCGACAGCCGGGTTTAAAGAGCCGGATGAGTTCATCGGTATGTAATGATGCTCGGGCACAGAAAAGGTCGATCTCATAGTCGGTTTTGCGTAAAAAGGTACGCCAATCAAGGTCGCTTATGGTTACGTTATCAAGGCCAAGCTCATGGATTACGGTGGTAAGAAATTGAACTTTTTTATTGTTAACCTCGATTAAAACCACCGACAGGTGAGGAAATTTTATTTTGAGTGGTAGGCCAGGAAATCCACCACCGGTTCCCACATCACAGATGGTATTCACCTTTTTTACATCAATAAACCGGGCGACTTCTAGTGAGTCTTGGAAATGGTTGCGGATGATGTTAGCGGTTCCCGTGATGGTGGTCAGGTTGATACGCTCCCGCCATTCTTCCAGCAATGCTGCATAGCGCTTAAATTGTTCGAGGGCTTGGGCAGAAAGATTTTCCTGTTCTGCAAATTTTTGCCAGATATCGGCATCTTGATTTTCGTAGTGCTCTTGATTGGTCATAGTCTATTCCCGGGAAACCATAGCTTTTTTGTGGCGGTTTTTCTTATCCTTAAATAAGGAGCTCGTGGAGGATACGCCTCAATCGAGCGCGCTGTTGCTTGAGTATACGTACTCAGGAAACAAAGGGGAAGAAAATTAGGGAAGATTGTTGGGGAAAATCAGGGGGAATTTATGAAGCGTAGCAGCCTTTTATTGCTGAGCATTATCTTCATGTCGCTTTTATGCCACGCAAAGCACCGCATAAGCTTTTTTGTTCAAACCTATCCAGAACTTATGAGCAAAGCTGACATAGAAAAAATAGTCAGCCATGCCACCAATCCTCAAAAGGCAATTTCTCAGATTTTAAACGCAGACCAGGCATCAAAACCCTTCTCGGGCCTTTTTGCTTCGTATGCTGGTTATGCAACCATTTCAAGTGCTTTTAATGGGGAAATTTCTTTCCCTAAAAAACAAAAGGATCCTTTTTTTTATATGGTTGTTACCCCACGCATTACGCCGGTTATGATGCTTGGCGCTACCGTACACCACTGGCAGCTGTCAAAAGATCTTCCGGCTGCATTTTATGCGATAGACCGTAAGCAGGACCCTGATACAAAAAATTATTTTTGGTCTACGCGCAACGCTGAGATACCAGAGTCGGGCATTGTGCCTCTATCGTCCATTGTTGTTTTTGCCAAACCTAAAAACATCTATTTGCCTTTAGGCATAACCCCTACCAATGGTGATCCGCAATTTGTACTCCCTACCCTGTATGCTCGTAAGGACATTGATTTGGTTACCAGCGCCCTATCCTTATTGAATGTAAAACATTTCTTTAGATCTGTTCGCTCACTCTACAAAAAAGGAACAAGCCAATCATGGATCTCGCAAATCCAAGGTTAGAAAGTTAGCCGAATGGCGGACAAACAACAAAATTGCTATACTGGCTAACAATGTAGTTATTCTTTACAAAGGTTACTTTGCATGAAACTTCACATTTCTTTTGATCAATCAGATTTAGAAGGTGCTCTGGCAACAGCCTCAGAAGTCGCCCCCTACACTCAAATCTTTGAAGTAGGAACACTCCTCATGTACAAATATGGCACCGAGGCGATCAAGAAATTTAGTCAAACATTTCCTGAGCACACCATTGTTGCAGATTCAAAAATTATCGACCGCGGCACCGACTCGGTTAACATTTTTGCTGATTCGGGCGCTCACTGGCTTACTATCATGGCAGGAACCCACAAAGACATTATTTATAGTGCCTGTACCGCCGCTCATAACCAGGGTAAGAAAATCATGCTTGATTTGTTGGATGTAAGCTCATTAAATCAGGCTGCGTTAGAAGCTGCAAATCGTGGTGTTGATGCCTTAAGATTCAGACAGGCATATGAACCAGGACCTGCAGAATTCTTAGAACATTGGGACATGGTTCGTGGCAACACCAAACTTCCTATCTTTCTTGTCGCAAACATCTCTCGAAAAACCGTCGATCAGATTTCTAAAATTAAACCCGATGGTTTAATTATCGGCAGTGCCATTACTGGTGCCGCAAATCCACGCGAAGAAGCACAATTTTTTAGCAACTTCTGCGAAAATTTTTAAGCAACTTCACCATTCTTCTTCCAAGCAATGCTACATTTCTGATGCCTGCAGAGAGTCACTCAATATCACGCCATGATTCCTCTTGCACGATTATTGTGACTATCCAACTTATTTTTTGACTTCATTCTTTTGGCCACGCGAAGATTCTTTTTTGATGTTTTAGCATGAGCCTGGGGCGCGGGCACTTCATATTCCCTGCCCTTTCTTTGTTCTGGGCTAAAAACATCTTTCAGGCGCCCTTTTATCGCGGGCGTAAAGCTTTCCCCTGAAGGAATGTATTTTTGCAAATATGCTGAGGCACGGCCAGCATAATTTGGGTTAATTTCTTCTAGTTTAAAACCCTCCTTAAGACTTTTTCGTTGCCAACCATACGCTTTTCCCTTGTAGGTAAAACAAATAATAGCTGAATCGGATGAAGGATTTTTAAATCCAAAAAAGGATTTTGTAAGGTCTGCATCTTGTCCACGATGCATACAAAGAACATTAGACAAAGTGACTACAGGACGCCCCTCCTCAAGATCATTGGCGACTACCAACTTTTTAATAAAAAATACTTTTTCATCGGGGATATCGGGATAACTAAGAAATGATTTGAATAAGCTGCTTGCATTGTAACTTTGCGCAAGAATAGATGAAAACACGTGGCAAGCATCCCCTGGTATCATTGAAACTACAATGGGACAGTCATCTGCAGAGCGAGGAGATTGTCGATACATCAGAGAAAAGGGAATGTCGGGCGCATATAAAAGAATTAATTTCTGTTGTTCTAGTAAGATAGGTTTCTCCCTAGTTGCGGCCAAAACTTTTCCAATAGATAGAGCAAACTCCTTTATATCTGGCACATTAAACCATTCCGTGCCGGGAAATTTTATAAGTGGGGTATTCTCTTTTGGCTGTAATGAGAATTGAAAAAGATCCTCAAGGGCCTCTGCCCAATTAATAGTCTTATTTCTCTTTTCACATTCGGCAAAAAAGGCACCAAAATCTTGGGACCCCGCGGTCACTTTGCTTTCGGAAATTCCCGCTAAAGCTATAACAAAGGGATGTTGTTCCACATAGCCCGTTTTTATATCTTTAATATAGGTCTCGTAAAGATTTGAGCCCGCGGCATAACAAGAGGTATATGCAAAAACAGAGACCGGCACTTTTTTGGTAAAATAGTTCAGAAGTTTTTTAAATTCTGGTATCTCCAGTGCAGCTATTTTACCGAACGAGCCATGTCCAGAAAGGTATATGGCCCAATGCTTGTCATCACTCGTTGAAGGCGTGAATATAGAATCAAATTCAGCTAATAATTTCGCACCAAGATTCGTAGAATCTCCTGCGTCAGATAGACTGAACTCTTCTTTCAAAACACTCTCATATCTATCGCGACCTAATTCCAATCCTAATGTTTTCCCCATTTTTTCTTGATATTCTTTTGGAATGAGCAGTACAAAATTTTCCCCTGTGTTACCGTACACCCACTCATCTGGATTAAAATGGATACGCAATATTACCATGGCCACTATATGCCAGACCACAAGAAAATCAGGCAGCGAACCATAAAGCTCTGTAAACCTGGCCGCCCTCTTTTTTGATTCTTCCTTACTTCTTTCCCTAAGGCTCCCTAGTTGTAAAATCTCAATGTATTTTGGATAATTCTCTTTGAGTGCGTAATCAAGCGCACTATATTTTTTATCAAAATCTTGTTTGTCCAATTTTTGCACATCATCAATTAATTTTCTTCCCCACACGAATCTCTTCCAAAGATCCTTAGTCATTAGGATGGGGCATGTCTTTGTCTCGATCAAGTCAAGCAACTGACGCGTAACTCCCATAGAAGGATTCCCGACACGACCTTCTTCCGTATCAAGTAAGATAGCTAATCGGTTGGTTGCAAATGGCCGCCCATATTCGCTCATCCCCATTATGTAGGCACATTGTCCTAGTGCAACACCTAATAACACAAAATGAATGCGCATCTTCTTTCTCCCTCTCACCAAAAATCATTCTGACTCTTAGCATGGGGAATCAACGAAAATCAATGCTCTCGTCTTTTTTCCGAGGGGCTCTATGCGCGGGATGAAGAATTTTTTTGTTCAGTTTTTGAAGAACCATTCAATCATGGTTTTGTTTAGATTTTTTAAAAAAAAGCAAGCAGTTTTTTGTTCAGTTTTTGAGGTTTACAAAGACGAACATGGTTGCCATACTAGGACCGATTTTTTTTAAACCTCCTCATTCCTGGAGACCGCGCGGTGTTTTATATCGCGCGGTCTCACTTTAATTATTTTGAAGTTGAATGAGCAGCCTTAAATGCATCTAGTTTCTTTTGTGATTCGTCTATTCTTTTTTGCCGCTTTTCTAATGCTGTTTTCATCGAACTTTTTACAAGTTCTCTCTTTGCTTTATCGTCCCGCATAGCATCCATTAAGTTGTCATCTATCTTCGCATCATACTCCATCAACATTGATACTAAGATTTTATTTCGTGTCATTACTGCCATGTATAGAGGCGTCCAGCCATCCCCGCATACGTGATTAACGTCAGCATTGCGCTTAAGCAATATTTCTACAGCATTAGGATTGGTACTGGTAATCGCTTCCATAAGAGCCGTGATGCGGAATCCATGGGTTGCATTTGGATTTGCACCTTGTGCTAGAGCCGCTTCCATAGCTTTAACATCACCTATGGTGGCAGCTTCTAGTAATGCTTGATCTGCTCTTGGATTCATAGCTATACAATTACTTACAGCTAAAAATAAAACGCCTAGCATTACCATTCTTTTGTTTAACATAAAATATCCTTTTCTTGATAAGGGTTAAAAATTAAGCAATTAACAACGTGCTCATTGCCTAATAATCAGTATCCGGGAATAGGAAAAACAATCAAAAGCCCCCCCCATAAAAAGCCCTTACTAGAGCCAAAATCGAGCGCAAATGTTACACATAGAAAAAATTATATCGGCCGAATTGAAATTTCTTTTCAGAGGTGTCGGCACATTAAGTACATGAGGCTATCGAGTATAGAATATCGCCCGAACAAGCCAATTAAATCTTGCTCTGAAGAAAGGCAACATTATTACTTTTTAGAAAACTGGTCTTTGTACATATTTTTTATTTCGGTAACCGCGGTTGCATCTTGCGCAGACTTGTCCGGGCGGTATCCCATGAACCGTGGAAACCGTAATGCATAGCCCTGATGTTCTGCGGTCTTGTGTGCTGTGTGTAACGGAGAGAGGGTAATTTCATCGGCACGAACCATACATACGATTTCTGGTGTAACCCAAACATCGGGATAAAGTTCCTTCGCGCAATCAACACGCGCTGGCTTTGATGCCACTTTGATTCGGTCACAACGATGCTTAAGATCTTTCCATTCTGCATCGGTCATTCCCGTACCAATCTTGGCGATGGTTTGCAAAGTATCATTTGTTTTGTTGTATACCCCAACCAAGAATGCTCCCACACCAAAGCTTGCGCGTTTACCGCTCCCAGCATAATAACCGAGAATTACACAATCAATCGTATCTTCAAGATGTCCTTCTTCCTGACGTTTTAATTTAATCCAGTTAAAGTTACGTTTTCCTGGTTGATAGATAGAGTCTGGTTTTTTTACCACCAGTCCTTCAAGGCCAGATGCTATATTTGCATGAAAATAGTCTTCTAAATCTTTGGCGTTATCTATTTTCTTTTCATCTATTACGCTCACCACATTCGTATCTGAATGTTTAAAAAGCTTCTCAAGAGCTGCACGTCGTTGGGTATGAGTTTTTTCCATGTAGTCATCGCCATCGAGGTAGAGAAGATCAAAAATATAGACATGGAGTGGATAGTCGCTTATTGCTTCTTCTATACCGTGTTTCCTTTTGCGCTTAACGGTTTCTTGGAATTTTAAATAAGTTTTTGTTCCTTCATCGTATGCAATAGCTTCGCCTTCACAAATTAGTTCCTCGGCATCAATTTTAATTACTTCTTTTACTAAATCAGGAAACATGTGCGACATATCTTGTAGATTACGGGAGAAAAAATAGACCTCAGGATGTTTGCCTTTTTTCTTCATATGAATTTGCAAACGGAACCCATCTATCTTCGGCTGCGCAACGCAGTGTCCTAACTTTTCTATGATAGCTTTGGCTGTTGGTAGTCGTTCAGCCGCCGCAGGACGAATGGGAATCCCCACATGGATTTTCATATGTTCAATAGCTTTTATGCCCTTTTCTTTTAAGGTGTAGGCAATCAAGCCGATGTCTGCGCAGATATTGTAAGCATTTTCAAGAATCCCCCGCAGTGACTTGTCGCCCTTTTCCATCCATGAAAGCGCGTCCACAATGGTCATGTCTGAAAATCCAAGGCGCAATGTTCCAAGAATGATACGGACAACATATTTGCCCGAGACAGGATCTAAACCTTTGAGAAGCTTGATGATTGCTTTTCCTTTTTCTTCTTGCGATCCCGTTCCGCTTATTTTTTCTAGATCACAGAGGTCATCATAGACCTGGGTGATAGTTGGGTGGTGAGTAACTCGCCATTCCCCCTCTGCCACTACAGAGCCGAGGTCACCCACCTTTTTTGCATGGGCTTGGACAGTTGATTCTGATTTGTCCAAAAGTTCGGCAAGAACTTTAATAAAACTTTTTTCAGCAAAATTAAATTGGGTGCCTTGGTACGGTGGCCGCAGAAGGCCTAAAGAAAGATTGGTAATCACCTTTGCTTCTTCTGGGGTGGCTTTTTTAAAAAGCTCTGCCAAAAGCTCGGTCATTTTTAAACGGGAACTTTCTTGCTCTATCTGTTCAAATGTCTTGGCTACTTCGTAAAACTGCATGGGAATCCCTTAAAAAGAAATTATCTAAGACTTAGTTTTAGCTTAGACGCATTATGTGTTTTTTAAAGGGGATGGTGATGTTTTTGTTCGACAGAAAAACCTTTGACAAAGGCACGGTAATAACGGTAGGCCGTCCACACCGTAAGGACGAGCGCTGCAGCAAGAAGTCCTTGTTCAACTTGATTAAACAAAGAAGCTTGTACCGTAAAATCATGATACGGGTTGGCGATTGCAACGGCGAGGTACATCATCTGAGCAAATGTTTTCATTTTACTCAACCAGACTTCTGGCAAAGAAAATTTATGTTCAAGTGCTAAAATCCTTAGTCCGAGTACGAAAAATTCTCGGCCGATAAAAATGATTACCCATACGAAAAAGATTTTTTTGACCACCAGAAGAGCAATCAGTGTTGCATAGATCAAAAACTTATCTGCTATCGGATCAAACACTTTCCCAAATAGTGTTGATTGTCCTCGTGAGCGTGCCAAGTACCCATCAAGAAAATCGGTCAAGCTCAACAGCATAAAGACCGCCGCCAAAGCAGCATTAATCAAAAGAACGTTGAGCGGTAAAAGGTAAATCAGAAGCGCTGGCAGGAGAATAGGAGAAACGATAAGACGGAAGAGCGTAAGAATTGTTGGCGTATTGACTGGCATAGTCTCCTTTTTTGGTGGCGACGCAGGGACTCGAACCCCGGACCTACGGATTATGATTCCGCCGCTCTAACCAGCTGAGCTACGTCGCCTTATCGTATTAGTATATCAAAACTTCATCTTTTGAACGCCCATGCCACCAACGAAAAAGCTGAAGATAGAGCGTAAGAAAAACAATCCGGTAATCAGGGTGGTTGCGATACCAATCATCAGGGTGATAGCAAATCCCTGAACAGGACCAGTACCAAATTTAAAGAGCACGACACCCATAATAAAGGTGGTAATGTTAGCGTCTAAAATTACTACAAGCGCCCCTGAAAAGCCAGATTCAATAGCCTTTTGTAACGTTGACCCACCACGCAACTCTTCCTTAATCCGCTCATAAATAAGAATGGATGAATCGATAGCCATCCCCAGCGTAAGAATTAAACCTGCAATGCCAGGAAGGGTGAGTGTGCCGCCAAACCAGGCAAAGGCGAGAAGAATTAGAAGGAGGTTATAGAGCAGGGTTACAAAGGCAAAAAATCCTGGGATTTTATAATAGAGCAC
>Ga0210384_10003606_pt1 | contig 17826 bp, 12 predicted proteins | sample IncBWH2MmetaG_FD_160574 | JGI IMG/M metagenome (GOLD analysis project Ga0210384, IMG submission 160574) | Forest soil microbial communities from Barre Woods Harvard Forest LTER site, Petersham, Massachusetts, United States - Inc-BW-H-2-M | ecosystem: Environmental > Terrestrial > Soil >...
CGAGGAGGATACCAACGTGGCATTGAAGATGACGAACCGCGAAGTGGATGGCGTTTCCGTGGTGGCGCTGGACGGCCGCATTGTTCTGGGCGAGGAGAGCAACGCGCTGCGCGAAAAAGTGAAAGGCCTGATCGCCGACGGCAAAAAGAAAATCGTCCTGAACATGGACAGCATCACGTTTATCGACAGCGCCGGCTTGGGCACGCTAGTCGCCGCGCACCACAGCGCCAAGTCCCAGGGCGCATCGCTCCGCCTCTGCCACCTGGGCAGCAAGTTCCAGGAAGTCCTGCAAATCACCAAGCTGCTGACGGTCTTCGACGTGTACGACAACGAAGCCGCCGCGGTCGCCAGCTTCTCCAAGAGCGCCGGAGCCTAGTCTCCGCATCGGGCGCGGCGTCCGCCGCGCCGAATTCTCTTGATGATGTCGAGGTGTGTATCGCCCTGCCGTGACACGATTTCGTGGTGCAGAAAACACCTGGGGCCGAGCAAATATCGATCTCCGGCAAGTGTAGCGGCCGCCGACCGTGGCGGGCGCTTTTGATTTTCGCCGCAATCGCAGCGTCCGTCGCTCAAGCCTAGTTGCCACTAGAGACCTACCGCAGTAAATTGCTGCCATGGGAAAACGTATTCTGGCCGCGCTGACCTGCTGCCTCGCGCTGCTAAGTGCTCCCGCCGTACGCTCCCAGAACAAGACCGTGGATGCCGAAGGCCACCAATGGTGGCAACACGCCGTCTTCTACGAAATCTATCCTCGCAGCTTCGCCGACCACGACAACGACGGCATCGGCGACATCCCCGGCATCACCTCCAAACTCGATTATCTGCACTGGCTCGGCGTCGACGCCATCTGGATCGCCCCCATGTTTCCGTCCCCGCAGGTCGATTGGGGCTACGATGTTTCCGACTACTACAACGTAAATCCCGAGTACGGCACGTTGCAGGACCTGGACGCCTTGGTGGCCCAAGGCAAACAGTGCAACATCCGCGTGCTGCTCGACTTCGTCCTCACCTACACGTCGGACCAAAACAAATGGTTTCAAGAATCCAGATCGTCTGGCAGTAACCCCAAGAGAGATTGGTACGTTTGGCACCAAGGTAAAAGCCCAGGGCAAGCTCCGAACAACTGGACGTCCCTCTTTGGCGGCCCCGCCTGGAAATACGATGCCGTCACCCAGCAGTGGTATTACCACTATTTCTATCCGCCGCAGCCCAATCTCAATTGGCGCAATCCGGAAGTAGAAAAAGCCATGTTCGACGTCACCCGCTGGTGGTACCGGCGGGGTATCGCCGGGTTTCGCCTCGATGCCGTCGACGTAATGTTCGTGGACCGCCAGCTGCGCGACAATCCCGTGATCGGCACCCAGAAGAACGCCCTGGGCGATCCGGTCGAGCAGGAAATCTACGACAAGAACCAGCCGGAGCTGCACGGCGTATTGCAGCGTCTCCGCAAGGTCGCCGACGAATACAACGCCGTCCTCATTGGCGAAACCTGGACCAACGACATCGACCAGCTCAAGCGTTACTACGGCGCCCACCACGACGAAATCACCATGCCCATGGATTTCATGTTCACCACCATCAACAAACTTTCCCCGCCCGATTTCCGCAAGCAAATCCAATGGGTCGACGATTCCGGCGGCTGGCCTGTATACGTCCTCAGCAACCACGACATCCGCCGCGTCTACGACCGCTACGGCGACGGCGTCCACAACGACCAAATCGCCAAGCTGATGGCCTCGCTCTACCTGACCCTCCGCGGCACCGCGGTGATGTACTACGGCGAAGAGATCGGCATGGAAAACAACGACCCCAAGCGCCCCGAAGATGTAAAGGATTCGCAGGGCCGGCTGGGCTGGCCCAAGGAAAAAGGCCGCGACGGCGAACGCACTCCCATGCAGTGGAATGCGAGCAGCAACGCCGGCTTTAGCAGCGCCGCTCCATGGCTCCCCGTAGACGGGCGCTACAAAACCTACAACGTAGAAACCGAACAGCAAGACCCCAATTCCATCCTCAACTACTACCGCAAGCTACTCTCCCTCCGCCACGCCAGCAAAGCCTTGCTGGACGGCAAATATGTGGCCCTGAACGAGGCTGATCCCAACGTTCTTGCGTACCTCCGCAGCTACCAAGACAAGAGCGTCCTGGTGCTCCTGAACATGAGCAACTCTCCGCAAAAGGTGACTCTGGATCTCGCGGCCAAGGGCATCCAGTCCAAATCCGCCACCACCCTGCTGGCGTCGTTCCCCGCCCCGGCGAAAATGGACCCGACCCAAATCACCCTAGACCCCTTCGCCGCCTGGATCGCTGAAATGAAAGACTGACTGTCAGCTAGCCCAACGGTCTGTGTAACCGCTCACGAACCGAGCCGCAGGGCTATAGCGACCCCCGGCAGATGTAGCGGCCGCGGACCGTTTACCCTGAGCTTCGAAGGGTCGCGGGCGTTTTTGCTTAAGAAATGAGCAAGCGATAAGTATGGCGGGCGATCTGCATTTCTTCTTCGCTTGGCAGAATGCGGACCAGCACTTGGCTTTGCGCGCTGCCGATGTTTTCTAGGCCGCGCTGGTTTGCCCGCTCGTCGAGTCGAACGCCGAAACATTGTAGTCCTTCGCAGATTCCCGCTCGCACCGCGGGATCGTGCTCACCGATGCCCCCCGTGAAGACCAGCAGGTCCAGCCCGCCAAGAACGGCGGCAAAGCCGGCGATGGCCTTTTTCGCCGATCTCGCAAACATTTCAATGGCGAGCCTGGCTCCGGGGTCGCCGCTCGCCGCCTGATGCAGTTCCCGCATGTCGCGGGACTTGCCCGAGATTCCCAGTAGACCGGACCGCCGGTCGAGCAGGTCTTCTAATTCCGCCACCTTGTTTCCATTAGCTCGAAGAATATACAGGAGTACGCCAGGGTCTAAATCCCCGCAGCGCGTGCCCATGATGATGCCGCCCGTGGGGGTGAGTCCCATGGTGGTGTCTACCGAGCAGCCGTTGGCGATGGCGGTGATACTCGCGCCGTTGCCGAGATGGGCGACGATCAGGCGTGGAGACCGTGCGTTGCCGAGCGTATGCAGGATCGATTCGCACGAGAGCCCGTGAAAACCGTAGCGGCGCGCGCCGTCGTTCCAGAATTTTTCGGGCAACGGAAAGCGCGCCGCCGCTTCCGGGAGCGTGCGATGAAAAGCGGTGTCGAAGCAGGCGAACTGCGGAACGCCGGGGAAGAGACGCTGCGCTTCGCGGATCAGAGCCACCGCCGCGGGAACGTGCAGCGGAGCGAAGTGCGCGGCGGCTTCCAACTGTTCGAGGACGCGAGGCGTGATCTTCTGGTGTTCGCGGAGGGCCGGGCCTCCGTGGACGATGCGGTGGCCCACAGCGGCGGCCGCCGGAAGTCCCTGAGCGGAGAGCTGGGCGGCGAGGATTGCAAGCGCGTTCCCCTGATCCTGAACCGCTTGCGGCTCGTCGTATAGAACCCTTCCGTCCGCGGACTGCAGCGAAACTTTCCCGCGATCGGAACCGATGCCATCGGCCGTACCGCGCACCAGCGGCCGAATTTCGTGCTGAGTCGCCTCGAATAGGCCCAACTTCAGGGACGACGAGCCGCTGTTGATCACCAAAAGAGGAGTGCCGCTCATGGGTGATTTATCTCGGCGTCCATTTCCAGTTGCGCACCTCCGGCATGTCTTCGCCGTGTTCGCAGACGTATAGCTTGTGGCGCTGGCGGATCTCGTCGAAGCGTAGGGTGGCGTCGTCGATCCTGGATTTAAGCTTGGGAACGCGGCGAACAACGTCCAGAGCCAATTGGAAGCGGTCCATGCGGTTGAGGACAGCCATGTCGAACGGAGTCGTGGTGGTTCCCTCCTCGACGTAACCGCGGACGTGGATGTTGTTGTGATTGCGCCGGCGATACGTGAGGCGATGAATCAACGTAGGATAGCCATGGAACGCGAAGATGACCGGCTTGTCGGCGGTGAACAGCGCATCGAAATCTTCATCGGCCAATCCGTGGGGATGCTCGCTGGCGGGCTGAAGGCCATCAGGTCCACGACGTTGACAACACGGATGCGAAGATCGGGAATATCCTCGCGCAGCGCGGATACCGCGGCCAGAATTTCCAACGTCGGAACGTCGCCAGCGCAGGCCATGACCACGTCGGGCGACCCGTCGTCGTTGCTGGCAAAGTCCCAAGCGCCCAGTCCGGTGGTGCAATGGCGGACCGCGGCGTCCATATCCAGCCAATTGGGAGCGGGCTGTTTTCCTGCCACGATGAGATTGACGTAGTGGCGGCTGCGCAGGCAGTGATCGGCTACGGACAGCAGGCAATTCGTGTCGGGAGGAAGATAGATACGCACCACGTCGGCTTTTTTATTAGCGACGTGGTCGATGAAGCCGGGGTCCTGGTGCGAGAAGCCGTTGTGGTCCTGGCGCCAGACGTGGGAGGTGAGCAGGTAGTTGAGCGAAGCAACGGGTTTGCGCCACGGAATGCCGCGCGTGGTCTTCAGCCACTTGGCGTGCTGGTTGAACATGGAATCGACGATGTGGATGAAGGCTTCGTAACAGGAAAAGAAACCGTGGCGGCCGGTGAGCATATAGCCCTCTAGCCACCCCTGGCACATATGTTCGCTGAGGATTTCCATGACCCGGCCGTCGATGGCCAGATGTTCGTCGACGGGAAGCGTGGCAGCCTCCCAGGTTTTGCCGGTGACCTCCATGACCGCCTCGAGGCGGTTGGAAGCGGTCTCGTCGGGGCCGAATACGCGGAAATTACCCGCTTGCAGGTTGCTCTTCATCACATCGCGCAGAAAACTGCCCAGAACCCGAGTGGCTTCCGTGACCGGCTCGCCAGGAGTCTTCACTTCCACGGCGTAGCTGCGGAAGTGCGGCAGATGCAGAGGCTCCAGCAGCAGGCCGCCGTTGGCGTGAGGATTCATGCCCATGCGGCGCTTTCCCTTGGGAGGAAGATCGGCTAGCTCAGGGATCAACGTGCCTTGCCCGTCGAAAAGTTCCTCGGGCTTGTAGCTGCGCATCCAGTCTTCCAGGATTTTCAGGTGCCCGGGTTTTTCGTGGAGTTCGGCGAATGGCACCTGATGGGAACGCCAGGTTCCCTCAACTTGTTTGCCGTCGACCATCTTGGGGCCGGTCCAGCCTTTGGGAGTGCGGAGAATGAGCATCGGCCAGCGCGGACGCGCCGTGTTGTGGTCTTCGCGGGCAGCCTTTTGGATGGCGGCGATTTCGTCGCAGATTTGGTCCAGGATGGCGGCCATTTTCTGGTGCATTACCGGCGGATCGTCGCCTTCCAAAATGTAGGGCGTGTAGCCGTAGCCGCGGAACAAAGATTCCAGCTCTTCTTGTGAGATGCGCGCCAGCACCGTCGGATTGGCGATTTTGTAGCCGTTGAGATGCAAGATCGGCAAGACCGCGCCGTCCTTGGCGGCATTCAGAAATTTGTTGGCGTGCCAACTGGTGGCGCAAGGACCGGTTTCCGCTTCGCCGTCCCCGACGACACAGCCCACGATCAGGCCGGGATTATCGAGCGCCGCGCCGTACGCGTGGAGCAGCGAATAACCCAGCTCTCCGCCTTCATGAATAGAGCCTGGCGTTTCCGGCGCAACGTGGCTGGGAACCCCGTAAGGCCACGAAAACTGGCGGAACAGCCGCTTGATTCCGTCGCGGTTGCGTTCGATGTGCGGATAAACTTCGGTGTAAGAACCTTCGAGATACGTATGCGCGAGGATGCCCGGGCCGCCGTGGCCAGGGCCGATGACATAGATCATGTTGAGATCGCGCTCGGTGATCAGCCGGTTGAGGTGCGTGTAGATGAAGTTCAACCCCGGGGTGGTGCCCCAGTGCCCCAGAAGACGCGGCTTGACGTCATCCAGCGTAAGTAGACGCTCCAGGAGCGGATTGTCCTTGAGATAGATCTGGCCAACGGACAGATAGTTTGCCGCGCGCCAGTAGGCGTGCATCCGTTGCAGTAACGAGTCGCTCAGTGGGGACGCCATGCCAGGCTCCTTTGCCAAGTCTGCGGTGGTCAGTATGCAATACGTAGATGGGAATGGAAGATGAAAGGTTTGTAACGGCGGGCCGTTCTAAGGCCGCAGCCCCTCGATCTGTCCTTCTAAGAGCGGAAAAAACAAGGTCTGCACCACCGTCGACGGATATTTTTTTGCGTATTCTACCAACCGAGAGCGCCCCAACTTCCCGAACTGAATCTCATCGAACTCCACGTCCAACCCGTCCTTTAAAGTGAAGTAGATCCAGTCCAGAAAGGCCTTCTCCGGCTCGGCGATCTTGTAGCTGCCGTATCGGCCTTTCTTTTCGGTAAAACCCCAGAACAATCCCGGGCTGATTTTCCGGTACACGATATCGATGGAAGCGGTCTTGATTTTCCGGCCCCGAGCCGTAGTCACGCAAGTCGTGGCGATGGGATTCTGGCTGTAGAGTCCCCACTCCGCCAGCGCGGTTCCCAGCGAAATGTAAGAATCGGGAACCAGTTCGTTGACCACGTCCCGCGCGCTAACCGAGGTGGCCAGCTTGTTCAAGTACACACCGTCCGCGACCTTCTCGAGAAGGCCTCGCCGCCGCTGCCTCTTGAGAGCCTCCGCCACCGCGGCGCGGGACAGGCCCCGTTTGGACGCGGTTTCGCGGATCCGAACCAGTGGATTCGTTCTGGCCTCCTCCGCCAATGTCGTCACCCAATCCATTTTGATTCTCCGCACCCTACAACCACCTTTGGAATAATTTGGTAACCGCGGACCTTAACGGCTGGAAGCCGGCCCGCTCCAGCGCCCGATATTCCTCGGCAGGCAGCACGTCCGCGAGTTGCCTGCGGCACAGCTTGGCCGTGACTTGTTCTATGCGGGCAATGATGTCCTCGCGCCCGACTTCCTGGATGGCCAGCGCATCCGCAAGATGGTTTTCCAGTTCGCCGGACAGTGTTCCTCCCGCGTCCAGCAAGAGCTGGATGTCGTAAGCGTCTCTCGCTTTGACGCCAGCCCGGAACACGAAGGCTTCCGCCTTTTGCAGCAAGAGATGATCCCGGGAGACCGACCGGATGGTTGCTGTCATGTTCAGGGACACGGCCTCCATCGTGTGCTCCTCGATGCCTGACTTGAGAACCGAGCCGAGTCCGCCGAGATCGACGGTAAACAGTCTGCGGTCCTCTCGACTTGCCACTTCGAGTTTGAGATAGGCGGGCTCTGCTATTTCCGCGTTCACCTTGAGCGGCGCGAGTCCGAGCAGTTTTCCTAATTCTTGCAGCCCTTCCGACAAAACCCGGATGGTGTCTTCCGCTTTTGGAAGGGGAGCGCCTTGCGAAAGCAAGTCCAAGTCGCGCGAAGTCCGCAAGCTATCGTGGAAAAGAATGAGGTTGGCCCCTCCGTAGAGTAAGAAAGAATCGGGAAAGGCCTGGAACATCAGTATCGCGGCCTCCCGGAGCAGCACTACGATCTGCGCCCGGTCTAGGTCGAAACCGCGTGCCCGCAGCAGTTCCAGTTCTTCCGCTAGGCTCATGAGCCAACGATATCACTATTGTTTTATTACGTCAAAACAATATTTTATTCCTTTAAAAGTTTTAATACGTTGCTTTATTGCACTACAACTCTGATATAATCTCACAGAATCTAGAAAAGCTGGGTAAATAGGCTCATTATACTACTACGACGTAGTCCTGGCGGCTAGGGTTAAGCGGTAAGAGCCTTTAGAATCAGAGGTAAACTTGGGTTAGCAGTCGAGGCGGTACATGGTGATCCCGCTCAGCAGCTTGGGGTAGAAGTCGGTCGACTTCTGCGGCATCACTTCTCCGGCGGTGGCGATGCGCATTACTTGCTCCACATCGCAGGCATTCAGCAAGAATGCGATCTGTGCCGCCCCTCGGTCTACCGCGTCCAGGGCCGCGGACGCTTCCCGCTCGTAGGTCAGGTTCTTCTCAGCCGTCACCGCCTCTGGAGTGATGCCCAGCGCCGGCTCCAGAATTCCGTCGTGCAGCAGCACCACATCCAACTCCCGCTGCAGCGGCGAAACATTGGGCAATAGCAGCGCCAAGTCCGCGCCCGGACGAATGGTCAGCAGATACAAAGTGCGCTTCTGCGGCTCCGCCTGCGGATAGACCCCGATGGCCCGCTGTGCGCGAGCCTCGGTCAGCCGCCTCAGAAATCGCAACCGGGCATCGGCTCCATCCGCAGCGGGAAACGCTTCGGCTTCGAACCACGGTTCCAGATATCGCCGGACACTGGCCCAGGAAAAATCGTGCAAGTTGGCGGCCACGCGGTGCCCCGGCAGAATCGTCAGGCCTTCGCTGCGGGTGTTCACGAAGGTCATCATGGCGCGCTCGTAGGGCGCGTTCGGGTTGGCGTCGCCCGTCTTCGAGCGGCACTCGTTGCGAAAATTCAGCGCGGTCTCGTAGCGATGATGACCGTCGGCGATCACCAACTTCTGCGCCGACATAGCTTCCTGGATCGCGCCCACCCGCCCAGGTTCCGCGACGGCCCACAAGCGGTGCACCACGCCGTATTCATCGCGCATTTCCGTGACTGGGGCCGCGGCCGACTCCGCTTCCATCAAAATCGCATCCACTCGCCGCTGCTCGTCGGAGTACAGCATGAAAAGCTGCCCGGTATGCGTCCGGGTGTGGCGCAGCAGCTCCAGCCGGTCGGCTTTAGGACCCGAAAGAGTCTGCTCGTGCCGGAACACCACTCCCGCCGAATATTCTTCGAGTTTCCCCGCGCCGATAAATCCGCGGCGGGTGCGCCACTCGTCCGTGCCCGGCACGCTATATTCCTGCGTGTAAGAGTAGAACGATGCCGCGGGATCCTGCACCACCACGTTGTCGCGAATCCACGCTTCCAGCGCCGCCGACGCTCGCGTGTACACGTTGTTTTGCGGACCATCATCTGGGTAACTGCGGCCCTTCTCCACGGCAATCAAATTCTGCGGGTCCGCTGCGTAATATTTTTCTTGCATGCTCCGCGAGATCTTGTCGTAAGGCTGGGTCAGCACGCGATCGAACGGCGCGTGCGCCGGGTTGTAGCGAAAGGCGCGAAAGGGGTAAACCTGGGCCATGAGGTCTCCGGTGTCGGTTTCTGCTGCAAGCAGGTCTTCCAGTTTACGCGAAATAGCTTACGCGAACCGCCGGCATTTTCGAAAAGTGCGCGGCCCGCGAACTTGAACGAGAGGTTGACGACAGATTGACGGCTGTTGAATGCCCGCGGACATACTAGAATGCTAGTTTCATGTTTTCGCCAAAAGTCACTCCGGTGCGCGCGCTTATTTTTGACCTGGACGGCACGCTGATCGATTCCCAGCGCGACCTGATCCATTCCGTCAACGCCATGCTCCGGGAAATGCGCCGCCAGGAACTCCCCGAGCCGACCATCTCCGGCTACATCGGCCACGGCGCACCGCAACTGGTGGCCCGCGCTCTCGGGGGCAACGCCAGCGAAGAAGAGCACCAGCGCGCGCTGAAGTTTTTCCTCGGCTACTACGAAGACCACAAGATGGACACCACCTGCCCTTACCCGGGAGTGGCGGAAACCCTCGCGCAACTGCAACGCAAAGGCTTGCCCATGGCGATTCTGACCAATAAGCCCGCCCGCATCAGCGTGCGCATTCTCAACGCGCTGGGGCTGGCGGGCTATTTTCGCGCGATCTACGGCGGGAACAGTTTTGAAACCAAGAAGCCCGATCCGTTGGGCGCTAACACCATCTTGGGAGAGTTGGGAGCCACGCCGCAATCCGCCATGGTCATCGGTGATTCCGAGGTCGATATTCAAACGGCGCGCAACGCCGGCACTCAAGCCGCGGCCGTAAATTACGGATTCGGCGTTCACGATCGCGCCCTGTACCCGGCGGACGTTTACCTGGACAGCATCACGGATCTCGTGCCTCTGGTCTGTGACGACCTCGCCACTCGGCGCACGTGAGGTCAGGCCGAAGATGCCACGCCGGAACATCCAGCTGCGGAGGGGCGCAACTACCCGCAGGTAATTCCACAAATGATGCAATTGCCGCCTTGCCTTCTGGCCCGGCACTTGGCAGACTCTGCGCGTGATCATCGGCCTCTTCCCAGAACTGGAATCCGCCGGAGGTGTGCAACGCGCGGGCCGCCATTTGGCGGCGGTACTCACCGAATTCGCTTCCAGCCGCGGCATGGAATGCCGGCTGCTCAGCCTGAACGACACCCCGGAACTGCATCGCATGTCCGTGGGAACGCGCGAATTTGTTTTTACCGGCAGCCAACGCGCAAAAGGGCGCTTCACCGCCACGGCGCTGCGCACCGCGCGGCGGCACGCCAAGCTGGTTCTGGCTGCGCATCCGAATCTGGCTCCGGTGGTACAAGCCATGCGCCTCTCGGCGCCGCGAATAAAGTCCGTCGTGTGCGCTCACGGCCTGGAAGTTTGGGAGCCGTTGTCCACGCTACGCCGCCGCGCGTTGCGTCACGCGAGTCTCGTTCTCGCACCCAGCCGCGATACCGCCGATCACGTCGCCACGCAGCAGCGCATTCCGAAAGATCGCATTCGCGTGCTGCCCTGGGCGCTCGACCCGCAGTTTGAGGCCCTGGTGGCGGCGGCTTCGCCACCCACGCTCCCCGCGAATTTTCCCACCGGGCGCGTGATCCTGACCGTGGGCCGCTGGCTGGCCAACGAACGCTACAAAGGTATGGACACGTTGATCTCAGCCTTGCCCCGCCTGCTGGCGGACTGGTCCGACTTGCAGTTGGTGGCCGTCGGCGAGGGCGACGACCAAAGATGGCTGGAGCAACTCGCGGATGGATGCGGCGTGCGCTCTCACGTACATTTTCTGAGCGGCCTGAGTTATCCAGAGGTAGCAGCATGCTACGCGGCGTGCGAGATTTTCGCGTTGCCCAGCGGCGGCGAAGGCTTTGGCCTGGTATATCTGGAAGCCATGGCCTACGGCAAACCGGTGATCGGCGGCGCACACGGCGGCGCGCCGGAAGTGATTGAAGATGGCAAGACCGGCTACTTGGTGCATCACGGCGACGCACCGCAACTCGCCACCTGCATTGAAACGCTGCTCGCGGACCCCGCGCTGGGCCGCGAGATGGGCAAGCGCGGCCGCGAACGCGTGGCGCGCGACTTCCGCTTCAGTGTTTTCGCCAAATCGCTGAAAAAAATCCTTCGCGAACTATGCGAATCCTGAACGTCACACAGACCTACGCGCCGTTTCTGGAGTTCGGCGGTCCCCCGGTGAAAGTTCGCGGGTTGTCCGAAGCCTTGGCGCGGCGCGGCCATCAGGTAACGGTGTTGACTGCGGATTGGGGAGTGGAAGCGCGTGTGGGCAGCGGCGCGCAAGCGAGCGGGATGGAACGCTCGCCCTTCGGCTGGCGCCAGGAAAAAAACGGCGTCCAAGCCATCTATCTTCCGACGTGGTTTCGCTATCGCGCGCTGAGTTGGAATCCGGCGGCAAAGCGTTTCTGCCGCGCGAGGTTGCAGAATTACGATGTCGCGCACATTTTTGGAATCTACGATTTCCTGGGGCCCGCAGTGGCCGCGGCCTGCCGCAATCGCCATATACCCTACGCGGTCGAGCCGATCGGGATGTTCGTGCCCATCGTGAGGAGTTTCCGGCTGAAACGCATGTATCATTCCCTTCTAGGCGGCGCCATGCTTAAAGGATCCCGCTTCGTCGTAGCCACCTCGCAAAAAGAGGCCGCCGAACTTGCGTCCGCGGGCCTGCCCCAAGAAAAAATTGTTCTGCGCCGCAATGGCGTGGATGTCCCCGCCGTGCTTCCCGAGCGTGGGAAATTTCGCACGGCCCAAGGTATTTCGCCGGACGTGAAACTCGTCCTCTTTCTCGGGCGTCTATCGCAGAAGAAAAGCCCTGACGTGCTGCTGCAAGCTTTCGCGATGCTGTCGAATCCTCTTGGCGGAATCCGCTTGCAGCTGGCCTTTGTGGGGCCGGACGAAGACGCCATGAAAACGCAATTGCTGCAAATGGCTGGGCAGCTGGGTGTCGCTGCCCGGGTGCAATTCTGCGGAGCCCTTTTTGGCGAGGCCAAGTGGGCCGCGTATCGCGACGCCGACGTTTTCGTGCTGCCCTCCCAGAACGAAAATTTCGGCAACACCGCGGCCGAGGCTGCCGCGGCGGGCACTCCGGTAATCGTCACCGAAGAATGCGGCATCGCGCCGCTGCTCGCCGGAGTCGCGGGTTTGGCGGTGCCGCACGATGCCGGGGCCATCTCCCGCGCCATCGAGCGCATTTTCATCGAGCCGGGCCTGCACGCACGGCTCGCCGCGGGATGCAGCGACGCAGCGTCGCGCCTCGGCTGGGAGGAGCCCGTGAGGACCATGGAAGCCCTGTACGGACAGCTTGTCGAGGTTGCAACGCGCGTGGGATAATCACCCGCCCTGGGGTAGCGCAGTGTCGAAGGAAAGATACCGGATCTTCCGTGGGTGTTGGTGGAGCGTTAATTCGCTCCTGGCGGTCGCCATCCTTTCGCTCATTTACTCCGGCGGCTGGGAATACTCGGTTCGTGAATATCTCCGGGGATTCTCCGGCGCGATCGTGCCTGCTTCCGCGGCACCCGAAGAAAAAGCCGAGGCCATTCTTAGCTGGATGCGCGAAGGCCCGCCGCGCTCCACCGCGAACCCTGCCGGGCTGTCCGGACGAGATCCGGAAACCACGCTGAACTATCGGCAACTGCTCGCCGTATGCGGCACCGCCACCAATGCGTTTCTGAATCTTTCGCGCAGCGCGGGGCTGGACACCCGCCGCCTGCTGCTGTTGGCGCCGGACCGCAACACCAAACACGTGGTGGCTGAGGTGCTGATCGACGGCCGCTGGGTAATCGTCGATCCCACTTTTCGTGTGTTCTTGCGCGATGCGCAAGGACATTTCCTCACGCGCGGCGAACTCCAGAACCCTGCCGTCTTCGCCCAGGCCATCAGCGCCGTGCCGGACTATCCGCAGGAATACAACTACGCGAGCTTCGCCCACGTGCGCATCGCGCGGCTGCCTCTGGACGGATTTCACCTGCGCGGCATTCTCAACGCCGTGAGCCCCAACTGGGAAGAAGACTGGGACTGGAGCCTGTTGCTCGAACGCGAGTCCTTTTTCGCCCTGGTGGTCTCCGCGGCTTCGGCCTTCCTGTTTCTGGTGTTCCGGCAGTTGCTCGGCTGGTACGCGGACTACCGCTTGAGGATTCCAAGATTCCACTTCCGCGAGCACTTCCTGCGCGCGGGCGCCGCCTTCTTCAGCACCCCGGAGATCAAATAACCGCGTGTGCGGCATTTGCGGGGTCGCGTTCGTCAATCGTACCGCCGACGCGGAGGCGCGCGTCCACGCGATGGCGGCCGCTCTGCAACATCGCGGTCCGGATGAAGATGGTTTCCTGGCCAACGAGCCGCGCGCCCCGGGCCTGGCGCTGGGGATGCGGCGGCTCAGCATCATCGACCTGCCAGGCGGACGCCAGCCGGTCTGGAACGAAACGCTCGATGTCGCGGTGGTCTTCAACGGCGAGCTGTACAACTACCGCGAACTTCGCGAACAGCTGATTCTCCTCGGGCATCGCTTCAGCTCGCAGTCCGACACCGAAATTCTGGTCCACGCCTGGGAGGAATGGGGCGAGGATTGCCTCTCCGAACTACGCGGGATGTTTGCCTTTGCGCTGCTCGATCTGCGCAAGCGCTTCGCCATCGCTCCCTTGTTGTTCTTGGCGCGAGATCCCTTGGGCATTAAGCCCCTGTACTACACCCAGACACCCGAGGGTTTCGCATTTGCCTCCGAGGTGCGCGCGCTGCTCGCTGCGGGCATGGCCCCGCGGCAACTTTCGCAGGACGCGCTGACCGCGTATTTGCTGTTCGGCAGCGTCTCCGAGCCGGTGACGTTGGTCGAGGGCGTCTTCTCTCTGCCTCCCGGGCATCGCATGCTGCTGTACGTCCCGGAACGCCGGCGCGTTCCCCGTGCGCGGCCGTGGTGGGACCCGGAGCAGAGCCCCGCGGCGCGCGCCCCGAGAAAACCCGGCGATCTCGCCTCCGCCGCGAAGCAAGTGCGCCCGCTATTGGAAGACGCGGTGCGCGCGCACCTGATTGCCGACGTTCCCGTGGGGCTGTTTCTCTCCAGCGGACTGGACTCCGGCGCGATCGCCGCGGTGGCGGCGCGTGCGCATCCCGGCATTCGCAGTTTCACGCTGGCGTTTCCCGGCACGTCTTACGACGAAGCCGCACTGGCCCGCGAGGTCGCGGCACGCTGCGGAACGCAGCACACCGAAGTTCCGCTGGATGGCGGCGCGGTACTGTCCCGGCTCGATGAAGCGCTGGGTGCGCTCGATCAGCCCACCATGGACGGCATCAACACATATTTTGTGTCCTGGGCAGCGCGCGAGGTGGGACTGAAAGTCGCCTTGTCGGGACTCGGCGGCGATGAACTCTTTGCCGGCTATCCGACATTTGCCGATACTCCGCGATTCGCCCGCCTGATCCGCCTGGCGTGGTTCGTGCCCACGCCGCTCCGCCACGTGATAGTGCCGCTGCTCAAAACCTTGGTTGCCCGGCAGAACGCGCCGGACGCCGCGCGCAAAGCTGCCAGCGCCTGGCTTTCTCCGGACGCGCTTCCGCACCCATATTTCTTTGCGCGCGCGCTTTTTCCAGTTGGCGAGCTGCCCCAGCTCACGCAGCCGCGCTTTCGCCCCAGCACTGTGAGCGCCGACGGCGTCACGCTGGAGCCGACTTGGCTCGGCTGGCTGCAGCGTGCTGCGGACGGCGCGCGCAAGCTCGAGCCCATCGCCGGCGTCTCCTGGCTCGAAATGCGTTCCTACATGGCCAGTACGCTCCTGCGGGATACGGATTCCGTCAGCATGGCGCAATCTCTGGAAGTGCGCGTCCCGCTGCTGGATACGCCGCTGGTCGAGTTCGTCGGCGCGTTACCCGACGTGGCGCGCCAGCGGCCGGGAACTCAGAAGGCGTTGCTCGTCGAAGCGCTAGGCGATCTCTTGCCGCCGCAAATCCTGGCGCAGCAAAAGCGCACGTTCACGCTCCCTTGGGAAGAATGGCTGCGCGGGCCGCTCTGCGCCCGCCTGCAAACCAGTTTTGCCGATGTTGCACCGGCGCTCGCTCCGCACCTGCATGCCAAGGGCGTTCGCGACGTATGGACCGCCTTTCTCGCGGGCAAGACCTCCTGGTCGCGCCCGTGGTCGCTGTACGTCCTCAACGAGTGGTGCCGGAAACACCTTTAGCTTGCGGCGCTGATGTGATGAAGACGTTGCGACGAGACGCTCGCGAAGTTTTGGACCCGGGTTTAGCTACCAATCTTTCGACCGTTGGACGCGCGCCTACTTTTCCACACTTTCACTCTTAGACTTCCGCTGCGCTACACTGGCTCTTCACCCGAATGAATATCCTGGGCATCAACGCGTATCACGGCAATGCCTCGGCGGCGATCGTTTGCGATGGACAGTTGGTCGCGGCCGTAGAAGAAGAGCGTTTCAGCCGCGTCAAATACGCCGCGGGCTTTCCCGCGCAGGCGATTCGCTATTGCCTGAAGTGTGCCGGACTGAAGGTCGAGGAAATCGATCACGTCGCGGTGCCCCGGAATCCCTACGCGCGCCTGGCCACCAAGCTTTTCTACGCGGTGCGCATGCCTTCATTTGCGCGCGAGCGGGCCAAGGTGATTGCGAAATTCACCGGCATTCGCGAAGCCCTCGCGCAATCCTGCGAAATCGATCCGGCGAAGCTCTCCGCAACATTTCACCGCGTCGAACACCACCAGGCGCACCTGGCGAGCGCCTTCTTTGTTTCGCCATTCGAGCGTGCCGCCTTGCTTTCCGCCGACGGCCTGGGCGATTTCGCCAGCACCATGTGGGGCACGGGCAGCGGCAACCGCATGAACATCGAGGACGCTATCGCCTTCCCGCACTCGCTGGGGCTTTTCTACACCGCGGTAACGCAATACCTGGGCTTCCTGAAATTCGGCGACGAATACAAAGTGATGGGCCTGGCCGCGTACGGCCAGCCGGAAAATCTAGAGGCCTTTCGCGACATCGTCCGCTTCAACGCAAACGGGCACAGCAATGGTTTCCGCATCGCGCTCGATTATTTCGTCCACCATCGCACCGGCCCGGAGATGACTTGGGCGGACGCCGGCAAAACGCCAACGCAGGGCAAATTATTTTCCCAGGAAATGCCGCGCCGCCTGGGTCCGGCGCGCGCGCCCGAGGAGCCCCTGGAGCAGCGGCACCACAATCTAGCCGCGTCGCTACAGGCGCGTCTCGAGGAAGTCTACCTGGGCATGCTGAAAAAGCTGGCGGAGAGCACAGGTTTGAAAGCGGTGTGCTTGGCCGGAGGCGTGGCTTTCAATTGCGTAGCCAACGGCAAAATCTTCGACCACACCCGCTTCGAACAAGTCTACGTGCAGCCGGCGGCGGGCGACGGAGGGCTCTCGGTCGGTGCCGCGTATCATGTTTGGCACCAGAAGCTCGGCAAACCGCGATCCTTTGTGATGGACCACGCCTACTGGGGCCCGGGTTTTTCCCGCGAAGAGATTCATAGCGCCATCGCCGCCAGCGGCATCGGCTACCTCGGCTACAGCATCGCCGAGCTAGCGGAAGAAGAATTGACGCGCCGCACCGCCGCGATCATCGCCGACGGCAAAATTCTTGGATGGTTCCAGGGCCGCGCCGAGTGGGGTCCGCGGGCCCTCGGCAACCGCAGCATCGTCGCCGACCCGCGCCGCCCGGACATGAAGGAAGTCTTGAACCGGCGCATCAAGCACCGCGAAATTTTCCGCCCCTTTGCGCCATCCGTCCTGGCCGAAGCCACCGGCGAGTGGTTCGAAAAGTCGCACCCTTCGCCGTTCATGACCCTGGCCTACGCGGTTCGACCCGAGAAGCGCGCGCAGATTCCCGCGCCCACGCACGTGGACGGCACCGGCCGCCTGCAAACCGTCACGCGCCAGGCCAATCCGCGTTATCACGCGCTGATCTCCGCGTTCCGTGACCTCACCGGCGTCCCGGTGGTCCTCAATACCTCTTTCAACGACAACGAGCCCATCGTCTGCCGTCCGGAGGAAGCCCTTGACTGCTTCCTCCGGACGCAGATGGATGCGCTCGTCCTCGGTGATTTCCTGATCGTCAAACAAGACTAATGGAATGGCCAACACACGGTGTTCTACTGGCTATTCCTTGGCGGAGGCTTTTTGGTTCCCGCTTCAGTGGCTCAACCTGATCCGCGGTGCGAGGCGAGGCAATGCGCACTGATCCTTGTACAATCTCGGCGTGCGCATCCTGCTGCTGAACCTCTACTATCCGCCCGATACATCGGCAACGGCGAAAATGGCCGCGTCTTTCGTTGCGCCACTCTCGGCGGAACACCAAGTCACGGTTCTATGCGGGCGTCCTTCGTATGATCCGACGGAACGCCGTGCTTGGCGTTTTTGGCAAACCGAGCTTTCCGGCAACGTAAAAATTATCCGCGCCGGCTCCACGGATTATCCGCGTACGCAAATGACCCGGCGGGTGCTGAACTATCTGACCTATGAAGCGCTAAGCGTTCCGCGCGCGCTGTTCGTGCCGTGCGACGTGGTCCTGGCCATGACCGACCCGCCGTTTGAGGGCATCGTGGGAGCATTCGTCGCGCTGCTCAAGGGCAAGCCGTACGTCTACAACATTCGCGACATGTATCCGGACATGGCCGTGGGTGGTTCGATCGTCGCGCCGGGCCTGCTGTCGCGCGTCTGGGAAAAACTCCACCGCTGGGCGCTGCGCCGCGCGACACGGGTCATCGTGCTTGGCGAAGATATGCGCGCCCGCATCATCTCGAAGGGCGTGGACCCGCAGCGTATCGCCATCGTGCGCGATGGCGCGGAAATCGTTCCCGAAGGATCGCCCCAGC
>Ga0210384_10003607_pt1 | contig 17825 bp, 14 predicted proteins | sample IncBWH2MmetaG_FD_160574 | JGI IMG/M metagenome (GOLD analysis project Ga0210384, IMG submission 160574) | Forest soil microbial communities from Barre Woods Harvard Forest LTER site, Petersham, Massachusetts, United States - Inc-BW-H-2-M | ecosystem: Environmental > Terrestrial > Soil >...
CTCTGAAGGGTCAGCGCGTGCTGCGAAAGCTCTTTCTGACCCATCGGGCCGAGATGCATGTCCGCGGTCCCGCGCTCATCGCGGCGCTAAAGCGTGCGATTCGGACGAAGAAAGATACGAGATCAAACAGGAAGGCTCCCCACGTCGCCAAAAAATAAAATGTCAGACGAAAACAGTCGCACTAAAAATTCTTCGCCCGCCACTCTCGCAGCCACCGGCGCGCAGGTGGGAGACGTCGCCCTCGCCGAGCCCGCTCAGTTTCGTATGGTGCTGATTTCGTTTCTGGCTGCGGGCGTAGGTTTGATTGCGGGCGTGGTGGCCTGGGCGCTGTACCGGATGATTGGCTTTTTCACCAACCTCTTCTTCTACCACCGCCTGTCCGCCGAGTTCATCAGCCCTCGCATGCACACGTTGGGTGCCTGGATCATTCTGCTCCCAGCCGTGGGTGGCATCATCGTTGCCATCATGGCGAAATACGGGACATCCAAGATCAAGGGCCACGGAATTCCAGAAGCCATGGAAGCGGTGCTGGTGAACCGCAGTCGAATTTCGCCGCGAGTTGCGGTTCTCAAGCCGATCTCGACCGCCATCGCGATCGGCACCGGCGGACCTTTCGGTGCGGAAGGGCCAATCATTCAAACCGGCGGGGCGATCGGTTCCATCGTCGGGCAGATCATGCACACGACCGCATCGGAGCGCAAAGTGCTGCTGGCCTGTGGCGCAGCAGCCGGCATGTCGGCGAGTTTCAACACGCCCATCGCTGGTGTGATCTTGGCCATTGAACTGTTGCTGTTCGAATTCAAAGCGCGATCGTTTATTCCCCTGGTCATTGCCAGCACGCTGGCGGCCGCTGTGCGCATGCAACTGCTGGGCGGCGGCGCCATGTTCCGAGTCACGCCTATGGACTTCGGGGTGCCGCGGGCTTTGCCGTTCTACATTGCGCTGGGCCTGGTCTGCGGCCTGGCCGCAGTAGGTTTCAGCAAAGCACTCTACTGGATGGAGGACCAGTTCGAGAAGCTGCCCGTGAGTGACTTCTGGTGGCCGGCAATTGGTGGCATTGGGCTTGGCGTGATTGGCTATTTCGTCCCCCGCATTCTGGGTGTGGGGTATGACACGCTCAGCGATATTTTGAACGCCAACCTCGCCTGGAAACTTTTGCTAGTGGTGATGGTGGCGAAGTCGGCAGCGCTGATCATCTCCATGGGATCGGGAACATCGGGCGGGTTGCTGGCTCCCATGTTCATGTCGAGTGCCGCCATGGGCGGGGCTTACGCCCTCGGCATGAATCGAATATTTCCTTCGGCCAACCTCTCCGCGGGGGCCTTTGCCCTGGTCGCGATGGGAGCGGTGTTTGGCGCAGCCTCGCGAGCAACATTTGCGTTCATCATTTTTGCCTTTGAGATCACGCGCGACTACAACTCGGTTTTGCCCTTGATGCTGGTCTGCGTGATCGCCGATGGCATCGCCATGTTGCTCGTGCCCAAAGCTTCCATCATGACGGAGAAGCTGGCGCGGCGCGGCCTGCACGTTCATCAGGAATACGAAGCCGACGTGCTCCAACAGACCAGGGTCGCGGAAACCATGGACTCAGCGCCGCCTACTCTGCCTGCCAGCATGACCGTAAGCCAATTGTCCGACTTGATTGCGCGTCGCGACCCGCAGGTCAGCCGCCACCAGGGAATGTTTGTTCTTGACTCCGCGGGCAAGCTGGCGGCTGTAATCACCCGCGGCGACGTGATGCGCTCCCTGGACGATGATCCGAGCGGAGTGGCGAGTGTGTTGGAGGCAGGGTCCGCTCACGTCGTCGTCACGTATCCGGACGAAATGCTCCACGAGGCATCTGTGAAGATGCTGCGTCGCAATATCGGCCGCCTGCCGGTGGTCGAGCGTAAGGACCCAAAGAAAGTAATCGGCTATCTGGGCCGGCCCGGCATCATGGCCGCCCGCATGCGCCGTCTGGACGAAGAGCATGTCCGGGAACCGGGTTGGATCAAGAGATAGAAGGGTTGTTGTTCTTGGAGTGAAATGTCTTGGATCCCAACCAGCGGATTCCGGAATGCACATTTAAGCAAGCGATTCGTGTTCAAAGATAAAAATCGAGTGGAATATCCGCTACGGAGCACATACTTAAACGCATGAGCGAAAGCGGCCAAGCGACGATCAGGAATTGGTGGAAAGTCCGGCTGTTGCATCGTTTGCAGCAACGTGAAGATCAGGTATTTCTTGCCCTTGCGCTTGTCATTGGCGCAGTGACCGGCTCAGTGGTCGTCGCTTTCATCTTGCTTACGGAGCGCGTGGGGATGCGACTTTACCCGCCCGGCGGTGCGCCGTGGCGCCGTCTGCTCTTTCCCGTCGCAGGGTCCCTGGGCGTCGGCTATCTTCTCTTTCGTTATTTTCCTAACGCCCGCGGTAGTGGAGTGCCGCAGACTAAAGCTGCGTTATATGCGCAGGAGGGACGGATCACCTTACGCACCGTCCTCGGAAAATTCTTTTGTACCTCCGCCACCCTGGCCAGCGGGATTCCCCTCGGTCGCGAAGGGCCTTCGGTTCAGGTTGGGGCGGGTATCGCATCCGTGCTCGGACGGTTCCTGGGGCTGCGTCCTGAGAAGGTGAAAGCGCTTTTGCCCGTTGGCGCGGCGGCGGCCATTGCGGCCGCGTTCAACACACCCTTGGCTGCAGTGATGTTTGCGCTCGAAGAGATTGTTGGAGACTTGCACGCTCCCGTGCTTGGTTCCGTGGTGCTGGCGGCGGCGACTTCCTGGGCCGTACTACGTCTCCTGCTTGGCAATAGTCCTCTATTTAAGGTACCGCAGTACCAACTCATCCATCCTACAGAGTTCGCTGTTTACGCCCTGCTGGGAGTGGCGGGAGGTCTGGTATCGGTCCTGTTCACGAGGCTTCTCGTGGGCATGCGGGAGCGCTTTCTCCGCTTCCCGCCCAACACAATTTGGTTTCAACCTGTGGTGGGTGGGCTATTGGTCGGTTTACTGGGATGGTTTGTTCCCCAGGTCATGGGAGTAGGTTACGGATACGTCGGCTACGCTCTAAACGGAACCATGGCGCTAAAGCTGATGCTTCTCCTGGTGGTGTTAAAGCTAATCGCTGTCACCACGAGTTATGCTTCTGGCAATGCCGGCGGAATCTTTGGGCCCGCCCTTTTCATCGGCGCCATGCTGGGGGGGTGCGTCGGGACCGTGGCACATCATTTGTTCCCCCTCTACACCGCGACGCCAGGGGCCTACGCGCTGGTCGGAATGGGCGCGGTATTCGCTGGCATCGTACGCGCACCCATGACATCGGTGCTGATGATTTTTGAGATGACACAGGACTACGCTGTCATCGTCCCGCTGATGATCTCGAACCTGGTCAGCCTTTTTATTTCTTCGCAACTACAGAAACAGCCAATTTACGAAGCGCTCGCCATACAGGATGGGATTCATCTGCCTTCCGCCGATTCGCGGCAGAAGGGTATGGAGCGCCGGATCATCCGAATCATGCGCTCTGCGCCCACGCCGCTGCCCGCCGAGATCACGGTTCGGGAAGCACTGGCACAGCCCGGCTTGGGTGAATCCCGCTCCTGGCTGGTGGGTGACCGACGTGGCGTAGTTGGTGTCATCAACCTTTCACGGTTGGAGCGAGAGCTAGCCGAGGGTGGTGACAAGAAGCTTGGTGACCTCGTGGATGCACGTACTTTCCCGCACGTTCACTCGGACCAGGGAATGGACCTGGCGCTCGAACGTATGGGAACCAGCCAGGTTGAGATCTTGCCCGTAGTGAGCCGCGCGAATATGCACAAAGTGGTAGGGATCGTGACCCTGCGAGATGTTTTGGACTCCTACGGCGTCAAGAGCTCCGACTGGGTCTGACTTTCCGACTCGTCACCGCCATGGAGAAAAAATCAGATGTTAGTAGGTGGGCGCGTTCTTTCCTGTAGTTGCTGCAATCAGTGGCTTTAACGCGCGCACAGAAATTCCCAGCGTGCCTCCGGAGAAACCGTCAATATAGGCCGCATTCACTCCGATCACTTCACCCTGAGAGTTGAATACCGGGCCGCCGCTCCCGCCGTGGGCAGTGGGCGCGTCGTAAATTAGCTTGTCGCCGACTACATCTCCTAGATGTCCACAGGTGGAGGAAGGCCGGATCAGTGACAGCGCGGCCAGTTCTCCGGCTGCGCCTTGATCATCGCTACGGTAAGCCAAGCGGTCATAGACCGCGGGTGGAGATTTTGCTACCATCCCCAGCACTCCCATCGGATACCCGACTACGGCCACCAGTTCGCCGGGAGTGGGAATGTCCTTGGCCAGGGGCAGGGGGCGAAGCTGACGTACCGCCGGCGAATCTTCCATCCGGAGCACAGCCAAGTCGCCCTGTGCCGACAGCACTGCAGGCGTAATGTTCACCGGAGTAGCCAGCCCGGGAAAGTAAGCGAGCAGCTTTTCCAGGCGAGGGGTGGCGCCTTTGTGAATCAGCAAAGCCGATTCAGGATCTTCATACCAGGGTTGGGCGACATGCCGATTAGTTGCCAACAGTCCCGCAGAAACTACGAATCCGGTGCCAGAGATGCGCGCTCGCAACTCCGGCGGATTGCCGGGAAAGCCGATCTGGTACACCCCGAAAACGTAACAGATGGAATCGCGATAACGGTTCAGCACCTGGGCAGGCATGGCCTGCTCCTGTTGAAGCCGCTGCACTTCCCGGGAAAGCATCTGCACCTGCGTTTGCAGATTATTGGTGGGCGGGTCTGCCTGCGGTACGCTGGGATAGTAGCGCACCATGATGGCCACGCCCACAACCAGGAACATACCCAGGACGCCCTGCAGCAATCCCTGCCACAAAGTGCAAACCGGTTCTTCGGTAGTCTGTAAGTCGTTGTCGGCCATGAGGTATTGCAGGCTTGCGCGGTGCAGAGGAGGGAGTAAGGTGCGCCCGGGCCGGCCTGTGACAGCTCTAATTGTGCGCCTTGCCAGCGACGCTTCCTACGGTACGGAGGACGATGTACAAGTGGAGATTGAAATTGGAATTCGGCCGCCACGCAATCGCAAGATGAGGAGGACGTCCCTTGTAACACTATGAAAACAGGCAGCGTTCCATCACTGATTCGGATCAGGTTGTATCAGCTGAATCGTGACCGAAGCCCACGCGGTCGAGTCGGCTTTCGAGGTGGCCTTTAGCGTCACCAACGGCGGGTTCGGCAGAGAATCCGGAGCAACGTACAGGCCATCACTCATCATGCCGCAGGCAAGGCCAGTGCAACCCGGCCCGGTGACACTCCAAGTGACGGCAGTATCGGTGTTTCCCTTCGCCACTGCTGTAATTGTCTGAGATCCTCCGACCGGCACCCGCAGACTGGGAGGCGAGTATATGGTCACAATAGTCTCTGACCTCGAAGGTGGGTTCAGTGGGACATCGCCAAGATCGCTCTTGTCTTCGTTGTACAAGAATGAGAACCGCAACGCCAGGTACTTGCCAGCAAAATCGCTAGGTAGTGGTGGAAACGGATTCGAGGCTGTGATTCCACCCCACGCACCGTGATCCAAACCAATATCGCCTGAACTCGAGGCAATTTTCATGCCAGCTACTCTCCCGTCTTTCAAGATGGCAAATTCGATGACGACCTTCCCTTTTTTCAGGACCGGGGGACGAGCTCTTTCTGGAATCAGACGGTACCAGTTCTTCTTGATGACTAGCAGAATGTCGCTTAGGTAAGGGCCAAAATCCACGCCCTTCGAGTCAGACATTACTTCAATTGGTCCCATGACGATTTGGGATTTGGGTTTCTCTTGTCTCTGCTCGGAGGAGGTTGTTGGGGTATCAGACTTCTGCTCACGTGGGGATCCGCTGGTCTGCCCGAACGCAAAGACAACGAGGCCAGAAAATACAACTCCGGCTATGATGCGCGACAAAGGCTTCATGTAGCGTAGCTCTCTCTTGCAACTTCTGGCAGCGGAATTCTACACCGTTCTCTGCCGGAATGAATTTGGCACACTCCATGCAGGAGCAAATCCCGCCAAGCCGTTCCACGAAGATTCATTAACAGGAGTTCAGAATGTTGCAGCACCTGCGACCGGCTACACAAAAGATCGCGCCCACGAGATGCCTCGCCCGAGCACGAAAATGAATAACAGGCCGGCGACCGCCCCAGTCGCGATCCACGCGGTGTTACGCTCGATTGGCCCAACTTGCGGTTCCTGGCTGCGGCTCCATCGCCGCATGATGACTGGCAGGCTCAGCAGGCCGGCATTTGCCCCCAAGGTCGAAGGCAACGCCGACGCGATCACATAGAACAATCCGGCTGGATTAAGCAGCCCTCCCAGCCCGGCCAAAATCCCGTCCGTGAAGTAGGGTGTCCAGCACAACCTGCGAAGCCTTTGCGAACTTTCATCCTGGCCACGAAATGCGTTCAGCTGGGCTCCTACCAACAGCATGGACGCATAGTACGAGACGACGCCAACGACAACGAGTCCAAGTTGCCACACCCAATGTGGCTGCAAACCTCGGATGACTGCCGCCCAGTCGCCAAAATTGGTCACGCCGGAAAAAAGAAAATAGCCAGTCCCGGTAAATAGATTCCCCGCCAGCGCAAGCACGAGGAAGTAGCGAGTCGAAGGCCGGTAGCGCTGCGGCTTCAGCAGCAAGAGCCAGAAGATACCTGCAAAGAGTAGATTGGCCAGCGTTCCATTGGCCGAGATCCAGCGGGTCTCAATGTCGCACTGCAGCGCAACTGTGCTGAGGGTGAATTGATGGCCTCCGCTCAGCCACGCAGTCAAGCCGTGGCCCAGGCCTTCGTGCAGCACATCCTGGAGAATGCAGGCGAGCGCCGAGATGGCAATCAACGTCAGTCGATCGTCTTTCGCGGATGCGGAGTTGGCAGCCACACTATCTCTTGCAGCACAGTGCTGCGTTACTTCGATGACTCTGATTTAGGTGGGGAATAACCTTAGCCAAAACCAGACTCCATTACGACTCGCTCACACCCAGACGCTTGGACATTTCTTTGTAGAGAAATCCCTCTCCCTGCCGATACGGTTGCACCCACTCCCCGTCAATGACAAATTGGGGAATGGCACGCTTCCCGGTGCGCTTGACCACTTCGTCCGCAGCGCCCGGAGTTTTTTCAATATCAATTTCTTTGAAAGGTAGGTTGTGACGCTGCAGAAACCGCTTGGCCTCGCGGCAATCGGGGCACCAGAAGGCGGAATAGACGGTTATTTCCATGGCTGCATATTGATGCCCGAAACATTCAGCGGGTCGCAACCCGCGCTATTGGATCTTGACGATTCCCGGCGCGACACTCGGAAATTTCGTCAACACTGCTGGATCGTGTCCGGGAATAATCAATGCCGGACCGGCCGCCAGCTGTTTCATCCGGTCTTGCGCGTGCAAATTCGACACCGCATCGAGCGTGGCCGCGATAGGCACGTGCTTCTCCAAGTTCTCGTACAGATACATGTTGTCGCTCGCCAGCACGACCGTTCCAGCCTTGGTGTTCACGCCCACGTATTGCGAAGCATAGGTATGCCGGCCTCCGGTATAACAGGTGACCCCGGGGATGATCTCCTGAGCGTCGCCATTGACCAGGCCCACGCGGCCCTCCGTATTCAACTTCACCAGGGTCAGGATGTCCTCAGGATCAATGCCGCCGTGATTGTCTTTCGTTTGCCAGCCTTCTCCGGCGTAATACTGCAACTCATCTTTCTGTATCCAGATGCGCGCGTTGGGAAACAGGTCCATACCATCGGAGTGGTCCCAATGCATGTGGGTGATGATGACATCCGTGATTTGCTCCGGCTTCACACCCAGCGGCTTGAGCGCTTCGGAGGGTTTGATGAAATCACTGACCCGCCATTCTTTGAAGAAATGGTCGTGATAGAAACCGGCGTCCACCAGGATGTTGCGTCCGTTGCCCCGCACCAGCAGGACCAGCATCGCGATATCCAGCTTGCGTGCCGGATCAGCCCCCGCCACCAGTTCCGCCACCGGAAATTCTGGAAGCGTCGCGTAGCGGACGGCGTAAATTTCATATTGGGGTTTCGATTGGGCGGCAGCGGGAGCAATGGACAACGCGGCCACTACCAGTGCCAGCAAAAGTCGGGCAGAGTTCATAGATGCTCCTCAGTATGAACGAAACCGGAGATTCTCGCACACGTCGAGGCGGAAAGGAAAGACATTCGGAGTTGATGCCATTGGGAGTCCGCGCCGCGCAGGTGCTCAACACATACGTACCTGCCCCGATTCCCGCACCGTCAGTCCAGCGAAGATCAGCCCCAGAGGGGCGTCCCGATAATAGCCCAGCGCTTCAGCGCTGGGAACGGCCGTAGGCCGATAAAAGTCCCAGCGGGACGACTGAAATCTGGCCAGGCCAAAAATCGCTTTAAACCCGCTCCAACTCTCGCAGGGTGCGCTCGTTCACCACATTGCCGGTATTCAACGTAGTGGCCGGCTCAAACAACAGAATCCAGCATTCCTCGTCCGCCACCGGGCGATGCTCTACGCCGCGCGGCACGACCAGAAACTCTCCCTCTTCCAGCCAGATATGACGGTCGCGCAGCTCCATGCGAAAGCGGCCTTTCACCACCAGAAACATTTCGTCCTCGTTTTCGTGATGATGGAAGACAAACTCTCCCTTCAGCTTGTCGAGTTTGACGCATTGGCCGTTCAGTTCCGCGGCGATGTAAGGCTTCCAATATTCCGAAATATGGGCGAATTTTTGGGCGATGTTTACTTTTTCCATGGTTCTTCCTGGTGTACCTGGGCTCCACAACTGAGTCTATAGATGATCAGGCGGCAAGAATCGCTTCGGACGTGGCGTGCCAACCTTCCGAGCGCTCGCACTCAACTAGACACCATACAACATCACCGATTTCTGTATATGTGCGCTGAATTCATAGGGAGGGCCGTTTTTGTCTTGCATGCGTCTCTAACTGTGAATCATAATTGGCCGCTGCAATCTGGCGCCAATTGCGTTGCTGGCCCTGAATCCGGCCACTGGCAGGCTCATCGGGGAATTTCTCAATCAGGAAACTGGGAGGCCTAACATGAAACTCAACAATCTATCTACCGGGAACCATCTTTTCAGTCAGGCGAAGAGAGTTGCTGCTTTGCTGCTGCTACCTTTTCTCGTAACTTTGACCCTGCCCCAGGCGCAGGGCCAGAAACTCGCTATTCAGCGTTTGAATCCGCCGGGATCGGCCTATGCTTTCGCTTTTGGTTTGAACAACGGGGGTAAGGTCGTGGGCTCATTCACCGACAGCGTAGGAGCCTACCATGGGTTTATTTATGACGGCGCGAAATACAAAATCGTGACGTTCCCGAAGTCCGCGTCCTTCACGCAAACCAACGGCATCAATGATTCCAATGTGGTGGTGGGCGATTACACCACGGCCGATGGATTGAACCACGGCTTCTTTTTGCGCGCCGGGAAACTGACCTCATACGACGTGACGAAAGGTGTCTCGACCAGGATCTACGCCATCAACGATGCAGGAACCTTCGTCGGTTCAGTGGGAAACGATGGCGCCAACCAGGGCTACTTAAATCGGGGTGGCAAGGTAACGGTATTTACCGTAAATGGTAACCCCACGGAAGACTACGGCGTCAACAAATCGGACGTATCGGTGGGGAGCTTCCTTGATCCCGATCTGATTCATACCCACGGTTTTGTCCGAGATGCCAGCGGCAAAATCACCCAAGTGGATTATCCCGGCGGAATTGGAATCACAGTCTGTCTGGGTATCAACGATCTGGGTGTGATTGGCGGCTATTATGTCGATACCTCGAACGTCGCGCACGGGTTCACCTTAACAAAGGGTACGTTCCGCAGATTCTGGGTGCCCGACGTTGCCGGAATCAACAACGCTGGCGTCTTCGTCGGTGGGTACACAACCAAAGCTAACAAGAACTACGGGTTCCTGACGACGCCGCGATAAGCGGGTCGGACAGCATGGTTTCATTTAAGAGCAGAAGATGGCCTCTGGTTGGCCCTGCAAGAGGGCTTCGGCCAATGGCGGAAAGCATCGCGTTTATCAACCTTGGGGCGCTTTAAGTAAGCAATCGTTCTTGGTAAGTAGAACCTGGGTGCCCGTTTCTCGCAAAATGCGCGAGAAATGGGGCACCCGCGTTTCTACGAAACTGCGATGGGGCCAGTCTTTGTACCATTTCGGATACATATGGCAGATGTCCGTCCCAAACCCAGGCAGAGTGCGGGTTCTCAGGATACAATCCGAGGGATTTGCCGCACGCTAGGGAAAATTCTGTATTCGGGAGGCCCCGTAGCTAACAAGAACTACGGGTTCCTGACGACGCCGCGATAAGCGGGTCGGACAGCATGGTTTTATTTAAGAGCAGAAGATGGCCTCTGGTTGGCCCTGCAAAGAATGGCCTAGCCCTCGGTCAACGGCGGAAAGCATCGCGTTTATCAACCTTGAAATCATCTCTCGAGAGGCATTCGGGGGTTACAAATCCATTAGGAAACTGGGAGGCTTATTTGAAACGTCCGAATCTATCTACCGGGAGCAAACTTACGCGTAAGGCAGACAGATCTGCAGCCCTGTTGCTGCTTTTGCCTTTTCTCTTGACCCTAACTCTGCCTCAGGCGCAGGCACAAAAAGTAGCAATTAAACGCCTGAACCCACCGGGATCGACGTACGCATGGGCTTTCGCATTAAACAGCAAGAACAAAGTCGTCGGTTCTTTCAGCGACAACGTTGCCATGCACGGTTTTATTTTCGATGGTGCAAAGTATACGGTCGTGGATTTCCCAAAAGCCAATTCCCTGACCCAAGCCTTCGGAATCACTGATACCAATGTCATATCCGGCACGTACTTCGGGCAAGATCAGCTCAACCATGGCTTCTTCCTTCGCAACGGGAAATTCACCTCCTACGATGTGCAGAAGGGCATTTCAACATACGTCCTGGGAATGAACAACGCCGAAAATTTCGTCGGGTACATCGGGAACCAGGGAAGGGACCACGCACTGATCAATGTGGGTGGCAAGTTGACGATATTTAGAGCCAAAGGTCAGCCGACGGAAGCCTATGCGATCAACAATAAGAACCAGGCGGTGGGCTACTTCGTTGCCCCCGACGACGCTCACGTTCACGGTTTCCTCCGTGATGCCAACGGCAAAATCACGCAAATTGACGTCCCCGGCAGCATCCAAGGTGGATGGACGGTTTGTCAGGGCATCAACGATCGGGGAGTGATTACCGGGCTCTATGACGACCCCTCGAACAACATGCACGGCTTCATCTTTAAGAACGGCAAGTTTCACACGTTCCGGTTGCCCACTGTTTACGGGATCAATAACACCGGAGTCTTCGTGGGTGGCTACACTGGCAAAGACAACAAGAACTACGGATACATCGCGACGCCGAAGTAGGGCGCTTTAAAGAACGATCGCGTGTCCAAAGAAACGGGGTACCTGCTCGTTGCCGCAGGTGCCCCGCATCTTTCTGTGCCCAGTGAGCCTGACCAATTGCGGGGGAACCAGCTTTATGCCGTTCGCATTCATATGGCAGGTATCCGTCCCAAACCCAGGCGGAGTGCAGGTTCTCAGGATACAATCCGAGGGATTTGCCGCATGCCAGGGAAAATTCTGTATTCGGGAGGCCCCGTTTGAACACCGCCAATATCACCGCAAGCAAAACAATTCACCCAGTTACCGCGAATTCTAAAGTCAGCGCTGTACTCCTGCTGTTGCCCTTATTCGTCGTGACGATGTCGTGGGCACAGCAGCCAGGGTTCACGAAGCTCAATCCGCCGGGATCCACTTACGCATTTGCCTTCGGAATAAACGACAAGGGCACGGTGACCGGCTCCTTCACGGATGCTAAGGGAGTGTACAAAGGGTTTTCCTACAAAGCTGGAAAGTACACAACCATCATCTTTCCCGGCGCGAGCAAGACCTTTACCCAGGCGAACGGAATCAACGATTCAAATACCATCGTGGGCGACTTTATTGGGAAGGACCAACTTACTCACGGCTTCGTGTTAAGCAGCGGCAAATTCACCCGTTACGATGCCCAGAAGGGCGTCTCGAATTGGATTTCTGGGATCAGCAAAACAGGCAGCCTCGTCGGATACGCAGGCAACCAGGGCAACAACCAGGGCTTCGTCAAAGTTGGGAAAAAGGTTACGCTCTTCACTTTTCAGGGAAATGCCACCTACGCCAACGGCATCAACGCGGCCAATGCCTCCGTTGGATATTTCATCCCGCCTCCTTTCACGGCAGTGCACGGTTTCTACCGGGCTGCGAACGGTGACCTCACGCAAATCGATTTTCCCGGTTCTCAAGCCACCGACTGCCTGGGAATCAACGATTCGAATGAGATTACCGGACTCTACCTCGACAGTCAGGGAGTCCCCCACGGCTTTACCCGTAAGAATGGCGAGTTTCACAGTTATCCAGTCCCTGACATTGGCGGGATGAATAAGTGGGGCACATACGTTGGGTCATACACAGCCAAGAACGGAAAGAACTACGGCTACATTGTGAAGCCCTGAGCTTTCGGTTTGCTGGATTGATTTAACCGGGCGCGGCGTTTCAGGCCGCGCCCTTACTCTGTTCGTTAAAAACAAAAGCCGCCAGCTCGCGCTGACGGCTGCGTGCTGATCGCTGTCGTTTAGCTGTTCTCGTATAACAACACGCCTTCGGTCTTCTCCGAGTCCACGGGGCGGTAGAACAGCTTGTTGCCATCGAGAAAGACTTCGATGAACGCCGGTCGCGTGGTGATGGTGCCCTGAATCAGCGCTTCCGAGAGTGGGTCTTCGATATATTTCTGCAAGGCCCGGCGTAGCGGACGCGCTCCGTAACTGCGGTCCACCAGCGTCTGGCTCAGAATCCACTTCTTGGCTTCCTCGGTGACAGTGACCGTAATGGATTTCTGGGCCAGGTTCTGATTCAATTGACCGACCATCAATTCAAGAATCTGAATCAGATCGTTCTCACCCAGCGCGAGGAACAGAATCACTTCATCCAGACGGTTGAGGAACTCAGGGTTGAAGGTACGCTTGACCTCGTTCTTCACCAGGTCTTCGACCTTCTCCGAGATCATGTCTTCCTTGCCCGACTGGAAGCCCAGACCCTCGCGGCGCTGTAAGTGCCGTGCCCCGATATTCGAAGTCATGATGATGACGGTGTTCTTGAAGTCCACGGTGTTGCCCAAACCGTCCGTGAGGTGGCCGTCTTCAAATACCTGCAGCAGGATGTTGAACACGTCAGGATGCGCCTTCTCGATTTCGTCGAGCAGAACGACGGAATAAGGCGCGCGCTTTACGCGCTCAGTTAACTGACCGCCTTCTTCGTAGCCCACATATCCTGGAGGCGAGCCGATCAGCTTCGACACGGAGTGTTTCTCCATGAATTCGCTCATGTCGAAGCGGACCAAAGCTTTCTCGGTGGCGAACATAAATTGGGCCAGGGTGCGGGCGACTTCCGTCTTGCCGACACCGGTTGGGCCCAGGAACAAGAACGATCCGATGGGCCGGTTCGGATTTTTCAATCCTGCACGGCTGCGGCGGATGGCGCGTGCCAGTGCGCTGATAGCTTTGTCCTGCGAGATCACCCGCTTGTGCAGCTCTTCTTCGATACGCAGGAGTTTTTGGGTCTCTTCTTCCTTGATAGAAGTGACCGGCACACCAGTCCAGCGCGAGACTACATCCTCGATGTCTTCCCGGCCTACTACGCCGGTAGAAGATTCATCGAGATGATATTTTTCGCGAAGAGCGCGCAGGTTCTCACGCTCTTTGCGTTCCTCGTCCGAATAGAAGCGCGCCTTCTCGAACTCGTGGTTCGCGATGGCGTTTTCCATGCGGTGAACGATGAACTTGATGCGCTTCTGCACTTCGGTGAGTTCCTCGGGCAGCGAAGTCTGGCGCAGTTTTACGCGCGCGCCGGCTTCGTCCACAAGGTCAATCGCTTTGTCGGGCAGGAAGCGGTCGGGAATATATCGGTTCGAGTGCGACACCGCAAAGTTGATGGCTTCGTCGGTGTAGGTGACCGCATGAAATTTCTCGTACCGGTCTTTAATCCCGAACAGAATCTTGGTGGCGTCAACTTCGTTCGGCGGCGGAACTTTTACCGCCTGGAAACGGCGCTCGAGCGAGCGGTCTTTTTCAATAGACTTGCGATATTCGCCAGGAGTCGTAGCGCCAATGCACTGAATTTCACCACGGGACAATGCTGGCTTCAGAATGTTGGCCGCGTCCAGCGAACCTTCCGCCGAGCCCGCACCCACCAGAGTGTGCAACTCGTCAATGAAAATGATGGAATTTTGCGACTCCATCAATTCCTTCATGATGGTTTTGAGACGCTCTTCAAACTGACCACGGTACTTGGTTCCGGCAACGATCAGCGAAAGATCCAGTGCCAGAATCCGCTTGTCAGCGAGAAACGATGGGACTTCGCCATCGGCGATACGTTGTGCCAGACCTTCGACGATCGCGGTCTTGCCCACGCCAGGCTCGCCGATCAGCACCGGATTATTCTTGGTGCGACGGCACAGAATCTGAATGACGCGCTCCAGTTCATTGTCGCGGCCTACCAGAGGATCGAGTTGTGTATCCATCGCGGCCTGGGTCAGGTCGCGGGAGAACTCGCTCAGCAGGGAAGACTCCCGCTGCCGCTGAGGCTGGGCTTTTTCCTGGCTGGTCCGCGCCAACTCTTCCCGAATGGACGAGAGCCGCAAGCCGCGCTCGTGAAGAATCTCAGCAGCAAAACACTTCTCTTCGCGCAGCAGGCCCAGAAGCAGGTGCTCCGTTCCGATGTGTTTGTGCGAAAGACGCTCTGCCTCTTCCGCCGCGTAGGCCAAAACCCGTTTGCACTCATTGCTAAGGGGCAGGTCCACCGACGTGGAGACTTTCTCCCGGATCGTGGTATGTCCCTCGATCTGTTTCCGAATGGACTCCACCGAGGCATGAGAACGCAAAAAGCGATTGGTCAGGGCCTTGTCTTCACGCAGAAGTCCCAAAAGGAGGTGCTCGGTCTCAATATAAGGAGACCCGAACTGGCTAGCTTCATAGCGCGCAAAAAAGATTACGCGCCTCGCCTTCTCCGTATAACGTTCAAACATATGACCTTCCCCTTGGGTTCGTCGGGAGGCCTAAGGCCCGATCTAGCGGCCCGGCTTCCCGGAATTCCCTGCTGCTCCTGCGTTCAACGTGCAATCCCCCTGCCATGAGGCCGATACCTTCTTATATCGCTGGTTCGGCAGCTCAAATCAATTACTAAAGACACCGTATTTGCTACTCATTCCGCAAACTGTTGCAACTTCACGGAAGTTGCCCAGTTGGCGGCATCTCAGGCTAATCCATTCCGACACGTTGCCGCGCAAATGTCAATTCCCGTCTCGTGCTATGCCGGTAGCGTTTCCGGTGCTACCTCTTGAATTCTTCCATTCTGTAGCCGCAAAACCCGATGACAACGCCGCGCGAATGCAAAATTGTGCGTAGCGATCAGAGAGGTCAGTTCATGCTCGCGGTGCAGTTGGGCAATGAGTTCAAAGACTGAATCCGCGGTGTGGCCATCCAGGTCTCCGGTCGGCTCGTCCGCCAGCAGCAGTTTCGGGTTTGTAATCAGCGCCCGAGCCAGAGCCACACGCTGCTGTTCTCCGCCGGATAACTCTCCTGAACGATGGTCAGCGCGCTGCTCCAACCCAACCTTACCCAGCCATCGGGAAGCCGCTCCGCGCGCCTCAGGCACTGGACTTCCACGGAGCAACAAAGGCATGGCCACATTCTCAAGTGCCGTAAACTCTGGCAGCAGATAGTGAAATTGCCAGACAAAACCGATTTCGCGATTGCGAAATTCGGCGGCGGCGTTTTCCGATAGCGACGTCAAGCGCAAATCGCCGACATAAACTTCCCCTGCCGAAGCGCTGTCTAGGGCGCCCGCGATGTGCAGCAAAGTGCTTTTTCCCGCGCCCGATTCGCCTACGATGGCCAGCATTTCACCTCTGCCCACCTGAAATGACAAGTTGTCAAAGAGCACCAGGTCCGATTTGCCGGACCGGAAAACTTTTCGAAGCCCTTCGGCCCTTACCAACGCCTGGGTTATTAGATGCACCGGCAGTGCTCCTCGTCACAACCATCGGGCCGGATAGTCCCAATCTGGGTTTACCGCGGCAACTCGCCATGCCCATTAAAACACGAGCCGAGCGCTGGAAGTTCTCCTTCAGGACAAAGACGTTGTTAAGGAAAACTCTACCGCAAAAGCCAACAGAATCAATGTGACCCCAGTCACCGCTATGAAAATTCATAAAACTGTAGTCACTTGCAGAGGTCACTGGGTTGGATCAAGAACAGCCTGTATGTCTCGCCCCCGGGCAGAGATGCCCGGCTGCACCCCATCTTTCTTATTCGTAGCGCAGGGCTTCCGCGGGGAGAATCCGTGCCGCCGACCAGGACGGATAGACCGTCGCAATCAACGAGATGCAAATGGCAACAAAAGCTACGAGCACGCCGTCCATGAGCCGGGGAGCAAAAGGCACATAATCAATAGAATAAACTTCCGGCGCCAGCAACAGTAGATGATAGTGACCCCCGGCAAAGGAAAGCGCGTACCCGAGCACCAAGCCGATCGCCGTTCCCACTACTCCAATCAGCACACCTTGCGCAATGAAGATACGCCGTACTTGGGTCTTGCGCGTCCCCATGGACATCAGCACCGCGATGTCACGGGTCTTTTCCATAACCATCATGGTGAGAGAAATTACAATATTGAGCGCAGCCACAAAAACGATAAGACCGATGGTTATGAACGTCACCAGCCGCTCCAGCCGCAAAGCCCGAAATAGCGCTCGATTTTGCTCCATCCAGTTGGTAGCCATGAAACCCTTGCCCGCCGCCTGCTCCAGTTGATTGCCGATGGACGCCGCCTGATAAATATCGTCCACCTTGAACTCAATGACGGAAACCAGATCGCCTAAGCCGAACAGCGTTTGCGCATCGCTGAGCCGGGTGAACGCCCACGAACTGTCGTAATCGTAAAAGCCGGAATTGAAAATTCCGGCCACGCGAAATCGGTTGTACTTAGGCACCATGCCAAACGGAGTGAGTTCGCCCTGCGGACTTGTCACCAGCACCACTGATCCCACGTTCGCGCCCAACTCCTCCGCCATGTCTTTGCCCAGAACAATCGGGGGCATGGCCGCAACCCGGTTTTCCACACCTTGAAGGTCCGTGGGAGATTCAGTTTGCGTGACGCGAACCTGCCCTGAGCGTGAGTTGAAGGGGCCCCCGCTCGCGGCTTGTGAAACTTCCTCTAGCGCATCCGCCGATCCGCTGGTGACCGTTTTGAGTAGATCACTGACCTTTCTCTCATAAGCCGGAAGCATTCCCTTGAGCACGGCGCCGCGTGCACGCGGCCCACGCGAAATCAGCACCTGCTCATAAATCGCGGGCGCGGTCGCCACAACATGAGGTTCTTTCACCAGACGATCCATAAGAGGCCGCCAGTCTTTGATGCCGTCGCTTTGCACTCGTAGCAGGTTGATGTGTGAACTTGAACCGAGCAGGCGGTCCTGCAGGTCCTGCCGAAATCCGTTGTTGATGGCAAGGGCGACGATGAGGGACGCAACTCCAGCGGCAACTCCGGCAATAGAAATCCCGGTGATGACGCCAATCACTGCTTGGCGTCTCTTAGCGCGGAGGTAGCGGGAAGCGATAAAAAGTTCGAAGCGCATGACAAAAGCAATCAGCCCTTAGGCATTCGGCACTAGGCATTTAGCTAAGTCGGATTATAGCTAGTACTGGGAGAAGTCGGGCAGACGATCAGCGAACGGTATCGGAGCGGGCGGATACGGGCGCAGAAAAAAGATCGAGAGCAA
>Ga0210384_10003609_pt1 | contig 17822 bp, 13 predicted proteins | sample IncBWH2MmetaG_FD_160574 | JGI IMG/M metagenome (GOLD analysis project Ga0210384, IMG submission 160574) | Forest soil microbial communities from Barre Woods Harvard Forest LTER site, Petersham, Massachusetts, United States - Inc-BW-H-2-M | ecosystem: Environmental > Terrestrial > Soil >...
GTTCAGCTTGACCCTCTCCACGGGAGGGACCGACCCCTCGTACGCGACCTTGCCGGAGAAGGAGGCCGTTCCCGTGCTTCCCCCGGAAGCAGCCGTGGAGACGGCTCCCGTCGTAGCCGCGGCCGGGGCCGAGGCCGAGGCTTCCGACTTGGGGGACTCACCGCCCCCGCAGGCAACGCCGGCCCCGAGCAGGCCGATAGCCAAAAGGGCGAGGAAGTTACTTCTGATCATTGCTGGGCTCCTCAAATTAGGGATGACTTCGGCTAGGGGCATCGGAGACGCAGCGCTTAGTGTAACGACGCGTCCCGCCTTGTCAAGGTTTGGATGTCGGTCTTCGCGTCCTCTGAGTCTCGGCCCGGGTTTAGCATTTAGCCCGGGCCTCGGACTCGTGCGATTCGCGCTTCTTAGAGCGCCCCGACGCAAGCGGCACGCGCCGCCGCGGCAGGGGGTTTACGCCCTCCACGCGCCTTACTTCCCGCGGACCTCGCGGTAGTTCCAAAATCCTCAGCCCCTCCTGCCGGATGTTGATGGCCGCATTCACGTCGCGGTCATGCTCAACCCCGCACTCGGGGCACGTCCACCTCCTCGCGGATAGTGGCAGCTTCTCCAGGACAAAGCCGCAGGCAGAGCAGCGCTTCGTGCTTGGGAACCACCTACTTACCCGCACGAAGCTCCGCCCATACCACAGCGCTTTGTATTCGAGCTGCCGCTGCAGCTCCGCGAGCGCCCCGTCTGCTAGAGCCCTGGACAGGCGACGGTTACGCAGCATTCCCGATACGTTCAGATCCTCGACGGAAACCACTTGGTTTTCGTGAATCACCTTCGAGGATAGCTGGTGCAGCCACTCCCGCCGGCAGTCCCGAACCCGGGCGTGCTCTCGGGCCAGCTTCCACCGTGCGCGGGCCCGCCTCCGCGAACCCTTCTTGGCACGGGAGAGCGCCCGACTCCGCCTTTTGAGCTGTTTCAGCCTCCTTTCCAAATATCGGGGCGGCGCGATCTTGGTACCGTCGTCAAAGGTGACGGCCGCCGAGAGCCCCGCATCCAAACCGACGACACGATCAGAGGTGGGGAGGGGTAACGTCTCCCTATCCATAGCCATAAACACGAAATAGCGTCCCGCCGCGTCGCGCTTTACAGTCACCATTTTCGGTCGCCCGGGGGGTACTCGTGACCAGACAAGCTTCAGGGGCCCGAGGCCGGGCAGGACCAGGAGCGACCCCGCGACGTAGGAGTTCTTGAGTCGCGGGTCGAGCTGATAACGGACCGCCTGCTTCCCATGCTTCTTCTTGAAGCGTGGGTGGCGGGCCCGCTTGGCGTAGAAGGCCTTATAGGCCTTTTCCAGATCCCGAACCGACTGGTTGACCACGTAGCTCGAGACTTCCCTGAGCCAGGGCACCTCGGCCTGCTTCAGCTTGGTAACTTGGCGCGAGAAATCAACGCAGGTGACCCGCTCCCCCTTCTCGCGCCAGGCCCGTGAGATCGTCTCGAGGCCCCGGTTATACACCCAGCGTGCGGCCCCGAACTCCCGGGCCAGGCGGCGCTGCTGCCGCGGCGTCGGGCGCGCCCGGAACTTGTAGGTGCAAATCGCCACTTAGGGCTCAGCCTTCATCAAGAGGGCGCACCGGGCCTCTGCTCGCGCAACCGGCCCGGGCGGGTCCCTCGCCAACGCCGAAGCATCACACAAGAGGTGGTCAGGCGAGGTCCGAGGAGGAGAGGGAGAAGGAGGTGGAGAGGGAGAAGGAGAGGGAGAAGCAGGGGCGAGGTCCCCCTCCGCCGCGAGCTTCAAGGCCACGACCGATCGGTTGCGGAGGCCGATGTAAAGCCGCCCGTCCAGGAGAAGGGGAGGGGTGCGGATCTGCGCGGCGGTCTTGAGGCCGCCGTGGCGGACTCCCGTCTTCAAGTCGAAGCCCAGAATCTCGTTCTCGTGGCAGGCCACGAGCACGGTCGTCCCCACCGGCATCGGACTGGACAGCGGCCGCGATGGCAGGGGCGCGCGCCAAGCCAGGTTGCCGTTACTGCGGTTGATGGCGTAGAGGACGGCGTCGAAGGGGGCGACCAAGACCAGGTTCCCTTGAAGAGCGGGCGCGCTCTGGACGTCCGCCCCTACCTTCCAGCGCCAAGCGAGCTGGCCCTTCTCCAGGCTCAGGGCCACGACTCGGCGGTCGGTGGTGCCCAGGAAGACCCGCCTTGCTCCGCCCACCCTTGGCGGGGCCAGCAGCGCGGAGGTGGTGCGGAACGTCCAGAGGGAGACCCCGGTCGCGCGGTCGCGGCAGCGCAGGGTGCCGTCCTGCTCTCCCACCAGCAAGCGCCCCCCGAAGACCTCGGGGAGGGAGCTGGCCGCGGTTCCCCCCGGCACCGACCACAAGACGCCCCCGGTCTGGGCGTCGAGCGCGGCCAGGCCGTTGCCCGCCACCAGTATCCGGTCCCCATCCACGAGCGCAGCCAGCCCGCCCGAGACCGCGGAGTTCACGCGCCACATTACGGCGCCGGACTCCGGGTTCAAGCGGAAGACGGTGCCGTCCGCTTGGCGCAGGACGAGCGCGGTCGGCCCGCTGGCCAAGAGGCCGGCCCGGCCGGCAACCTTCCAGACCGGCGCCCCGGTGTCGCGGTCGAGAGCGAACAACGTGCCGTCGCGGGTGGTCACAAAGATCCGCTTCTCGTCCGCGGCCAACGGCCCCTCCACCAGATCCTCGAGGGGAGCGGTCCAGAGGGTGGTCATGGGAAAAAGGCCGGGGGAGGGGGCAGGCTTGAGGCGGGCGCCGCAGGCCAGAAGCGGGGTGAGGAAGAGTAGGGAGGCGAGCCCGCGGACTCTCAAAGCGCCCGCACTATACCACCCGGTCGAACGCGGACCCGATCCGCGCTGCCGGGAAGGTATAATCCCCGCCTCCTGGAGGGCCGCGCTTCGTTCATGGAACGAGACACCATCGCCATTCTCGATTTCGGCTCGCAATACACGCAACTCATCGCGCGGCGCTTTCGCGAGCTGCAGGTCTATTCCGAGATCCTTCCCCCCAACATCCGGGCCGCGCGGCTCCGGGCCCGGCCCCTGCGGGGAGTGGTGCTCTCGGGGGGGCCGGACAGCGTCTATGCCCGAACCGCGCCCCGGTGCGACAAGGCCATCTTCGACCTCGGCGTGCCCGTGCTCGGGATCTGCTACGGAATGCAGCTCATGGCCCATATGCTCGGCGGCGACGTGCGGCGGGCGGGAGGGAGCGAATACGGCCACGCCCTGTTCGAACCCCGGGGCGAAGGGCCCCTCCTGCGGGGGCTGCCGTCGCCCACCCGGGTCTGGATGAGCCACGGGGACTCCATCCTGCAGGCGCCGCCGGGCTTCCGGGTCATGGGGTCGAGCGGGGCCAACCCGGTGGCGGCCATGGAGGCTCCCGATCGGCGCCTCTTCGGCATCCTTTTTCATCCCGAGGTGGTCCATACCGAGGAGGGAATGAGGGTCCTCACAAACTTCCTCGATATCTGTGGCTGCGATCGGCAGTGGAACGCGGCCTCATTCATCGAGGATGCGGTGGCGAGGATCCGGGCCACGGTGGGAGAGGGCCGGGTGATTTGCGCCCTCTCCGGGGGCGTGGACTCCGCGGTGACCGCCCTCCTTGTGCACCGCGCAGTGGGGGACCGGCTCACTTCGGTCTTCGTGGACAACGGTCTTCTCCGCCTCGACGAGGCGGCCCAGGTTCGGCAACGCTTCGCGCAGCGGCTGAAGCTGAAAGTCGTGTTCGTGGACGCGGCCCGCCGGTTCCTGGCCCGCCTCAAAGGGGTCTCGGATCCAGAACAGAAGCGCAAGATCATCGGCCGGGAGTTCATCGAGGTCTTCAAGCCCGCCGCCGCCAAGGCGGGCAAAGCAGACTTCCTGGCCCAAGGCACCCTCTACCCGGACGTGATTGAGTCCACGTCGGTACGCGGGCCCTCGGTTGTGATCAAGAGCCATCACAACGTGGGGGGCCTTCCCAAGGGGTTGAAGTTCAAGCTGGTGGAGCCGCTGCGCGAGCTCTTCAAGGACGAGGTGCGGGCGGTGGGCCTGCGTCTGGGGCTGGACGAGGATTTCGTCTATCGGCAGCCGTTTCCCGGCCCCGGCCTGGCCGTGCGCTGCTTGGGCCCGGTCAGTCGGCAGCGACTGGACCTGCTGCGCGCGGCCGACGCCGTGCTTCTTCAGGAAATCAAGGCCGCCGGCCTTTACCGCTCGCTCTGGCAGTCGTTCGCCGTCCTCCTCCCCGTGCGCTCGGTGGGAGTCATGGGAGACGACCGCACGTACCAGTTCACGGCCGCCATCCGCGCGGTGGAGTCCAAGGATGGCATGACCGCGGACTGGGCCCGCCTGCCCTACGATCTCCTGGCCCGGATCTCGAGTCGGATCGTGAACGAGGTGCGGGGGATCAATCGCGTGGTCTATGACGTGAGCAGCAAACCTCCTTCCACGATCGAATGGGAATGAGGGCCGGCCGGCCGGGGGCGGACGGGACTTGTCGCGCGGCCCGCGCCTGGCCCCGGCGAGCTCTCGCCCCCCCGCGCGGAGATCGGCATGACTGATTTCGTCCATCTCCACCTGCATACCGAGTACAGCCTGCTCGACGGGGCCATTCACGTCGACGAGCTGGTGGACGAGGCGGGCCGTCTGGGGATGAAGGCCATGGCCATCACCGACCACGGCAACCTCTTCGGGGCGGTGGCCTTCCACGACGCCTGCCGGGAGAAGGGCCTCCGGCCCATCCTAGGCTGCGAGATCTACGTGGCCACGGGAAGCCGCTTCGACAAATCCGCGTCCGGAATCACGGAGGCCTACAACCACCTGACCCTCCTCGCCTCCGACGCCCACGGCTACCACAACCTCGTGAAGCTGGTATCCCTCGCCTACACCGAGGGCTTCTATCACCGCCCCCGCGTCGACAAGGACCTCCTGGCCCGTCACCACGAGGGGCTGGTCGCCCTCTCCGGCTGCCTCTCGAGCGAGGTCTCCGTCCACCTGCGCAACGGCCGCGAGGCCGCCGCCCTGGAGGCGATCGGCCAGTTCACGGAGATCTTCGGTCGAGAACGTTTCTACCTGGAGATCATGGACCACGGGATCGAGGAGCAGCGGCGGGTGAACCAGGGCCTGCTGCGCCTCCGGGACCGGACCGGCCTTCCTCTCGTGGCCACCAACGACGCCCACTACCTGCACCGGGACGACCACCAGGCCCACGACGTGCTTCTCTGCATCGGCTCCGGGAAGAAGGTCCACGACAAGGACCGCCTGCGCTTCGACAGTCCGGAGTTCTATCTCAAGAGTCCGGAAGAGATGGCGGCGCTATTCCCCGACCACCCGGAGGCCATCCGCAACACGGTGCGCATCGCGGAGATGTGTGACTTCACCCTGGAGGGCGTTTCCAGCCTCCCCGTATTCGACGTGCCCCCGGGGTTCGCCGTGGACAGCTACTTCGAGCATGTGACCCGGGACGGGTTCCAGGAGCGCCGCCGGCACCTGGCCTCGCGGGCCGATGCCGGTCACCTGCGCTATCCGCTCGGCGTTTACGAGGAGCGTCTGGAGAAGGAAATCGGGGTCATCCACCGCGTGGGCTTCGCCGGCTACTTCCTGATCGTTTGGGATTTCATCCGCTACGCGCGCGAGCACGGCATCCCGGTTGGCCCCGGACGGGGCTCCGCCGCGGGGAGCCTCGTCGCCTACAGCCTCCGCATCACCGACATCGACCCCATAGAGCACGACTTGATCTTCGAGCGCTTCCTGAACGAGCAGCGGGTTAGCCCCCCCGACATCGACATCGACTTCTGCGAGGCGCGGCGGGGGGAGGTCATCGAGTACGTGACCCGGAAGTATGGGCGGGAGAACGTGGCCCAGATCATCACCTTCGGGACCATGAAGGCCAAGGCGGTGGTGCGGGATGTGGGCCGCGTGCTCGACATGAGTTACGCGGAAGTCGACAAGATCGCCAAGATGATCCCCTTCGACCTGCGCATGACCTTGGATAAGGCGCTCGCCGAATCTCCACCCTTGCAGGACGCCTACCAGAGAGACCCCAAGGTCAAGGACCTGATCGACATTTCGCGCCGCCTGGAGGGGACCACCCGCCACGCCTCCACCCACGCCGCGGGCGTGGTCATCTCCCCCCAGCCCCTGACGGACGTGGTCCCGCTCTTCAAGGGCAGCACCGCCGACATCACCACGCAGTTCGACATGAAAGGGGTGGAGCGCGTGGGCCTCCTGAAGATGGACTTCCTGGGCCTGCGCACCCTCACCCTCATCGACAACTGCGTGAAGATGATCGCCGCCCAGACCGGCGAGCGCCTGGAGCCGGAGAAGCTTCCCCTCGACGATGCCAAGACCTACGAGTTGTTCACCCAGGGGCGGACCAGCGGGCTCTTTCAGTTCGAGTCGGACGGCATGCGCGACATCCTCAAGCGCTTCAAGCCCGACCAGCTGGAGCACCTGACCGCCCTGAACGCCCTCTACCGGCCGGGACCGATGCAGATGATCGACGACTTCATCCGGCGTCGGTACGGGCAGACCAAGGTCACCTACGAGCACCCCGCCCTGGAGCCGATCCTGAAGGCCACGTATGGGGTCATGGTCTACCAGGAGCAGGTCATGCAGATCGCCTCCGCCCTCGCCGGCTTTGCCCTGGGCGAGGCCGACATCCTGCGCAAGGCGATGGGCAAGAAGAACGCGGAGGTCATGGCCACCCAGAAGCAGACCTTTCTGGAGGGCTGCAAGGCCAGGGGCGTCCCCGAGAAGAAAGCGGGCCGGATCTGGGACCACATGGAGCAGTTCGCGGGGTACGGCTTCAACAAGTCCCACTCCGCGGCCTACGCTTGGCTGGCCTACCAGACCGCCTACCTGAAAGCGAACTACCCCCCCTTCTTCATGGCCGCCCTCCTCACCTCGGAACGCGCCAACACGGACAAGATGGTGACCTACATCGGGGAGTGCCGGGAGATGGGGATCAACGTGCTCCCCCCCGACGTCAACCAGTCCGACATCTTCTTCACCGTGGTCGAAGGCCGGCACATTCGCTTCGGCCTCGCCGCCATCAAGAACGTGGGCGAGGGGGCGGTGGAGGCGGTGCTGCGGGCCCGCGCGGACGGCCCTTTTCGGTCCCTCTTCGATTTCTGCGAGCGCGTGGATTTGCGGGCCGTGAACCGGCGGGTGGTGGAGAGCTTCATCAAGAGCGGCTCCTTCGACTCCCTGGACCCGCGGCGGGCCGCCCTTTTCGCGGCCATCGACCGGGCCACGGAGGCGGGCCAGAAGCGGCAGCGCGACTACGAGCAGGGCCAGTCCAGCCTATTCGGGGAGGGGGGAGCGACGGGGGAGACCGCGACGGGAGGGGATCGGATACCGGACGCCGCCCCCTGGGGAGAAGGCGAGCGGCTCGCCCACGAAAAAGAGTCCTTGGGCTTCTTCATCACCGGCCACCCCCTGGAGCGTTTTCGGGCCGAGCTCGCGCAGTGGGCCACCGCGACGACGGGGAGCCTCGCCGAGCGGGCGGAGGCGCCCGAGGTGACGCTGGGGGGGATCATCACCGGGCTGCGGCTGATCAAGACCCGCAAGGGTGACCGCATGGCGAGCTTCCTCCTGGAGGACCTCGAGGGCAGCGCGGAGGCGCTGGTCTTCCCCGAAGCCTACAAGAAGATGGCGGGGCAGCTGGCCGACGACGAGTTGGTGCTGGTGAAGGGGAAGGCCGAGGTGCTCGACGAGGGTCGGGGCCGCCTCCTCGTCTCCGAGGTCCTGCCCCTCGAGGCCGCCAAGCTCGCCCAGGCCCGCTACGTGACCATCCGGGTTCCCCTCGCGGCCTGGGACCGCTCCAAGGGGGAGCGGCTCCGCGATATACTCGGCTCGCACCGCGGCGAGTGTCCGGTAACCTTGGAACTGGTGCGGCCGGGGGCCTTCGCGGTGGCCCTGGCCCCGAGCGCGTATTATCGGGTCAAGCCCGACGCTCTGCTCCGGGACGAGGTCGAGGCCCTGCTGGGCCCGGGGGCACTCATCCTGGCCCGCACGAACGGCGGGGCACAAGGGCAAGCCTGATGGGCAACGGCGATTTTGAAGCTCCCCTCCTGGATCTGCAGAAGCGGATCGACGCCCTGGCCGCGTTCCCCGGGGATGAAGCCAAGGAGAAGGAGGCCAAGCGCCTGCGCGCGGAGCTGGACGAGAAGCGCCGCGACGTATTCGCCCGGCTCACCCCCTGGCAGAAGACGCAAGTGGCCCGGCATCCGAACCGGCCCTACACGCTGGACTACGTCCAGGCCCTCTTTACGGAGTGGACGGAGGTTCACGGGGACCGGAGATACGCGGATGACCCCGCCCTCGTGTGCGGCTTCGCGCTCTACAAGGATCGACCCGTGGCCGTGATCGGCCACCAAAAGGGTCGCGACACCAAGCAGAAGATCTTCCGCAACTTCGGCATGCCCAAGCCGGAGGGCTACCGAAAGGCGCTGCGCGTGATGCGACTCGCCGAGAAGTTCTCTCGCCCTCTTATCACCCTGGTGGACACCCCGGGGGCCTACCCCGGGGTGGACGCGGAGGAGCGCGGGCAGGCGGAGGCTATCGCCTTCAACCTGCGCGAGATGGCGGGCCTACGGACACCCATCGTGGTCACGATCACGGGGGAGGGGGGCAGCGGAGGCGCCCTCGCCATTGCCGTGGGGGACCGGGTGAACATGCTGGAGCACGCGGTGTACTCCGTCATTTCCCCCGAAGGCTGCGCGTCCATCCTCTGGCGCGATGCCGGCCGGGCGGAAGAGGCGGCGACGGCCATGAAGATCACGGCCGCGGACCTGACGCAGCTCGGGCTAGTGGACCAGATCGTGCCCGAACCCCCGGGGGGCGCCCACGCGGCCCCCGAGATCCTCTTCAAGAACCTCGACGCCGTGCTGTCGGCCCAGCTCCGGGAGCTCACGGCCTCAAGCACCGAGGCCCTGCTGGAGGCCCGTTACCAGAAATTCCGGAACATGGGCCGCGCGGGTCGGGAGTTCCTGGAGGCGCCGCCCTGAACCTCCCCCGCCCGGGGGGCCGCCCACAGGAAGCGGCCGGCTAACCCCCTAAACGCCGCCGCCGGTAGAATGATCGGGTGGAGGCGCGCAATTGCGGCCGCGGTCTCGCCAGCATCCTGCCCCCAACGCCCGAAGCCGCGACGGGCTCGGGCGGCGACCGCGCGCGAACGCCTAGGAGGGCCCCCGCCCCCCCGGGGCCCCCGATCGCCGGCGAGAGCTTCCGCCCGGTCTCCCCGCGCAACCTTTCATGACCCCCGGCGCCACGCGAACGTTGCGGAGGGGGCTCCTGGGCCTCCTGCTGGTGGTGACGGCCGCGGTGGCCTGGAGCCTGCGCCGGCCCCCACCCCTGCCTCCGACGGGGGGGACGGGCCCCCCGTCCTCGGGAGCCAGCTTCGGGGGCCTCGTCTATCGGAGCTTCCAGGAGGGGAAGGAGAACTACGTCGTCCGCGCCCGGGCCAGCGCGGGTCAGGACCAGGAAGGCATGCATCTTGAAGGCGTCGAGGTGACCTTCCCCCGCGTGGTCGACGGAAAGCCGGCCGACTCCACCGTGTCCTCCGAGGAGTGCCTCTACGATCCCGTCCGCCAGAAGGCGTTCTTCCACGGTCACGTGCGCGTGGTGACGGGGGAAGGGCTTGAGCTGGAGACCGAGTCCTTGAGCTATCGGGGCGACCAGGGACGGGCCGACAGCAAGGAGGCGGTCCGGTTCAAGCGCAACACGCTCTCCGGAACCTCCACCGGAATCGTTTACCAGGCGGGGGAGGGCCGGGTCGAGCTTCTGGCCGACGTCGTCCTGCGCGTCGAAAACGGCGACCGTCCCCCCACCGAGATCCGGAGCGCTTACGCCTCCGCCATGCGTGACCAGTCCGCGGTGCGCTTCGACGGCGACGTGCAAGTGACCCAGGATGCGGACACCTTGAAAGCCGACCACCTCACGCTCGACCTGACGGCCGACCGGGAGGCCATCGACCACGCGCTGGCCCTCGACAACGTCGAAGCCCGGACGGGCGCCGCCTCCGCGCTGCCCGGGGTTCCCTCCACCGCGGGCCGGGGCCCGCGCATCCTGCGTTGCCGTCGCCTGGCCATCTGGTTCCGCGAGAACCGGCAGCTGCAGGAGGCGACCGCGGTTCGGAACGCCGAGCTCGAGGCCTTTCCGGGCCCCGGCGAGCCCGCCGAGCACCGTCGCCTTCAAGCCCACGCGATCACGTTCCGCTTCGACGAGGAAGGGCGGCTCAAGCAACTGGAGGCCGGGGTGGGGGTGTTCCTGAGCGCGGAGCCCATCCCCCCCGCCCAGGCCCTGCCGCGCACCGTGCGCTGCGAGAACCTCACCGCCGTGATCGATCCCGTCCTCGGCGACCTGCTTACGGCGGACTTCGCGGACTCCGTGGAGTTCACGCAGGGGAAGCGGCGGGCCTTCAGCCAGGCCGCGCGATACGACCAGTCCCTGTCGACCCTCAACCTCAGCCTCCAGCCGCGGCTCGTGGATGAAGAACAGGCGAGCGACCTGCGGGCGGACGTCATCGACCTCGGCACCCAGAACGGAAACCTGGCCGCGCGTGAGAACGTGCGCCACCTCTTCTCGGGGAAGCACGGTCCCCTGCGCTCGGGAGCCCTGACCCGTGACACCCCGACCGTGATCATCGCGCGCAAACTCGACTACGACGGGGCCTCCCGCACCGCCCGCTACCAGGACAACGCTCTCCTTCGCTCCGGCCAGGACGAGGTGCGCGCACCCGTGATCATCCTGGAGGAGCCCGTGGGCGCCCCGCGCCGCCTCCGCGCCCGCGGAGGCGTGGTCTCGATCCTGAACCCCCATTCCTCCGAACCGGGAAAGACGCCCGCTCCGGTGGAGGTGCGGGGGCGGGAAATGGTCTACGAGGAGGCAAAGCAACAGATCGTCTACAAGGGGGAGGTCGCCATCCGACAGGGCGACATACGGTCGAAGAGCCCCGAGGCCACCGTGCAGCTGTCCGCGGACGGCTCCGCCGTACAGACGTTGGTGGCGGGGGAGCCGGTGGAGGTGGTGCAGGGGGACCGCAAGGGCGTGGGGGCGCGGGGCACCTACACCCCGGACGCGGAGACCTTCCTTCTGGTCGGGGAGAAGGTCACGGTCAACGACCCCACCCAGCAGGTGGAGGGCCGCTCTTTGACCTTCCATGTGGGCGACGATAGGATCCTCGTCGATGGCCGGGAGGAGGTCCGCACCGAGTCCATCTTCAAACGAACGCCCCCGAAGAAATAAGATGACGATCCTCCGAGCCACCGCTCTGACCAAGTCCTACGGCCGGCGGGTCGTGGTGGAAGAGGTGAACCTCGACATCCAGAACGGCGAAGTGGTGGGCCTTCTGGGCCCGAACGGGGCGGGCAAGACCACCACTTTCTACATGGTCGTGGGCCTGACCCGGCCCGACCGCGGCCAGGTCTTCCTGGGCGAGGAGGACATCACGGCCCTGCCCATGTATCTGCGCGCGCGGGCGGGAATCGGCTACCTGCCCCAGGAGGCCAGCGTCTTCCGCCGGCTGACCACGGAGGAGAACGTGCTGGCCATCCTGGAGATGCTGGGCCTGCCCGCCTCCGAGCGACGGCCGCGCGCCCGGAGCCTGCTCGAGGAGCTGGGCATCCTGGCCAAGGCCCGCCAGCCCGCCTACACCCTCTCCGGGGGGGAGCGCCGGCGGCTCGAGATCTGCCGCGCCCTGGCCACCAAACCCTCTTTCATCCTCCTGGACGAGCCCTTTGCCGGCATCGACCCCATCGCCGTCATCGATATCCAGAAGATCATCGCCCACTTGAGGGACCGCGGGATTGGTGTCCTGATCACGGACCACAACGTCCGCGAGACCTTGAAAATCACGGACCGGGCCTATATTCTGAGGGACGGCCATGTATTCCGTTCCGGGACGCCTCGCGCGCTGGCCTCCGATCCGGAGGTACGCCGGGTCTATCTTGGCGAGGCCTTCCGGCTGGACGACCGTGGGCACGAGGCCTGAGCACAACGGAGCGCGACGCTCCGGGGTCTGAGCTTGGCCATCCACCAGAAGTTGGGGCTCTCCGCCCGCCTCTCCCAGAGGCTCATCCTCACCCCCTCCCTGCAGCAGGCCATCAAGCTCCTCCCCCTGACCACCCTGGAGCTGGCGGAGGTCCTGGAACAGGAGGTGATGGAGAATCCCCTGCTCGAAGAGGTGCCCGTCCAGGAGGTCGCCGCGGAGGAGGTGGCCCAGGAGGAAGCCAAGGAGGAGGAGGCACGGATCGATCCTCTGAAGGACATCGAGATCGAGAAGTTCTTCGAGGATTACTTCGACGACGGGGCAGCGCGGCGGGGTCGGCCCTCCGAGGTGCCGGAGATGCCCCCCATCGAGAACACCCTCACCGAGTCCCCCGACCTTTACGACCACCTCCTTTGGCAACTCCACATGTCGGCTTCGGACGAGCTCACGGTGGAGATCGCGGAAGCCATCATCCACAACCTTGACGAGGACGGGATGTTGCAGGCCTCCCTGGAGGAAATCGCGAACATGGGCCCCTACCCGCCGGAGGAGGTCCAGAAGGCCCTGGCCGTGGTCCAGGCCCTGGACCCGCCGGGGGTGGCCGCCCGCGACCTCACGGAATGCCTCCGCATCCAGCTCCGGATCCTCGGCTTGGAGGGCTCTCCCGCCGACGTCATGGTCCGCGACTACCTGAAGCAGCTCCAGAGCCATCAGTACCCCGAGATCGGCCGCCAGATGGCGCTCACCCCCGAGGAAGTGTCCCACCACCTGGAGATCATCCGTCACCTGGACCCCAAGCCCGGCAGCAAGTACTGCCCCGACCGCTCGACCTACATCCTGCCCGACGTATTCGTGGTCAAGGAGGGCGACGACTACAAGATCGTGCTGAACGACGACGGGCTGCCCAAGCTCAGGATCAGCCCCACCTATCGGAGGATGCTGGACGAGAAGGAGGCGGGCTCGGAGGAGACGCGGAACTACGTGAAGGACAAGCTCCGCAGCGCGCTCTGGCTGCTCAAGAGCGTCGACCAGCGCCAGCGCACCATCTACAAGGTAGCGGAGTCCATCGTCCGCCACCAGCGCGCCTTCCTTGACCACGGCATCACGCAGCTGAAGCCGCTCGTCCTGCGCGACGTGGCCACCGACATTGGCATGCACGAGTCCACCGTCTCCCGGGTGGTGGCCAACAAGTACATGCACACCCCGCGCGGGGTCTACGAGCTGCGCTTCTTCTTCCACAGCGGTATTACCTCCACCATGGGGGAAGCCATCAGCTCCGTGACCATCAAGGACCGGATTCGCAAGATGATCGACAACGAGGACACCGCCCATCCCCTCTCCGACTCCCGCATTGCGGAGGTGCTGGAGGGGGACGGGTTGCCGCTGGCCCGGCGGACGGTGGCCAAGTACCGGGAGGAGCTGCGCATCCCCCCCTCCAACCTGCGCAAGGCGGTCCACTGAAACCCTCAGGAAGCGCCGGCCGGGAGGTGAGGGGGATGAGGATCGAGTTCACGGGCCGTCATGCAGAGATACCGCCGGAGATAAAGAGGCTGGCGGAGCGAAAGCTCGAGAAGCTGGCCCGCGTGCTTCCCGGCGGCATCATCCGCGCCCACGTCATCGTGACCACGGACAAGCACCGGCAGATCGCGGAGGTCAGCGTTCACTCCAAACGCCTGGACCTGACGGCGGCGGAGGCGAGCTCGGATCTGGGAGCCTCGCTCTCCGCCGTGATCGACAAGCTGACGCGCGGGGCCCAGCGCCAGGTCGGCAAGTGGCGGACGACGCGCAAGCGGGGGGGGCCCGACCGCACCCGGCCGCGGCCCCCCGAGGAGCAGCCCCCCGAACTCGGGCCCCGGGTCATCCGCAGCCGCCGTTTCCCCGTGAAGCCCATGACCCTGGACGAAGCGGCCCTCGAGGTCGGCAACAGCCCGGAGGGTTTCCTGGTCTTCCGCGACGCCGTCACCGAGCGGGTGAGCGTGCTCTACAAGCGGAAGGACGGAAACCTGGGCCTCATCGAGCCCGAGGCCTGATGCGCGGGGTTGCCTCCCCGCGCCCCGCTCCGCGGAGTCGGCCTTGAAAGGGAAGCGTCGGCGGGATGGAAAGGGGGGGCGGGCTCTCCCCTCGCCCGCCGGGCCCGCGGTCGCGGTGCGGGACCTCCTGGGGCCGGAGGCCGCGGGCCTCCAGCTGCGGATCGCGGCGGGAAAGGCGGGCCTGGATCACGAGGTCCAGCAGTCCCGGGTCCAGCGGCCCGGGCTCGCCCTCACCGGCTACACGGACTACGTCCGCTACGGCCGCGTGCAGATCATGGGGGCGAGCGAAATTGGATACTTGCGCAAGCTCAGCCCCCGGCGGCGGTCGGCTATCCTGGAGAAACTGGCGCGCTGCCGCATCTCCTGCTTCGTGGTGACCAAGGGGCTCGCCCCGCCCCCGGAGCTGCTGGCCGCCGCCGAGGCCCGCGGCATCCCCCTTCTCCTCACCCCCCTGGAATCGACCCCCCTCATCAAGCACCTCTCGAGCTTTCTAGACGAGCGCCTGGCCCTGCGGCTGCATCTCCACTCGGTGCTGATCGACGTGTTCGGCCTGGGCGTCCTGATCATGGGCGAGAGCGGGATCGGAAAGTCGGAGTGCGCGCTCGACCTCATCGACCGCGGCCACCGCCTCGTGGCCGACGATGTGGTGGAGATCAAGCGCATGGCGGACACCCTGGTGGGCTCGTCGCCCGACCTCACGCGCTATCACATGGAGCTGCGCGGGCTGGGGGTGATCAATATCAAGGACCTCTACGGCGTGTCCTCCATCCGCATCTCCAAACGGGTGGAGCTGGTGGTGAACCTCGAGCGCTGGGAAGCAGGGAAGGAGTACGACCGCTTGGGGCTCCAGGGCGAGACCTTCCTGATCCTGGGGGTCGAGGTTCCCCTCCTCCGGATGCCGGTGGCCCCCGGGCGCAACATAGCCATCCTGGCCGAGGTGGCCGCCCGCAACCAGCTTCTCAAGGAACGGGGCTACGACGCCGCCCGGCGCTTCGCGGACCGCGTGGACGAGATGATCGAGGGGGAAGGGGAGCCGGCCCTGGGGCGCGCGGCGAGCGCGCGACCGCGGCGGAGGGCACGCGCGGGGAGGCGGGTATGAGCCCCCGGCCGGAGGCCGGTCCCCGCATCCTCATGATCACCGGCCTCTCCGGGTCCGGGAAGACCCACGTCTCCCGGGCCCTCGAGGACATCTCTTGGTTCTGCGTGGACAACCTGCCCACGCCCCTCATCCCGCGCTTCGCGGAGCTGATCCGCGGATCCCGCCAGCTCCAGCGCTCGGCCCTGGTGGTGGACGTGAGGGAGCCGGGGTTCCTCAAGCGCTTCCCCCAGGTCTACCGGAAGCTCCGCGCGAAGGGGGTGGCGGCCAGCCTGCTCTTCCTGGAGGCGGATGAGAAAGTGCTTGTGCGGCGCTTCAGCGAGACCCGCCGGCCCCATCCCCTGGCCGTGAACCAGCCCGCCATCGATGGGATCCGGGAGGAGCGGGAGGCCTTGCGCCCGATACGAAAGATGGCGGATCTCATCTTGGACACCTCCCAGTACACCGTCCATCAGCTCCGCGACTACATCCGGGAGCACTACGACGTGCGCGGGCAGTCCCCGCTGGTGGTCTCGGTGGTCTCCTTCGGCTACAAATACGGTGTTCCCTCGGAGGCGGACCTCGTGTTCGACGCGCGCTTCCTTCCCAACCCGAACTTCGTCCCTGCCCTGAAGCCCCTGACCGGGCACCACCCCCGGGTAGTGCGCTTCCTGCGCGGGCAGAAGGAGACCGCCACCTTCCTCGGCCGGTTGAAGGGCTTCCTGGCCTACGCGCTGCCCCGCTACCTGAAGGAGGGAAAGACGTACCTCACGATCGGGATCGGCTGCACCGGGGGCCGCCACCGTTCGGTGATGATCGCAAACGCGCTGGGGGCGATGCTCCCGCGCGGGCGCTACACCATCCACGTCTACCATCGGGACTTGAGGCCGGCGTGAGGGGGGCAGGGGCATGATCGGCATCGTGGTGGTGACGCACGGGCGAGTGGCGGAGGAGCTGGTCCAGGCCGCGCGCGCGATCGTGGGAGAGATCCCCGCCATCGCCGCCGTCTCCATCGGCTGGAGCGACGACGCATCCGTGGCCAAAGAGGCGATCACACGGGCCCTGGCCGAGGTGGGGGGCGGGGACGCCCTGATTCTCACCGACATGTTCGGGGGGACCCCCACCAACCTCAGCCTGCCCTTCCTCTCCCCCCGCCTGGAGATCGTGACCGGCGTGAACCTTCCCATGCTGATCAAGCTCACGACGCTGCGGGAGGGCGATCTCCTGGAGGTGGCGCGGGCCGTGCGCGACCAAGGGAAGGGGGCCATTTACGTCACCAGCGAGGTCCTCGAGAAGAAACCGACTTGACCCGGAGAGAGGTCCGGATCCCCAACCGGCTGGGGCTTCACGCGCGGGCGGCGGCGCGGTTCGTCCACACCGCGAACCGGTTCTCTTCCCACATCACGGCCAGCCGGGAGGGAAAGACCATGGACGGGAAGTCGATCCTGGGCATCCTGCTCCTGGCCGCGTCCCAGGGGACGGTCTTGGAATTGGCCGCGGACGGGCAGGACGAGGTGGCGGCGCTGGAGGCCCTGGTCAAGCTCGTGACCAGCGGCTTCGGGGAAGATCGGTGAAGAGGGCGCGGCGTTCCCCCGCGCGGGATTGATGGAGCTCAAAGGCACCGGGGTCTCGCCCGGGATTGCCGTGGGGCATGCCCTCATCGTGGAGCGGGACGCCGCCCCCGTCTTCCGCCTCATCCTTGCCCCGGAGGAGAGGGAGCGCGACGTCGAGCGCCTCACCCGCGCGGTGGAGGCCTCGCGGGCCCAGCTCCAGGCGGTCAAGGACCGGCTTTCCCGCGAGGCCGGCTTGCCCCACGCCTACATCTTCGACGCCCATCTGCTGATGCTCGAGGACCCCCTCCTCCGCGACCGCGCCCTGGCCGTCATCCGGGAGGATCACGTGAACGCGGAGTGGGCCCTGCGCACGGTCTCCGACCAGCTCCACGCCCTCTTCAACGAGTTCACGGACGCCTACCTTCGGGAGCGGAGCACCGACCTGGACGACGTGCTCGGGCGTATCCAGCTGAATCTGGCCGGCGAAGCGGACGCCCTCTCCCTGTCGCGTCTGCCCCGCAACGTCGTGCTCGTGGCCTCCGACTTGACGCCCTCCCAGGCGGCGGAGCTGGACTGGAACAAGGTCCTGGCCGTGGCCACCGATGTCGGCTCCTCCACCTACCACACCGCCATCATCGCCCGCTCCCTGGCCATTCCCGCGGTGGTGGGCCTTAAGGACGCGACCCGGCGGATACCTCCCGGTAGCCTGGTGGTGGTCGACGGAACACGGGGGGAGGTCGTGGTGGAGCCCTCGAGCCCGACCCTGGCCGGTTTTCGGGCCACCCAGGAGCGGGATCGCCAGGAGGAGCAGCGGCTGCAGGGCACGCGGGGCCTGGCCGCGGTCACCCGCGACGGCGTCACCGCCCGCCTCCAGGCCAACATCGAGTTCCCGGAGGAGGCGGCCACCGCGCTCCTTTACGGCGCGGAAGGCATCGGCCTTTTCCGCTCCGAGTACCTCCTGGGGCGCGCGCAGCGTTGGCCCTCCGAGGAGCGGCAGCTGGAGGTCTACCGCCGCTTGCTGGACCAGATGCGGCCCTACCCGGTGACGGTGCGGACCTGGGACGTGGGCCTCGAGGAGCTGGCCCCGGGGGGGCCCAGCTGCCCCAACCCCGCGCTCGGGGAGCGGGCTCTCCGCCTCCTGCGGCGGTCCCCGGAGCCTTTCCGCGTGCAGCTAAGGGCTCTCTTACGGGCGGCG
>Ga0210384_10003611_pt1 | contig 17819 bp, 15 predicted proteins | sample IncBWH2MmetaG_FD_160574 | JGI IMG/M metagenome (GOLD analysis project Ga0210384, IMG submission 160574) | Forest soil microbial communities from Barre Woods Harvard Forest LTER site, Petersham, Massachusetts, United States - Inc-BW-H-2-M | ecosystem: Environmental > Terrestrial > Soil >...
TCCTGAAGGTCATCGACACACCACCGGACGTGATTCTCTGCGATTACAAAATGCCGGGTTTGGACGGACGGCAGCTTTTCGAAAAGCTGCATGGGCGCGAGGCCACGCGGCACATTCCGTTTTTGTTCATGGCGAGCCGCGCGGATATTGAGGAGAGGCTGCGTCCGTTGGTGGATGGAGTCGAGGATTTTGTCACGAAGCCGTTTCTGGTGAAGGATTTGGTGAGGATTGCCAAGAAGGTCGTGGACCGGCTGCACCTGGAGAAATTGCAGAAGCGGGCTTCGCGGCCGGGAGTGATTCAAGGGCGGCTCGAAGAGATGAGCATGATTGATTTGATGCAGTCACTGGAGATGGGGCAGAAGTCGTGCCGGCTCGTGGTCAATCACGATGGCGAGCAGGGTGAGCTGTTTTTTGCCAACGGGCAGTGCCGCGACGCAAAGATTGGAAAAGTCGAAGGCGATAACGCGGTGTACCGCGTGGTGCTTTGGACGGCTGGTGAGTTTGAGATTGATTTTAATGCGGCGAACGCTTCGACGCGCACGACAACGACGCGCAACACGACCGGACTTTTGATGGAAGCGATGCGGCTCATGGACGAAGCGAATCGCGACCCGGTGGAAACGAAGTAACCTGTCTGATGCGCGTCGCCGTGCTCACTATCAGCGATACAGTGGCGAGAGGGGAACGCGAGGATTTGTCTGGGCCCGCCGTAGTCGCGGTGTGTCGCGGATTGGGCTGGGAAGTGACTGCGGCGCTCCGCGTTTCGGATGATCCGGCGAATATCCGCGAACAGTTGCGTGAATTGGCGGACTCCGGGCGGGCGGATGTGATCCTGACGACGGGCGGGACAGGGATTGGGCCGCGGGACAATACTCCGGAATCGACCGAGGCGGTCGCGGACCGGATTGTGCCAGGGATTGGGGAAGAAATGCGGCGCAGGGGGGCGGAGTTGACGCCTACGGCCGTGCTTTCGCGCGGGATGGCGGCGGTTCGAACGAAGACCTTAATTGTCAATCTGCCCGGAAGTCCAAAGGGCGCATCGGAGTCGCTGGATGCGGTGGCGCACCTTTTGCCGCACGCCGTGCAGGTCTTGCATGGGGCGCGGCATGACTAATTCCTTCCGCGTGTAATAGCTGGCAAAACATTTCGGGATTGGTGATTTGCATCGCGGCGGTGTTGTGCCGCGAAAATGGGGTGAAGTCTTCGTGGCCAGCACGGGCGGGCAAGCCCGCTCCGCAGAAGATCGGAGAAGGATCTGAGGCGGGGATGAAAGGGTGGTTGACGCGGGTGGGCCTGTCGTCAACAATGTTTGGACTATGGCGCAAAAACTTACGGACAAAAAACTGGCGGTATTGGGGACGGGAAAACTAGGCGGGATTTTGCTGCGAGCGTACCTGAAGCAGGGCTTGTTTTCGGCGAAGCGTGTGACGGCCACGGTAAAGCATGCCGAGAAGGCTGCGACTTTGGCGAAAGAACTTGGCGTTGGCGTGAGCACGGAGAACCGGAACGCCGTGCATGGCGTGGACATTGTGCTGTTGGGCGTGAAGCCGCAAGTGGTGGGCGAGGTGTTGAAGGATATTGCGCCGGAGCTGAGCGAAAAAACGCTGGTAATTTCCGTGGCGGCTTCTGTCCCAACGAACTACATCGAGCAACACGTGGGTGCCAACGTGCCGGTGGTGCGAGCCATGCCCAACACCTGTTCGGCGGTGGGCTGCGGGATGACGGGGATTTGCCGCGGGGCGCGCGCGGGCGCTGAACATCTGGAGACGGCGCGGGCCATGTTTGACGCAGTGGGACGGACGGTTGTCGTTGATGAGAAGAACATGGATGCGGTGACGGGGCTTTCCGCGAGCGGGCCGGCGTTTGCCTATATTATTTTGGAGTCATTCGCGGAGGCTGGCGTGAAAGTGGGTTTGCCGCGGGATGTGTCGACGCTACTTGCGGCGCAGATGATGAAGGGCGCGGCGAGCGTAGTGCTGGAGACGGGGGATCATCCGGCGCTTTTGAAGGATGCCGTGACGACACCGGCCGGCTGCACGATTGACGGAATCTTGGAACTGGAAGAAGGCAAGCTGCGCGTGACGTTGATCAAGGCCGTGGTCAAGGCGACACACCGGGCGGGAGAATTGCTGTTCGAGAAGTGAAACCGATCGCTCCTGCTCCGCCTGTTCATTCCTACCTCTGGTTTGTCAGGCGAGAAAATCCTTCCGAATGATTCATGCATTTATCAATGTGCTGCGCGGATTTCTCAGTCGAGATGGAGCGCTGATCCTCCCGGAGATGGAATTGGTGTTGTTTGCTTGCGGGATTCTGCTGATCGACCGGTGGCTGGCGGCGAATGAGAAGCACTGGAATGCGTTGCTTGCGCTGGCGGGGACGGCGTTCAGCGGATTCACCCTGTATGTGCAGCACGGGAAGATGCAGGCGCTCCAGGAGTCAAATCCCGAGTCGCCCGGGCTTCTGGGTCTCGACCAAAGCGTGCTGGTCGATCCCTTCTTTCTTTTCTTCGCGGCTCTGTTTTTGTCGAGTACTGTGCTGATCATTTTGCTTTCGGTGCGCTATCTCGAAATAGCACAGGAGGGGCGCGGAGCCTACTATGCGCTGCTTTTGTTCGCGTGCGTGGGCATGATGGCCGTGGTTTCCGGCGTCGATGTGATCGTTGTACTGCTAGGGATCGAGGTCATGGGGCTGAGCTGTTTTTTGTTGGCGAAAGTTTGGCGGAGCAAGCCGCGTGAACCGGGGGCCGCGCGAAGTTATGCTTTTCTTTGGGCATGCAGCTCGTTTGCCTTGGCCGGTGGTTTTCTGATGCTTTACAGGATCTTCCAAACGACGAATCTCGGGCGAGTTGGAGCGCTCCTCGAGGTGCGTCTGGGTAATGGCATGCCGTTCGGCGGGCTTACGGCCTGGCCCGCAGTGCTGGCGCTTGTTTTGCTTGCTGCGGGAGCATTCTTTTTAATCGATGCCGGGCTGTTTCATTGGTTCGCGCCGGGCATTCGCGTATCGGCACAAACGCCGATAGCGGGGTACTTGAGCATGGCCGCGAAGACGGCGGGCTTCGCCCTGCTGCTGAGGTTTTTTTCTTTCTTGTTTGTATTCGCGCACCAGAAATGGATTCACGTCTGGGGTGGCGCGGCGATCGTATCGCTTCTGTGGGGAAACATTCGGGCGTTGCGCCAGACCAGGGTCGAGAGGCTGCTCGCGTATGGATCCGTTGCGCAGACGGGATTTATTTTGCTGGGCTTGGTCGCGGGGAATGAGGCGGGCTTTAGCGGAATGATGTACTACCTGGGTGTCTACGTTTTTATGACCGCGGGCGCGTTTGGAGTACTGATCGTGCTGCAGCAGCGCGGAAATCACGCCACAGAATTGCGCGATCTGGACGGCTTGTACCGACGCAGCCCTGCGGCGGCTCTGCTCTTGCTCATTTTTATGATGTCGCTCGCGGGAATACCGCCGACGGCGGGTTTCCTCGCCAAGTATTACATCGTCAAGGCACTGCTCGTAGCGCGGCATCCTGAACTCGCGGCCTTTGCAGTCGTCAATGGGCTGCTCGCGGTGTACTACTACGGCCGCATCGCTGCCCATGCATGGAAAAAGCCGAGCGCGGACACACCGTTGTTCGATACACCAGTACTGACGATAAGCAGCGGTCAGACCGTTGCGCTGACGGCGACCGTGTTTGTGTCGCTCGCGGCGGGGTTGTATCCTGAACCCTTCCTGCGCCTGGCGCGCTACGCCTTTGGACAATGATTTTGGACGATAATCCTAACAAGAGGGACTCCGTGCCTCCCGCCGCGCAAAAAGGGAAGGGCTTCGGCACACAGTTTGGCATGGCGATGGAGCTCCCGTTCGTGCTCTTCGGCGCGATCGCCGTAGGCGGCCTGCTGGGCTATTTTCTCGACCACTGGCTGCACACCAAGTTCATCTTCCTGTTTATTTTCGGCGGCCTGGGATTTTTCGCTGGATTGCGCGACATCCTGCGGCGGCTGCCTGGCTGATGAGGATGGAAGGCGCTGAGCGGTCCACGTCCGGCCGGAACGCGACGTCTGCATCAGCGGTGTACGCGCTCACGGAAGGCCGGATCGCCTGGTTGACGCTGGTTCTTGGCGGAGCAACCGCGATCATCGTCGCGATCCTGCGCCGACGGGCGTGGGCGGAAGGCCTGGCGATCGGAACAGTGCTTGCGTGGCTGAATTTCCGCTGGCTGAAGCGAGGGCTGGATGCCCTGGTAGCGGTCTCCGCAGCGCAAGAGGGGTTTCCGAAGCCGCGAATTCCATTTGGAACGTGGTTCCGCCTGATGTTCCGCTACGGCTTGATCGCCTTCTGCGTGTATGTTATTTTTGAATATCTGAAAGTTCCCCTTGCGAGCATGGTAGTGGGCTTGTGTGCTTTAGGAGCCGCGACGATTGCCGCGAGTGTGTACGAAATTCTGCGTCCTACGGAATAGGGAATGGAACATCACGTAAGCTGGCTGACCCATCTTGTAAATCAGATCCTGGGAGCGCCAGCTCTGGCGCTGCTAAAAGCGCTGCATATCAAGCCCAGCTATCCCGACACGCCCATCCCCGAGCATGTGGTGATGGCGCTCACGGTGCTGGTTGTGGGCACGGTGCTGGCGCTTTTGCTGAGAGCGCGCTTGTCGGTCGAGCGGCCCGGAGCTTCGCAACAAATCGCCGAGCTGCTGCTGACGAACCCGATGGGGTTTGGAATCAACGACGTGCTCGAAGAGAACGCCGGCCATCACTGGCAAAAGTACGTGCCTGTGGTGGGAAGCGTGGCTTTGTTTATTTTGTTGTCTAACCTATTCGGGGTGTTTCCGTTTTTCAGTTCACCGACGGCGAACGCGACCGTTCCGCTGGCCTGCGCCATTATTACGTTTATCTATTTCAACTGGCAGGGCTTAAGGCATCACGGGCCGTTTAGGTATTTGAAAACATTTACGGGCGGCGTGCATTGGTCGCTCTGGCTGCTCATCGTTCCCGTTGAGATCATCAGCACTACCGCGCGTTTGCTATCACTGACGGTGCGTCTCTGGGCCAACATTTTTGCCAGCGATTTGATTTATGGATTGTTTCTGGGCTTGTTTACCGGACTCGCCGTCTGGGCCGGGACGAAGTCCGCGATTGCGGGCATAGTATTGGGCGTATTCCCGGCGCTGGCTCCCATTGCTTTTATTATCCTGCACGTTTTCGTATCCGTTGTGCAGACCTACGTTTTCGCCATTCTGCCTGCCGTTTATATCGGTTTGGCCACTGCGGACGAGCACTAAACGATTTTGTTGAGCCGCTCCAGCGTGAGCCCGGCTGCACGGTGTCCGGGAACCACCTACTGGCGGCTAATTCATGAGGAGGAAGTTATGAAGAAAGCAGCAGTTGTTTTGATTGCGCTGATCGCGGTGCTGTTAATTGCACCCGCGGCCTTCGCGCAAACAGCACCAGAAGCGGCGAAGCCGCCAATCAACCCGACCACTCTGGTGATCGCGGTGGGATTTGGCGTGGCCGTCGCGGCCTTCGGCGGAGGTTTGGGGCAGGGCCGGATAGCGGCCGCGGCCTGCGAAGGCATTGCACGCAATCCGGGAGCGGCTGCCGGCGTTCGTGCAGCCATGATTCTCGGCCTGGTGTTCGTCGAAACGCTTACGCTTTTCACGTTTGCGCTGGGATTCCTCCTCTACTCGAAGTTGTAATCAAGAGAATCGCCGTACTGAATCGGCCCGAAAGCGAAAGCTTCCGGGCCGTTTTTAGTTGGGCGAGCATCGTTCCCCGATGGTTCTTTGAGAACGCTACGAGCCATCCCAAGGATTAATGAGATCAACGCCACAGTCATCGAAGTCTGAAACATTGCGCGTTGCGAGCATGGCCCCTCGGAGTCTGGTGATCGCGGCGATCTGCGCATCGGCGTGACTTATAGGTTATTGAGTGATTGCTGCAGCAGGGGCAGCGCGTTAAGATTTTGAATGGGATCCGGTGAAGGCCAGGCAGAATCGCCGAAAGCACCGGGTTTTATTCCAAGGAGCCGCAACCGTATTTGGCGATCCTTTAGCGGTAACGTATCCCGATCCGGATCATTCGTTATCGGAGCAGCGTTTTATCACGGTGGGAATGTCGAGCGCGGGCAGGATTTTGATCGTCGCTCACGCTGACCGCGATGAAAGCATCAGAATTATCAGCGCCCGGAAGACGACGCACCGCGAACGAGAACATTATGAAGAAAAAATCTGAGAAACGAGAACGGCGTGACGAACTGCGCAGAGAATACGACCTGACTAGTTTGAACGGTGGGGTTCGCGGCAAATACCTCGAGCGTTATCGAGCGGGAACGAATCTGGTGCTCCTCTCACCAGACGTTGCCGAGTACTTCCCTGACGAGCAATCCGTCAATACCGCGTTGCGTGGCCTGATTCGCGTGGCAAAGGCGCGTCTCCGCGGCGCGCGCTAACCCGGCGCGACGAGCGAAAAGCGACATCAAAGGCCGCACCTTTTAAGAAGCGAAAACCCAAAAGGTGCGCCTGTGCCTCGCCAAAAGGTCGTACACCTGCGAAATGAATGACTTGGCGCAAAGCTTGATTCGGTCTTTTCCGCTAAGATTCTTGCCATGATCGTGTCGCTGAATCTAAATGATTTAATCAAAGTGAACTTCACCGGGACCGTCGGTTCCTTTTAACTGCTTGTTATCTCTCGGCGCTGGGCCGGTACTTACAGGTGGGATTGTGTACGTTGGCGGACACTCCCGCGGCAGGAATGCGTAACTGGCCTTGAGCACCCCGTCTGACTAGCGATTATTGAGGAGAGTGGCCTGGAGCAAGTAGCTCAAAGTTCGGCTGGGCAGGAGACCGAGGAAAATGGTGCCGAAGGCGGCGATGGCTAGAACCACGTTGACGGACAGGGGGAAGCGCGCGGGTAGAGAGGCGGCGATTTCCGCGCTCGGTTCGCGCATGTACATGATCACGATGAGGCGGATGTAGTAGTAGGCGCCGATGACGCTGTTGATGGCCATGATCACGGCTAGCCAGATGAGGTGCGAGTCGACGGCGGCTTTGAAAATGTAAAACTTGCCGAGGAAGCCGGCCGTGACGGGAAGGCCGAGAAGCGAAAGGACGGCCGCGACTATCGGTTGACGCTCGCCGAGACCGGCGTAGTCGTCGATTGAGAGGTGCTTTTCGCCGACGCCGCCAAACTGCGAGACGATGGTAAAAGCGCCGACTTTCACCAGGGCATAGGTCAGCAGATAGAACAGGACCGCTGCGTAGGCCGGGCTCGCCCCGATTTCCGTATCCGCAAGATTCGTGACGGCCGCAAAGGCCACCAGGATGTAGCCCGCGTGGGCGATCGAGCTGTACGCCAGAAGGCGCTTGACGTTTGTTTGCAGCAGTGCGCCGAGATTGCCCGCAAACATGGTAAGGACCGCGAGAATCCAGAACGCCCAGAACCAGAATTGCGTGGCGGCGTGCACGTCGGCAAAGATGCGCAGGAGGAGGGCGAAGGCTGCGGCTTTCGGTCCGGCAGAGAAGAGCGCCGTGACAGGTGTCGGGGCGCCTTCGTACACGTCCGGCGTCCAAATCTGGAAAGGCGCGGCGGCTACTTTGAAGCCGAGGCCGATGAGGATCAGCGCCAGGCCGAGCTTCAGCATGGTGCTTGTGGGGTCGGCGGCATCCATTCGCAGGAGATTGGTGGTGCCGGTGACGCCGTAGACCAGCGCGATGCCGTACAGAAAAAAGGCCGTGGCGAACGAGCCGAGAAGGAAATACTTCATCGAGGATTCGCCGGACTTGAGCGTGTCGCGGCGGTAGCCCGCCAGGATGTAGCTGGAGATGGAACTCAACTCGAGACCGATAAACGCGGTGAGCAGCTCTTGCGCCGAGGCGAGCACGCCCATTCCGGCGGTGGCGAAAAGGACAAGAGCGTAGAATTCCGCGTCGGCCAGGCGTTCGCGGTCAAGGTAGGGGGCCGCAACGAGAATGACGAGTACGGCGACGAGACCGACGAGATGGCTGAAGAAGACGCTGAACGGATCGGCGGCGACCAGGCCAGAGAACGCGAACGCGGCGCCCGGATTGTGGACCGCAAAGAAGTTACCGCAGATGCCGAGGAGTGCTCCGGCGACGGCGACAGTCGTCAAGGCTCGCCGGCTGCGGACGAACGGCTGGAGCAGCATGAGGAGCGCGCCAAAGCCGCACCAAATCAGTTCCGGCAATACGAGGAGTAAATCTGCGGAGCTGGGGAACGCGGACATTTAGCGGGTTCCGAGCCTTTCCAGTGAGTTTTGTTTCCGAGCGGCGCTTGCCGAACCGCTTGTTTGCTGGCCGCCTTCGGGCGTGGCCTTCCCAGGCGTTAGCACGTCATAGGCGCGGGGCGGGCGAGTCATTTGTTCGATCACGGACTGGCTGGCTGCGGCCGTGCGGCCGGTGATGAAAACCGAGCCGATGCCCATCCAGAGAATGATCACGGCCATGGTAACGAGAATCCATCGCTCGCGGGCGGAAACGTCGGCGAGCGTGCGGTTTTTCTCGACAGTAATCTCGCCGAAGAAGACCCGCTGGTAAGACCACAGAAGATAGCACGCGGAAAGAATGACGCCGGTGGCGGCCCAGGCGGCCCAGTTCCAGTGCACCTGATAGGTGCCGAGCAAAATTAGAAACTCGCCGACGAATCCATTGAGCATCGGCAAGCCGAGCGAAGAGAGCGCCACAAACAGGAAGAAGGCAGCGAGGCGTGGCATGGGGGTTGCGAGACCGCCGAACTGGGACATTTCGAAGGTGTGGCGCCGGTCATAGAGCATGCCGACGAGCAAAAAGAGTCCGCCTGTGGAGATGCCGTGGGCGAGCATCTGGAAAACCGCGCCTTGCATGGAAATTGGATGGAATGCGAAGATGCCGAGCACGACGAATCCCAGGTGGCTAACGCTCGAATAGGCAACTAGTTTTTTCAGATTTGGCTGAACGAGAGCGACGAGAGCGCCGTAAATGACGCCGATGATGGCCAGCACGGCGATGGCCGGCGCGAAACGGTGCGACGCATCCGGAAAGAGCGGCAGGCAGAAACGGATCATGCCGTAGGTGCCCATTTTCAGGAGCACGCCTGCGAGCATCACGGAGCCAGCTGTCGGGGCTTCGACGTGGGCGTCTGGCAGCCAGGTGTGGAAGGGGAAAAGCGGCACTTTGATCGCGAAAGCGACGAAGAAGGCCAGGAAGAGAAGGGTTTCCGTGTCGCGAGGCAGAACGAGCGCGCCGGCTTGGAGGGCCTGCTGGATGGATGGCAGGTCGAATGTACCGGTGGCGTTGTAGAGCCAAAGGATGCCGACGAGCATCAGGATCGAGCCGGCCATGGTGTAGAGAATGAATTTGACGGCGGCGTAGATGCGGCGATCGTGGCCCCAGATGCCGATGAGGAGATACATCGGAATCAGCATGACTTCCCAGAACAGGAAGAAGAGGAAGAGGTCGAGCGAGAGAAAGACGCCCACGACGCCGACTTCCAGGAGCAGGATGGCAATGAAGAATTCTTTGACGCGCTTCTGGATGCTGTTCCACGAACAGAGAATGGAGACTACGGTGAGAAAAGTCGTCAGAATGACGAGGAAGAGGCTGATGCCGTCAACGCCGAGATGATAGTTGATATAGGTCTGCGTTTGGGAGCCGTGTGCTCCGAGTGCTATCCACCGATGAAGCTCTTCGAGCTGGTAGCCAGTGGCGCCGAGAGGGACGCCGCGGAGGAGCCACCAGAGCGAGAGGAAGAATTCGGCCAGAGAGACGGCAAACGCGAGGCGGCGAATCCATTCGTGATCATTGCTGCGAAGAAAGAGCAACGCTAGCGCACCGACAGCGGGCAGGAAGATCAGAATCGAGAGCAGCGGTCCGGCGGGCATTAGCGCACCATTCCCACGACAGGCCTAAGTGCGGGCCAGAAAAAGATGACGGCGATGACCACAAGCGCGCCGATGATGACCCAAACCGCGTAGCTGCGTGTGTTGCCGGACTGTGTGTGGCGGACGATGTCGCCGACACTCGTAGCGCCGCTGGCGATGCCGTTTACGGTGCCGTCGATGGCGGCTACGTCGACGAATTTCCAGAAAATGTTCGTCGAAATCCACATCAGAGGCTTGATGATCAACGCGGAGTAGAACTCGTCGACGTAGTATTTGTTGAGCAAAGTGTTGTACACAGGACGCGTCGACTGGGCAATTCGCTCCGGCTTGTCCGGCTGGCGCATGTAGAGCCAGTAGGCTACGCCCCAACCGAGGAGAGCCGAGGCGACGGCGACGATCGCGAGAATGATTTCGAGTTGGTGCGCGGCCGCTTCGTTTAGGGCTTCCGCGCCTTGCGGCGCGGCCAAAACGGGCGCGAGAAAGCTGGCGAAATAATCGGTGCCGCCCCACAGCGCGGGCGCGGCAATCCAGCCGCCAATGACGGAGAGTACGGCGAGCGCGACCAGCGGACCGAGCATGCTCCAGGGCGATTCGTGCACATGGACGTGGTGCTCGTCATAGCGCGGCTTGCCGTGGAAGGTGAGGAAGATCAGCCGGAACATGTAGAAGGAAGTGAGCAGCGCGGTGAGCAAGCCGATGGCGTAGAGCGGATGGCCGCCCTCGATCTGGAATGCGCTGAGCAGGATGGCGTCCTTGCTGAAGAATCCGGCGAGCGGCGGAATGCCGGCGATAGCCAGCGTGGCGATGAGCATGGTCCGGTAGGTGTATTTGATTTTTTTGCTGAGGCCGCCCATCTTGCGCATGTCCTGCTCGCCGCCCATAGCGTGAATCACGCTGCCCGCTGCAAGGAAGAGAAGGGCTTTGAAGAACGCGTGCGTCATGAGATGGAAGATGCCCGCCGAAAACGCGCCGACCCCGCAGGCCAGGAACATGTAGCCGAGCTGGCTGACGGTGGAGTACGCGAGGACGCGCTTGATATCGGTCTGAACCAGGCCGATGGTAGCGGCGAAAAATGCGGTCGCGCATCCAACGACGGCGACGACGACCATGGCCGTCTCGGAGTGCACGAATAGGATATGCGAGCGGGCCACAACGTAGACGCCCGCGGTGACCATGGTGGCCGCGTGAATCAACGCGCTGACCGGCGTCGGACCCTCCATCGCGTCCGGCAGCCAGACGTAGAGAGGTAGCTGCGCTGATTTTCCAGTCGCGCCCATAAACAGCAGCAGGCAGGCAATCGTAAAGGTGCCGAATTGCCCCCACGCTTCATGTCCCCAGGCTGGGTTAGAGGCAGCAGCAAATAGAGTTGTGAAGTCCAGTGTGTGGAATGTGCGGAACAGCAGGAACATTCCCAGCATGAAGCCGAAGTCGCCTATGCGATTGACGATGAACGCTTTTTTACCCGCGTCGGATGCCGACTTTTTCAAAAAATAAAAGCCAATCAGCAGGTAGCTGCAAAGGCCCACACCTTCCCATCCGACGAAGAGCAGTACATAGTTCGCGGCCATCACCAGGACGAGCATGAAGAACATGAACAGGTTCAGGTAGGAGAAGAAGCGGTAGTACCCGCTCTCGTGCGCCATGTAGCCCGTCGCATAGATGTGGATCAGGAAGCCCACACCGGTGACGACCATCAGCATGACTATGGTGAGTTGATCGATCTGCAGATCGAAGCCGGCGCGGAAGCTGCCGGCAACGATCCAGTCAAAATAATGCTGTGGCGCGAAAGGCAATTTGTCGGGCGAAAGGGTGAGAAATTCGCGGACCGCTTCCAGCGCGAAGAGAAAGGAAAGGCCCGTCGCGCCAAGCGCGACGCTGTTGACGATTTTGTTGGGCCACTTGCCGCCCAGCAGGCCGTTGAGGGCCGAGCCAAGTAGCGGCAGCAGCGGAATAATCCACAGATGATCCAGTATGGGCATTAGAGTTTGAGCAAGTCCACGCGCTCGACATTCAGAGACTGACGGTTCCGCGCCATTAGAATAATGATTCCCAGCCCGACGGCCGCTTCCGCGGCCGCTACGACGATCACGAACAAAACGAACACCTGGCCATCCGACTGGTGTCTGGCCTGGCTAAAGGCCACAAACGCCAGATTGACGGCGTTCAGCATCAATTCGATGGACATGAAAATCGTGATGACGTTGCGCTTGAAGACGAACGCCACGACGCCGAGGCCAAACAGGACAGCGCTAAGAATCAGATAGTAGCTCGTCGGGACCATCTTCAGCTTTTCTCCCGCTGCGCGAGAACAATCGCGCCAAGTATCGCCACCAGGATCAGGAACGAGGTCAGCTCGAAGGGATAAACAAAATCCTTAAAGAGCATGGTCGAAATCTCTTTTGTATTGGCCAGCGTGCTGGACTCGAAACCCGCTTGCGCGCTCTCATTGGAACGCGCAATGGCCGCGGCCAGAAATCCCAGCAGCGCGACTGCTAGCGGAATGCCCGCTATGCCCGCGAGCTTCGAGATATTCGTGCGCTCTTCGACGCCCGCATTCAGCAGCATGATGACGAAGACGAAGAGCACCATGATGGCGCCGCCGTAGACGATGATCTGGACGGCAGCCACGAATTCCGAGCCCATCAGGAGGTAAAGCCCGGCAAGTGCGATCATCACGACGATCAGCGAAAGCGCGCTGTGAATCGGATGGCGTTGAATGATGAGGTTCAGCGCGCCGAGCACCGCGAGCGCCGCCAGCACAAAGAAAACGGCGAGCTGCGGGGTCATCGCGCACCCCACATGAGGATGGCGAAGGCGGTAATCACCACATTGGCGATCGAAACCGGCAGAAGCAGTTTCCAGCCAAAGGACATGAGCTGGTCATAGCGGAAGCGGGGAAGCGTTCCGCGCATCCAGACATACACGAAGAGAAAAACAAATATTTTCGCGAGCAACCAGAACGGCCCTTGAATGAACTCGTTTACCGTCGGGAAGGCGATGAGCACGGCGCCCATGGCCGTGATGGCCGAGCCGACGCCGGGAAGAATGATCCTGCCAAAAATCGTTTCGTAGCGGATCCCGTCCCAAATAACCCACAAGCCAAACGGAATCAGAATCACCGACGGCAGATAGTGGGTAAAGGTCCAGCTAGCAGGGAAGGGAGACAGCCACCCGCCGAAGAACATGATCGTGCAAAGGCACGAGACGGTGATCATGCTGGTATATTCGGCGATGAAAAACATCGCGAACTTGAAGCTGGCATATTCCGTGTGGAAGCCGGCGACGAGTTCGGATTCGGCTTCGGGGAGATCGAACGGGACACGGTTGGTTTCCGCAACCGCGGCGACGAAGAAGCAGAAGAATCCCAGAATCTGCGGCCAAACGTTCCAGCCAAAGATGCCCCGCTCGGGATGGTGCGCCTGCGCGTTGATGATGTCGCGCAAATTGAAACTGCCTGCGAGCAGAAGCACTCCCACGACCGACATGGTTAGCGAAAGCTCGTAGCTCACCATTTGCGCCGAGCTGCGCAAGCCGCCGAGCAGTGGATACTTGCTGTTCGAGGACCAGCCCGCCAGCGCCACACCGTAAACGCTGAGCGCCGTAATCGCAAAAAGGGCCAGGATACCGATATTCAAATCGGCGATGCCGAGAGTAATGTCGCGTCCGAATAGATGGAGAGGCTGCGGTCCAAAGGGAATAATCGCAATGGATGTAAGCGCGAGCGCCAAAGCCATAAGCGGCGCAAGAAAATATGTAAATTTGTCCACGCCCGCAGGCGTCGGATCCTCTTTCAAAAGAAATTTTGCGCCATCTGCCAACGGCTGCAGCAGCCCGTGCGGGCCGACGCGATGCGGTCCCCAACGCGATTGCATGTGCGCCACCACTTTGCGTTCGAACCACGTGAGATAGGCATTGACGGTCAGAACGATGAAAAGCAGAAGCGCAATCTTTACGAGATAAATGATGATCGTGGCGTTTGCGTTTAGGAAGGAGATCACGGCTTGGCTTCCGCCTCCGGAAGAGATTCCATCATGGTGCAGAAGCGGCCAAGGGTGCCACTGGTGAAAAGCGTGTCCTGCGCAGAGCGAATCAAGCCGGCCGGGACGTCGTAGGGCGCGTGCCCGTTTTTCGCAACATGCATGTGCGTGGCTTCCGCGCCGCCCGTCAGCAATCCTGCGGCCTGCACGTCATAGCCAGGCACCGCTTTGCGAATTTCTTCAAACACGCTGGCAGGCGTCTTGTAATGGAAGGCCTTGCCGAGACCGAGTTTTTCCAGCTGGTGCGACAGAATGCGCAGCAGATCGAAGTCGCTCCGCGGGCCCATCACTTCAGCGGCCTTGTGAAGAAGCTGCATTTCGCCGGAAGTATTGGTGACGCTGCCGTCTTTTTCATAAGCCGACGCCGCCGGGAAAACAATATCGGCAAGTTTGGCCGTCTCGGTCAAAAACATCTCGTGAACGACGAGCAACTCGAGCTTGCCTCGCCCAAATCCGAGAGTGCCAAAATGCGCCAGGGGATTCGCGCCCATCACATAGAGCGCTTTTAGCTTCCCATTTTGCGCCGCCTCCACCATTTCCGGCACCGTTTGTCCTGCCTTCGCGGGAAGAACCGCACCCCACAACCGTTCGAACGCATCGCGCGCGGCGGAATCGACGACCTGCGCATAGCCTGGGAGGCGGTCCGGCAGCAGCCCCATGTCCGAAGCTCCCCGCGAATTTGCGTAATCGCCGAGGGCCATGTAGCGGGCTTTGCCGTGCAGCTTTGAGCCGAACGCCACGAGCTCGGCGATGGCCGCGCCGGTCACTTCCGCTCCGAAGACGATGGCCACGTCGGGCTCGGCATCAAGAGCCGCCTTGAGTTGGACGAGTTGCTCGACGAGATCGCTTGGCAGTTGACCTTCTTCGTGAGCCAGCCAGCGAATAGCAGCCGCTTCCTGACCCGCCGAAACCTTGACGAATTGGGTCGCCTTGCGCTTCAGCTTGATGTCCCGCGAGTTCAAAATAAAAAGCTTCGCGCCAATGTGGCGAATGCCTTTGCGAATCTGCCACGCGGCCAGCGGATTCTGTTCGGTCGGATCGTTGCCTACGAGAAGCACAGCCCTGGCCTCGGCTAACTGCTGCATGGTCAACGATGAATCGCCAGCGCGGTCGCCGAGCGCGGTGACGAGGCCCGCGTAGTCCGCGGTTCGATGATGATCCACGTTGTTTGTGCCAAACGTTGCGCGAGCCATCCGCTGAAACAGGTAGTTCTCTTCGTTCGATGTGCGGTTGGATCCGATGAAGCCGATGGAATCCTTACCGCCGACAGCGTAAATCTGTTTGAGCCGAGTCGCGGCTGTCTGTGCGGCCTCTTCCCAGGAAACGGGATAAAGCTTGTCGCCCTTGCGCACCATCGGCTGGCGCAGACGCTCGGGGTGCTTGGTGAAATCAAAACCGAAGCGCCCCTTGATGCATAGGAAATCCTCGTTGATTCCGGAAAGATCGCGGTTATTCGCGCGCAGGATCTCGTGATTGCGCACGCTCAAGGTCGTTTTGCAGCCGTTCGAACAATGCGCGCAAACGGTCGAGACATAGGTCATCTCCCACGGCCGGGTCTTGTAGCGGTACGTGCCGCTGGTAAGGGCGCCGACGGGGCAAATGTCGATACACATTCCGCACTCTTCGCACTCGAGATGGTCTTCGCGGTTCGGAATGATGATGCTGTTCGCGCCACGCATGCCGACGCCGAGGGCTTTCACGTCCATACCTTCATCGCAAACTCGCACGCAGCGGAAGCAGAGAATGCAGCGTGGCGCGTCATAGTAGACAAGCTCCGACCATTTCTCTTCCGGCCGATGAATTTTTTCCTCCACGAAGCGGCTGGTATCCGCGCCGTAGCGAAACACCATGTCCTGCAACTCGCACTCGCCGCCCTTGTCGCACACCGGGCAATCGAGCGGATGGTTCGTCAAAAGAAATTCAAGCATGGCCTTGCGCGCGCCGCGCACCTGATCCGTGTTCGTTCGAACCACCATGCCGTCGGTGGCAATCAGCGTGCACGCCGTCTGCAGCTTCGGCATTTTTTCCACTTCCACCAGACACATGCGGCAGGCGGCCTGCAACGATAGGCCGGGGTAGTAGCAGAACGACGGTACTTCCGTTCCAATGCGCCGCGTCGCTTCAATCACCAGCGTGCCCGGCGGGACCTGCACTTCGCGGTCGTTAATCTTCAGCGTAACTAGCTTCGTCTCTGTCATGGATTCCTAACGTGAGCCGACAAGCGCTTCCGCGGACTTATACGCACAACGTCCGTGCAAGTGGTCTTCGAATTCGTTGCGCCATTTTTGCACGATGCTGATGGTAGGCAGTGCAGCGGCGTCCCCGAGCGGGCAGAACGTGCGGCCAAGCATGTTTTTCGCCAATTCCCCCACGATGTCAATGTCTTCAGGACGCCCATATCCGGCGTGAAAGCGATCCAGCATCTTCTTCAGCCAGGACGTTCCTTCGCGGCAGGGAATGCACCAGCCGCAGGATTCGTGCGCATAAAAATGCATGATGCGTCGCGCCATGTCCACCATGCAGGTGCTTTCATCCATCACCACCATGCCGCCGGAGCCAAGCATCGAGCCCGCTTTGGCGACGGAGTCATAGTCCATCGCGACGTCAATTTCGCTCTCGCTCATAATCGGGCAGGAGCTGCCACCGGGAATCACGGCCTTGAGTTTCCTCCCACCAGGAATCCCCCCAGCCATTTCGTAAATGAACTTTTTCATGTTCATCCCGAGCGGAATTTCGTAGATGCCGGGCTTGTTGATGTGCCCCGCGACGCAAAGCAACCGCGTGCCGCCATTTTTCGGCGTACCGCGCCGGGCGTAAGCTTCGCCGCCTTCCAGAATGATGGCCGGAACGGCGCTCAGCGTCTCTACGTTATTAATGATGGTCGGGCAGCCGTAGAGGCCGACAACGGCAGGGAACGGCGGTTTAATGCGCGGGTAACCGCGCTTGCCTTCGAGCGATTCCATCAACGCGGATTCTTCACCGCACTCGTAGGCGCCCGCTCCGGTATGGGTGAGCAAGTCGAAATCAAAGCCGGAACCCAGAATGTCCTTGCCCAGATAGCCGTGCGCATAAGCTTCCACGACGGCAGCTTCGACGATATCCAGGACGTAGCGGTATTCACCGCGCACATAAATAAAGCCCCGGTGAGCGCCAAAAGAACGTCCTGCGATGATCATGCCCTCAATCAGCTGATGCGGATCCATCTCCATCAGGGGGCGATCCTTGCAGGTACCAGGCTCGGATTCGTCGGCGTTGCAAATGAGATACTTCGGTTTCGGCGAATCTTTGGGTACAAACGACCATTTCATGCCCGTAGGAAAGCCCGCGCCTCCGCGCCCGCGCAAGCTGGATTTTTTGACCTCATCGATGATCGATTCCGGGGTCATCTCCTTCAGCGCTTTTTCGAGCGCCCTGTAGCCGTCGTGCTGCAAATAAACATCGATCTTGCGCGAATCCGCAATCCCCCAGCGCTTGCTGATGAGCGGCGTCTCCTCCGGCTCGCGCTCGTGAAGCGCGCCGGCAGTCACCGGTTCCGGTGGCGGGATCTTGCCGCCATCCAGGTCCTTGATGATGCGATCGAACTTGAGCGCCGTGAGATTTTCGTAGAAGTCGTAATTGACCTGCATGGCCGGCGCGCCGGTGCAAGCTCCGATGCACTCGACTTCTTCGAGAGAGAAGACGCCGTCTTGGCTCACTTCTTTGTGGCCGATCTCCAGCCGCTTTTTGGCGCGTTCCAGGATCTCGTTGCCGCCGCGCAGCATACAGGCCACGTTGGTGCAAACCTGCACGTGAAACTTGCCCAAAGGCTTGCGGTGCAGCATCGAGTAGTAGGCGAGCGTTTCCTCGACCTGCACGTTGTTGAGGTCGAGCCGGCGCGCGATTTCCGCAATCATCTCGTCGCTGACGCAGCCGTACTCGTCC
>Ga0210384_10003612_pt1 | contig 17818 bp, 15 predicted proteins | sample IncBWH2MmetaG_FD_160574 | JGI IMG/M metagenome (GOLD analysis project Ga0210384, IMG submission 160574) | Forest soil microbial communities from Barre Woods Harvard Forest LTER site, Petersham, Massachusetts, United States - Inc-BW-H-2-M | ecosystem: Environmental > Terrestrial > Soil >...
CGGCTTCGGAGGTTGAGATGTACAAAATCATTCGGGCCTCTCGCCTTTACGAACAGATTGTCCAGCAGGTTGAGGAATCGATCCACAAGGGCGCTTTGAAACCGGGTGACCAACTACCACCCGAGCGCGAACTTGCGGAGCAGTTTGGAGTGAGCAGGACGGCGGTGCGCGAAGCGGTGAAGACGCTGCGGGAAAAGGGACTGGTGGAGGCGTATCCGGGGCGCGGGACGTTTATTACGGACGGAAGTTCGAACACAATCCGGCAGTCGCTGCACCGGATGATGCGCTCCGGAAATGAGGGGTTCGCGTTTCTGGCGGAGGTCCGGGAGATTCTGGAGCCGGAGATCGCGGCGTTGGCGACGACGCGGGCCGATAAAGAAGTTCTGACGGCGATGAAGGAACAGGTGGAAGTGATGGACGCCTCGAAGACGGATCCCGACGCGTACATCGAGGCGGACCTGGATTTTCATTTGGCGCTGGCGGAGGCGGCTGGCAATCCGATCATCCTTTCGCTGATTGATTCGATTGTTGGGTTGTTACGCGAACAGCGCATGGGGATTTTTCAGGTGAAAGGCGGGCCGGATCGCGGGCAGTATCACCACAAAAAGATTCTGGAAGCCATCGAGCACCGGGACTCCGCGGGTGCACGCGATGCGATGAAGGCGCACTTGCAGCAGGTGCGAGAGGATTCACGGAACGCGCCCAGCGAATGATGCAAAAAAGATTTGGCAGCGAGAGCGATTCAGGAGAGGTGAGGTCTTGGCTAAATTAGGGTTTGTGGGCCTGGGAGTGATGGGCAGCGAAATGGTGAACCGGCTGCTCAGCAAAGGGCACAGCGTTACGGGGTATAACCGGACGCGTTCGAAGGCCGAGTGGCTGGTCAAAAAGGGGATGAAGTGGGCGGATTCGCCGCGTGCGGTAGTGCCCGAATGCGACGTGATTTTTTCAATGGTGACGAATTCCGCCGCGCTGGACGCCGTGATGAACGGGCCGGACGGCATGATCACCGCGGTGACACCTGGGAAGCTGTTCGTGGATATCAGCACGGTGAGCCCGGCCTTCAGCCGGCAGATTACGGCAAAAATCCGGGAAAAGGGCGGCGACATGGTGGATGCGCCCGTATCCGGGAGCGTGATCACCTTGCAGGAGGGAAAACTCTCCGTGATGGTCGGCGGGCGCAAGGAAACTTTCGAAAAAGTGAAGCCGCTGCTGCTGGACATTGGGCCCAAGGTGACGTACGTGGGCGAAAATGGTCTGGCGCTTGTGATGAAAATTGGGACCAACTTGAGCCTCGCGGTGCAGATGCTGGCGTTTTGTGAAGGCGTGCTGGTGGCTGAGAAAAGCGGGATTGCTCGCGAAGTGGCCGTGGATGTCCTGACGCACAGCGTGATCGCATCGCCGATGGTGCAGTATCGAGGGCCGTTTGTGCTGAAGCAACCGGATGAGGCGTGGTTCAACGTCAATATGATGCAGAAGGACATGCTCCTGGCGCTGGAACTGGGGCGGCAACTGGACGTGCCGATGCCGACGACGGCGGTGACGAATGAATTCCTGACCGCTGCACGCGGCATGGGGCTGGTGGAGAAGGATTTTGCGGTGGTGTTCAACGTGTTGGCACAGATGTCCGGGGTGAAAGCATGAAAACGATCACGGATCCCGTCAAGACAGATAATGCGGTGGCGGCGGAACTTGGGCTACGGCTGTACCGGCAGATGGTGCGCATCCGGTTGTTTGAGGAGCAGGTGAATGAGCTGTATACGAGGGCGCTGATGCCAGGGCTGGCACACCTTTATATCGGCGAGGAAGCGGTTGCGGTGGGGATCTGCGAGGCGCTGAAAAAGACGGACTACGTCACCAGCACGCACCGGGGCCACGGACATTGCCTGGCGAAGGGCGCGACGCCGGACCGGATGTTTGCAGAGCTTTTGGGCAAGGAAGCCGGGTATTGCCGCGGCAAGGGCGGCTCGATGCACATTGCGGATCCCGCGACGGGAAATCTTGGCGCGAATGCAATCGTGGGTGGCAGCGCGGGAATTGCGACGGGCGCGGCGCTGACTGCGAAACGCCTGAAGACGGATCATGTGGCCGTCTGTTTTTTTGGTGAAGGGGCGCTTGGGCAGGGCGTGCTGTATGAAGTGATGAATCTGGCGGCGCTGTACAAACTACCGGTGATCTATGTTTGCGAGAACAATCTTTATACCGAGTACACACATTTTTCGGAAACAACGGCCGGAGACATTCTGGCGCGGGGAACTGCGTTTGGAGTGCATGCGGAAAGTGTGGACGGGCAGGATGTGCGGGCGGTGCATGCGGTGGCGCAGAAGCTGGTGAGCGGGGCGCGCAAGGGCGAAGGGCCTTCGCTGTTGCTCTGCAACACGTATCGTTATACCGGGCACCACGTCGGCGACATCAATCGTGAGTATTACCGTTCGAAACAGGAAGAGCAGGAGTGGAAGACGAAGCGCGATCCCATCAAGAACATGGGAGAGTGGCTGGCCGGGCAGAAGATCGCCGATGCGAGCGCGCTGCAGAAAATTGAGAACGGAGTGCGCGAGGAGATGAAGGCCGCGGTTGAATTTGCCATCGCCGCTCCGTATCCGGGTGTCGAGGAGGTCGACCAGGACGTTTATGCCTGAAACAGCGATCCGGGAATTGACATTTGCGCAAGCGGTCCGCGAAGCGCTTGCGGAGGAGATGCGGCGCGATCCGCGTGTGTGCATTTTTGGGGAAGACGTGGCGGAGGCGGGGACACCATTTAAGGTGTTGTCCGGCTTGGTGGAAGAGTTTGGGTCGGAGCGAGTTCTGGACACGCCGATTTCGGAGGCGGGATTCACGGGAATGGGTGTGGGCGCGGCGATGACGGGTTTGCGGCCTGTTGTCGACATCATGTTTGGGGACTTTCTGACGCTGACGATGGATCAATTGGTGAACCAGGCGGCGAAAGTTCACTACATGTCGGGCGGAACGTGGAAAGTGCCGATGGTGCTGCGGACGACGCTGGGCGCGACGCGGCGATCAGCGGCGCAGCACTCGCAATCGCTGCACGCGTGGCTATGCCACGTGCCGGGGCTGAAGGTGGCGATGCCCTCGACGCCTTATGACGCAAAGGGTTTGCTGAAGACAGCGATTCGCGACGACAACCCGGTGATCTTTTTTGAAGACAAGATGATCTACAAACAGAAGGGCGCGGTGCCGGCGGAAGAGTACACGATTCCGTTTGGAGTTGCAGACGTGAAGCGCGAAGGAGAAGACATTACGCTGGTGGCCACGAGCAGCATGGTGGAGGTGGCGCTAGGGGCGGCGAAACTCCTTGAAGGAGTTGGCATCAGCGCGGAAGTGATTGATCCGCGGACGATGTGGCCGCTGGACGAGAAGACCTTGGTGGAATCGGCGAAGAAAACTTCGCGCGCGATCGTGATTGATGAAGGCTACGGGCGATATGGAGTGACGGGTGAAATTGCCTCGGTGATTGCCGAGGGCGCATTCTTTAATCTGGAGGCGCCAGTGAAGCGGATGGGGGCAATGCACGTGCCGATTCCCTTTTCGCCGCCGCTGGAAGACGTCACCGTACCCACGGAGCAGACGGTATTTGAAGCGGCACGCACACTTTGCGGAAAAGCCTGAAAAGATTCAGACGGGAGGCGTAGCGTGGCACTGAAGACATACGGCCCGATGGCGGTGGATTGGGAAAACCGCATCGATTTCGATCGTTTGCGCAAGGAGCGGCTGGCGCGGGCGAAAGCATTGCTGGCGAAGTCCGAGATGGGCGCGCTGCTGTGCTTCGACATGAACAATGTGCGGTATATCACCGCGACACATATCGGCACGTGGGCGCAGGACAAAATCAGCCGCTTTTGCCTTTTGCCACAGAACGGTGAGCCGATCCTCTGGGATTTCGGTTCCGCGGCGCGGCATCACCAGCAGAATTGCCCGTGGCTTGGCGATAGGTCGCGGCCAGGCATTCCCCTTTTGCGCGGGGCGATGTCGCCGGAGATGGGCCGCGCGGAAAATGTGGCGAAGAAAATCAAACGGGAATTGGAGATACACGGGCTGCTGAATGAACCACTTGGAATCGACGTAGTGGAGCCGCCGATTCTTTTTGCGCTGCAAAAGGAGGGCATCAAGATTGTTGACGGGCAGCAACTGATGTCCGATGCGCGGGTGATCAAGACGCAGGATGAGATTTCGCTGTTGAATCATTCGGCGATGATGGTGGATGCGGCTTACGACGAGTTGTATCGCGCGATGAAACCTGGAATGAGCGAAAACCAGGCGGTGGGGTTGGCGAGCAAGGTGCTATACGACCTGGGCTCGGAATATGTGGAGGCGGTGAACGCGATTTCGGGCGAACGCTGCAACCCGCACCCGCATGTGTTCAGCGATCGCGTGCTGCGGCCGGGCGACCCGGTGTACTACGACATTTTGCATTCGTACATGGGCTACCGCACGTGCTACTACCGGTGCTTTTCGATCGGTTACGCTTCGCACGCGATGATTGATGCTTACAAACAGTGCCGCGATTATCTGGATGCGGCGATTGAACTGGTGCGGCCTGGGCGGACGACGGCGGAGATCGCGTCGGTATGGCCGAAGGCGCAGGAGTTCGGGTTCCCGGATGAAGAGGCAGCGTTTGCGCTGCAATTCGGCCACGGGATCGGGTTGGCGATCTGGGAGAAGCCGGTGATCAGCCGGATGGTTTCGCTGGAGCACTCGCATGAGATCAAACCGGGGATGGTGTTTGCGCTTGAAACTTTCTGGCCCTCGAAAGATGGATGGAGCGCGGCGCGCATCGAGGAAGAGATTGTGGTGACGGAGACGGGCCACGAAGTGATCACGCGATTCCCGGCGGAACAATTACTGGTGGCGGGCGCGCACTATTTCACGGTGAACGGCCCGCTTTCGACTACGCGCGAGAACGAGGCGGCCCCCAGCAAGCATGTGAAAGAGATGGTTGCGGGCGCGAAGAGAGAAGGAGTGGCGGCCTCGGATTGATTGGCTGAATCCCGGCTTCCAGGAAACTATGGCGATTAGTGTGGTGATGCCTGCGTTGGAGATGGCGCAGGAAAACGGAAAGCTGCTGGCGTGGCGCAAGAAAGAGGGCGACAGCGTCAGCAAGGGCGAGCCATTGCTGGAAATCGAGACTGACAAAGCGGTGGTGGAAGTGGAGGCGCCGGGCGATGGGATTCTGGCGGGAATTACGGCGGAAGTTGGAGCGGTGATTCCGGTTGGAGAAACCATTGCGTGGCTGGTGGCTCCGGGCGAGAAACCGCCTGCGAAGGCGGTGACGGCTGCACCCGCGGCTCGGGCGACGAGTGCAGCACACGCTGCTGCTGCGGCTCCGGCACAGGCCAGAGCGGTGGCTGCGGCGGGCGCGGCTGCTCAGATTTCGCCTAAGGCGCGCCGATTGGCGAAGGAACTTGGTGTGGACATTGCGGGGATTCGGGGCACGGGACCTGATGGCACGATTACGTCGGAGGATGTGCAGGCCGCGGCTAATGCCAAGGACACTGCTGCTCCGGCAGCCCCGGCTGGTACAACACCTGCAACCGAACCGCTGAGCCAGTTGGCGCGCTTGATGGCCGAACGCACGACGCAGAGCTGGACGAGCGTGCCACATTTTTTCCTGGTGCAGAGCGTGGACGCGGGCGCGCTGATGGATGTGCAAAAGAAATTGAGCCAGGCGAGCGCGGCGGGAACGGCTCCTACGATCACGGATCTGCTGATCAAGCTGCTGGCTCGCGTACTGGAGAAGCATCCGCGGATGAATGCGAGCTGGGCCGGAGACGGAATCCGCCTTAATCCGGATATCAATATCAGCGTGGCGATGGCGGTGAAGGACGGCGTGGTGGGCGCGGTGATTCCGAACGCGAACAAGCAGCCGATTGCCGCGCTTTCGGTTTTGCGTCGCGAGTTGACGGAACGCGCGCGCGCGGGGCGGTTGCGGCCCGCGGACATCAGCGGCGGGACGTTCACGCTGAGCAACCTGGGGATGTACAAGGTGGATGCGTTCACCGCGATCATTACGCCGCCGCAGTGCGCGATTCTGGCCGTTGGCGCGATCGCGGACGCTGTGGTGCCCGTGGAGGGAAAGCCGGGGATTCGACCGATGATGACCATGACGCTTTCGAGCGACCATCGCGTGGTGGATGGAGCGCGGGCGGCGGAATTTCTTGGCGAGCTGACGGGCGCGATTCGCGAACCGGAAAAGTGGTTGTAAGGCAGCGTTTGCAAGAATCTCTGTGAGAGGGGTGTAGATCCCAACCAATGCCGTGTTCGCGGCCCCGACTATGACCACGCCCACCCGTACGAAGAAACCTCTCTACCTCAATCCAACTGCTCAAGTGCTTTTCGCCGTCGCGGCGGCGGTCGTGCTGGGATATTTGCGTCCGGCAACCGCGATGGCGATGAAGCCGCTGGGGGACGGGTTCATCCGCCTGATCACCATGATCATCACGCTGATTATTTTCTGCACCGTGGTTACGGGCATCGCCGGCATGGAAGACATGAAGAAAGTGGGCCGGGTCGGCGGGAAAGCGCTGATTTATTTTGAAGTGGTGTCCACGCTGGCGCTGGTTATTGGATTGTGCGTGGGAAACTTTGTGAGGCCCGGGGATGGGTTCAACGTCAATCCGGCGACGCTGGACGCGAAAGCGGTGGCGGACTATGCCGGGCAGGCGAAGGCGCAGAGCGTTTCTGATTTTGTCCTCCACATCATTCCAACCTCCGTGGTGGACGCTTTTGCGAAGGGCGACATCCTGCAGGTGTTGCTGATTTCCATTTTATTTGGATTTGCGGTGTCTGCCATTGGGCCGCGGTGCAAGCCGCTGATGGATCTGTTCGAAGCGCTGACCCATGCGGTCTTTGGCGTCGTGAACATTGTAATGAAACTGGCGCCGGTGGGGGCTTTCGGGGCCATGGCGTTCACCGTGGGGAAATTTGGATTGTCGTCGCTCGGGCCGCTGTTGAAACTGATCGCCACGTTCTATCTGACTTCCGTGCTGTTTGTCGTGCTGGTACTGGGGCTCATTTGCAGCGCGTGCGGATTCAGCATTCTGAAGTTTCTGCGGTACATCAAGGAAGAGATTGTGCTGGTGCTGGCGATCAGCTCGTCGGAGCCGGCAATGCCCACGCTGATGGCCAAGTTGGAGAAATTGGGATGCTCGAAGGCGCTCGTCGGGCTGATTGTGCCGACGGGATATACGTTCAACACTGACGGCACGAGCATGTACATGACGCTGGCGGCGCTGTTTGTGGCGCAGGCTACGGGGACGCACCTGACGTTGATGCAGCAGTTGACCATTTTGGCGGTAGCGATTTTGACGTCGAAGGGCGCCAGCGGGGTGCAGGGCGCTTCGTTTATTGCGCTGGTGGGAACGCTGATGGTGATTCCGACGATTCCGGTTGCGGGAATGGCGTTGATTCTGGGGATCGACCGGTTTATGAGCATGTGCCGGGCGACGGTGAATATGATTGGGAATGGCGTGGCGACAATCGTGGTGGCGCGTTGGGAACGGGAAGTGGACGCGGCGACGTTGCAGAAGAATTTGGCGGTGGAGTAGGGCGGGGCCACCCATTCCTTCGTCAGGGCAAGCCTGAAGGTGGCCGCTACAAAGGTAGAGAAGCAGAATGGCGGAACGTTTTGACATTGTGGTTGCGGGCGCGGGGCATAACAGCCTGATTACGGCGGCGTATCTAGCGAAGGCTGGCTATCGTTGCGTGGTTCTTGAGGGCCGCCCTATTGTTGGGGGCGGAGTGAAATCGGCTCATTTGACGCTCGAAGGGTTTGTGCATGATGTGTGTTCCTCCGCTCACAACGGGATTCATGGGAATCCGTTGTTGCGCAATGATGAGCTGAAACTGGGCGATTACGGCCTCGAATACATTTATCCCGATCCCGTGTTTCATATGCCGTTTCCTGACGGCAGCTATCTCACACAGTGGCGCGACCTGGACCGCACTTGCGCGGAGTTTGCCAAGTTCTCAAAGAAGGATGGTGAGGCTTACCGGCGTATGATCACCGAGTATGAGACGGTGAAGCCCCTGCTGAATGCGGTGACATTTTCACCGGTTGGGTTTGGCAAATCGCTGAACGAGTTGCTTGCCGCGCATCCGCAGGGAAAAATCTGGCAGCGGCGGCTGGCGATGTCCGCCTGGGAAATACTGAAAGAGACGTTTGAGGACGACCATTGCCGGGCATTCATGATGGGTTGCCCGTACTCGCTGCAACCGGTGTTGGAGCCCGCGACGGCGCGGGCCGCGTATATTCCGCTGCACCAGCAGCGCGAGAGCCGGCCACTTCCCAAGGGCGGGTCGGGCACGCTGACGACCGCCCTGGCGCGTTTTATCGAGGCGCATCAGGGAACGATTCTCACGAACAAGTGGATCAAGGCGCTCGTCATCGAAAATGGCAAATGTGTGGGCGTGGAGTGCGGCGACGGCACATCTTATCGGGCCGAGAAGGCTGTGGTTTCCACGATTCATATCAAGCAACTGGTGGATATGGCTCCGAAGGAATTGTGGGGCGGGGACTTCCTGGAAGGTGTGGAAACATGGGAGGCGGGGCTGACGTTGTTCGCGACAAACTATGCGACGACGGAGCCGCCCAAGTACGCGACTGCGGCCGGCGTGCTTTCTCCAGTGCATTCGGGCTTCATGATCAGCTCCGAACGGGCGATGCAGATGAGCTATGACTACAAGTCAGGTTCGGTGAACATCGAAAACCCTTCGCTGCATGTGATCTGCTGCAGCCTTGCCGATCCTTCGCGCACTCCTGCGGGGATGCATACCGTCAAGGTCGTCGCTTACCAGCCCTACCAGCTGAAGGAAGGGCCGGAGCATTGGGATGCGATCAGGCACCAGGTTTCCGACGCAAATTTGAGATTCCTGCGACATTTTTCGCCGAATCTTACGGAGGATAAGATTCTGGCGCGGACGATTGAAAGTCCCTTGGATCTGGAGCGCATGAATCCGCACAACTGGCATGGGAGTTGCCACGCGGGCGGCTCGGGGCCGGCGCAATCGGGGGCGATGCGGCCGATGCCGGGATATGCGCAGCATCGGATGCCGATTCCGGGGTTGTATCAGACGGGGGCGACTACGCATCCGGGGGGATCGGTGACTGGCGGGCCGGGAAGGAATGCGGCGGTGGTGATGTTGAAGGATTTTGGGACGAGTATTGAGGAAGTGGTGAAGGGGTAGTTGGGAAGAAAAAGAAGTAAGGATACGCGCCCTCAACGCCTGAGTGAGCTGCGTACGATGTTAGTTTTGGTGGATTGCTGCGGCCGTAAAAGCGGGAGCTCCGCTCCCGCACTCAATAAAAAACTAGTCGACCCAGGTTTGCTGGCCGAAGGCGATTTGCCAGTGGCCGTTGTGCTTTTCGAATAGGCGCGTGACGTGGAGAACTTTGCCGTGGAGCGGCTTGTGCTCGGAGCGCATGACTGCCGCGTCTCCCAGGACCCAGACTTTCATTGAGGTCACTTCCGCCGGAATCAGTGTGGTGTTGGTGCGCCGCAGTTCGGTGATCATGGCCACGCGATCGGCTTTATTCAGCGGAGCGCCGCCGTCGGGGGTGACGAAAATAAAATCGTCGGTGAAGTTGGGAGTCCAGGCTTCGACGTCGTTGGTCAGGACGGTGCGCTCGACCGCCTGCCACATGGAAACTACTTCCTGTTCGGCGGCGGTGTCCGGTTTGTAGGGGACCATTTTGCAGGGATTTTCGCAGGCGACGGGCATGCCGTTGCTTGGAGCGCCGAAGCCACTGCGTTTTTCGGGGTTCTTTTCCGCTTTGGTGGTTTCCTGATATACGAGCAGTTGCCAGGCCTGCGGGCGCTTTACCCAGACTCGAATGAAACGCACGGAAGCGTTTTGAGCGAGGATGCGATGGTTGCCATGGATGAGAACCACTTGGCCGGCATCGATTACTTTTATGTTGGCATCGCTTTCGACCGCGAGGGGAGCGAGCGCGGGAAGGATTTCGGCCTTTGAGCGAGTTTTGCCGGTCCGGTCGGTCCAGGTAAAGTCTGGGCCGAGCAACTTCCCCACGCCAGACTGGTCAGCTTTGTTGATGGCGCTGGTCAGGGAATGGTCGGCGGCGATGGCGTCTCCCTCTGGCGAGGCGACGGCGAACGGAGCGAGGGCGAGAGCAAGTCCCGACAGGAGCATAGTACTGAGAATAAGGACGTGGCACACGGGGCGCATGAAGGGCCTCCAAGGGGCTGGGGTGAGAGTGGTCTAACCGCCAAACCGCACGGATGATACAGCGACCAGTATCATATTTTCAAATGGGTTACAACGAAGAAACGCTTGACGAGGCTAATGTATGGTGGCACAGTAACCAGACCAATCGGTTGAGTTTGCGAGTTTTGGATTCCATCCCTTTGGCCCGTGTCCAACACTGCGTCAGGGTGGAGGCTGGAGACAGACGTCAGTTAGCTCCCGGAGAAACGCGGCCTGATGCCGGATCAATTCGACATTGTCGTTGCAGGGGCGGGACACAACAGTCTGATCGCGGCAGCGTATCTGGCGAAGGCTGGGTACCGGTGCCTGGTGTTGGAGAGCCGGGCCATTGTCGGCGGCGGAGCGAAGACCACTCAACTTACGTTGCGCGGATTCAAGCACGACGTTTGTTCTTCGGCGCATGTCTTGATCCAGGACAGCCCGATCCTGCGTGATGATGAGTTGGGCCTTGGGCAGTACGGACTGGAGTACCTCTTCCCGGATCCTGTGGTTCATCTTCCCTTCCCAGATGGAAGCTACATCACGCAGTGGCGCGACATGGATCGCACTTGCGAAGAGTTCGCCAAGTTTTCGAAGAAGGATGCCGCGGCCTATCGCCGGATGATGACCGAGTACGAAGAGATGAAGCCGCTCTTCGGGGCTACTTCTTACACGCCAGTGGGATTTGGAAAGCCTTTGAACGAGCGGCTGGCAGAGCACCCGAAAGGCAAGATCTGGCAGCGGCGGCTGGCGATGTCCGCCTGGGAAATTATTCGCGGGAATTTTGAGGACGAGCACTGCCGCGCGTTTATGGTGTGGATGGCATACCAGACCGTGGAGCCGCCGGAAGCCGCTGCCACCGGCCGGCTCGCTTATTCGATTTGCGCGGGGCGGCAGCGCTGGAGCTGGACGACGCCAAAGGGCGGTTCTGGAACCTTGACGCAAGCGCTGGCGCGACTGATCGAAGCGCACGGCGGCACGATCCTGACGAATAAAACCATCACACGACTTATCGTTGAAAACGGGAGGTGCACGGGCGTGGAATGCAGCGATGGGAGTTCGTACAAGGCTGAAAAGGCGGTGCTCTCCACGATCCACATCAAGCACCTGGTGGACATGGCTCCCAAGGAATCGTTTGGCGAGGATTTTCTCGCCGGGGTTGAGTCCTGGAAGGCGGGGATCACGCTGTTTGCGACTCACTATGCAACAACTGAGCCTCCGAAGTTCCCCGTGACCGGAGGCACGATCACTTCCGTTGCTGCAGGCACGATGGCGACTCCCGAGCGGGGATTGCGCGTTTCGTATGACTTTGCGTTGCGCAACGTCAATGTGGAAGATCCGCCGCTGCTCATTGTGTGCAGCACCGTGGCGGATTCTTCGCGCGCGCCTGCGGGAATGCACACAATTAAAATCGTTGGCAACCAGCCTTATGAATTGAAAGAGGGACCGGAGCACTGGGACAAAATCAAGAACGAGGTTTCCGACGCGAATTTGAAGTATCTGAGAAAGTTCGCGCCCAACCTGACCGACGATAAGATTCTGGCGCGGATCGTCGAAAGTCCTCTCGACCTGGAGCGCATGAACGCACACAATTGGCATGGCACCTGCCACGGCGGGGCGCAGAATGCGGCGCAATCGGGCGGCTTGCGGCCCGTGCCGGGGTGGGCGCAGCACCGTATGCCGATTGCGGGTTTGTACCAGACGGGCGCGACGACTTATCCGGGCGGATCGATTTCTGGCGGACCGGGGAGAAACGCGGCGGCGGTGATGTTGAAGGATTTTGGCTCGAGCCTTGAGCAAGTGGTGAAGTCGAAGGCGTAGAGGAAACAAGACGAAGAGAGTGGTGCGGCAACGAAAGGAACAGGTAGGAAGATTTAGGCGGGGCCACCTTAAGGTGGCCGCTATGGGGAGAAGGCATGACGGAGTTCACGCGGCGTCGGTTTGTGAAGGGTGCGGCGATTGCACCGCTTGCAGTGAAGCACATGGCGTTTCAGCAGGTGACCGGCACATCGGACCGATTCGACATCGTGGTTGCCGGCGCGGGGCACAACAGCCTGATCACGGCGGCGTACCTGGCAAAAGCGGGCTACCGCTGCCTGGTGCTGGAGGGCCGGCCCAAGATCGGCGGCGGAGTGAAGACGGCGGAGCTGACGCTGAAGGGTTTTCACGACGACTGCTGCTCGACCGCGCACGTTTTTATTCAAGACAATCCACTGATCAAGAATGATGAGTTAAAGCTTGGCGAATATGGCCTCGAATATATCGATCCCGACCCGATGTTTCACGTGCCGTTTCCCGATGGAAGTTACATAACGCAGTGGCGCGATTTGGATCGAACTTGCGCGGAGTTCGCGAAGTTTTCCAAGAAGGATGCTGCGGCTTATCGAAAGATGCTGGCGGACCTGGACGCGATTCGCCCGCTGATTGCCGCCGGATCGTTTACACCGATTGGATTTGGAAAGCCGCTGAACGATCAACTGGCGCAGGTGCCGCATGGGAAATTGTGGCAACGTCGGCTGGCAATGTCCGCGTGGGACGTGATTCACGACACATTTGAGGACGATCACTGCCGCACGTTTATGTTGTACATGTCGCATCTGGCCGCGGAGCCGCCGGATGCGCCGGTCACGGGGCGCCTGGCGTACGGAGCGCCTCGGCAACAGCACAGCGGACGGCCCTTTCCCAAAGGCGGGTCGGGAGTGCTGACGGAAGCGCTGGGACGGTTCATCGAAGCGCACGGCGGCACGATCCTGGTGAATAAGTGGGTGAAGAACCTGATCGTCGAAAACGGAAAGTGCGTGGGCGTAGAGTGCAGCGACGGCAGCGCGTATCGCGCGTCGAAGGCTGTGGTTTCAACGATTCACATCAAGCATCTGGTGGACATGGCGCCAAAGGAATTGTGGGGCGAGGATTTTCTGTATGGCGTTGAAACGTGGCAGGCGGAAAATGCCATGTTCGTCACGCATTACGCCACCAGTGAGCCGCCGATCTACAAAGTGGATGGCGGGACTCTTTCGCCGGTGGAGTCGGGAGTGCTGGCTTCACCTTACCGGGCTTTGCGGTTTGGGTATGACGATACGCGCGGGGTGGTGAATCTGGACGAGCCGCCACTGCAGGTGATCTGCTGCAGCATCGCGGATCCGACGCGCGCGCCGGCGGGAATGCACACGCTGAAGATACTTGGGTGGCAGCCTTATCAACTTAAAGAGGGGCCCGAACACTGGGACAAAATCAAAAATGATGTGAGCGACGCAAACCTGAAATATCTACGCCGGTTCGCGCCGAATTTGACGGACGACAAGATCCTGGCGCGATTCGTGGAAAGCCCGCTGGATCTGGAGCGCATGAATCCGCACTTCTGGCATGGCAGCGCGCACGCAGGCGCGCAAAATGCCGCCCAGACAGGCCCTTTGCGGCCGATGGCGGGCTGGGCACAGCATCGCATGCCGATTCCCGGGTTGTATCAGACGGGGGCGACGACTCATCCGGGCGGATCAGTTACGGGTGGCCCCGGACGCAACGCAGCGACGGTGATGCTGAAGGATTTCGGGACTTCGATTGAAGAAGTGGTGGGCAAGAAGGCCTGAGCGGCGGGATCGTTTGGGATTCTATTTTCGATGCGAGGAGAAGTCATGATGCGGAGCGCGGGGGGCAGGACCTTGAGGGTCGCGGTGCAAGCTCTGGCTATCCTTCTTTGGCTGGGCGGACTGGCGGCCGGCCAGAAGACGGCCAAGAAAATGGTGCCGGACAATCCGAGCCCGCACCCGGCGCCGGAGCAGCCGATTCCTTACAGCCACAAGCAGCATCTGGCGTTCAGCCTGCCTTGCGCGAAGTGCCATGCGAATCCTGAGCCAGGCAAGTTGATGACCTTCCCAGAGACGGCCACGTGTATGCAGTGCCACGCGACAATTGCGAAGGACAAGCCTGCCATCCAGAAGCTGGCGACGTATGCCAGTTCGAACGAACCGATCCCATGGGTGCGCGTTTACAAGGTTTTGCCGGGGATTGCGTGGAGCCATCGCCCGCACCTCGCCGCGGGAGTAAAATGTGAGACGTGCCATGGAGCGGTGGCGGAGATGGCCACCATGTCCGAAGTGACCAGCGTGACGACCATGTACAGCTGCCTGAACTGCCATGAGATGAATCACGCGAAAGCTTCCTGCGACACCTGCCACAAGCATTGATTCTGCCGCGCGGTTTTTCGAAGAGGACCTGGAATGGCAACCAGCACGGAACTGGAAATCAACGGGAAGAAATATTCGGTCCATTACCCGCCGGATACGCCGCTGCTTTACGTTTTGCGCGATGAACTTGGGCTGACCGGCACGAAGTACGGTTGCGGCGAAGGCATGTGCGGCGCGTGCACGGTTTTGATCGCGGGAACGGCGCGGCGGTCGTGCCAGATTCCCGTGAGCGCCGCAGTTTCGAAGCCGATCACTACTATTGAAGGGCTCGAGAAGAATGGCGCGTTGCATCCGGTGCAGCAGGCTTTTCTTGATGCCGGGGCTTTTCAGTGCGCGTATTGCACTTCCGGCATGATCATGAGCAGCGTTTCCCTGCTGCAATCGAATCCGCGGCCAAGCACGGAACAAATCGTTCAATCGCTGCAAGGGAACATCTGCCGCTGCGGGACGCATCCGCGGATTCTTGAGGCGGTGCAGCGGGCGGCGGAAACGATGCAGGGGCGCTCGAAATGACCAAGCGTGAAGAGACCTTCCTGCTGGAACCAGAGCGTTACGAATTCCGGGCGTTGCCAATGCACCAGTTCGCACTGGGGCGGCGTGACTTCTTCAAGATCTTTGGCGCGGGTTTGGCGGTGTTTGCGGTGGCCAAGGATATTTCCGCGATGCAGGAAACAGCGCCCAGCCCGCATGGCTTTCACCCTGAAGAATTGCCGAAGGAAATTGGCGCGTGGCTGCATATCGGGGAAGATGGCACGGTCACCGGTTTTGCCGGGAAGGCGGAGATTGGACAGAACGTGCGCACAACGCTGGCGCAGACGATTGCGGATGAATTGGGAGTAGCATTTGCGAGCGTGCGGATGGTGCTGGGGGACACGGCGCTGACGCCTTTCGATGCGGGAACGTTCGGCAGCAGAACTACGGCGACGATTACGCCGCAATTGAGGAAGGTGGCGGCGGCGGCGCGGGATCTGCTGGTGGAGAAGGCAGCTAAACAGTGGAATGTGCCTGCGGATAAACTGGTGGTGGGCGATGGGAAAGTGTCGGATCCGGCGTCGGGAAAATCGCTTCGCTATGCCGAGCTTGCGCGGGAAGACATTGGCGCGCAAAAGCCTCCGGCGGAAGATCCGATCAAGCCCGCCTCGCAGTGGACTGTCGCTGGGAAACCCGTTCCCAAGGTGGACGCGCGCGAGTTCGTGACCGGGGGCCATCGCTACAGCACGGACCTGCGGCCGGAAGGAATGCTTTACGGCAAGATTCTGCGGCCGCCGTCGTTCAGCGCAACTTTGATTTCCTACGACGATTCGGCGGCAAAGGCGATGAAAGACGTCGTGCTGGTGCGCGATGGTGATTTCGTGGGAGCGGCCGCGCCTAGCGCTACAGCGGCAAATGCCGCACTGGCTTCGCTGCGCGCGCAGTGGAAAGAGGTGCCGCAGATTTCCGATCAGGAGATTTTTTCGTACTTGAAGAAGAACGCCCAGCCTTCGAAGGAAGCACGGTTCCGGCAAGCGAAAGGTTCGGTTGAAGACGGACTGGCAGCGGCCGCACACAAACTGGACGCGAGCTATACGTTCGCGTATATCGCGCACGCCCCTTTGGAACCGCGCGCGGCCGTGGCGCAGTGGACCGAAGGCAAGCTGACGGTCTGGATGGGAACACAGCGGCCATTTGCGGTGCGCGATGACCTTGCGGACATTTTCCACGTGCCCGAGAAGAATGTGCGCGTGATTGTGCCGGACACGGGTTCCGCTTACGGCGGAAAACATACGAGCGATGCCGGGCTGGAAGCGGCGCGACTGGCGCGAGCGGCCGGCGGACGTCCGGTGAAACTTGTGTGGACGCGTGAAGAGGAATTCACGTGGGCTTATTTTCGTCCGGCGGGAGTGATTGAGGTAAAGGGCGGGATTGCAGCGGATGGAAAGCTCACCGCTTGGGATTTCCACAACTACCACTCAGGCATGTCGGGAATTGAAACCCCGTACGTGGTGACGAACCAACTGATCGAATATCACCAGGTGCCGCTGGTGCTGCGCTGCGGCTCCTACCGGGGACTGGCGGCAACCGCTAATCATTTCGCGCGAGAGACGCACATGGATTCGCTGGCGCACGTGGTCTCCATGGATCCTCTCGAATTCCGCCTGAAGAATCTTGCCGATCCGCGGATGCGCGCGGTGCTGGAAACCGGGGCAAAGGCTTTTGGCTGGCCGCGGCAAAAGAACGCGGAAGGGCAGGGATTCGGCGTGGCTACCGGATATGAAAAGGGCAGTTATGTCGCCACCTTCGCGGAAATTTTCGTGGACCGGAAGAAAAATGCAGTGACCGTGAAAAAACTTGTAGAAGTCTTTGAGTGTGGGGCGATCGTGAATCCGGACGGACTGCGCAACCAGGTGGTGGGAGCGATGATTCAGGGACTTGGGGGCGCGCTATTCGAGTCCATTCAATTTGAGAAGGGGCGCATTTCGAACGCGCATTTTTCCAGTTATCGCGTGCCGCGGTTCAAGGATGTGCCGGAGATCGAAGCGATTCTCCTCGACCGCAAGGACATTCCCTCTGCAGGAGCCGGAGAAACGCCGATCATGGCCATTGCGCCATCGATTGGCAATGCCTTCCACGACGCCACAAAGGTTCGCCTGACGAAGTTGCCGCTGCAGCCCGAACTTCACCTGCTCGGCTAAATCCCAAGGGCTGTTGATATCACTAAGCGGCCCAGCCGTGCCGGAATTGAAAAAGTTTGCGCCACCGGTGTATCCGTTCGGGATCGAAATTCAAGGGAGTAAGTTGGTGGACGTGGCCGGGATCGAACCGGCGACCCCCTGCTTGCAAAGCAGGTGCTCTCCCAGCTGAGCTACACGCCCACAGCGACAACACTTCTATTTTAGGACACTTTCCGATGCTGCGCATCTCCCATCGATGTGCAGGTAAACCTGGCAGTACTGTGTTCGGCTATTTCCAGGCTCCCAGCAGGCGGCGCAGCAAGAGCAGTTCTCCCAAGTGATAGGCGTTGTGATCCGCGACCAGCATGGCCTCGCGCAGAATTGTCTGGCCATCGCCATGGGCGAGCGGCGCGAAGAAATCTGTGGATTTGCTTTCCACGATGTTGATCATTGCCTTCAAATCAGCGCGAAATGCAGCCACACTTTTGTTCCAGGCTTTGTTGTCAGGCGGAGCCTGCGTCTTCGGCCAATAGCCGGCGGGAAACTCGGGAGAAACGTGCTTGGGGTTGCGCGTGAATTCCAGGATGTCCCACTGGGCGATGGGCATGTGCTCCAGGACTTCCCAGGGGGAATGCGCCGCGCCCTCCGGCTTTTTCCCCTGCAGATTCGCCGGCCAGTCCTTAATCGCGCCATCAAAATCCACGTGGGCGTGGCCGCCGTTGAGAAGTTCCATCAAATGCTCTGGCAATGACTTTTGTTTTTTCATGC
>Ga0210384_10003613_pt1 | contig 17817 bp, 14 predicted proteins | sample IncBWH2MmetaG_FD_160574 | JGI IMG/M metagenome (GOLD analysis project Ga0210384, IMG submission 160574) | Forest soil microbial communities from Barre Woods Harvard Forest LTER site, Petersham, Massachusetts, United States - Inc-BW-H-2-M | ecosystem: Environmental > Terrestrial > Soil >...
TCTTCTCATCGATAGGGGTCGGCGGGGCGGGTTTGGTGGCCTGGGCACGCGAAGCTGTGGCTAGTCCCATGAAAAATACGAGACCCACGATGAACGCTGTCTTCAGCGCAGACGTACTCATGTTTACTGGCCTCGCCTGCCGGGTCCTGCCTGCGAGCACAACCTTGGACGTCACGCCATCTTGCGGGCTTTCGTTGCCATCTTTCGCGCGGCGCGTGGCTTTTTCCGAGCTGCTGCCGCAGTTTTTCTCGCCTTGGTTGCGGCTTCAACCGGAGATGGCAATTCCAGCTTGGGCTGTTTCGCAGGGCGATGGTGGCCATGGTGCAGCGGCTGGATGCGCGCAGCCTCTTCTTCCATCCGCAGCTGAGCGTCTCTAAGTTTTCGGCGCTCGTCTTCAAGGTATGCCGGAATCGTTTTAGTTGTCATGGCCCGCAGTGTGGCAGAACTATCCCGGTCCAAGCTGTCCAATTTTGGCCAGTCGAGACAATTCACGGGCCGCGCCACGAGGAGGTGGGCGGTTTGCGGGCGGCACCGATCGGGACGGTCGCTGGATGTGACCTCCGCAAGCCAACCTCTGGTTTGGCTCGGTAAGGGAGCCACATTGCCCTAGAAACGAAAGCTATCTTCACTTCCAATCAACGAGACGCGTCCCGGAAGGGTTCGCCGGATCGGGTCCTAAGCTCCCTGCAACCTCGCCTTCCGTTTGGATCGCATTTTTCTAATGGGAGGGATCGCTATATTGAAGGCGTCAAAAGTAGAGATGAAGCCCGGTAGCCGAATTGCCTTCACCTTGGCTTCTCCGTTAACCCTCGATTTCCCTACGGCAGCCAGTTTGCCGCCGACTGAGAGAAGTCATCAATAGAGACCGCGACCCGGTCCGCGGCTGCCCGCGCACTGCGTTTTCCGCCAACAGCGATTACACCAGTAATCCTGTTGCTGGTGAAATAGGAAAACAATTCAACGTGGACCAAGGCAGACACGACCCACACTTCACGGGTATGGACACCTATATTCCGAAACCTGAGCAATTTTGGGCAGTCACCAAGCATCCACCGCTGTAATGTGTTACGAGATGTGAAGGAACTATGCGGCCCACGTTCGTTTCGAAGACGCGTTTTCCCTCAGGGGAGTTTCTTCGATTCGTGTTTTTCTTTTGGTAGTGGTTGCTTACGCGCTTGCCATCGCTGGTTGCGCTCTCATGTTGAGGAACCGCACCAGTCGTTTCAGGTTCTGTGCCACAGCAGCTAGGTAGAACTGCTCACACACGAACTTGATTCTGCGTAGGCGCAAGCGCCGCAATCCAATCCGGTTCTTTAGTTCCGAGAACAGACCCTCCACTTTCCGTCGCTTGCGTAGCCCCACGGCGAACTCCGGAGTCTTGGCTACCTCATCGGCCTTCTGTCTCGCCGCTTCGCTAGTATGGATCGCGATCGTACGGAACTTGCCTATCGAGCCTCGCGATCGTACATGGAGCAAGATCGATCCCTGAACTATTGCAGCTTCGCGTACTCCGCCTTGGCTTCCTTCAGGATGGGGATGTCGGGGTCGGCGTCTGTTTGTTGGGTGGCGAGGAGCATTCCGGGCCGTGTTCCCGACTTGAGGTTTGCCGACCCTGCCAAAAAGGTATGCGCGAGGCTACTGGCTAAGTACCTGATTCGGCGTGGTACCTAACCGAGCGAGGGAGGCTGCCAACAAACGACCGTTTCTTGACACCGGATCAGGCTCTGGGAATTGGCTAACCCATCGTTGCTCAACAAATCCTCTGAGAAAAGTCGTACTCTTTAATCCAATAGCTTGCAGGTGTCTTCCCATGCCTTCCAAATGGCAGGAATTGTTCACGGAACTTCTACTCGACCCTAACCGTTCTCAAATCAGTCAACGGGTGCAAGCTGTCATTCATGCAATCGTGCGCCGCTATCGAGAACCCGAGGCCCTCACACCGAAAGAACGCTCCTCGATTAATTTCGCCTTGGAGACGATGGCAAGGTGGACACTCTAGAGCCTCGCCACCGCGTCACGATTCGGTGTATAGCTCGCTCCAGCGCACCCAAGCTATCCGCTAGGCCCCGGCCAGGTGCGAAGACAGAAGCAGTGCCATTATGAGCAAGAATATCCGTTTCATCGGAACCTCTCCCTACCTACCCTCGAAGAACTGGGCGAAGGTACACCCGCTGCGCCTGGCCGTACAAGCTCTTTGAGCAAAAATAGGGCCGCCGACTTGCTGTTTGGCAGCCCAATTCTTCCTTGAATGGTCAGCCCTAGAACGCGTGGTCTTCTAGACCGCACCTGCATACGCCGCGCCCGCTGCCGAGTGTGATCTCGAAGGAGCAGAACTGCTGTAAGATCTGTTTGGCACCAAAAGCTGAGCTGCAACGGGTAGCGTGGGGGGGGTGGGGTACTTGCTAGGTAGTCACAAGCCCGATTCCGACCAGCGAGCAAATCAGCCGGAAATGGCGTTTGGACTTGTGAGGTCGCGCCTGCTTGACTGCGAGTCTATACCGGGGGAAATACCGGGGACCCCTAGCACAAAATCGCATCAATCAGCAGCAATCGCCGTCCCCCCCCAGGGTCCTCTAAATGCCTAATTTGCCGTGCTCAAATAGAACCGCAGCAATCAGCATAAATGAGCTTCGCTCCTCCTGTTAACCGGAGGGTTGTAGGTTCGAGTCCTACCTGAGGAGCCATTCTATTTCTTTAGTTTGAGGTCCCTCGACTCCGCTCGGGATTTCGGCAGGAGGCTCCCGCTACGCTCACGCCTCCTGATCGCCGCAAGTTCGAGTCCTACCTGAGGAGCCATTCTTTTGCCCGAATCATCCGCTGCCCAGGTTAGCGTCCAAAGAACAGACGCGAACCTGGGGCACCAGGCACCAGGCTAAATTGTTTTCGGGCTTACCCTTCCCTAGGCGAACAAAAGGCGATAATGTATCATGCCCCGATGGACGAGGGTCGCAAGCGCGTGCTGGCAATCGTCGCAGGGATTCTAGTCGCTCGGCATCTCAAAACCACTCAGGACTTGTTCGACAATCGTTCAAGTCCCCGAACCGAGTCCATGGTCGCCGCTGCCGTCCAGTGGGCTGAGCGACCATGCGAAAGATTGACAACGTATTCCAGGCTGGTCGCAGAGCCTCCCGCGTCTGCTCCTAACGCATTAACCCGCGAGGGCTACAGTCTCCTACTGACAGACACGTTAAACCATCCAGGCCATAATATCCGGCATTTGTAGGAGGTGTCGCGATGTCATCAGACTCCCTCTGGTGCCACAGTTCATCTGCTCTGCGTTATCCCGAATGGCAACGCCCGTTCCAAGATGCGCTGCTCGAATTGGATTCCAAGAAACTGGACAAGTGTGTAGAGGACGCGGAGACCGCCATCTACGAACGGCTCGAAGAGTTGTGCGAGATGAGCGAGAGTCGAGACGGGGAAACCGAGCGCGAAGTTATCGCGAGTGCGATCTGCGCACTGAAGGTCATTAAACGGGGACTCTAGCTCACGCGGCGGCATTTCAGGCGCTGCTCGAACCCTCACCATGAGAGCGTCTTTCTAACTCTCTCCGTAGCACATTTAGCCCAGCAAGGGCATCGCTGATGGCTTGCCGTTCTTCGGGCGAACCTCCGTGGTCTAGTTGCAAGTCGTGAAGCCTGGTGTCAATCGCGGCTTTTGCCACGTGAAGGCGATCCGGCAGCTTCGCATCGTCGGTTTCGAGGATGGCGGCTGCGTACACTTCTTCCCAAACATAGTCGGCTTTCATGATCGTTCCTCTCTTTGGCATCGAGCAACCGCTCGACCTTGCCAAAACAGGCAGACGCTTAGAAACGCATCTTCGGTCTCGCATGAGGCCGGGTAGAGTGTTGGAGAGCAGCCGTTCTCCGGCTCCCTGCTCGACGTTCGTCAGTTTTCGCAAGGAACCGTCGCCCGAGGGCGCGGCGGAAGGATGGGAAAAATAACAGTCGCATTCTACTGCCGTTTGGACGGTGCAAGTCTCTTTATTTCTGTTCGGTTTCGAACTGAAGGTTAAAGGCAGCCTTGGATATGCCCCGGCCAACTTTCTAACCAATGGGGATTGCCCTCCTAGTTCGTCCCTCTTCGGTTGAACCTGGTGGAGCAATGTCGCCAACTCCGTCCTGATCTGCTCTAGGCGGGAAACCCTGGCTTCGTAATTTCCTTTGCTCATTCTATTTCTTTAGCCAAGTCGATAGTTTGAGGTCCCTCGGCTACGCTCGCGATTTCGGCAGGAGGCTCCCGCTGTCGCTCACGCCTCCTGATCGCCTCAAGTTCGAGTCCTACCGAGGAGCCATTCTATTTATTGGAGTTAGGGACTCTAGCCGCTTCTACCCCCGCGCCCCAGGCGGATTCTCGGGGACCCTTCTGTTGCTGAGATGTCTTGACTAATCGGCCAAAATACGAGAGGCTGTCGCCGACTTGGGTGCGCCATGGACTCCACGATTTCGTCACTGATTGGCGCGGCCGAACGAGGTGACCGTTCCGCCTCAGAAACGCTCTTCTCGGCCCTCTACTCCGAACTGCATCGGATGGCCAAGCGTGAACTGGCGCGACACGGCGTCCCGGTAAGCCTCGGCGCGACCACGCTCCTGCACCAGGCATACCTTGATATCGCCGCGCGAGACGGCCCGTCGTTCCCCGACCGCGCGCGATTCATGGGATATGCCTCGCACGTGATGCGCGGGTTGATCATCGACCATGCCCGGAGCCGGCATGCCCAGAAGCGTGGCGGGCGGTTCGAGATCACTTCGATCGGCACCGATGCGGGGGAGAATGTCGTCGATGACCGCGAGCTCACGCAAATCAGCGAGGCTTTGGACGAGTTAGCCAAGATGGATCGTTCACTGGCGGAAGTCGTCGACCTGAAATTCTTCTGCGGATTCTCTTTCGCTGAAATCGCCGCGATGCGCGGCGTATCGGAACGCACGGTGCAGCGGAAGTGGGACAAGGCGCGCATTTATCTCCACCACAGCATTCGCCCGAATCTCTCTCTCTGAGGAACCGATGTCTACCCTAAGCCCTGATCAGTGGCAGGCGGTAAGCCCCTACCTGGATCAGGCGCTCGACATGCCGGATGAGGAACGCAAGGCGTGGCTGATGGCGCTCGGTGAACAAAATCCCACCCTGGCCGCTCATTTGCAGAAGCTCCTCGATGAGCATCGGGTATTGGCCCAAGAACGCTATCTGGAAAAAGGTTCCGTACTACTGCCTGGCCATGCAGCGCTCGTAGGCCAAACGATCGGCGCATACACCCTGCTGTCTCCGATCGGTCAGGGCGGAATGGGCACGGTGTGGCTGGCGGAGCGCAGCGACGGCCGCTTTCAGCGCCAAGTGGCGGTCAAGTTCCTGAGCATCGGATTCGCAGGCGGCGGGGAGCGATTCAAACGGGAGGGCAGCATCGTAGGCAGGCTCACGCATCCCCACATTGCGGAGCTCCTCGACGCTGGCGTCTCCTCTCCCGGCCAGCCGTATCTCGTCCTCGAATATGTCGATGGCGATCATATCGATCGTTACTGCGACCAGAACAAGCTCGATGTCGCGGCGCGGATTCGCCTCTTCCTCGACGTGCTCGACGCGGTGGCCCACGCGCACGCCCACCTGATCGTGCACCGCGACATCAAGCCCTCCAACGTGCTGGTGAGAAACGATGGCCAGGTCAAGCTGCTGGATTTCGGCATCGCCAAACTTCTCGAAGGTGAAGGGCACGCTGGAGCTATAACTCAGCTTACGCGCGAAGGTGGAGGAGCGCTGACGCCAGAGTACGCGGCCCCTGAGCAAGTGACGGGCGGGCCGGTGACGACCGCCACCGATGTCTATTCGCTCGGAGTCCTGCTGTATGTGTTACTGACGGGAGAGCATCCTGCCGGAAAGGGCACACACACTCCTGCAGACCTTGTGAAAGCGCTCGTGGATACCGAACCGCCGCGTCTGTCGGATGTCGTGTCCCCAGCCAGGGCGAATGCCGAGGAAACCACCACAAACGCGGCCCGACGCACCACCGCGCCTGACAAGCTAAGCCGGTTGTTGCGCGGAGACCTCGACACGATCGTGGGCAAAGCGCTGAAGAAGAAACCGCAAGAGCGCTACGCCTCGGTCACCGCGCTGGCCGACGATCTTGGCCGCTACCTGAGGCACGAGCCCATCAGCGCCCGGCCCGACACGATCGCCTATCGCGCAGGCAAATTTGTGCGCCGAAACCGCGCGGCCGTAGCACTCGCCGCTTTGGCTGTGTTGGCATCAGGCGCAGGTATTGTGAGTACGTTGATACAGGCCCGCACAGCGCGGACGCAACGCGACTTCGCGTTCCGCCAGTTGACTCACGCAGAAGCAATCAACGATCTGGACAACTTCCTGCTGACCGACGCGGCACCCTCGGGCAAGCCGTTCACGGTGAATGAATTGCTTGGACGGGCCGAGCGCCTGGTCGAGCGCCAGCACGACCTCAACGACGTCAATCACATCCAGCTCCTTATTTCAATCGGCCGAAAATACCAGGGGCAAGATCAGGATGCCAGCGCTCGCCGGGTCCTCGAACAAGCTTACGAACTTTCGCGGCGGGTGACGGATCAATCCGCCCGCGCGCAAGCCTCATGTGCCTTGGGGTCTGCGCTGTCCACTGGGGGTGATCCCAAGCGCGCGGAAACGCTCATCCAGGAGGGTCTTCGCGACCTTTCAGACGAACCTCAGTTCGTGCTCGATCGGATATTCTGTCTTGCGCGCGGCGGCGAGGTTGCTCGCGACTCCGGTCAATCGTCGGAAGCAGTCGCGCGCGCTCAGGTCGCACAAAAACTCGTGGAAAAGTCGCCGTTGCGGTCGGACGTGCTGGAGTCGCACACCCTGATCGATCTGGCCGAATCGTATCGCGTTAACGGGCAGCTTCGTGAGGCAGTCGCTACCTTCGAGCGGGCGTCGGCACAACTGGCATCGCTCGGGCGCGACGATACCGAACAGGCCGGCACGCTCTTCAACAATTGGGCCTTGGCCCTGCTCCAGTCTGGGCGAGTTCTGGAAGCGGAAACAATTTTCCGCCGCGCGATCGACATCAGCCGGGCAGACAAAACGGTGGAGGCCGTTTCGCCCACGATGCTGAACAACTATGCCGTCACGCTCCGCGAGTTGGCGCGTCTGCCGGAAGCTGCTGATTATGCAGAACGAGCCTACGCGACAGCCCAGGCAGCGGGAGACGAAGTAGCGATCAATCAATCACTGCTGATGCGAGCTAGGATCTACCGCGATAAGCACGATCTTGCACGTTCCGATGCTATGCTGGCACAAGTCGAACCGAGACTGCGACGCAATCTTCCAGCCGGACACTACGCGTTCGGGTCGCTTGCTTCGGAGCGATCCCTCAACGCCCTGGCGAAGGGTGACATTCCGGTGGCTATGCGGCTGGGAGATCAGGCGGTAGCGATCGACGAAGCCTCCATCAAAGGCGGAGGGGAAGGCGCGGTTCCTCTTCGACTCCTGCTGATCCGACGGTCCACCATCGAACTTGCAGCCCGTCGTCCCAACGATGCGGCAGCTGACGCTGCGCGCGCTTTGAGGCTGCTGCTGGCAGCCACTGAGCCTGGAACATTCTCCAGCATAACGGGGCGCGCCTATCTGGCGCTGGCGAACGCGCTCGAGGCCCAGGGCAAGCACAACGAAGCTCGTGCTGCTGCCCGTTCGGCTGCGGAACAGCTCCAAAACGCACTCGGACTCGATCACCCCGAAACCCGGGCCGCCCGGCAGCTCGCAGAAGCCGACACCTTGCCTCAATAGCTAGCCTCAGTCGTTTTGTCTCCCCCTGTCGTCTTTTCCTTCCCATTTTCGATATCCCAAATAGAGGCCCAGAACGTCTGGCGCCTGAAAGTCACGCACGGGGAGGGAATTCCAATGAAAACTTCAATCAAATCATTCGTGGTTCTTACCATTGCGGCCTTAGCCCTGAGCTTCGCAACGCTGGCCGCGGCGCAGAGCGATGCGTTGGCTAATCTCTACATGTCCGCCGCCAATGTGCCTACCAATATTGCCGGTATCCACACCTACGCCGATCCGCCGAAGGGCTTCAATCCCCTGGCGGCTACCGACATTGACCTAGCAACTTACGGTTTCCCACCCCGGCCCGACAAATACGCCGATCCCGACCATTATGCTCTGTGGGAAAGAGCCATGTTGGCAGCCAAGATTCGCGTGACCGGGGAGCTAAAACCGCTACCCGCCCGCGCACGCGGGATGATGCCAGCCGGCTCGCTGTCTCAAGAGGTGGTCCCCGCAGTCCTAACTGGGCCAAAGCACCTGTCAACCGTCAACGGAAGCGGAGTCTTTCTCACCAATTACGGCATCAAGAAGTGGAGCAGCACGGCTTCGTTCAACGACATTTGGACTGTCATCAGCGTGCCAGTCGCTACGCAGCCGTTCGACAACACTGCCGGTTGCACCGCGTCCGACTATCTATCGGTAAGCTTCGCTGGGATTGACGGTAGACTCGCTTTTTTACAGCCAGGCTGGGTTGTCCTTCCCGAGCTTCAGGGCGGAGTTGTGTCAGATTACAATTGTATTTCCGGAACGACCACCTACTACGCCTATGCGCAATGGGGAAGCAGCGTAGCGCCCTTCTATCTCAATCCAGGGGACCTTTTCTACACAGAGGTTCACTGCGTTCAACCGAATGCTGCGGCCTGCGTCTTCTTGGAAGACCTCAGGACCTTAACCTACGGCAGCTATACGGTTGACGCTGATCCTTCAGTACCGCTGGTTGGGAATGCCGCCCAGTGGGTAGTGGAGCGCCCTTGCTGCAGTGGCCCCAACCCCATTGGAGCCTATCCGTTAGCCAATACCATCGGCATCTCCTTCGATGGCGCGGCTGCGCAGAACCGAAGTGGCAGGCTCTTCTATCCGGGGTCCCAGGCCAGTTCGACCTACATCCTTACAATGATGGATGACGGGAGCACGCAGAACATCGAGCTAGTGAATCAGGGCAGCTCCGGTTTTCAGGGCCAACATTCGCTCTTTTTCGAGACTACGGGATGTGCCTACACAGGAGGTTGTACTCCTTAGGCGCCGGAACCATACGAATTGCTTGCAAGAACGAAGGGCAGCAGATCTGTTGTACGGAGGTGCCGGGCGGATCGCCCGGCATCTCCTTTTGCGTCCTTCCGGGTTCAATCGGCTGTCGCGCCGCTTCTTCTCGAACTTGTCGTCTTTTGCCCGCCGTTTTCGATATCCCTAAATAGAAGCTCAGAACCTCTGGCCTCAAATATTGGTTGAGGTTTCAGCGGACTACGCGATTAATGAGGAGGCGCCATGACTTTCACTCGATGCTTGTTCACGGCATGTCTTGGAATCGGATTGTTGTGTTCTTCGTTGTACGCTCAACAGACAACTTCTTCGCAATCGTTGGCGGTTGTGCCCCGGCTGGTGAACTTCTCCGGTAAAGCGATCGACTCCCAGGGAAAAGCCATTTCTGGAATTGCTGGCGCAACCTTCGCCATCTACAAAGAGCAGTACGAAGGTGCTCCGCTGTGGCTCGAATCGCACAACTTGCAGCCGGACGCCAAGGGTAACTACACCGTTCAACTGGGCGCCACGAAGCCGGATGGTTTGCCGCTGGAACTTTTCAGTTTGGGCGAGGCCCGCTGGCTGGGGGTCACGGTAAACGGCGGAAACGAGCAGCCACGCGTCTTACTGCTCAGTGTTCCCTATGCGTTGAAAGCGGCGGATGCAGAAACTATCGGCGGACTGCCCGCTTCCGCGTTCGTATTGGCCAACAAGAGTCAGGGATCAGAAACAAACACCAAGACCCCTCACGCCAGCACTCCGGCGGCGAAGAATGCCGCTCCGCCTGCTAACCCCGCGGTCACCGGCAGGGGCCTGGCGACTTTCATTCCCATGTGGGATACGGCCAGCGACATCATAGATTCCGTGATCTCCCAGAAGAGCTTGCAGATCGGGATTGGCACCGCGTCTCCTGCCGCCAAGCTCGATGTCAACGGCAAAAGCAACGTGCGGGACACGTTGACGTTGTTTCCCAAAGGCACCGATCCCACTCTCGCCATCAGCGGCACCACTTTTAAGGTGGATCAGACAGGCAAGGTGTCATTTGTCTCTGGGCAGACTTTTCCAGGATTAGGCACGGTCACAAGTGTCGGTCTCAGCGCGCCCAGTTCCGATTTCAAAGTGACTGGCTCGCCGGTAACCAAGAGCGGAACTTTGGCGCTCAACTGGAACATTACGCCGACAAGCAGCAACGTACCGAATGCGATCGTCAAACGTGACAACACAAGCAGCTTTAGTGCCCAGAACATTTCGGTCACGGACCTTTTCGCTAACGGGAACATCTTTCTCACAACACCATTAACCAATGCTCTCACCGTTACCAGCACTTGTGCCTCCTGCACAGCCATCCGCGGGGAAGCCAATAATCTGAGCGGCACGGGATATGGAGTGTTTGGCGATAGCGATAGCGCACAGTCCGGCGCGGCAGGAGTTTATGGTTTTACCAGCCAGTCGACCGGAACGACATTCGGCGTTTTAGGAGAGTCGGACAGCGCCGTCGGGCTTGGAGTTGCTGGGCGGCGGGGATCGTCGTTCGGCGCAGTGGCCCGGGGCATAATCGGGAGCGTCCCGGTCGGAGTGCTGGGTGACTCGAACGGCTACGGAGTGGCTGCCACCTCGGATAGCAGCAATGCGTTGATAGTGGGAAACAACAGTGGCGCCGACACCGTGGTCGTTTTCGCCAATGGTGGAGGTGCCCCCATCTTCGCTCAGGGCACCGGAGGCAGCCTGTTTTTGGACGCCAATGGCAACCTGAGTGTCAGCGGCGCAATCAGCGCAGGTACCAAGGACTTCAGGATTGACCATCCATTGGATCCAGCTAACAAATACCTCTACCATGCCTCGATCGAATCCTCGGAGATGAAGAACATCTACGACGGCGTCGCCCTGCTCGACGCCGGTGGGTCGGCGACCGTCGAATTGCCAGATTGGTTTCAGGCGGTGAACGGAGACTTCCGCTACCAACTTACCGCGATTGGAGCGCCAGGACCGAATCTTCATATCGCACATGAAATTGCCAACAACCGGTTCGCGATTGGCGGCGGCCAGCCCGGGATGAAGGTCTCCTGGCAGGTCACCGGTGTGCGTCACGACGCCTACGCGAAAGCTAACCCGCTGCAGGTCAGCGTGCAAAAGAGTCCTGACGAGCGCGGTTATTACATTCACCCCGAACTATATGGCGCGGCGGCGGAGAAGAGTCTGGCTTCCGCTCATCGCACGCAAATGATGCAGCAAGCGAAAGCAAAAGGAGTCCGGCCAGCAGACGCAGTCAAGTAGCTTCACCGCTGGGTCACTTTTAGTGAATCGCGTAACTCGAAATCAAGTTTTGAGTGAGAGATCGAGTTAAAGGGGGAGAATCGCAGGTACACAAAGCCAGGTACACAAATTAAGACGACCGTTCTTACTTCCATCGCCCAGCTGCCTATGCCGCGCTCATGGCAGAGCCTGATTAACAGTAGGCCCTGAAGCCGCTTCGGAATGACAGACATCTAATGACTGCCGGTTGTTTGACCTGCGCAGCCGAAAGTCCGGCTGGAATCTGGCTATTGAGTGCCAGATGCTAAACTGGCCACTAGTCACCGGCCTTGGAGCTGTATATGCGCGAAGTCATTATTGCATCGTCTGTCCGCACCCCTGTAGGACGTGCTTCTAAAGGTGCGCTTCGTAACACTCGTCCCGATGAATTGGCCGCGGTTGCGATTAAAGGCGCGCTCGAACGCGTTCCCGCGGTCGATCCGAAAGAGATCGAAGACGTTATTCTGGGTTGCGCCACGCCCGAGGCTGAGCAAGGCATGAACGTCGCACGGATCGCGGCGCTCAGGGCGGGACTGCCGGTGGAAGTCTCGGCGCTCACCATCAATCGTTTCTGTTCTTCGGGCCTGCAGGCGATTGCCATGGCAGCGGAACGCATCATGAGTGGAGGCGCAGAGATCATCGTCGCTGGCGGCACCGAATCGATGTCCATGATCCCGATGGGCGGGCACAAAATTTCACCCAATCCATGGCTCGTCGACCATTACCCCGACGCCTACCTCACCATGGGCCTCACCGCTGAACGCCTCGCGCAGCGCTTCGGCATCACGCGCCAGGCCGCGGACGAGTTCTCCTTACGCAGCCACCAGAAAGCGCTGGCGGCAATCCAAGCCGGCAAATTCGCGGATGAAACTGTCCCCGTGCCGGTTAGCTTTACCACACCCAATGGATCGAAACCAAAGCGGCAGGAAATTGTCTTCAAAGTAGATGAGGGCCCGCGTGCCGACACCTCGCTTGAAGCCCTGCTCTCCCTCAAGCCGGCCTTCCACGCCAAGGGAACTGTGACGGCAGGGAATTCGTCGCAGACTTCGGATGGTGCGGCGGCCTCGGTGGTCATGTCCGCCGAACGCGCCAAGGCGCTTGGCATCAAGCCGCTGGTACGCTACGTATCTTTCGCTACGGCCGGGTACAAGCCAGAGGAAATGGGAATCGGTCCCGTGTTCGCGATCCCCAAAGCGCTGAAGTTGGCCGGACTCAAGTTGTCCGATATCGACGTGATCGAGCTGAACGAAGCTTTCGCGGCGCAGTCGCTGGCCGTGATCAAAGAAGCTGGTCTCGATCCCGAGCGGGTGAATCCCAACGGCGGAGCCATCGCTTTGGGACATCCGCTGGGCTGCACTGGGGCTAAGCTGACGGCGACGATCATTCGCGAGCTCAAGCGTCGCAATGCACGGTACGGCCTGGTGACGATGTGTGTGGGCGGCGGCATGGGAGCGGCCGGGATATTCGAAAATCTGAATTGAGGTCAAAATCTTAACCACGGAGGATCACAGAGAATCACAGAGAAACTTTTGGATTTGTGATAGGGTGCAATCGTCCCAGATATAGAGGGCAAGATGGTTAGCTCGGCAATCGTTCACGCGCCCCGCGTCAACCAAGTCACGGGAATCATTGTAACTGCGGCACTGAAAGTGCATTCGAAACTCGGCCCTGGACTTCTTGAGAGTGCTTACGAAGCCTGCATGATCCACGAACTCAGGAAACAAGGGCTTAAAGCGCTCAGCCAAGTCGCTTTGCCAGTGGTATACGACGACGAAATTATCGACCTAGGCTACCGTATCGACTTGCTCGTGGAGGACCTGGTAATCGTCGAATTGAAGTGCGTCGAATGCATCAATCCAGTGCATCAGGCTCAGTTACTCTCATATATGCGACTGAGCGGCAAGAATGTAGGCCTTCTAATTAACTTTCATGTTGCTCACCTTCGTAACGGCATCAAGCGAGTGGTCGATGGTAGAAATTGGGAAAAGTGAAATAATTACCTCTGTGACTCCCTGTGCCCTCTGTGGTTAGGAAAGGTTTTCTATGGCCACCACGACTGCAGTTTCCAGCACCAAAATCTCGGGCGGCAGCTTCCTTCTCGAAGAGCGCCGCACTGACGAAGTCTTCACGCCCGAGGACTTCACGGAGCAGCACCAGCTTATCGGCCAAACGGCGGAAGAGTTTGCCGTTCATGAGATCCTGCCTAACGTCGAGAAGATGGAGCACAAAGACTTCTCCATCACGCGCAATCTGTTGAAGAAAGCCGGCGAACTCGGCCTCAGCTCGGCCGAGATTCCCGAGGCCTACGGCGGACTGGAAATGGACAAAGTCACCGCCGCGGTTATCGCCGACCACATCGCCAAATATGCCGGCTTCGCCACTACTTGGGGCGGTCATACCGGCATCGGCACGCTGCCCATTGTTTATTTCGGTACTGAGGAGCAGAGGAAGAAATATCTGCCTCGACTGGCCGCCGCAGAAATTGTGGGGGCGTATGCGCTGTCGGAAGCCTCATCTGGTTCGGACGCTCTGAACTGCCGCGCCCGTGCGGTGCTCTCGCCGGATGGCAAGCATTACGTCCTCAACGGCGAGAAGATGTGGATCACCAACGCCGGTTTCGCCGATCTTTACACCGTCTTCGCCAAAGTCGATGGCGAAAAATTCACCGCCTTTCTGGTTGAAAGAACGTTTCCGGGATTTTCTGTCGGCGCGGAAGAGCACAAGATGGGGATTCGAGGATCATCTACTTGCCCGATCATTCTTAACGACTGCAAAGTTCCCGCTGAAAACGTGCTCGGCGAAATCGGCAAGGGACACGTCATCGCCTTCAACATCCTGAACGTTGGGCGATTTAAGCTGGGAGCAATGTGTGTGGGCGGGGCACGTGTGTCGCTGGAAAACGCCATCAGTTACGCCAAGCAGCGCAAAGCGTTCGGGAAAGTCATCGCTGACTTCGGTCTGGTGCGCGAAAAGCTAGCGAATATGGCCGTCGGCGTCTACACCGGCGAGGCTCTGGTCTATCGCACCGTCGGCATGATGGACGTCGCACTCGCTGAAGTCGACAAGGCCGGGGCTGATGCAGCGAAAGAAACCCGCAAAGCCATCGAGGAATATGCCGTCGAGTGTTCGATCATCAAAGTCTGGGGCTCAGAGATGGTCGACTACGTGGTCGATGAAACCGTGCAGATCTACGGTGGTTACGGCTTCGTCGAAGAGTACCCGGCCGAGCGTGCTTACCGCGACGCGCGCATCAACCGCATCTTTGAAGGTACCAACGAAATCAACCGCCTGATCATCACAGGCTTTCTGCTGAAGCGGGCCATGTCGGGACAGTTGCCGCTAATGCCGGCAATTAAGAAGCTGATGGACGAAGTGCTGTCCGGACCGTTGCTCAGCGAAGACCTTGAAGGTCCGCTCGTGGAGGAACGCAAGCTGGTGACTTCGGCCAAAAAGCTCGGTCTGTTCGCTGCTGGCGCGGCGACGCAGAAATACATGCAGGCGATCCAAGACCAGCAGGAGATCATGGGCGCCATTGCAGACATGGTGATCGAAACCTACGCTATGGAGTCCGCTGTACTGCGTGCGCAGAAGATCGCTGAAGACAGTGGTGAAGCCGCGGCCGAGCTACCGATCGCCATGACCCGCGTTTACCTCTCGCAGGCCATGGAGAAGATCGAGGCGGCGGCCAAGAAAGTAATCGCAGCGGTAGCTGACGGTGACATGCTGCGCACTCAGCTTGCGATCTTGCGTCGCTTGGCGAAGCATGAGCCGTTCAACACAATTGAACTGCGGCAGCGGATCGCTCAAAAGGTGATCGAACGAGGAAAGTACGCGCTGGTGTAGGATTGCTGGACGGCCTGATTTGCGAAACTGAGCTGCGCTTGTTTTTGTTTTTCAATCGAGGGGCCAGTGATGCTGCGAGAAAGCACAAGGTCCTTCGACTCCACAAGATCGTTCGCTTCGCGGACGATCCCGCTCCGCTCAGGATGACACCGTTTAGGAAAGTGTCGGCTTTTTTAACTCTTCCATCACGCTCTGAATCAACTCCTTAGCGTCGGTCAGGCTCTTCATTATCATTTGAATATCCATGACTGGCTTGTCCGGCCAGCGCTGGCTCTGACAGTAGACCCCATGTTGGCCCACTAGGGCCATAGCGTCAGTGATCATGTCCATGGTCACGGCTAGGCGCCCCCGAGGTACTCCCATCATGGTCTCATAGTGCTCCAGTTCCTCTTGCTTTTCATGAAATACCGGCATGGCTTGATTGTACTGTCCGTCCGCTCAGGCGCATAATTTACCGGACTTGCTGTCTTGCTCCGCATTCTTGCGTCAAAGCACCTAGCAACTAGCCGCTGCCGGACGTCGTATGATTTCTGTTCACGGACCAAGCTAAGCGCTAAATGCCTTCGAGGAGAGATCCATGAAAAAATGCGTCGCATTGGTAACCCTGCTGCTGTTCACTCTAACGCTGTTCTCTTATGCTCAGGACCAGCGTCCCAGCCCGGCCGCTACAGCTTCCTGCCAGTTCAGTGACGGCAAAACCATCAAAACCGATTACTCGAGCCCGCGCACCAAAGGCCGCAAGATTTTTGGCGGTCTTGTCGGCTACGGCGAGGTTTGGCGTACGGGAGCGAATGAAGCGACTACCTTCGTCACCGCTACAAATGTGACCGTCGGCGGCAAAGACATACCCGCGGGCAGCTATACGCTGTTCACTATTCCCACCGCCGATAAATGGACGCTGATCATCAACAAGAAGACCGCTGAGTGGGGTATTCCGTATAAGTACCAGGCCGACGAACTGGCGCGAGTGGATATGAAGGTTTCAAAAACGCCGGCTGCGGTGGAGAATTTCACCATCGCCTACGACCCGAGGGGTACGAGCTGTGTTCTGAGTTTAAGTTGGGAGAACACGCAGGCGTCGGTGGAGATCAAAGAGAAGATGTAGCTTTGAACCGGCGACCTTAGCAGGCCGCCGGTGTTTCCTCGGCTCGCCAGTGAATCGGGGCTGCGATCGACGACCTACTGATTAAGTCTGTGGTTTCCAGCGCAGCACCGGCTTCCGGGCAGCAGCCGTTTCATCAAGCCGTGATACCCGCGTCGTGTGTGGTGCATCGAGCACCATTTGCGGATCTTCTTCCGCTTCTTCTGCAATCGACTTCATCGCTTCGATAAACAGATCCATCTCTTCCTTGGACTCGCTCTCCGTAGGCTCGATCATCAGCGCGCCCGGAACGATCAGAGGAAATGCTGTCGTGTAAGGATGGAAGCCGTAATCGATCAGCCGCTTGGCGATGTCCATGGTTTTCACGCCCTTCTTCGCTTGCAGCCTGTCACTGAAGACCACTTCGTGCATGGTTGGCGTCGAGTAAGGAAGATCGTAGATCCCCTCGAGTCCTTTGCGGATGTAATTGGCGTTGAGGACGGCATCTTCGGTAGTTTCGCGTAGTCCGTCCGGGCCGTTTGCCAACGTGTACGCCAAGGCTCTCACGAACATTCCAAAGTTTCCGTAAAACGCTCGCACCCGGCCAACCGAGTGCGGACGGTCGTAGTCGAACGCCAGTGTGCCGTCTGCCTTTGTCACGACCACTGGCTTGGGAAGAAACGGCTCGAGGAAGCGCTTGATAGCTACCGGGCCAGAACCCGGTCCGCCTCCGCCGTGAGGAGTGGAGAACGTCTTGTGTAGGTTGAGATGCATCAGGTCCACGCCGAAATCGCCTGGGCGCACCTTGCTCACCAACGCGTTCATGTTGGCGCCGTCCATATAAAGCAGGCCACCCTTGGCATGCATGATGTCGGCGATCTTGTGGATCTCCTGCTCGAAGACTCCCAGCGTGTTGGGATTGGTCAGCATCAGTGCGGCGACGTCCTCGTTCATCTGGCCCTGGAGCGCTGCGATATCCACCATGCCCTGCACATTTGACTTCAGATTCTCCACACCGTAGTTGACCATGGCGGCGGTTGCCGGATTGGTGCCGTGGGCTGAGTCAGGAATGAGAATCTTTTTTCGGGGAGTGCCCTTCGACTGGTGATATGCCCGCACCATCAGCAAGCCCGTAAGTTCGCCGTGTGCGCCAGCCGCAGGCTGCAGAGTGATGGCATCCATGCCAGTGATTTCTGTCAGGCAGTCGCTAAGCGTCTTCAAGATGCGCAAAGCGCCCTGCGAAACTCGCTCCGGTTGATAAGGATGACCATTTGCCAGGCCATCAAAGCGCGCCACCACTTCGTTCACTCGCGGGTTGTACTTCATGGTGCAGGAACCGAGCGGGTACATCCCAAGATCAATGGCGTAGTTCCAGGTGGAAAGGCGCGTGAAGTGGCGAATGATTTCGATCTCGCTCACTTCAGGCATATTGCCGAGATCTTTTCTTTCGGCTGACCCTAGAAGCTTCTTCGTGTCTACTTCGGGAACATCGAGCGGTGGCAACCTCCAGGCCGCTTTCCCCGGCGATGACTTCTCGAAGATCAAGCCTTCATTCTGGTTGA
>Ga0210384_10003614_pt1 | contig 17815 bp, 15 predicted proteins | sample IncBWH2MmetaG_FD_160574 | JGI IMG/M metagenome (GOLD analysis project Ga0210384, IMG submission 160574) | Forest soil microbial communities from Barre Woods Harvard Forest LTER site, Petersham, Massachusetts, United States - Inc-BW-H-2-M | ecosystem: Environmental > Terrestrial > Soil >...
ATCGAACAACCCATGCCGCTCGGCGTGATCGGAGCTATATCGGCGTGGAACGTGCCGATGATCCTTCTGGCCGCGAAGATCGCGCCGGCGCTGCTTGCCGGCAACACCGTTGTCGCCAAGCCGGCGGCGACGACCCCGCTGGCGGCGCTAAAACTGGGTGAGCTGTGCGCTGATATTCTGCCGCCTGGGGTGATCAACGTTATTGTCGACGCCAACGATCTTGGGGACGCGCTCACCAGCCATCCGGACGTCGCCAAAATCGCATTCACGGGCTCGACTGCGACCGGCAGGAAAGTCATGGAAAGCGCGGCCGGCACGCTGAAGCGCCTCACGCTGGAGCTCGGCGGCAACGACGCCGCCATTGTGCTCGACGATGTCAATCCAAAGGAAATAGCGCCCGAGCTGTTCGCCGGCGCGACCTTCAATTCCGGCCAAGGCTGCGTCGTGATCAAGCGCCTCTACGTTCATGATTCGCAATATGACGAATTCTGCGAGGAACTCGGGCGGCTGGCCCGCGAAGCTGTCGTCGATGACGGCGCCAAGCCTGGAGCCCAGATCGGGCCGCTACAGAATAAGGCACATTTCGAGAGGGTGAAGGGCTTCCTGAAGGATGCCAAACAGGACGGCGTTATCGTTGCAGGCGGCAATGTTCTGCAGCGCAGGGGCTATTTCGTCGAACCGACGATTGTTCGCGACATCGGTGACGATACGCGATTGGTCAGGGAGGAGCAGTTCGGCCCAATTCTGCCGGTGCTGCGCTATGCCAAGGTCGAAGACGCCGTCGCGCGCGCGAACGATACGGAATTCGGGCTGGGCGGCAGCGTCTGGTCGAAGAATCTCGAGCGGGCCTTCGCCGTGGCCTCGCAAATCAATTCGGGCACGGTCTGGATCAACAGGCATCTCAACCTGCAGCCCGACATTCCCTTCAGGGGCGACAAGCAGTCCGGCATCGGAACCGAACTGGGCCACGCTGGCCTGGAGCAATATACTCAGCCCAGGATCATCAATATGGCCAAGCAGCAGGCCTGATGCGCATCCCGCCGTCTTCGCGACTGCGGAGCAAACTAAGCTGCCGGCAGAGATGCTCGCGGTCTTCGTCGTCGATACCGACGACAAGGAACTGACCACACCCGTCAAATAGAGCCTGACGATCATAGAGAATAACAATGACCAGACGTCTCGATTACAACCAAATCGCTCCGAACGGCATAAAGGCCCTTGGCGGGGTCTATGGCTATGTCACGCAGAGCGGCCTTCCCGCCGAGCTGATTGAACTTGTTTATCTGCGTGTCTCACAGATCAACAACTGCGCCTATTGCCTCGACACGCACACCCGCGACCTCATCAAGACAGGTGTGAAGATCGAGAAGCTCGCGCTGGTGCAGGCCTGGGCGGAAGCTGGCAATCTCTTCAGCGAGCGTGAGAGTGCCGCGCTCGCCTGGGCCGAAGCGGTGACCCGCGTGTCAGAGACCGGCGTGCCGGATGAATCGTACCAGGTCGTGCGCGCGGTCTTCGAGGAAAAGGAACTGGTCGATCTCACGATCGCGATCGGCCTGATGAATGCCTACAACCGGTTGGCAATCAGCTTCCGGAACACGCCACGGGCAGCACTCGAAAACTGAGAAGCCGAGCGCTTGCGCTGGGTCCGCGCCGCCGTCTTGAGCGCGAAGGGGTGTGCGCGAATCCAATCTAGCCAATGACTTTCCGAAGTTGTTGCGGCAATCGCGAACTTCAGAAAGTGGGCATTAGTCGCGAGCCGCAGGCTTGGTGCGGGATTTCATTTGCCTCGCCCTGCCGGCGCGAACTCGTCGCAAACAACCTTTCACTTCCTATTATTGCTGAAACAATGGACATCTGCAGATGCTCCCAACAGCTAGACGCCACACCGGCGACTGACTCTCCAGAGCCGAAGCACGGACTCTGCATTCGCATCATCGACCTGGCTGTCCTATCTATCGAGCATTTCGATAGGACCCATAGAAACATCCCGCCTTTTCCAAAGCGAATAATGCCCCAAGTATCATCATAGAATTCCGGAGCTGGTCAAAAGGAAGAAATTCATGAGCGATTTAATGCAGCCGGCCGTTCTCGAAAGACCCAGGGAGCTGACGGAGCTCAGCCAGCTCAGCTTCGAGGTCATCGCGGGTGACTATGGCCGTCCGGATAATCAGCCGGCCAATTGCACCCTCGTGAAGGGGCGGCGCGAGGCACTATTGGTGGACGCTCCGCTTGGTCGCGCCGACGCGCACCGGCTCATCGCAAGGATTCTGGACACGGGCCTGAAGCTGCACACGATCTTCATTACCCACGATCATCTGGATCATTTCTTCGGTCTCGATCTGCTGATCGAGACGTTTCCCAAAGCGGCGGTAGTCTCGCATTCCGTTGTGGTAGCGGACATCAAGCGATCAATTTCGCTGAAGTTCGATGGCTTGGCTGAAAGCGAGAGAATGGGTGCCAACGGTCCATGGCGCGGCGTTGTTCCGACGCCGCTGTGCATCGATCACATACGGCTTGAGGGCCACAAGCTCCAGATCCTCGGGCCGATGCAGGGCAATCACGTCCACGCAACGGCTCTCTGGGATCCCCGCACTGGCACGTTGATCGCAGGTGACCTGTTGTACAACGGCGTCTTCGCGGTCCTGGGCGAACATCGGCCTGCACAGTGCGATGCTTGGCTGGAGAGCCTCGATCTCGAGTCGCTGCGACCGAAACGGGTGGTCGCCGGTCATTCCAAGCCTGGTCTTCCCGACGACGACAAAGCGATCGACTGGACGCGCGGGTACATCCGCGACTTGATGAAGTTCGCGAGATCGACTGGGTCGCCAACGGAGATGGCCGAGATGCTGAGAGCCAGTTACCCCGACGCGATCGGTTCTCCCGGCTCGCAGTTCCTGCTCGAAGTGCCGACCCAGATCGCGATGGGAGAAATCGAACCCCGGGATGAGGGACGAGAACTCTCACCGGCTTCGATTCCGGTGGCATAGCCGCAAGGAGGATAATCATGATCGATAAGATATGGCCTACCCTTAGCCGTGCAGCGAGAGCGCTGGTCGTGTGTTTCGCTTTGGCCGGGTCCCAACTGGGCGCCCAATCACCAGCTTTCGCGGGCCCGCGCTTCGACGGGCAATGGAATCTCGTCTTCGTGACACAGCGCGGGGATTGCGATCCGAGCTACAATTTCACGGTCGACGTCGTGAACGGGAACATCAGTCACCCCAACATCCTAACGTTCAGGGGCCACGTGGCGTCGTCGGGCGCCGTTCACGCCTCGGTCAGGGTCGGACAGAAGTACGCGTCCGGATCGGGCACGATCGCTGGAGGGATTGGCCGAGGCATCTGGAGCGGCCGCTCGGGCAAGTCGCGGTGTGCGGGGACGTGGGCGGCGCAGAGGAGTTAATAGGTGCCTCGCACGGCGTCGACGGACGATGCGAATGCTCGTGGACGGTGTGCGACGAGATGTTACATACGACGCCTCATCGATCGGCGGGCACAGGCCCGTCGAATGGCCGCTTTCGCCGTGAGCGGCTATTCCATAACCACGCATTTCGCGAACAGCCGAAGATGGCTGGTGCGATACACCCGCGATTTTAGGACTATCCGATTTCGCTGAACCATCCAATTCTACGATCGGTATGCAATTGACCTGTGCGAACTGATCCGCGCGCTGTATCTCGTTCGCATGAGGAGTGAAGAAACAAAGGATGAAGCGAATTAAAGCCCAGTTCTCGGCCGAAGCTCAGAACGGATCAAGCCGGCCTCCCGGCTGAAAGGTGCGTTCTGATCCAGGATCATTGCGCGTACTTGATTCGACTTGGTGGGGCGCACCAGGGCTCGAAGCTGGGACCCGCTGATTAAGAGTCTAGCGGTTACATTGGTATCTCAATGGCTTAGCTGTAAATTTTGCGGCTTTGAGGCGCAATGAGATCAATGCATTACTGCTTAGTTGTAAATTGGAAATGCGCAGGTTCCCCCACTGACTGTCATAGATCCGAAAAGAAAAGGAGCCGGCAACAAGCCGCAATTTATGGCCCGACCGAGCGTTGTCAAATGTCGTGCTTTCGAACGTTACGAAGGACCTTGAGCAACGTGCCTAGGAAGTTCCGATATTCGTCTTCCTCGACGCCGTCGAACATCTGCAGCAGCATGGGTCGTCGTCATGTCGAAATCCTTCAGCTACTCCGCGACGTTGGTGTTCCACCGCGCCATGATGCGATTCATCAGGTAGGGACCATCTTCGTTGGCCCGGCCGAGATGATGCCCTCGTCCTGCGGGCGACTTAGTACCAGGCTGATTGAAGCAATGGATCGATGTGATCACGCAGCCTGGACTGACGTTCCGGTTTGATCCGTCGCGAGGATACCTGTCCTTGCTCAAGGACAGGCCGACGATCGTGATACTGGCAAGCGGCAGCGATTTCATCACCGGCATGAACCGCGGTCGCATCGACATGGCGACCCCTTACCTGCGCGGGGCGCTCCGCTTCATCGGCGTGAGTGACATGCTGTTCGTGCCGATCGGGCCGACGGCCGGACCGCTTGAACCGATCCGGGCAGCGCGGGAAAGCGCGCATCGCCGCCTCGCCGAGATGGCAGCGAGATGCTGACGCCAACTTCAATCCATGTTCTATAATGAATGTTTGAGACGGCTGCGTCGGTGAGTCAGACAGTCGGTCTCCAAAAAAATCCGTCGAATTCCAGGGAGGCGTAGCATGCTGAAATCGATCGACCCAATTCTGAACGCGGACGTGCTGTATGCGTTGCGGGCCATGGGCCATGGCGACGAACTCATTATCTGCGACGCGAATTTCCCGGCCGACGCGATCGCCCGTCAGACCGTGTCGGGGCGGCTCCTCCGCATCGACAACGTAACCGCTGGCCGGGCGGCCCGTGCTGTCCTTTCAGTCATGCCGCTCGATTCCTTTGTCGACAAGCCGGCTTTGCGAATGGAGATTGTCGGCAAGCCCGACGAGATTCCGCCCGTGCAGACCGAGGTGCAGACCGAGATCGACGCTGCGCAGGGCCGCCCTTCGCCGATGGGTTCGATCGAGCGATTTGCCTTCTATGAGCTCGCGAAGAAATCTTATTGCGTGATCCAGACCGGCGAACGGCGCTTCTACGGATGCTTCGTCTTCAAGAAGGGAGTGATCGCGCCCGACGCCGCCTAGCTCTGTCGATCGATCCGCTGCCACGAGCGATAATTTCGCGGATCGCAGCCACCCACCGGTTTTGCGGTACCGCATCCGCTTGCAAAGCGCTGCACTATTCTCGCTGAGGTCTGCACCGCCTTGGGTCCTGCCCCGCGCTGCGCGTTCCCCGCGGTTTCGTTGACATTGATCAAGGCTGCTGCATACTCGAAATGGCCTCTGTCACCACTTGTCCCGATTGCCGCCAACAAGAGCGGAGGACACATGAGTCCCCGAACGTCCTATCCCCAGAACAATGGTGCTCAGGCGACCGAGGCTTGGCATCAAAAAAATTGGCATCAAAAAACAGGGAGGTTTCGTGGTGAAACAGCAAGAGCACGATCAGCATCCCGCAATGCGACTGAACCGACGCACCGTCCTCAAGGGGGCGGCCAGCGCCGTGGCCTTGGGCTCGACCGCCACTCTCGGCGGGTTTTCCGAGCGTGCGCTTGCGCAGGACAATCTGCGGGCGCAGATTTTGCAGTTTCCAGGCGTGGGCAAGGGTGCGCCAACCGACGCCGACTGGCAGAAAGTCGGCGAACTTTGCCTCGGACCGACCAGGGCGAGCGTGAAGGAGGGCGAATTCAAGGGCGTCGAACTTTCCTTCATGGGGCTCAACAACCAGAATCTGCACAACCTGCTGTTCCGCGGTTTTCTGAAGCCGTGGGAGGCCTATACGGGCGCGAAAATTTCCTGGATCGACCTTGCGCAAGCCGACTACAACCCGCGACTGCAACAGGCGATTGCGACCGGCACGGTCGACTTCGACATCCTCGAAATGGGCGCGCCGTTCGAAGGTGACGTGTGCGGCAAGGGCCTGGCGTCGGAGATGCCGGACTGGGTCAAGAAGCAGATCGATATTGACGACTATGTCGACTACCTGAAACCGCCGGTCGGAACCTGGAACGGCAAGACCTATCGCGTTACAATCGACGGCGACTGCCACAACTTCAACTACAGGACCGACTATTTCTCCGATGCCGCGCTGGCCAAGGCCTGGAAGGACGCGGGCAACCAGGGCGAATGGGGCGTACCGAAGACCTGGCAGCAGGTCCAGGCAGTGACCAAGTTCCTCAAGGGCAAGAAGATCAAGGGCCAAAATGCGTTCGGCTATCTCGATGCGCCAAAGCCTTGGGGCGGATTCGGCTTTTATTTCCTCGGCAGCCGCGCCACCGCTTATGCCAAGCATCCGGACGACAAGGCCTGGCTGTTCGATGTAGACACGATGAAGCCGCGCATCAATAATCCGGCTTGGGTTCGCGCCATTCAGGACGTCATCGACGCGCTACCCTCCGAGCCGGCCGATCAGCTCAATGCCGACCCGAACACCACGGGCTTCCAGCAATTCCTCGCCGGCATCGGCTCGATGATCCCCTGGTGGGGCGATATCGGCCAGGTCGCGAAGGCGAGCGATACGTCCGTGATCGGCGACGTCGTCGGTTTCGACATCCTACCCGGATCGGACGACGTCTATAATTCCAAGACGGGTAAGTGGGACAAGCTCGCGGGCGGTCCAAACCATGCTCCGAACTGCGCCTATCTCGGTTGGGGCATCTATGTCATGGCGAGGGTCGCCGGCGACGAACGCAAACACAAGGCGGCGTGGAGCGCCGCGGCGCATCTCGGCGGCAAGGATCTGTCAATCTGGATGGTGATGTATCCGTCCGGCTTCCAAGTTCACCGGACAAGCCATTCCAACATCGACGAATGGGTGGCGGCGGGTTACGATCGGAAATACATCACCTCCTATCTGAACTCGCAGTTCAGCTCCTATAATCACCCGAACCGGGCAGTCGAGCCGCGCATACCAGGCATCTTCCAGTACTACAGCATCGCGGAAGATGAACTGACCAAGATCTTCGCCGGCCGAGTTGACGCACAGACCGGCGCCAACAACATCGCCGCCGCGTGGGAGAAGCTGACCGACCAGATCGGTCGCGAGAAGCAGATCGCGCTCTACAAGGCCTCGCTCGGCGTATAGTCTTTCCCGACGATCCCTCCAGGTTGGTGCCACTCACATGGCACCAGCCGCAGCTTTCGCCGGCGGCCGGGTTAGAGCCCAAATCGGCAGAGTGCGATCTTGATGCAGAATTCAGCACCGTTGGCGGATGTTCGGCGCGACAAGGCCGCATCGCATCGCATCCCCGTCGGCCGCAAGAACGCCGGACGAACGCTTGTTCTCCTCGTCTCGGCTGCCTGCGTGCTCGTGCTGCTCGTTCAGATCCTGCATACAGCCGGAGCGATCACGGTCGGGTTCGCCGATTGGCGGCCGATCCTCTATGCCTATCTGCTGTGGGCCATCGTGTTCGGCTCCGGACAGGTCGTAATGCGCGGAGAACGCGGCCTGCGGGCGCTGTTCCTGCTCCCGGCCGTCTTGTTCACCGTTGCCGTGGTGATCTTCCCGACGATGTTCGGAATCTATATCGCGTCGCTCGACTGGAATCTCAGCTCCTTCGAGGGTCCGCACTTCAACGGCCTCAACAATCTCATCGGATTGTTTGACGATAGTTATTACTGGAACGCGCTGCGCAACATGATCTTCTACACGCTGGCAGTGCTTGGCGAATATGCGGTCGCGTTTGGGCTGGCGCTATTGCTGAATGCCGAGATACGAGCCCGAAAATTCTTTCGGGTCGTTTTCCTGTTGCCCCTGATGCTCAGTCCCGTCGCGGTGAGCTGGATGATCGGCAAGTCGCTCATGGAGTACCGTTTTGGCCCAGCGGCCACGCTGGCGCGCGATCTCGGATGGGACAACCCCGCGTTCTTCGCGTTCCCCTGGATCGCGCGCTTTAGCATAGAGGCGATGGATGCCTGGGTTTCGATTCCCTTCATCATGATCATGCTGCTGGCCGGGCTGCAGGCGATGCCCAAGGAGGTGCTGGAAGCAGCCAAGGTCGATGGCGCGAGTGCGTGGCAGTCATTCTGGCATGTGATGTTCCCTCTCATGCTGCCGGTAAGCGTCACCGTCCTCATTATCAGGATCATTTTCAAATTGAAGCTCGCCGACATCGTAATCAACGTGACGGCAGGAGGACCAGGTGGCGCCACCGACACGGTGTCGAGCTTCATTTACCGCGTGTACCGCGATCGATCGAATGTCGGATACGGCACCGGGCTCGCCATCTTCTATCTTCTCATGATTATCCTCTTCCTGACGCTGTTGCTGCGCCTGTCCAGTCGCTGGACGCAGAAAGTTGCATGAACCCGCACGTCGAAACCGGTTTCTGAAGGGAGTTGCTGGATTGGCCATTTTCACCGCGGCGTCGCAACCGGTCCGCAAGTCTCACGCGTCGGTCCGGGCGACTCGGATCTTGAGCCGTGTGCTGATCTATGGCGCATTGCTGTTTTGGGCGTTTGTTTGCCTGTTTCCCATCTATTGGACGGTCACGACCTCGTTCAAGTCGGCGCTCGACGTAACGCAAGGTCACCTGGTTCCCTGGCTGGACTTTCAGCCGGATTGGAAAGGCTGGCGCTCGCTCGGCCTGTCGCCGGATTCGATTCTAGGAACCTCAACCGCCCGCGCCGAGTTCATGAGCCGGTTCGGAAACAGCATTATCACGTCAGTCGGCGCCTCGGTCCTGGCGCTCGTGCTTGGATCACTCGCGGCTTACGGGCTGAGCCGCTTCCGATACAAATTTGCATGGATGCGAAACGACGATATCCTGTTCTTCTTCATGTCGCAGTTGATCTTGCCGCCCGTCGTCCTGGCTTTGCCGTTCCTGGTTCTCTACAAGGCGCTGGCGCTGCTTGACACGAGATTGGGCCTTATCCTGCTCTACACCCTGACAGTGCTTCCGATCGTCATCTGGATCATGCGCGATCAATTCAACGCCATTCCGATCGAGCTCGATGAAGCCGCCTTCGTGGACGGCCTGTCGGTTTGGGGCGCATTCATTCGTATCATATTGCCGCTTGCCGTTCCCGGAATGGTGGCGGCATTCATTCTCTCGCTTGTATTGTGCTGGAACGAATACTTCTTCGCGGCGCTGCTGACGAGTACGGATGCCAAAACACTGCCTGTCATGGTGGCCAGCCAAACCGGCTCGCAAGGCATCAATTGGTGGTCCATGGCGGCACTATCGACCGCGGCGATCGCTCCGCTCGTGATCGTCGGAATTTTCCTCGAGCGCTACATCGTCAGTGGTTTGACTACGGGCGCGGGCAAGTAGCCGATAAGGGGAACCAATTTCTCCAGGCGTATCTCCAATTTGTTTTTGTCAGCCAGTTGCTATTTCGGTTTATTCTGAATACGGCGCGTCAGCGCGGCGATGAGCGCTGTCAGGCCAAACGCCCAAGGCTCGCAAGCCCCGCTCGGGCGCATGCGATTTGTCAGCCGGCCAAGTTTGGACGTGGCGATAGTCACCAAGTCGCCTTCCACATGGGTGAACCCCTGCCCCTTCGCCGCACGGTCCTGGATCGGCGCGAACATCGTGCCGAGGAACAACACGAAACCATCCGGATATTGATGGTTCTCGTTGATCGTTTGCGCGACGATGTCGACCGGGTCGCGGCTGATCTGGGTCAGCGAGGATGCGCCGTGCAGCACAAAACCTTCCGGTCCCTTCACCTCCAGCGAGATCTCCATCGTCCGCACGTCATCAAGCCCGAAGCCGGCATCGAAGAAGCGCACGAACGGCCCGATCGCACAGGAGGCGTTGTTGTCCTTGGCCTTGGACAGCAGCAGCGCCGAGCGTCCTTCGAAATCGCGCAGATTGACATCGTTGCCGAGGCTGGCGCCAACGATGCGACCGTCGCTTGCCACCACGAGCACCACCTCCGGCTCTGGATTGTTCCAGACCGATTTCGGATGCAGACCCGCATCCGCACATGTGCCCACCGCGGACAGTACCGGAGCCTTGGTGAACACCTCGGCGTCCGGCCCGATTCCCACTTCAAGATACTGGCTCCAGGCGTTCTGACCGACGAGCACGTCCTTCACATGCTGCGCTTCGGCCGAACCCGGCTTCAGCCGGGACAAGTCAGTGCCGACAATTCGCGTCACCTCGGCCCGGATTGCCGCCGCCGAATCCGGGTTGCCGCGCGCGCGCTCCTCGATCACCCGCTCCAGCATCGACACCGCGAACGTGACTCCGGCGGCCTTGATCACCTGTAGATCGATCGGCGCGAGCAGCCATGGCTTGGTTGGATCGCGGCTGTCTGGCGGCGTGTTGTTCAAGAGGTCCTGCAGCACGCCCACCCGCTCGCCACGCACGGCGCGCAGAGCGCTGGCCGGATTGGCGACCCCGGCAAGCTGGCTTGCGGTGGGGAAATCGTCGGTGACGTCGAACACGCCGTCGTGGCGGATCGCCACCACCGAGGGGCTGGCGAGATCGGGGCGCCAGATGCGTCCCATCAGGGCGGCGTCGTTGAAATCGTCCGGCAGAATGAATGCGGCGTCTGTTACGATCGGCATCGTGGTGGTCTCCGTGGAGTAGCGTCTAGATGGTTCGCATCGAAGAGAGCGAAGTCGTCACCATGGCCCATGGCTGCCGGCACCCATAACAAATCGGCCAAGAGGACCAGGTCAACCGGCTCAACACGTCTGTTGTCCTCGGCTTGCGAGATAGATGCGCGCCGCGTTGCCGCCGAAGATGTCCGCCTTTTCGTCGGGTAACAGGTCAGCCAGCAAGGTTTCAGCGGCAGCGAACCATTTTGCATAACCGCCCGCCAGATTGATCACCGGCCAGTCACTTCCCCACAGCAAGCGTTGTGGTCCGAAGCACGTAACGACATGATCTACCGCTTGGCGCAGATCGGCGATCTGCCAGTCCGGCGCGGCCTCGGTCGCCAGTCCCGATAGTTTGCAGGAGACGTTGGAGCGTCCAGCAAGCAAGGCAATATCACGTTGCCAAATCGCGATCTCGCCGGTCGCAAGCTGCGGCTTGCCGCAATGATCCAGCACGAATTCCAGATCGGGATGGCTGTCAATCACTCGCAATAGTCTCGGCAAATGGCGCGGCAGCACCAACGCGTCGAATACCAAACCGTTTCGGGCCATCGCCGTCAGCAGTGGTGCCAACGCCGGACGCAGCAGCCAATCGTCATCGGCGATATCCTGAACCATCGGCCGCAGCCCCACCAGAAGTTTGCGCCCTGCCAGCGCATCGATGCGCGCCACGCCGTCGACTGCGTCGAAATCGGTCCAGCCGACCACGCCCTGCACCAGTTTCGCGTTTTCCGCGATATCGAGCAGAAACAGGGTCTCCGCCTCTGTCGGCGCGGCCTGCACCAGGATCGTCCCCTCGATGTCGGCTGCGGAGAGCTGTGGCGTCAGGTCCGACAGACAAAAGTCACGGTAGATCGGCGCCAGGTTTGGTGTCAGCCAACCATAATCGCCCCGCGCGAGAGTCCAGAGATGGTGATGTGCATCGATCCGCATCAGCCGGGCACCGATAATGGAACCGGCGCATCTGCATCGAGCAGATGCTCGGCCTTCAGATCGGTCCAGAGCGCTGACGGCACGTTACTGGAGAGTGCCGCCACATTGCGCTCAACCTCGTGCGGGTTTTGCGCTCCCAGCACCACGCTGGCGACAGCCGGATGGCCCAAGGCGAAATGCAGCGCCGCCGTGGGCAACGCGACGCCATGGGCGGTACAGACGCCTTCGATCCGTGCCACCTTGGCCAGAATCTCCGGCGGCGCGTCCCGATAATTGTATTTGGCGCCATTCACCGCCCCGGTCGCCAAAATACCGGAATTGAATACGCCACCGAGCATCACGCCGATACCCCGTTGCTGCGCCAGCGGCAGGAAGTGCTCGAGCGCGGGTTGCTCGAGTAGCGAATAGCGCCCGGCGAGCAGCATGGTATCGAACGATCCGGCTTGCGCGAACCGCACGCACATCTCGGCCTCATTCACGCCGACCCCGATGCCCGCGACCACGCCTTCTCCGCGAAGCCGGTCGAGCGCTACATAAGCGCCAGCCATCGCTTCGCGAAACCGCTCCTCGATCGCATCGGCGCCGTGGGTCCAGATATCGACGTCATGAATCAGCAGCAGGTCCAGCCGGTCGATACCCAACCGCAACAGCGATTGTTCCACCGAACGCATCGTGCCGTCATAGGAATAGTCGACCACTGCCCGGTGCGGCTGCCCACCGACAAAGCCGGAGCCGTCGCCTCGCCCGTGAAACGGGTCCATCCAGCGACCCACCTTGGTGCAGAGCACAATGTCCTGGCGCGGAACACGCCTGATCGCCGTCCCGCAACGATGTTCGGACAGGCCGTGCCCATAGAGCGGGGAAGTGTCGAGCAGATTGATGCCCAGTTCGAACGCCCGCTCCACCGCGGCGATGGCCGAGCCGTCGTCCAGCGATCGATAGAGATCACCAAGCGGCGCGGTGCCGAAGCCGAGCGCCGAAACCTGAATAGCGGTGCGCCCCAGCAGACGTCGCGGTAGTGCTGACTGCGAAACCATGGTGGACGTCTTTCTTGCCGTGATGCTTCAGTCGCGCTGGTCCATCATCGGGATTTATGAAGAGCGTATTTCTTTACAGCTACCTGTCAACGCGCGCACGTGCGCCTGGTTCATGCGAGGTTCTATTCCTCAAAGAAACCGGGATGCCTGGTAACAAAGGAATGTAGTTCTCGCGACACCCGATCGAGATGGTTGGCCATTTGGTTTCGTGCTTGATCCGGCTGGCGCGCCGCAATCGCCCGATAGATCGCTTCGTGCTCACCGAAAGTTCCCTCCGGGCGCCCCGGCTCGGGAAGGAGAGTTCGGCGCACCCTTTCAAGATGCGTGCGGATAGGGTCAAGCACTTCGCCAACCCGTGCGAGCCCCAGGCCCTCAGTCATCTGGCAGTGGAACCTGTTGTCGAGTTCGTGGAAGCCTTGAAGGTCTCCGCTTGTGATGGCCGCCCGCTGATAAGCGAGATTCTGACTGAGACGTTCGATAGCGCGATCCGACATATCCGCTGCACAAACCGCGACAACCTCCATCTCGAGCGCGCGGCGCATCAACATGCATTGCCTCACGTCTTCGAGGCGGATCTTCGCGACGTAAGAGCCGCGCTGAGGCTCGACCACGACAAGACGTTCGAATGCGAGCCGATTGATCGCAGTCGTTATGGAAAGCCGGGACACTTCGAAAACGGCGCACCATTCGTTCTTATCGATCGGAGTCTCGGGAGCGAGTGCGCCGGATACGATGGCCTGCTTGAGCGCAAGGTAGGCCTGATCGACTTTCGACCCTCCGGCTCCGCGCCCTTGCGCTGCGACGATCGCTCCGCTGAACCCGTCGCTCGAATGCATCATGTGATCTCTCGGCTCATTTCACATTTTCAATTGTGCCGAAGAAGGCTTGACGAGTGGCATCTGACATAACTAGCATATCAGATAGTGCCGGCCTAGCCTCAACAGCAACCCTCAAAGGGCGCGAATGCGAGGGGCTCAGCAGGCCCGGAGGGAGCAGCCCAATGGAGACACACTTCGGCGCCCCCAGCGCGCATGATGGACGATGCACGCCGGAAAAATCTCGGGCGCTTGGCGTTGGCAGAAGGACCGGAAGCAGTTCGCCGTCCGGGCACATTGTCCTTGTTGCGGAGCACGTCTCCAAGTCCTTCGCCGGCGTGACGGCGCTGCACGACGTCGACTTCGATCTCAGCCACGGCGAAGTGCACGCGCTGATGGGCGAAAACGGGGCTGGTAAAAGTACGCTGATGAAAATCCTCGCCGGCGTGCATACGCGCTATGAGGGCGCCATTAAGGTCGAGGGCCGCGCTGTGTCGTTCGGCGGCGTCCGCGACGCCGAAGAGGCTGGCGTCGCGATCATCCATCAGGAGCTCAATCTCGTTCCCGAATTGAGCGTAGCCGATAACATCTTTCTCGGCCGCGAACCGCTCGTCGCTGGCGTGCTGGTCAATCGTCGCCGTATGGTCCGAGCGGCGGAGCGCTTGTTGCAGCGCCTCGGCGTCAAGATCGACCCCGAGACCCGCGTCGCCGAATTGCGCGTTGGCGAGCAGCAATTGGTGGAGATCGCCAAGGCGCTGTCGCTCGACACCCGGATCCTCATCATGGACGAGCCGACGTCGGCATTATCGTCATCAGAATGCAAGACGCTGTTCAAGATCGTGCGGCAGCTCGCTGGCGACGGGGTCGCGATCGTCTACACCTCACATCGTATCGAAGAGGTTCTCGAGCTTGCCGATCGAGTGACGGTGTTGCGCGACGGCCGGCGGGTCGTGACGGCCCCGATCGGCGAGCTGTCGCGCGGCGCAATCATCTCGGCGATGGTCGGCCGCGAAATGGCTGCGTACCACCGCGGTACGGTTGCGCAGAACGGCGCGATCATCCTTTCGGTGCGCAACCTTACACTCGACACGCTAAGCCCGCGGGGATGGCGCCGGACACTGCACGGCGTCAGCTTTCAGCTGCGGCGAGGTGAAATCCTGGGGATCGGCGGCCTGCTCGGCTCCGGCCGCACCGAGATCCTGGAATCGATCTTTGGCGTCGTGCGCGGCTGGCGCGGCGGTGACACTATCATCGATGGTGCAACCGTCGACATCAAGTCACCGGCCGACGCCTATCGCCTTGGCGTCGCGCTCGTGACCGAAGACCGCAAAGAGCGCGGCCTGCATCTTGCCGCCTCGATCTGCGACAATGTCGCGCTGCCCTCGATCGGCGCCATGTCGCAGTTTGGCTTGCGCACTTTCGCCCGCGAAAGCGCACTGGCTGCCGATGTGGTCAGCCGGCTCTCGGTGCGCTGCACAGGCATCCGCCAGGCGGCCGCGGCGCTATCAGGCGGCAATCAGCAGAAAATCGTCATCGGCAAATGGCTCGCCACCGAACCTCGTATCCTTTTGCTCGATGAGCCGACCCGTGGCATCGATGTCGGCGCCAAGCAGGAGATATATCGGCTCATCTTTGATCTCGCCGCGCAAGGTCTCGGCATCCTCGTCGTGACTTCGGAAATGCCGGAACTTCTCCTGCTTTCCGATCGGATCCTGGTGATGTGCGAGGGACGGCAGACCGGAGTGCTGCGGCGCGAGGACGCCGCGCAGGAGACGGTGATGCGCCTTGCCGCGCCGGGCATGGCGGCGCAGTCGTGGAACGCGCCGTCATGAAAGCGCTTCGCGCCCTTTCACGCACCAAGCTTTATTGGGGATTGCTGATCATCTGCCTCGTCGGCGCACTCACCTCGCCGCATTCTTCTTCCGGCAGCAATATCTTTCTATCCTACGGCAATCTGACCGACGTTCTGCGCCAGGTTTCGATCACCGGCCTGGTGGCGACCGGCATGACCATGGTCATTCTACTCGGCGGCATCGATTTGTCGGTTGGATCGGTCATGGGCTTCTCGACGATCATTTGCGCCATGCTGCTCACCAAGTCCGGCTGGACCGCCGCTTCGGTCATCGGAGTCCCGGCCGCAACGGCAGTTAGTTGCGCTGCGGTGGCGTTTCTCGCGCGATTTGTGTTCAGCGGTTTGGCACGCGGCCGCGACGTCAGCGCGGGGCGGCGCCGCGAGAGCGCGCTGGGGCCCTGGCGCAGCGTGCGGATTCCCACGCTGCTTGGTCTCCTCGCCGCGATCGTGGTTGCGTGGTTCACCGCGAGCCAGGTGCAAACCAAGTTCGGTGTTCTCGGCGTTTTGCTGGTGACGCCCTGCGTCGCGCTGCTGCTCGGCTCGATCAATGGGTTCTTGATCGTTGCCGGACGCTTGCAGCCATTTATCGCCACACTGGCGATGATGGTCAGCGCGCTCGGAATCGGCCGACTGACCGCAGGTCAGGACAATGCGGTGGTGGCGGTCTACACCGGCACCAACGCCACCGAGGCGTTCGAAGCTTTGCGCTCGATGCTGTGGGGTGTCGTTCCGGTACCCAGCGTCTTCTTTCTGGCGGCGATCGTCCTTTTTGGCGCGATCCTGCGTTTCACGACGTTTGGCCGCTATGCTTACGCCATCGGCGGAAACATCGAGGCAGCCAAGCTGTCCGGCATCAAGGTCGCCCAGGTCCAGTTCACGGCCTATCTGCTCTCCGGACTGCTGGCGGGGATCGCCGGTGTCCTGTTCGTCGCCCAGTACCGGCAGGGCAAGCCGGACGCCGGCGGAGGGCTCGAACTCGACGCGATCGCCGCCGTCGTGATCGGCGGCACCAGCCTGATGGGTGGCCGAGGCGGCCTCGCCGGTACTTTCGTCGGCGTCCTGATTTTCGGCCTGCTGTCGGACATTCTTCAGCTTCAGAATATCGACTCCAATGTCCAATTGTTGATGAAGGGGTTGATTATCGTCTGCACCGTGCTGGTGCAGGAACAGAATCTCGGCCAGCTCATCGCGCGGTGGCGATTGCGTCCATCGCTGCAAGGAGGCGCCGACCATGAAACGGCCGAATCCCATCGGCCGCCAAGCGCTGCAAGAGCGCAATTTGCAACGGAGGATCTCGATGAAGCGTCGTGATTTTTTGAAATTGTCGACCACCGTGGCCGGCGCGGCAATGACCATTTATGTGCCGGCCGCGTGGACCCCGGCCAAGGCCGCGGCCAAGTGGAAAATCGGCTTCAGCCAATGCACCACGCTGGAGCCGTGGCGCGTGCAGTTCAACAAGGACATCCAGGCCGAGGCGAAGAACCATCCCGATGTCGAACTCATCATCACCGACGGCCAGGATAAGACCGAGAAGCAGGTCGCCGACTGCGAGAACCTGGTGGTGCAGCAGGTCAATCTCCTCCTGATCTCGCCCAAGGAGTCGGCGGGCCTGACCGGCGTTGTCGAGAAGGCGATCGACGCCAAAATTCCAGTCATCGTGCTGGACCGCAACGTCGACACCAAGCGGATCACCCAATTCATCGGCGGCGACAATGTCGCAATCGGCCGGGCGGCCGGCGAGCATGCGGTGAAGCTGCTCGGCGGCCCGGGCAAAGCGGCAGGCAATGTCGTCGAAATCTGGGGCGGCATGGGCACCCAGCCGGCCCATGATCGGCACGACGGCTTCCACGCCTTCACCGACAAAGAGCCCGGCATCAAAAACCTGCTTAACAATCAGTCGGGCGACTGGAAGCAGGACAAGGCCTACAACATCATGACCACTGCGTTGCGCAACAACGAGAAAATCGATCTGGTCTATGGCCACAACGATCCGATGGCCTACGGCGCCTATCTCGCCGCGAAGGACGCCGGGCGCGACAAGGACATCAGGTTCATCATCGGCATCGACGGGCTGCCGGATGAAGGCGTTACCTGGGTCAGCAAAGGGCTGCTCACTGCGACATTCCTCTATGCAACGCCCGGTGCCGAAGGCTTGCGGCAAGCGGTCAAACTTCTCCACGGCGAGAAGCTGGAACCGGTCATCACCTTGCCCACTATGCTCATCACCAAGGATAACGCTCCGGAAATCCTGAAGAAGAACGGTCTGCTCTGATCTTTCGCAGCGGCCTATTCACGAGAGCCGTGACAACAGGACAGAGTCTGGCTCAACCCAGTTGAACCAGAACTCTGGTCCTATGAGCGCGTCCTGACCGGCTCCAAGCTGCAATTCAGCTGGCGCATTTGCGACTGTCAGGCACCGCCGGCGGCGAATTCGTGCGGCATGTTGGAAAGACGCCAGGCATTGCGGACTTTGTTGCGCGCCAACAAGCGCTTCAGTACCGCCCATCTGCCCAAAGACTCCTTCGGCCACTCCAGAGCTACATGCAC
>Ga0210384_10003616_pt1 | contig 17801 bp, 13 predicted proteins | sample IncBWH2MmetaG_FD_160574 | JGI IMG/M metagenome (GOLD analysis project Ga0210384, IMG submission 160574) | Forest soil microbial communities from Barre Woods Harvard Forest LTER site, Petersham, Massachusetts, United States - Inc-BW-H-2-M | ecosystem: Environmental > Terrestrial > Soil >...
CTTCCGGAGCGTTGTCGATCGAATCGAACGACCGGAACGTGTTCTTCGGATTGTGCTTCGAGAGCACCTTCGTGATCGCCGCCGTCAGCGTCGTCTTGCCGTGATCGATGTGCCCAATCGTCCCCACGTTCACGTGCGGCTTATTACGGTCAAATTTCTCTTTCGCCATGATTACGATCCCTCACCGATAGCTTATTTACAACGCGCTCGTTAATAACCCGTTCGCTCTTGGTAGGGCACGGCTTCAGCCGTGCCACCCGGAACCCCAAAAATGCGGGGCTTTAGCCCCCGAGGTTCAGTAGTACTGATAAAGCTTGTGGAACTTATGCCGCAGCGGCACATCAATCTGTTCCAATTCCGACAAATAAAACTCCCGCATCTGCCCCTGATCGGGCAGGGTTAGCGCCTCGTATAAACTCTTCGCGGCGACACCCGATCTCACCAAAGCCGCATCGATCGCCTCAAACACCCGCGCCGCCAGAATCTCCTCAAAATGCCGGATGCGCAGGCCCTTGCGCTGCACCTGCTTCAGAAACTTTTCCGCCGAGTCTGCGAAGGCGCGCGCTACCACAGCGCGCAACTCGCCAAATTCCTTTTCCCGCTCGACTTTAATCTCTGCTTTTTCGAAAACCACGTTCGCCTTTAGCTCTCAATCTTCAAATCTGCAATCTCTGGAGCCGATGACCAGGATTGAACTGGTGACCTCTCCCTTACCAAGGGAGTGCTCTACCAACTGAGCTACATCGGCCCAACAACTCCCCGGCCTAACGCCCGGCCGCCAAATCCAAATCCAGAATTCTGGAGCGGGAGACGGGGATCGAACCCGCGACCAACAGCTTGGAAGGCTGTGACTCTACCACTGAGTTACTCCCGCCCTCCCGTCAGATCCTTCGCTACCGCTCAGGATTTCGCCAGCAGGCTTCCGCTTCGCTCACGCCCGCTCCGCGGCTCAAGTTACTCCCGCGCTTCCTTCTCTCGCTTGACTTCTTCCCGCAACTTGCTGCGATACGTGAACCATGTGCGCACTGCAAAGCTTGCCACGATTGCCAGCGTCACCGCCCGCGTCTGACGCATCGCCGGATCATCCAACGTGCGCCACGCCGCCACGCCCAGCGCGGCAAATAAAAGCATTGCGAGAAGGAAACGGCTCACGCCCGCCCGCCTCTCATAAACCAAACCTCAACACTGGTGCACAGGGGAGGATTCGAACCTCCGTAGCTCGCAAGGAGCGGCAGATTTACAGTCTGCTGCCATTAACCACTCGGCCACCTGTGCGAAAAATCCTGCCTGCAAGTTTCGCCTTAACACACAAAAACCTCAGGCACGCGCCTACGATCCGCAGGGGCCGAGACTCTGAGTTCACTACCGGTTAGTTGGAGCTGGCGAAGGGATTTGAACCCCTGACCCTCTGATTACAAATCAGATGCTCTACCAGCTGAGCTACGCCAGCCTGCGAGATCGCCTGGCGCGGAATAAACGCACCACGTCCTTTGAGCTTCCGGATGCCCGGGACAATTTTTAAAGCTATCACAGCGGCAGGTTACGTGCAAGAGTAGCGGAGGCTTTTGACAAAATCAGGCGACAAACGGACCTGCGGTGTTTGCGTTCTCGGGGACTTTGGGGGTCGGAAAACTAACCCCTTTGCATTCGTTGCTAGCAATGATAGCATTGATAGCATGGCTACTTTGACGATTCGGCAGTTGGACGACACGACGAAGTCCCGGTTGCGAGTGCGGGCCGCGCATCATGGACGTTCGATGGAGCAGGAAGCCAGGGACATTTTGCGGGCGGCTCTGAGTGCGTCGCCAGCAGCCAGAGGAAATTTGGCGGAGAGCATTCAGCGGCGATTTGCGGAGTTGGGAGGAGTCGAGTTGGAGTTGCCGGGGCGCGATGCCATGCGCGTAGCCGCGAAATTTGATCGCTAAGATCTCACTCTGTAAGACCTCGCGATGACGATCCTCGACACCAACGTTCTCTCCGAACTGATGCGGCCCAAACCCTCGGCGCGTGTTGTGGCATGGGTGGCCAAGCAACCCGCCAGGGAGCTTTGTACGACGGCGATCGCCGAAGCGGAAATATTTTATGGCATTCAGTTGCTGAGTAAGGGTAAACGCCAAGAGGGGCTGCTGGCGGCTGCGGAGGCTATGTTTGACGAGGATTTTGCGGGGCGCGTGTTCGGGTTTGAAGGCGATGCGGCGCGAGTCTTTGCCCGGATAGCCGCTCGCCGCCGGACACTCGGGAGACCGATCAGCCATGCCGATGCACAGATCGCATCCATTGCCCGAGTGCGCCAGGCGAAGCTGGCTACGCGCAATCTCGCGGACTTCGAGGAATGTGGAGTGGAAATTGTGGATCCCTGGAATGGCAGGTGAACGATCCGACCCGGCGGGGTCGTAGCTGCGTCATCAATTATCGCTGGTCATTGGAGACGCGGACGCCCAAGCGGGTCTCTAGCGCCTTTCGGTAGCGCCGGCTCAGCCGGAGGCCGATTCCGTTCTCTAGCCGGACCTCATATTCGCCGTCTTCGCTGAGTTTTAGGCCGCGAACCCGGTCAAGATTCACGATGGTGGAACGGTGGATGCGGCAAAATACCGTTGGATCGAGCTCTTGTTCGAGATCGGCCATACTGCGGCGCAGTAGGTGGCTTTTCGTGCCCATGTGCAGGCAGGCGTAATAGTCGGCCGCTTCAATCCAGTCGATCTCGGAGCTCTTCACGAACACGACCTGCCCGGCACTTTTGACGGCCAGACGCTCCATCACTCTGGGCAATTCTTTTCCGCGAAACTCCTTGCCTTGCCGGATTCTGTCTTTAGCCCGGGCAAGCGTCCGTTCGAACCGGGCATTATCGAAGGGTTTCAGCAAGTAGTCGAGCGCCCCAGCCTCAAAAGCTCGGAGCGCATAGTGATCGTAGGCCGTCACAAAAATGACTGCGGGAGGCAAATCACTGCCTAGCAGTTCGAGCACATCAAAACCGTCGCATTCCGGCATTTGCACGTCGAGGAATACCAGATCCGGCCTCGAGCCGCGGATTTCCGCGATAGCCTCCGCACCGGAGCCGCATTCCTTGACGATTTCAATTTCCGGGTCCAGGCGCAACAAAACGGTCAGGTTGCTGCGAGCGAGCGGTTCGTCGTCGACGATGAGGGCGCGAATCTTTGCAGGCAGATCTTTCTTAAGACGGGCTTCCGCGGGATGAGCTTCCGGGCGCACGAGGTCATCGCTCCCGAAAAGGCAGGGAAACCGCTACCTCTACGCCGCCCGCGTCTTGATTCCGAATGTTCAACTCGAAAGCGCCTCCGTACAGGCTTCGCAGGCGGGTTCGCACATTGGAGAGGCCAATTCCGGAGCCATTCGTTTCCCAATCGGCTGGGAGGTAGGGGCCATCGTTGCAGACGCTAAGAGTGAGCCTCCCGTTGTTGCGCGACGCGGCGATCCGAATCGCGCCTCCCTGCGCGCGTTTCGCGATCCCATGTTTGACCGCGTTTTCGACCATCGGCTGCAGAATTAGGCTGGGAACCTGGGCGGGATAGAGTTCCCGAGGGACATCCACGCTTAGCTGGAGGCGCTCCGCGAACCGGACCTTCTGAATGTCCAGGTATTTTTGCGCGAACTCCATTTCTTCTCCCAGTGGCACTTGTTGTCGCGTGGAATCTTCCAGGACGCGTCGCAGGAAATCGCTAAGCCCCGCGATCATGCTCACCGCGGCGTCGTTTCTGCCTTCGCGAACAAGGCCGGCGACGGCGTTGAGGGTGTTGAAGAGAAAGTGCGGCTCAATTTGCCGCCGCAGAGCGTCGAGCTGGGCCTTGGAGAGCTGCTCGTTGAGGCGCGCGGTTTCGGTTTGCTGCTGCGCCAAGCGCTCTTTCGATTCCAGCACATAGTTGACGATCAGGATGGTGCCGTAAAGCAACATGGTCGCGAGAAGCCCGTTGTAGAACCTGTCCAGCCAAATGAACAGAAACGTTCCTCTGGGCGAGGCCAGGGCATACGGGTTGAGCAGGAGTTCCAGCCACCCCATCCAGGCTGCGGACGCGAGACCAATGGTGGCAGCGGCGGAGAGGTGCGTGAGCCAGGTGAAAAACGGCCGCAATTTGCCCGGCGGCACGCGGCTCGCAAGACGGAGCACTAGCGGTGTTGCGAGCGCCCAAGGCAGCCATGCCACGACCATGGCAAAGAACAGTCGCGCCCAAGCGTGATGCATGCCCTCCGAGCGCATGACGAACACGGTCTGCGTGGCATCGAACAACCCGATACCGAACCAGATCGATGCGATCCACAGCCACAGCCGCGACTTGGGAAGATGCGAACGCGAATGATGCGACTTGGAGCGGATTTTGTGTGCGTCTATAGCGTGGGCGTTCGGCGCGTTCATAGTGAGATCGTATTCCACCAAGGCACGAAATAGTCAAAAATGCAGCGAATCCCCTGCGCCCTGCAGCGGCTGGTCTGGCCCAGATGCCAATCCGGCCTCATACTGCTCCCTGACACTGCTCAGAGTTCGGATGCTCGAATGGAATGTCCCAGGAGGCTCTTGTGAAGCGATTTCTCAGTCCCACCCTGTTCAGCGCTGCACTGATTCTCAGTTTCTGCGTCGCGTGGATGGCCGCTTCGCCAGCTTCTTCTTCAGACGACAAGTCGCCCAAGCCGCAATACGACGCCAAGGGCAACCTGCTTCGCCCCACCGACTACCGGGACTGGGAGTTCCTATCTGCCGGTTATGGCATGAACTACAGTCCTGCGCCCGGCAGCCACGAAATGTTCACCAATGTTTTTGTGCCGCGCTGGGCCTACCAGGAATTTCTGAGTACTGGCAAGTGGCCGGACCAGACCATGTTTGTAATCGACGAGCGCGATGCTCAGAGCAAAGGCTCCATCAACAAGACCGGTCATTTTCAGACCGATTTGATGGGCTTGGCCGTTGAGGTCAAAGACTCCAAGAAGTTCCCGGAAACATGGGCCTACTTTGGCTACGGCACCGACGAGAAGACTTCCACGCCTGCCCCGAAGGGCAATGCCTGCTTCACTTGCCATGAAGGTCACGCCGCCGTAGAGCACACGTTTGTGCAGTTCTATCCGACCCTGCTGCCAATCGCCAAGAGCAAGGGCGTGCTGAAGGCGGCGTATTTGAAAGAGAGTGGGGACGCGTCGCAGAAGTAGCCTGCGGTCGCCTCTGTCCCCCAGGAAGGGTCGGGCAGCCAACTAACGCCGCCGGGTGGTATGATAGTGGTATTCCGGGTTGGGGTTCGTGTGGAGCATGTTTTAGCCTCCGGCGCGATTCTCGGCTCCGGCTTTCCCATGTTACGTTTGCGGCGTTTTCGCCTGATTGCTCTTACCGTCCTCCTTGTGGTCGCGACCGTCACGGTCGTGGTCGAGTTGCGCAAGGCCGCGCCGCCCGAGGCCGCCCGCTTGCTGCCCGGAGCCGATGCCTTCGTTTACGTGAACCTGCAATGGGCCCGCCGTGCCACAATCATCACCGGATTGCCCCAGGTTACCCGTACAGCGGAATACGAGCAGTTCATTCAGGAAACCGGCATAGATTTTGAACGCGACCTCGAGCAGGCTGCGTTCGCCGTGCACTATCCGGCTGCCAGCCAGAACCCAGCCAAGGCGAGTTCCGGGCCCGTCCCGCCGCGCTATTCCGAGATACTCGTTGGCCACATGGACGCAGCGCGCCTCGGGAACTTCTTCCGCCGCATCGCCAGTTCCACGGATAGCGAGGAAGGCGTTGCCATCTATAACATTCCGCTGGACGACCACATTCTACGTGCTGCGATTCTCGGCCCGGATACAGTAGCCCTTTCGAATCATGAGGATCCAGAGGTAATTCGCGGTGTGGTGATCCGCTCGCGCAAGCGGGCCTCTCCCTTTGGCGGACCCAGCTTCCTCCGGACCTATTACAGGCGCGTACCCTTCGCCAGCATGGCTTGGGTGGTCGCCCGCGTGGATCCGAGCATGTCCTCGAAGATGGATAGCGGTCTGCCCGACCTGCCGATCGCGCCCGGATTGCTTTTACAGCGCCCCGCCGTGGTGGTGGCGTCGGCGCGGTTGATTCGCGCCGTACATCTTCGCGCTGAAGCTTTCACAGCAAATCCGGACGAAGCTCGCGGCGTGACCGAGAAACTATCCGCATTCCTGGCCCTGTTTCGCTTTTCCGAGGCGGAGACGCCCTCGGGCGGGCCGGACCCGGACGTGAAAACCTTCTTCCAAAGCCTGCAAGTCTCTCAAGAGAAAGACCGTGCCGTGCTCACCGCCACCATGCCGCTGGGGTTCTTGCGGAAAGTCTTCCGCGATCCCTCCACTCAGGGTGAACTAGGTGAACCTGTTGGCGAGATACCCCAGCAGGCAGCCAGGGAGTCCCCAAGCCCTGCATCCCCCGCGCAGACGCGTTAGCGTGGGGCGCTTTGTAGCTTTACTCCGTGGCTTCACTCTGTAACTTCCAGCAACCCAGTGGAATCTGAACTCTTGCCTGGCGGGATGTCATCTCGCTGAACTTTCCGTCTATTACAGGAGAGGCCGTATGATGGAGACTCGGAGTTCCTGAATGTCCAATTTGCCCTTACCACTCGCGGCGTTTGTCGCGGGCCTAATCTCGTTCCTTTCTCCGTGCGTGCTGCCGCTGGTTCCGGGGTACGTTTCACTAATTTCCGGTGTTGGCGTCGAGGAGTTGAAGACGCAAGACAGCCGGCTGCTGCGCCGGGTGATGCTCCAGTCCGCAATGTTCATTCTTGGCTTCAGCGTGGTTTTCATCACGCTGGGAGCGCTTGCCACCAGCGTCGGGCAGCTGTTTGCACACTACAGATCCCTGCTAGCCCACGTGGCTGGCGTTGTAATTATTCTTTTCGGTTTGCATCTCACGGGGATTTTTCGCATCAATGCCTTATACGCGGATAAACGGCTGCACGGCGTTAAAGGGGGCACGTCGCCGCTCGGCGCGTTCGTGATCGGTTTCGCGTTTGCGTTTGGCTGGACGCCCTGTGTAGGTCCAATTCTGAGCGTGATACTGACCTTCGCAGTCGAGCAGGACACGGTGTTCAAGGGAGTGTTCCTGCTGGCAATCTATTCCCTGGGATTGGCCGTGCCGTTTCTTCTGACGTCGTTGGGCATTGAACGTTTTCTATTGTTCTACCGGCGCTTCCAGAAGCACATGCACATACTGGAAGTGGCGAGTGGCGGGCTTTTGATTGCGCTTGGAATCCTGCTGGTGATCGGGCGTTTCAGTATTATTTCCAGCTATCTTTCGTTCTTGAACCGGTTTTCGCTGTAGAACAATTGCTGCAACCGCGATGGGGTGTGTACCGTGAAACGAACTTCTCTTGTACTGCTGGCGATTCTCCTGGGTGTGGGGCTGATGGTTCTTACCGCGCGTCGTTTGCAGCCTAGCGCGAACGCGAAGAACGGCGGTGCTCTCGGCGGGTTGCGCGGAGCACCCGCTCCGGATTTCACGCTCAAAACACTGGACGGCAGCACGTTAAAGCTCTCGGACCTGCGCGGCAAGGCCGTGCTCTTGAACTTTTGGGCAACGTGGTGCGCTCCCTGCAAGATTGAGACTCCGTGGATCGTCGACCTGCAGAATCGGTATGCAGCGCAAGGCTTGCAGGTGGTGGGCGTTTCGATGGACGACGAAAGCGATACCGAGGAAATCAAGAAATTCGTCCAGGAAATGCACATGACTTATCCCATTCTGCGCGGAACGGAAGACGTGGGCAGCGCCTACGGCGGTTTGGAGTTTCTCCCTACGACGTACTTTGTGGGACGCGACGGGAACGTGACCGGACGGATTTTGGGGCTCAAGGGCCGTAGCGACATGGAAGAGAACGTGAAGAAGGCTCTGGCGACGGCACCAGCGAGCCAGACGGCGCGACGGTAGGGAAGTGCAGATTTTAGATAGCAGAAATATTCCCGAACCGAAAGATCCGCGAACCATTGATGCAGCCAGTTTTTTAGGACAACGGAGAATGGAACAAATGTTGCGTTGGGCGCTGGTTCTGATCATGGGAGTGGCCGCTGCGCAGGCGCAGGAGATATCCCCCGGAAAAAGCGGCCCTTCGGTGAGTTTGGTGTCGGCGCCGATCCCGACTGTGATTCGTGGGACACCGGGAAGCGTCGACCTGCGGTTTCACGTGGCCAAGGGATATCACATCAATTCGAACACGCCTTCCGAAGAGTTCATGATTCCCACGGCTCTGCACCTGGATGCGACGACCGATATTGTCCTCGGGAAGATCACCTATCCGCCGGGGCAGGACGCATCTTTTGAATTCGCTCCCGACCAAAAACTAAACGTTTACAGCGGAAATTTCTCCTTGAGCGTGGTCGTTCGCCCATTGCACACGGTGCCGCCTGGCAAATATGCGATGCGCGGTTCCCTCAAATACCAGGCCTGTGACGACCGCGCGTGCTATCCGCCAAAGCAGTTGCCGGTGGAGTTTGAGGTCCGAGTTGCGAAAGCGCCACCCGCAAAAGGCCGCCGCCCCGCACAGAGTCCGCACGCGCACAAGTAGTGCTGAGAGAACTCCTGCGGAGCTGCCCTCCACTTGGACGGCCGAGGGCGGCCATCCCCACGTCAGCTAGTCCGACATACGCCTCAACCGTTCCACAGTTCGATCTTTCCCCAAAGCCGTCATGACGGCGAACAAGCTCGGGGCTACGCCTTGTCCGGTTAAGGCGACGCGGGCGCCGTTGATGAGCACTCCGGCCTTCACGTTCTTCTCGACGGCGAGATCGCGGAGGAGCTTCTCCGTCTCTTGTTCCGAAAACAACTCTTGGGATTGAGCATAGCGGTTCCCGAGTTCGACGAGCATCTCCCGTACGCTGGCATCTCCGAGGAATTTCGTTACTGCCGCCGGGTCAGCTTCGAAATCGTCGCTGAAGAATGCGCGGAATGCGCCGGCGAAATCTTTCAGATTGCGCGCGCGCGGCTTCAGGAGATCGACTGTGTTCGCCAGCCAGCCTGGCTCCCGCTGCACTGGGGTCACGCCCGCCTTCTTCCACTCTTCCTCAATGAGCGGAATCAGCTTTTCCGCGGAATACGCGCGAATGTATTCCGTGTTGAACCAGTCCAGCTTGGGGCGGTCGAAGACGGCGTTGGATTTCGAGATACCGGGCAGGCTGAACTGTTCGATCAGTTGAGCATCCTGCATCACTTCGCGCGAGGCATCGGCGGGCGTCCACCCGAGCAGCGCAAGGAAATTGCGGAAGGCCTCCGGCACAATGCCTTCGTCGCGATAGGCCATGACGCTGGTTGCGCCGTGACGTTTGCTGAGGCGTGTCTTGTCCGCGCCAAGAATCAGCGGGACATGCGCGAATGCGGGCAAGGGCGCGCCCAAAGCCTGATACAACAGCACCTGCTTCGGCGTGTTGGAGATATGGTCAGCGCCGCGCAGGATGTGAGTCATGCGCATGTCAATGTCATCGGTAACCACGCTGAGGTGGTAGGTGGGTACGCCGTCGGAGCGCAGCAGAACAAAATCTTCGAGTTCCGTATTTGAAAACTCAATGCGGCCAAAGACCTGATCGTCAAAGACCGTTGTGTCGGCTGCGGGGACAGCGAAACGAACAGCGCAGGCGGCTCCAGAGCTGCGGCGCTTTTCCGCTTCTTCACGGGACAGGCGGCGGCAAGTGCCGTCGTATCGTGGAGGCCGGCCTTCCGCCTGCGCCACCGCGCGGCGCTGCTCGAGATCATCTTTGGAACAGAAACAATAGTAGCCATGCCCCGAGGCCAGCAGACGGTCCGCTCCGGCGCGGTACAGGTCCATGCGCTGCGACTGAAAGAACGGGCCTTCGTCCCAGGTAATCCCTAGCCAGTGTAGCCCTTGCAGGATGCCGTCCACCATTTCATTAGTGGAACGTTCGAAGTCCGTGTCTTCAATGCGTAAAACCAGAGTGCCGCCGTAGTGCCGGGCATACAGCCAGTTGAACAAGGCGGTGCGAGCTCCGCCCACGTGCAGGTAACCGGTGGGCGAAGGAGCAAAGCGCAAGCGGGGTGGAAACGCTTTCGAGGGGGTACTGCCGGTAACTTCCGTCATGAATGGGTAACCAAACTTCGATGTTACGTGCCCTGCAAAATCAGCGTCAAGCAGGGCGGCGTTATCCCAACGCACTGCACGCTAAAACCCACTTTTTCAAGAGGGTAACCATGGCCCAGAGGAGGCAATAGGCCGCTCAGACAGTTGTTGTGTTGTGCACTCCAGTGTGAAAACATGAAGGGCTCAAGTGCATCTAAATTTATAGAGAGGAAAGGCTCGCGCAGTTCTATGCTCAACGGGTTTGGCAACATCTCGGCAATCCCCGGCGTCGTAGCGCTGCTGCTGTTTTTCGTCTTCACGTACCTCTATTCGCAAAGCCGCGCCTCTTATTTTCGAGCCTGGCAATTGGGATGGGCTGCCTACTCTCTGCATTACGCACTCGATACCTGGATGACTTTGCGGCGTCCTTCCGCCGCTGTGTTTTTCTTGTCGCAAGTTCTGCTGTTCGGCATGGCCTTCTGCGTTTTCATTTCCACGCGCCTCACTCGAAAGGACTTTCGCTGGTTCTGGTACGACGGAGTAGTCGCGGTGTCCGGAATCGCGCTGGCCGCTTGGAATCTGTACCTGCACATGCAGGGCGGCGCGTTTGTTTTGCGGGCTCCGTTGCTCCTACAGGCTTCGGGACACTCGCCCGTTGAAGTTGGGATTGCGCTCTTGTTTCTGTTTGCATCCTTGCAGTTTTACCGGCAGGCGCATGGGCGCCAGCTGGTGGGACTGAGCCTGCTGGCGATCACACTCGCCTTCTGGGCAGTTCTCCTCGGCTACGATCAGCTGGGATCGAACGGCCCGGCAGCGGTGAGTCTCGGCCAGCTTCTTGGCCCCTTTCCACAGATGCTGCTTGGCATCTCCATGGTGATCGTGCTTTTTGAAATCGAACGGCGTGCGGTGCAGGAGAACACGCTTGCCTTCTCCTCGTTGGGCGTGGATGCCGGCAAGCTGCTGGATGCCCCCCAGTTGGTTCCTAATATGGAATTGATCCTCGACCGCCTGCTGGCTTCCGTGTCGGCGAAGCGGGCCATGATGTGCGCGGCGGAGCCCTGGCGCGAGGTCGTTCCTTCGGTGCAGCGCGGATTTTCGCCCGAACTTTTACGCGAGTTTGAGACCTCAGGCGGAGCCAGCTATCTGTGTCAGCTCGCGTTTCGCCGGAGCGGTTTCGTCGAGCTTCGTAATCTGGCGGATCTGGCCGAACCCGTTCCAGCTTTAGCGGGCGAGGGCTTTGAGAATTTCCGCCAGGTTCTGCTGCGGCACGGCATTCGTGACATTACGGCCTTCAGTCTGCAAACCCGCGAACACAACTTCGGTGTGGTGATGTTTCCCGGAGGCGTTCGGCGGCTCTTCGCGGCATCGCAAGTTCGCATGGCTGTAGGCCTGGCGCTGCAGATCGCCATGACTCTGGAAAACTACATCACCACCCATGCCGCGCACCGCCGCACGCAGGAGTATGAACTCCTTACGCAAATCGGGCAGGCCGTCAGCTCCCGGCTCAATCAGGACGAAATTCTTAGAGTTATACAAAAGGAACTCGGCCGCCTTTTCGATACCAGCAATTGTTATGTGGCTTTTCGCGAGGGCGACGAAATTCGCTTTGAGCTGGAGCTCGAGAACGGCGTCACCCTCCCCAAGCGGTCGCGCAAGACAACGAATGCCCTCACAGAATATATTCTGCGCACGCGGCAGCCGCTGCTGATTCGCTCCGATTTGGAGAGAACCCGTGAGCGTCTGGGCGTGACCTATATTCCGCCTCGCCCAGCGCTCTCCTTGTGCGGCGCACCTATTTTTGTCGGAGGTCAGGCCGCTGGCGTAATGGTTGCCATGAGCTGTACGCAGGAGTTTGCTTTCGAGCAACGCGACTTGGAAGTAATGAAAACAGCCGCCGGGCAAGTTTCCGTGGCCGTCGAGAACGCGCGCCTCTTTGCCGAGGAGCAGCACCGCTCCCGCCAACTAGCCTTCCTCAACAACATTTCCAAAACTGCAATTTCCAGCCAGGATTCCGAGCAGATGCTGGCGGAAATTGTGCAGGAAATTCAGGAGACGTTTCAATTCGATCACATCGGCATTGGAATTCTCGACTACACAACCAAGGACATCGAAATCCGCGCCGAAGCCGGCACCACGGCGCATGCCCGCGGCAAACGCATTCCGTTGGGCGTGGGTATTCTGGGCCGCGTCGCACGCTCCGGGGAGACCGCGCTTGTGCAAAGCACGGACCACAATCCCGCCCTCGGCATTCTGCAGGATTCGCGATCGGTGTTGTGCATTCCCGTCAGCTATGGGGAAACGCTGCTTGGTGTCCTCAATATCGAGAGCAAGCGCGAGAGCGCATTCACGCCCGACGACAAGCTGATCCTTGGAACGCTGGCGGATTTGCTCGCCACCGCTCTGCACAATTCGTTCGTGTTCCAAAAGTTGCAGCGGCAATCGATCACGGACGGACTGACAGGCATCAAGACGCGCGGCTTCTTCCTAGAAGCGGTGCAATCCGAGTGGAAACGCGCCTCGCGATCCGGGCGGCCATTCTCGGTTGTGCTCGTCGACCTCGACAAGTTCAAGGAAGTGAATGACTCCATGGGACACCTCGAAGGCGACTTGGTGCTCGCCCGGGTTGGCCGCTTGCTGGAGCAAAAGTGCCGCCAGTCCAATGTCGTTGCCCGCTACGGTGGGGACGAGTTCATTATTCTCATGCCGGAAACGGGCATAGAGCAGGCGCAAATTCTTTCCGAACGCCTGCGCTTGTGGGTTGCCACCGATCCCATGCTCAATGAGCACCACATCACCGGCAGCTTTGGCGTGGCCAGCTTCCCGGCGCATGGCTTCAGCGTGGAAGACATTATTCGCCTGGCGGATGAAGGTATGTACATCTCGAAGCGCGCCGGCGGCAATTGCGTTTCTAATGTGGAACTTTTCGCTTCGGATGAGGGCGTGGCGGTGAAACGGCAAATGATCGCCTCCTTCGTCGAAGGGTTTCTGCAGCGCGACCACAACGGCCCAGAACACGTCGAAGAGGCCGTCTCCGCCCTGATCCGCATTGGCGGCGTTGGCGACAATTGCCACGTTGAAGTTTTGCAGGAGGCCGTGGAGGCGCTGGCGCGCGCCTCCGAAAGCCGCGAGGCTCATGCCGCCGGACACAGCGAGCGCATTGTGCGCTGCGCCGAAATGCTGGGGCAGGCGTTGGATTTTCCGCCCGAAGAAATGGCCGACTTGCTCTTCGCCGCGCGTGTCCACGACGTCGGAAAGCTATTTCTGCCGGAGAAGATTCTCAACAAGCCCGGCCCGCTGACCGAAGACGAATTCTACTTGATGAAGCTGCACCCGCAGATGGGCTGCGAACTCCTCGCCACTCTGCCTTCAAGCGAGCGCTTGCAAAGCGCGGTGGAACATCACCACGAAGCCTTCGACGGATCGGGTTATCCCGCTGGACTTCGCGGCGAGCAGATTCCATTCCTCGCGCGCATCATTTCCCTGGCGGATGCCTTTGTGAACATGACCTCCGAACGCCCCTTCGCTCCCGCGAAGACCACCGAGGAAGCTCTGGCCGAGCTGGAAAAGCTGAGTGGTACCCGCTACGACGGGATGCTGGTGCGGCTTCTGGTTCGGCACCTGCGCGCAGAGAAGACAACGCGGGCCTAAGACCATCGGAATTTTTCCGGGAGCCGGCTCACTCTTTGCAGAGTCGCTGATACATCCAAAACCGGATGCCCGGTTGTTGCCCCGAACTCTAAGTCGAGAATGTTGCCACGGCGTGGGTGGTGCAAACGAGATCGAGAACCTCTAATGGCCCTGCAAACTTTTTCACACACAGGCAAATCCTTTGCGGACTAGCTTTTCTGTTTACAAATTCCAAGTGGCAGCGATAAACTTGCCCCGGTTCGATTTCCGGGGAGTCCCCACTCCTCTGGCGTTTGCGCCGAATCCTGATTTCGTCTAAATTTCCGTCAATTTGATGTCTGCGGCAAAGGATGGGAGTTGCATATCCCTTCCTGCTAGCAGGCTCTTCACTCCGAGGAGAACTCGCGCCATGAAAATTTTCGTCCGCTCCGTCTCGATTTTGTTTGTAGTCTCCTGTTTGCTCTCCGTCGTTGGATTGGCGCAGAGGAAGCCGTCCGGGGCTCCGCAGGATGACCGGCCGAGTACGGTGAAGGCGCAGCCCCCACGAGCTGCGGCGAAAGCGGGTGGGGACGAGGCGGAAGGCGACGACGCCACGGCGCGCATGCTGGCGCAGCGTAAGGAAGCGGGAATTCCCACGCTGGAGTTCAAGCGCAAGTTGCTGCAGGAACGTGCGCGGCGCGTTGCACTGGAAGGTGCGGCACGACGCAACGGCGTGAACGGCGCCATCGCCGACGGTGCGAGCGTAGGATCAGGGCCAGCCTGGATCCCCATCGGTCCCGATGGTGCCGATTATGAGAGCAACGGTTCGTTCACTGGAGCGGTCCGTGACAGCGGTCGAGCGCGCAAAATTCTCCCCCACCCGACTGATCCCGATACCGTCTATTTCCTGGCTTCCGGCGGTGGCCTGTGGGTCACGCACAATTTCACGTCGCCCACGACCACCTGGACTCCGTTGACGGACAATCTGCCCACGACTACCGGGGGCTCGGTGGCTTTCGGGCGCACTCCGAATGTTCTGTATCTGGGTCTCGGCGATCCTTTCGACGTTATCAATATTGGCGGCGCCATGGTCACGTCCACGGATGGCGGACTAACCTGGGGTCCCGTCCAGGACTTGAGCGCGTTTTCGGTCCGCGACATCCTGGTGGATAGCAGCGATCCGGTGAACGACACCGTGCTGGTCGCCACCGATGGCGGCCTTTTCCGTTCCACCGACAGCGGCGTCACGTATTCGCCGATTCCAGTCGGAGTCCCCGGCCAGGTGATTTGGAGTCTGGTGCAAACCAGCGCCGGCATCATCGCCAACGCCCAGCCTTGCGTCGGCATCGGGGATGCGTGCCACACCATAGGCGGCTTATACGTCTCGACAGACTTAGGGGCCACATGGGCACCCATCTCGAACAGCAGCGGAGCTTACAACAATGCAGGGCGAACCAGCCTGGCCGTGGGCGTGCCGGGCGACAGCGTCGTCTACGCGTTTGCGGAGAGGAGCGACGACACGGATCAGTTGGATCTGTTTCGTTCGACGAACGGCGGCATGGATTGGACGGCGTTGGGACTGAATGCCAAGATTCCCACCAACGTAAACATCGATCCGTTCTTCGGAACCAACACCGACAATCCCAACATGGATTTGATGCATGGCCAGGCTTGGTACAACCAGATGATCCTGGTGGATCCACGGGATCCCGCGCGCGGTACGGTGTACCTCGGCGGAAATTTGAGCAGCGCGAAAACAACGGATGGAGGCGCCACCTGGGCTTTGTTGAGCAATTGGCTCTACCCAGCACTAGGTCATCCCCACTTCGGACTCCCTTATGTTCACGCTGACTTTCACGCCGCAGCCCTGAGCACCGCAGGCACGCCCACGCTTCTGTTCGGCAATGATGGTGGAATCTACGTGAGCACGGATGAAGGAGCCAGTTGGTCCAGCGACAAGAACAACGGGCTGCAGACACACTTGGTATACACGCTCAGTTCAACGCCCGGTTTTCCGGCGAACGTAATTGGTGGTTTTCAAGACAACGGCACCCGCGTGCGCAAAGGCAACACCCTGATCTACAACCAGAGCCTTGGCGGAGACGGCATTGCTGGGACGTGGAGTCAGGGCAACACCAACATGTCGATTACGACGCTGCCGAATAATAGCTACGCCGCCACCCTGACGAACCAGGTTCCCGATCTGAGTGCGACCTGGTTCCGCTTTGGCGTGGGTGCGCCTACGGGGACTTTCAGTACCCCCGTAACGATTCCAAGCCCCGCGGCGAGCCCGAGTGGCAAAGTCTTTTACACAACGTCTCCGACACGTCTATTCAAAGTTGATATGGGCGCGAACCCACCTGCGGTCTCCACGCCCGCGACTCCCGGCTTGAACGGAATTCCCGCGACCGTTAACTTCCGGCCCGGTCCGCATGGATTAGGCGTAAGTCCGCTCGATCTCCTGCATCTCGGAATTCCCGGAACTGCCGGCCACGTCGAGCTGACCGCGAATGGAGGGGCTAGTTGGACCGATGTATCTCTCAGTGCTGTTGTCTCAGGCTACGTTTCCAGTAATCAGAGCTTTACCTGGGTTGATAACAACACGATTTTCGTAACCTCAGTCACTCCCCAGGCGGGAGCGGTGCACGTAGCGAAATCCACCGACGGTGGTGTGACTTGGGCCGCCGCTAACACCGGCCTTCCGGACGTGCAGGTCGAACGAATCATCGTAGACCCGCGCGATGTTTCCAAGCAGACTCTCCTCGCTGCAACCTATGCGGGTGTCTACCGTTCGACCGACGGGGGCGGAAGCTGGGCACCGTTCGGCACGGGCCTGCCAAGCGTGTCCGTGCGTGACATCTACATGCCGCCCGACGGCAGCTTCATTCGCATAGCGACCTATGGGCGCGGCTTCTGGGAACTGCCCTCGCTCACCTATGTTTCCTCGACCCTGGTCGATGACGTGAATTCCTGCAATCACAATGGTTCGCTCGACAACGGCGAAACCGGAACTCTCGCCATCACGTTGCACAATGACAGCTCGGCTACTCTGAGCAGCATTACGGCGACGATCACTTCGACCAATCCAGCGGTGAGTTTCCCGGACGGGAACGTGGTGAGCTTCCCGCCGGCGGGTGCGAACTCCGATACGACCGCACCCCTTACAGTCGCGCTGACAGGGGCAGTGGGTATTCAACAGCTTGATTTCACGATCGCTTTCAACGATCCAGCTCTGAGTGTTTCATCTCCGGTTACGGCATTGGCTTCCTTCCGCGCCAACTACGACGAGGTGCCGAACTCGAGCGCCAACGATGATATCGAGGCCAATATCAGCCCCTGGACAGTGGCGGGTCTGCTGGAAGCGGTGCCGGACACGCTCAACTGGAGACGCATCCAGATCTCGCCGGTCGAGCATCGCTGGCAGGGAATCGATTCCAACGCGAATACGGATCAGTCGCTAATCTCTCCGACCATGCATGTCGGAGCCGGGAACTTCACCTTCGCATTCGAGCACCGCTTCAAATTCCAAGCCTGCTCGGCGACGCAGGGTTGTGATGGCATGGTCCTCGAAATCAGTACCGACGGAGGAGCTTCCTGGACTGACATCGGAGCTGCAGCGAGTCCGACCTATAATCACCAGTTGTTGCCGGGTGATGACAACATCTTGCAAGGGAGATTCGCCTATACCATCACCAGCACAAACTACCCCACACCTTTCATTCCTGTGACTGTGAACCTGGGGACGACCTACGCCGGCCAAGATGTGAAAATCCGCTTCCGGGTGGGAAGCGACACCTTTGGGTTCGCTCCGGGCGTGGAAATTCGCAACATCACGACTTCCGGACTCACCAATACTCCGTTCACGGCTGTGGTTCCGGATAGTGGTGTATGCCCGACCACCACGTCGATCACCTCCAACAACAATCCCTCCAATGCGTTTGATAGCGTCGCGTTTGGCGCGACAGTCAGCGGTGGCCTTTCAACTGCGACCGGAAACGTTACATTTAACGATGGCGGTAACCCAATCGGCACCGGATTCCTGGACGGTTCAGGACATACGAGCGTCTTCTCAGCCTTGACGGCAGGCACACACTCGATCACGGCCAGCTACGCAGGCGATGCGACTCATAGCGCCAGCAATTCCACCACTCTGTCACAGGTTGTGCAGCAGCTCGCACGACGACGGCGGTGACT
>Ga0210384_10003617_pt1 | contig 17795 bp, 15 predicted proteins | sample IncBWH2MmetaG_FD_160574 | JGI IMG/M metagenome (GOLD analysis project Ga0210384, IMG submission 160574) | Forest soil microbial communities from Barre Woods Harvard Forest LTER site, Petersham, Massachusetts, United States - Inc-BW-H-2-M | ecosystem: Environmental > Terrestrial > Soil >...
GCGCCGGCGAAGGAGGATATGTGCTCATCAAAGACACGACGTGCCGCTTGTTCGGGTTCCATGGCCTGGATGATCGCGCAGGCAGATTCTCGTTTGACCATATGTTCGGGTTTTAGTACACCCCAATGCGCTCCAAACCTCCAGCCATCCGGCCAATACGAGTGCTCGTCATCGGCGCCGGCCCGATGGCCGACGTTGCCCACCTGCCGGCACTGGCGCAACTGCGCGACAGGGGTGAAATCATACTGGCCGTTGTCTGCGATATCGACCCAAAACGCGCACTCGCAGCCCGGCACAAGTTTGGATTTCTCGAGAACAGCGGCGACGGTCTTGCGGCCTTGCACCGCACCGACATCGATGCCGTCTATATTTTTGGAAGTGCACAACTTCACTACGAATACGGGATGAGCGCGCTTCAGCGCGGCAAGCATGTGTTCGTCGAAAAGCCAATTGCGCCATCGCACACCGATGCGGCCAGATTGGCTCTGGCGGCGAGCAGCCGCGGCCTGATTGCCGCGGGCGGACTCAATCGCCGATTTTTCAGGTCCATGGAAGCGGTGCGCGAGCGCGCCGGCAGCGCCGGCTGGCGCTACGCAGAGGCGGTATTTCACAAGGCGGAATTTCGCAACCCACCGGCCTTCGGCGCGAGAACTTTTCTGAGCGCGAACGGCATTCACGCGCTCGACGCGCTCCTGTTCATGATGCGGGGGCTTCCGCAAGAATTGACCGCGATGGCCGGAGAAGCAGGCGCGGAAACCAAGAGCGCCTTCACCGCCATCATGCGCTGGCAGGATGGCGCCCAGGCCGTATTCCTGTGCAATAACAACGCCGGTTCCAGGCGCGAGGAATACGCTTTCCATGGATTCGGTGAGACCTACAGGATCGACGACACGGGCGTTGTCGTCGAGAAAAACAATACGACAACCAAGACTTCGTTTCCGGCGATCGGCGATGGCATCGTGGCCGAGCACGAAGCGTTTCTGCAGTCCATCCGCTCGGGCATCGAGCCGCTGCATGGCATCGCAGCGATTGCGCCGTCGATGTTCCTGGCCGAGCTGATCGAATCCGGCTTCAGCGGCCGCGTGGAACTTCCGCCGTTGGCCGCTCCCGAGGTTGCCGCGCGAGAATTCCCGTCGCAAACGATTCTGGTGGTGCCGTCCGCGGAATTGCAATCCGGGTTGACGCGCATACTTCCGCAATACCGGTTCGCTTCGATCGAAGATGTACGCGGGTCGTCCGGCGAGCGCGCCGACATCGTGGCGGCGATCCTGGGCCGCGGTTCATCGCCCCTGCCACACGACGTATTGGACAAACTTCCACGGCTGGGAGTGGTGGGCATCATGGCGCTGTCGCTCGCACGGCACGACCCTCAATCGCTGTTGGAACGCGGTATCACAGTCGTCAATTCCAGCGCCGCCTATGCCGACAGTGTGGCGGAATTTGCCCTAGGGTTGGCAATCCTGGGCAGACGCCGGGCCTTTGCCTCTGATTCGGTGATGCGCGCCGGCGGCTGGGGCACCGAACCGGGGCTGCCCGGATTCAATGGATGGCTGCGGCGGACGGCTCAGCGCGTGCGCCCGGCCATCAAAATCGCTGGGCTGGAGCCGCTCATGCTACGCGTGTGGAGAAAAACACTGGCTCGCGGTGCCGGCATTTCCCGGGCCATTGTGACCGCGCCACGCGACTTGCAAGGGGCTGTTGTGGGCCTGCTTGGATGGGGCGAGAACGCGCGCGTGTTTGCAACCCATCTGCTTCAAGTTGGCGCACATGTCGTCGTTTATTCCGAGCATGCTCGAGGCGAGGACATCCGTCTCGCGGGAGCCATGCCCGTCTCTCTGAGCGAAGCGCTCGCTGCCGATATCGTTTCGCTGCACCGCGGCCTCACGAAACAGACGCGGCATTTCATGGGCGAGGCGGAACTCGGTAGACTGCGTCCCGGCACGGTGCTCATCAATACGGCGCGTGGCGCGCTCATCGAACCTGGCGCCCTGCTTGCGCGTTTGAGACGAGGCGACATCTTCGCCTGTCTGGACGCCCATGAAGTCGAACCGCCTTCACGTTCCGATCCTCTCCGCACCCTTCCCAATGTATTTCTGACCTCGCACATCGCAGGCGGCTCAAAAGACATGCACAGCGCTGCCGCGGACGAAGTGATTCGCAAGGTTGCTGCTTTTTTGGCCGGCGACTCCATCGCATCCATTTCGGCGGAGCGCTTGAAAACCATGAGCTAAGGTTCGGGTCTTGTATCCCATATTGATTCCAGTGCCGGCTCCGAAATCATTGCGCCAAGTTCAGCGAGGTGCTCTTCATCGGTATACAGGGAAGCATCGTCGCGCGCTATGGCGCACATTCCACCCGCGCACAGCAAATTCTGCGGTTCGAGGATTCGAAAGCCGTGTTGCCTTTGCAGACGCGCAAAGATGGCCGCCGCGCTGCGTTGCTGAGCCTCGTAGGTAACACGGCTGATCCGCAATTCCCTGTCCAGGTGCAGCCGCCGCGCAGAGGCGAGCGCATACGGCACATCGACAATGCTTTGCGGCGCATCATCCACAAGAAAGACCCGCACGTGCGCGCGTTCCAGCGCGGCAAGCAGGCTGTCTAGTCCCCGCGCGAATACCGCAGCGTTGTCGAGCATGGAGAAATTGTCGGGGCTTTGGGAATCTGTGAGCCGACGCGAATGTTGGCCTTCGGTATAGGCGATCCAGTGAGCAGCCAGTATCACCGTACCGATGTGACTGTCGGCTATCCAGTTCAACACCGCTTCCGAATGCCGTTTGCAGCGCTCACTGCGGCCAAGGCCGCGTGCATCGATCCAGGAGCGAAAGAGGTTCGACTCGGCGGGAGAGAAATCGCGGACATGTACCCCCAGAAGCGGCGGGCATCCGCCCGTTTGCGCAAAGATTGCCGCCTCATGATGTTTCGCATAGGCCGCATCGACCGCCGGCAAGATGGCCAGTGCGTGCGAATCGCCCCAGAGGATCGCTTCAACCGGTGCACTCTTGTCACCGATCTTGCAGGAGGGCCTGCGGGTATCCTCAGGGGAGGTGTTTCGGCATCGAGCTTGGTCGGCGGTATCCGCAGGAAACTGCGCGTGCTCGCGGGCGCTGTAGCGTCGGGGGTCCGTCGCACGATACAACACGAAGGTAGCCAGGATCAGTGCCACTCCCGACGCCGCGGCGATTCCAAAGAGGGCCGGCCGGCGCAGAAGCGCACCCGGCCCGCGGAACGGTTGTTCCACGTAGCGCCATGACAGCGCTCCGAGCAGAAAGGTCGACGCAAGCAGGACGCAACGCAGCGAAATGGAAAGCGGATCGAATGCGTAGTACTGCGCCAGCACCAACAAAGGCCAATGAAATAGATACAGTGAATAGGACCACAACCCGATGCGCCGCATGATCGGGTTATCGAGCAGTCTGCCAACCGGCATGGACCGATCGCAAGAAGCATAGAGGACGGCCACCGCACCGGCGCACGGAACCAGTGCCCATTGGCCGGGATAAGGCGTGTTGTCGCTCAGAAGCAGGTCGGCACCGGCGATGAGCAGCAATCCCAACAGCGCAACGCCCGCCCGCACACGGTCGCCGCGAGGCGGCGAAAACCTCCCCACGGCCAACAACGCGCCGGCAAGCAGTTCCCAGGCACGGAACAGTGTCAGATAGAACGCAGCCGACGGCTCGATATAGGTGGCGACGACGCACGACACGAATGACGCCACGGCCATGGGCCAAAGAACCGCCGAGTAGCCCCTGGGAATGAAGCGCGAGATCGCCATCATCAGAAGCGGAAAGAACAGGTAGAACTGCTCTTCGACTGCCAGCGACCAGGTGTGCAGCAACACGATGTGGCCGGCGAATTCACCGCTGTAGTTGCCCGCGTTTTGGTAGAACGCGTAGTTGGCGAGAAACGGAATTACGTAGGCCGCCAATCGGGATTGTAAATGAAAGTCGCGCGGAAAATGGATCTGCCAGGCCAGCAGCAGAAACAGCGCATACATCAGGAAAAGAGCAGGCAGGATGCGCCGAATGCGACGCTCATAAAAAGCCAGCAGCGAAAAACGCCCCGCCGCGATTTCGCTTTCGATGTGGGCCGCAATCAGAAAGCCGGAAATAACGAAGAAAACATCGACGCCGACGAAGCCACCGCGAAATCCCGGCACGAGATAGTGGTGGAAAATGACCGAAAGCACTGCGAGCGCGCGCAAGCCGTCGATATCGGCGCGATACGCCTGGACGCGCCCCTGCTCACGACCGCGGGGGGGCATCAAAAAAGGCACCCGCATTTCATCTTTTTCTCATCACGATGAGAAAATGATCGCCCATCGAACGCAACAACGGCCAACCGGCAAGGCGCCGGTCGATGCGCCAAAGCTGTTCATGCAATCGCGGGTACTTGGTGCGCAGCCACGTCAAGTAAGGTGGCGGCGCGAATATACACAATCCCCGAAGATGCTCGAGAGTAAACTGCGGTTCAAAGGCACGATAGAACTCGCGTGGCGAGTAATAGCGCGTCCATATCGTGTGATTGTTCATGCCGACCGGCACGACATCGCGGGCAAAGCGCACTCCTGCCCTGGCCCACAGCCCGCGCCGCAGGTAATGCGCAATTTCCCACGGGCAATATCGGCCGATCACGGTAAATACCAGCCTACCGCCGGGCTTCAGCAGCCTCGCGGATTCGCGCGATACATGGCCAAGGTCGGGCACGCAATTGAGCGGGCCAAGGTTCGAATATGCGCCGTCATAGCCTGCCGGCTCATCCAGGCGCTCCAATTCGTGCGCGCCGACATTGATCGCGCGCACCATACCGGTCAGGCGCCCGGCGGCCGCCCGATCGACGGTCCTTTGCACCATTTGAGGCGACCAATCGGTCGCGGTGACGTCATAGCCCATTTCGGCCAGATGAACCGCGTCGAGACCGGTCCCGCAACCCAAATCAATCAGCCGGTCGCCGGGCGCAAACGTACGGGCAAGCCACCGCCACATCTCGGCGCGCATGTCCTGAATGAGGTCGTTGTTCCCGCGCGCGCCGTCGTAGTCGCCGGCAACGCTGTCAAACGCGTCTTGAGTGTCGCGCAGCTGCGGCAATATGGAAGCCGGGGGCGTTGAGTTTTGTCCGACAGATTTATTCATGCAGTAAGGGGTCAAACACTTACGCGCTACCATATCATTGGCGCCGGCGGTACCCATACAGATGCAGATCAAAAAAAGCCGCCGGGTGGACCCCGGCATCGAATCCGATCCATTTGGCGAAGGGGCGCCCGTGCCGGTTCGCAAGGCCGTTGACCTCCTCGGCGGACGCTTCCGATTCGAGAGCAACAGCAAGGAGCTGCTCGCGCTGGTCGATGCGGCCTATGCGGGGTTGCCGAGTCACCTCTTCTCCTCCGCGCCGAAGACCTTTCGAGTCAAGCTCATGTTGACGCCGGCGCCCGCCGGATCCAGGCGCCGCACCGCGCGGCACAAGCCGCCGCCGCCCATATCAATGCTGCATGGTGCCGGTTTTCTCGGCAGCGCCACACCCTCCTCGACGTTTGTCGTGCTGAGTCCCAAGGAACGCACCGGTCTCGTGTCCGTTTCCGCCGAGATGCTGCGCTTCCCGTATCACCTTCGCTACGAAGTGATCGAGTTTGCGGTCTTCACGCTGGCGTGCCGCGCGCAAGGACTGGTGCCGCTGCATGCGGCGTGCGTCGGCCTCGGCGGCCGGGGAATTCTGCTCATGGGACCAAGCGGCGCGGGCAAATCAACGCTTGCTCTGCAATGCTTGTTGGAGGGCTTCGATTTTCTCTCGGAGGATAGTGTGTTCGTCGCGCCGAAATCGATGCGCGCGACAGGCGCCGCCAATTTTCTGCATGTGCGAGCTGACTCCCTGCGATGGCTTGGCCGATCGCGTGTTCGCTCCATCATCAGCGGGTCGCCGGCCATCCGGCGCCGCAGCGGTATCGAGAAATTCGAGGTGGATCTGCGCCGCAAGGAATTTCGTCTTGCAAAGTCACCTCTTGAAATCATCGGCGTCGCGTTTCTCTCGCCGCGGTCGGGCGGGCCAGGCCCCCTGCTAAAGCCGCTTTCAAGATCCGAGACACTCGCGAGACTCGAGCGCGAGCAAGCATACGGCGAGAGCCTGCCGCAATGGCACGGCTTCCGCCGAAATATTTTGCGCCTGGGAGGCTTTGAGATGCTGCGCGGGCCGCATCCCGCGGCAGGTGTCCAGGCACTGCGATCCTTGCTTCAATCCGCCTAACGGTCACCACGTTTCATTTTGGCTACAGCGGTAGCAGATTACAGCGCTTGAGTTCCGCGAGAATGCGCTGCGCAACGAATTCGTTGCCTTTCGCCTGCAAATGACCTGAATCGACATACACGGTATCGGCGACGCCTGCGAAACTCGAGGTGCTTATATCCGCCATGCAAGACTCACCGGTCACTTCATTCGTTGCAGCAAATTCTCCAAGCAGCGGCCGTACGGTTTGATAGAAGACCTCGCGTTCCTGTTTGATCAGCTCGTTCGCCATCTGCGGATGGAGATGCGCGGCATACCGCGATTCGGTTGCCGAGTATGATTTTCCGTCGATCCCGATGATGGGCTGCAGGAACGATGCGAAGTGAAATCCACGTTGCTTGGCGATGAACAACATGCGCTCGCGGTTTTCAATGTAGAAATGCGCAGCCTCGACAGACGGCTCAGGTCTGAAGGCCGGATCATGCCGGGCAGCTTGGTTCATGCGGTCGAAACGGCCGGTGATTCGGCGTATCGAGGAGTGCACCAGCCGAAAGGTCGCAAAGTGACCCAAATACACCAGCGTGCGGCCGGCCGTGATGGTCGCAAACAAACCGAACGAGCCGCTCGGCGAGAAGCTCGCATTCACGCGGTCCTCATTGTTTTCCTGCGACACCGTCCGGTAGGGGCGAGTTCGCGGGCCTCCCTCAATTGTGAGACGCAGTAGGTGCGCGTCGTTCCAGCCGTCATAGGCAATCACCAGATCGGGCTTGTAGCGCAGCAAATCGGCAATGAGAAACAGGTATTCCTGATCCGACGAAAATCCCGATATTCCGGCGTTCATGACTTCGATTTGCTTCGAGGACCGCGGGAATTCCCGCTCCAACAGCAATTGGAGTTTTGACGGGAGACTCTCGAGCGGACTGCTGACGCCGATTCCCTGGACCGTGGAGCCCCCGAGCATGATCACGCGGAAAACGTTGGCGGGCTTTTGCACCTCGTAGTGATGACCTACCCGTGCGACCGGCGGGAATCCCTGCTCATCGGTCATGAGCCAAAAAGGTTTCTCGAGTCCGCTGGAATCTTCCGATCCATTGGGCCGAAGCGGCGACAGGACGATCAGAAAATCGGGCGCCAGGCGCCCACCAAGCAATCCATCTGCCTGAAAGATATCCAAATAGCGGGAATCGAGCCGGGCGTGCCGCGCCAGCAAGTCGTGGATCTCGGGGATATCGGGATGGCCGGCAGCGGTAAACGGGTGCAGAGATGTTACGAAGAAGTCTTCGCGCTTTGCATGCCCGCTCTTTACCATCACCACCGCCAGCAAGGAGTCGCACAGCAGCCATGCAACGAGCAAGGCGAGAATCAATTGCAGCCGCCTGAAGCGCCCCTTGCTGAACCACAGTTCGAATCGGTTTTCTTTGGCGTCGGCCAATTACGTTACCTTCAGTGAATTTCAATCCGCTACGAAAGCATTCTTGTGGCCGGGTCGAAGCGCGGCATCCTGTTGTGACTTCTCCAGGCGGCAATCCTCGATATATAGCTCATCGATTTCACTGCCCATGAAACACCGAAACGCATCTTCGGGCGTGTTCACGATGGGCTCACCGCGTACGTTGAAGCTCGTGTTGACCAGGACCGGGCAACCGGTGAGTGCCTTGAATCGACTGATCAGTGCGTGGAAGCGGGGATTGGTTGCCTCATGCACGGTCTGAATTCGTGCCGAGTAGTCCACATGAGTCACGGCGGGAATGCTGGAGCGCGGAACGTTGAGCTTGTCGATACCGAACAGCCCTTGTTCCGCGGCACTCATGGGGAGACGAAGTGATTCCTTCACTTGTGCGACGAGCAGCATGTAAGGCGAGTCGACGTCGCACTCGAACCAGTCTTCGAGGTCTTGACGCAGAATTGACGGCGCGAACGGCCGAAAAGATTCTCGATACTTGACCTTGAGATTGAGTGTTTTTTGCATCGTGGGAGAGCGTGGATCTCCCAATATGGACCGTGCGCCCAAGGCTCGCGGTCCGAATTCCATCCGACCCTGAAACCATCCAACCGCTTTGCCCGCGGCCAACGCCCGAGCGGCGGCATCGATCAGATCCTGCTCCGCCAGGATCGAGTAGCGAGCGCCGCCACGCTGCAACCGGCGCGCTACGTCCTCGGGCGTATACGCCGGCCCCAGGTAGGCGCCATGCATGGTGTCACTACCAGTGGTCAACTTCTGCAAGGCGCCGCCATGCTGGTAATAGGCAAACAACGCCGCCCCGAGCGCACCGCCGGCGTCACCCGCGGCGGGTTGAATCCAAATGTCATCGAATACGCCGGAACGCAGTATCTTGCCATTCGCTACACAATTGAGAGCAACACCACCGGCCAAACACAGCTTGCGCATGCCGGTTTCGCGGGCCGCCGAGCGCGCCAGCCGGGCCATGATCTCCTCGGTGACGGCCTGGATCGATGCAGCGATGTTCATGTGAAACGAAGTCAAGGGATCCTCGGGTCGACGAACCGGCTGACCGAACAACGCCGCAAACCGATCGTTGGTCATCTTCAGCCCCGTGCAGTAATCGAAGTAAGATTGATCTAGACGGAACGAACCGTCCTCTTTCAGATCAATCAGCGTGTCCAAAATTGCATCGACGTACTTGGGTTCTCCATACGGAGCCAATCCCATCAATTTGTATTCACCGGAGTTGACGCGAAATCCCGTGTAATACGTAAACGCCGAATATAAAAGGCCAAGCGAATGCGGAAAATGCATTTCCTTGATGATTTCGAGGCTCTTGCCTGAGCCGATGGCCAGCGATGCCGTGGCCCACTCGCCGACACCGTCCATGGTGAGCACCGCCGCCTCGGCAAATGGCGAGGGATAAAACGCGGATGCGGCGTGCGACAGGTGATGCTCGGAAAATCGCAACTTGGCATTGCAGTCAAAATCGGCGTCATACTTCTGCAGTAGCTTGCGAAGAACATCCTTTTGAAAAAGCTTGACCTTGAGCCACAGGGGCAGCGCTCGGCGGAAACTGTTGAATCCGCGCGGCGCAAAGCTCATGTAGGTTTCAAGCAACCGTTCGAATTTTAAAAACGGCTTTTCATAGAAGACGACGAAGTCTATGTCACGCAGGAGACAGCCCGCTTCGGCCAGACAATATGCAACCGCATTGTCCGGGAACCGTAAATCGTGCTTGCGGCGCGTGAAACGCTCTTCCTGCGCCGCCGCAACAATGCATCCGCCGGCGACGAGTGCCGCCGCGCTGTCGTGATAGAAAGCGGAGATCCCGAGGACCCGCGGGTCAGAAGAAGGCATATATGAACGGCGCCAACGGCGAACCTTGGCTGACAACCGTTAACACCCCAATGAGCACCATGATTATTACGATGGGGAAGAGCCAATATCTCTTCCTCGCGCGGAGGAATTGCCAGAATTCAACGAGAATTGACATCGTGGACTCTAAAATTGCCTTTTGAGAGATTCTGCGTCGGTCACTGCGTGGTCGCGCGAGATCCAGTAGCTGTCCAGTTCAGGGTCGAAGCGCAAAGCCAATCCGGAACCGCCAAAGGCTCTGCGCAGCAGCGCCACCGGGGTCACTGCCAAGACAAACACAAGCCCCATCAATACCGGCGTCATGACCCGATGCAAAACGGATCCGACCAATGACCAGACGCGATTCAGCGGTGCAAGCAGTCCAGGCAGCACCAGGGCCACGATGAGGAAGATGAATCCGGCCAGGAAGCTCCACGGGCGTAAGTGGCTGTGCCGAAACGAGAGCAAGACTCCAGCCGCCAAAAATACCGCTGCGAATGTCAATCCGAATGCTCTGGGAGATGCCACTTTGGAGTCAAGGTTTTCATGAAGATTCTCATGAAACCCTGCCAGCTCGATTTCAGATCGCTGTGACAACGCGCCTTCCCCAATTGGACCCAACGGAGCCGCCGTTCACGCGAGCATAGAGTATTCCGCAGGTACAGACCAGCCGGATTCCTCCGACGCGGCGACTGCCTGACGCACTCAGAGAGCATGGCGATTCAAGGAGCATCACACCTCTCCGGTCGCCAGGGTAAAGGATTGCAGAAAATGAAAGTCCGGCCTTCGCAGGGCGTAATTCGGATGCTCGAAATCGCATAGTCCCGCCAGTTCGTCGTAGTCAGCAGGCGACAAATAAGGTCGAAGCCGCTCACCCCAGGTGCCGCGAAAAACGGACTCCCGCAGGTACGATTCGCTTGCGGCGTCGAGTGGCGACACCCGTTCGATCATGACGGTGCGAACGGTTATATTTTGGAGGTCGGCCTGCCGCAAAATGCCGACCAACGCCCTCACCGCCCTGAGATCGTGCTCGTCCAGTTCATATCGATCCCGGTAGTACCGGCGTACCGCGTCGTTGACGGCGCCCTCCAGTCTCGCGTCCCAGGCGAAGTACATGTCCGGAAGAAACGAACTTTGCCCGAGCGCGACCCGGCCTCCGTCGCGCAGCAGCGCCGCGAGATGGACCACGCCGCCTTTCGGATCGGTCAGGTGATTGATGGTGTTGACGCACCAGACGAGATCAAAGCTTGCCGGTTCGAACAGATCATCGAATAGATTCGCTTGATATAGCTGTATTTCCGGCGCCGCTTGGAGCCTGGCCGCGGCGACATGCGCCTCGGCGAGATCGACGCCCACCACCCGCCCGGCGGGCGAGACTTCGCGCAGCAACCAATTCAAGGCTTCGCCGGTCCCGCACCCAACGTCAAGAACATGCATTCCGGATTTGAGGTCCAATCCTTCGATCAGCGCGCGCAGTTCCTTCTCTGCAAAGGCATTGAACTTCGACAGCTTGTCGGAATAATCGCGCGCCCTGGTGTCGCCCAATAAGCTGTCGTGACGCGCAGGAACCTGCCGGTGGACGTCGGTCATTTCAAGTCGGTAAACGCCGCGCTGATGGCATGCATCGTTGCCGGGCGGGTCTGGCTTGTTCACCCAAAAAAGTCATCTGCGCGCCGTCAATCAGGCTATCGCCGCCGGCTTTTGGCTGGACGAGCGGTATTTCAACTCGTTCCTCAACAATTCCTGCCAGCGCCGTTCGACCGCGTCGACGGCCCTTTCGTATTCGGGAAGCCGCTGCGCATCGGCAGTCTGCAATGCGGCCTGATCATGCAGCAAGTTGCGCACCGTGCGATAGAAATCCGAGGTGTAAGTGCCGTGGAACATCATGTCCAGGTCGTTGCTCTCGTACCAGTGCGTCTTCGCGTGCATTTGTGCCTTGACGAGATCGTAGAATTTCGTGCCCGGCAAGGGATACGACACACTGACGCCGATCTCGTCGGGCTGCGCGGACGCCAGCAAATCCCGCGTCGCCAGGATGTCCTCGAATTGCTCATCGATGTATCCCAGCTGGATGAAAAAGCCGACGCGAATTCCCACCGCCTTCAGCCGTGCGCGCGCGGTCAGGATCTCCGACACCGTCGTGCCCTTGTTCATGGAATCCAGGATCTTTTGGCTGCCGCTCTCCGCGCCGATCCATGCCTCTTGGCATCCGGCATCCCGCAGCGCGAGTGCCATCTTCTCGCTGACCAGGTCCGCGCGTGTTTGTATGTTGAACGGAATCTGCGCACCCGCCGCGCGCGTCGCGGCGGCAAATTGGGTGACCCAGTCCACACGAAACCCGAAGATATCGTCCGCGAACCATATGTGGTCCGGATTGAACGAGCGCTTGAGGTACGCCATCTCGGCAGCGACCTCCAGCGGGCTGCGCTGCAGATACTGATTGCCCCAAATAGGCTTGGAGCACCAGGTGCAACGGAAGGAGCATCCGCGGGAGGCTGCCATGTTGAGGCTGAAATAGCCATGGGCCTTCATCCATACCGAGCGATAGCGATCGATGTCGACGAGATCCCATGCGGCGAGACCCGCGTCGTGGGCAAGAGCCAATCCCTTGGTGCCGCTCGCCTTGACGACTTTGCCGGCGCTCAATGAGGCAATGCCCGAGAGCCCGCGGACCAGGTCTTCGCTGTTGATGCGCAGCTGTGCATCGAGCCGCGGCAGCAGTTCGAGGAGCGCGGATAGGCCCTCGCCCACCAGGGCCAAATCGGCGCCGGCGCGCAGGTACGGCCCGGGTGCGTCGCTCACATCGGGTCCCGCCGCGATAACCCTGGCGCCGGAACGCCGCGCCGAACCGATCATGTCGCAAGCAGCCCGGCGCATGGTGGCCAGGCACATTTTGCTCAAGAAATTGAAGTTATCCTCGTAGAAAAGGACAAGCTGGGGCGCCGCCGATTCCAACAATCGCTCGTACTCGTCGATTCCTTCGGCCAGCATGGCGTCGAAAAACGACACCCGGTGCCCGGCGTCCCGCAGCAGGGAGACGACCTGGAGGGTCGCCAACGGCGGATACGGTTTGGCGCGTGCGATCTGCTTTTGGTCCAGCCGCAGAAAATAAGAGTGGCAAACCAAGATCGAAAGCATCGGTTCTCCGGGGCGAAGCGTCAGTCATGCGACCAATCCGGGCTGAAACGTTGAGGCGTTCCAAATGAGCACGGTTATAACCGATGAGTACCCGGGCCCTGGGCTTTGGTTTAAAGCGGCATTCCGATTCCCTTACCTTCCTGGTGGGTCCACGGGGGTTGCCGCGTCGCGGCGCCTGCCTAGTAACGCTCGGCGAATTCCAGGGTTCGCGCCTTGACCTTGGTACCGTCAACCAGCATTTCACCGACCGAGATGGGGAGCCTGAACCGCCTTGGACCGCAACTGCCGGGGTTGATGTACAAAATGCCGTCGCGCTGCTCGATCAGCGGTTTGTGCGAGTGACCCGATACGATGACCTGCACGCCCGCGGCATGGGGTTCGATGTCGAGTTGCGAAATGTCATGGATGACGTAGATGAACACGCCGCCCACCCTGATCATCTCGGTCTCCGGCAAATGAACGGCCCAGGATTGCCGGTCATTGTTGCCCTTGACGGCGATCAGCGGCGCCATGGCCGATAGCTGGTCGAGAATCGCGGCCGACCCGATGTCGCCGCCATGAATGATATAGTCGCAGCCGCCGGCAAACGCGCGCGCCTCGGGCCTCAATAGGCCGTGAGTATCGGAGACGAGACCTACTCGCAGCGCGTTCTTGGCACTCATCGGAACTGCACTCTAGTTCACGCGCGGCTCGAACGCACAAAAAATCGCGGCGCGTCTTTCAGTCCGCGCCGCGATTCTCTTTCAGCTCGTCAATCGGAAACCTAGCGTTCCCAATGACCCCGTTCGTGGTGCCATCGCTCGCCGCGTTGGTCCCAACGGTCCGGGATCCAGTGATACCCTCGGCGCTCGCCGACCCAACGGCCCGCGACCCAAACATGTTCATGGCCGCGCCATTCCCAGTAGCCCGGCGCCCAAACGAAACCGACGCGCGGCGGGGGCACGGTCTCAACGCGTATCGGCGGCGGCGCTACGTCGATATCCACGACGACGCCGGCGGATGCGATCGTGGGTACGGTTATCGCGCTCGCGGCCATGCACAATCCTAAAAATAGAGCCTTACGAGAAGCTTTCATTCACTACTCCTTCTTGATGTCGTTCGGCCTCGAAACAACCAAACTTAGTGCCTAAACGGCACCGCGATATGTTCCGTTGACGGCCGGCCGGCGTATGTAGGACTTGCCCGCATTCACGCGGGCAAGTCGACTCCTTAACTCATTGAGAATCTGAAGAATATGGCGTAACCGCCTCAGCCTTAAGAGTTGGTAATGTTTTCACGCTGCGAATCACAGGCAGCTGCCAGGCAACGCAAGCCAGCAGCAACGCCGTGACGCCGGAAAAACCCAACGCCGCTCGCAAGCCCACATGCTCTCCAACCCACCCGCCCAGCAGCGCGCCGGGTCCCGCGGGCAAGAGGATCAACCAGCGCATCGTGCTGGTCATGCGGCCGAGCATCGGTGCCGGGGTGACGGACTGGCGCAGCGAAAGAAAATTGATGAAAATAAAAATGGCGCCGACACCGTACATCAACAGCATCGTGGCGTAGGCAAGAACGCCGAGCGAATTGGCCGGCGCCACGGCGAGCAGCAGCCAGCCCGCACCGGAAACGGCAAATCCCAAAACGAATGTGGGACCTGGTCCCAAGCGCCTGACGACCCGGTGCCCATTGGCACTGGCGAATACCGTGCCGACGCCGAGCGCAACGTAACTGAATCCCACGCCCCGTTCCGAGAGTCCGAGTTGATGAATCGCAAACAGGATTTGCACCACCGTGGCCGATTGGCTGCACATTTGCCAGATTCCGACGCAGGAAGCCATGGTGACCAGCAGCTTGTGGCCGCGCACGAAATCCAAACCTTCTCGCATCGCGGACCAGAATGGAGGATTGGCCTTGCTGGGGGTTTCTCGAACGGGAACGCCGCGAAGAATGGATGCCGAGATCATCAACAGACAAGCATTCGCCACGAGCGCAAGCGGCGCGCCCGTCAACTTGATCAACGCGCCGGCTGCGGCAGGTCCCGTCACCTCTGCAGTGGCCGTGGCGAGAGCGTTTTTCGCGTGCGCTTCCACCAAGCGCGAGCGTGGGACGATCTGGGTCAGGACAATTTGCGCGGCGCTGCCGGCGGTCGTATTCACCGCGCCGATCAAGAACGCCACGAAGTACAGCCAGGACATGGAGAGCCATCCGAGCCACCAGGCTATCGGAACGGTGGCAACGCCAAGGGCGATCGACAGTTCACCGACGACATACACGGGCAGCTTCCTGACTCGATCGAGCATCACGCCCGTCGGCAGCGAAAACAAGGCGAAAGGAACGATTTCCATGGCCGTGAGGAGGCCCATCTGCGTGGGTGCCGCGTGCATGAGCACCGCCGCGGTCAGCGGAATGGCGAGCAAAGTCACCTGGCCGCCGAATGAAGAAATCAGGATCGAGGACCAGAGCCTGCGGTACGTCCGGTCGCGGAGCAGATCGGTCGGCGCCAGCGAGAATCGATTCAGCCACCTTGTCGGCAGCAACGCTACCAGAGCTCCTCTATTCACTGATCACTTCGGTCGCAAGCCGCCCGAGACTGGCGGCGCTTGGCGCGTCGGCCTCTTCCGTTTCGCCGAGGAACCCGCCGCTTTGGTGCGCCCATAGCCGGGCATACAGGCCCTTCTGCGCCAATAAGGAATAGTGATTGCCCTCTTCCACGATGTGTCCCCGGTCGAGCACGATCAATCGATCCATCGCGGCAATGGTGGACAAACGATGCGCAATGGCCATGACCGTCTTGCCCTCCATCAGCCGATAAAGACTCTGTTGAATTGCCGCCTCGACCTCGCTGTCAAGAGCGCTGGTTGCTTCGTCCAGCAAAAGTATGGGCGCATCTTTGAGCATCACTCGCGCGATGGAAATTCTCTGGCGCTGGCCGCCGCTGAGCTTCACGCCCCGCTCACCGACATGCGCCGAGTAGCCGGTTCGGCCCTTCGGGTCGGAGAGCGTAATGATGAACTCGTGCGCTTCCGCCCGCTTTGCCGCCGCAATCATTTCGGCGTCGCTGGCGTCGGGGCGCCCGTAAAGAATGTTGTCGCGAACCGAGCGATGCAACAGCGACGTGTCCTGCGTCACCATGCCGATCTGCTCGCGCAAGCTATCCTGCTTGGCCAGAGCAATATCCTGCCCGTCGATGAGCACCCTGCCCTGCGGTATGTCGTAGAAGCGCAGCAGCAGATTGACGATGGTGCTCTTGCCGGCGCCCGACCGTCCGACCAGGCCGATTTTCTCGCCCGCACGAACATGGATGTTCAGGTTCTCGATGACGCGGCCGGCGTCGTGCTGCGCGGCGCCGTAGTTGAAACTGACCTGCTCGAAACGAATATCGCCGCTGGTGACGCGAAGCGGCACGGCATCGGCGCGATCGACCACGGTGGGCCGGCGCGCAAGCGTGTTGATGCCGTCTTGAACCGTGCCGATCTGCTCGAACAGGGAGGCCATTTCCCACATGACCCAATGCGAAATGCCGTTGAGCCGCAGCGCCATCGCCGTCGCGGCGGCGACCGCACCGACGCCCACTCGAGCCTGTGTCCATAGCCACAGCGTGACCCCGGCCGTGCCCGCGATGAGTCCCATGCTCAACAAGTGATTGACAATTTCAAAGCCGGTGACCATGCGCATTTGGCGATACACCGTCTGCAGAAACTCCGCCATGGCTCCTTGCACGTACACCGCCTCACGCTGCGTGTGCGAGAACAGTTTCACCGTGGCGATGTTGGTGTAGGCGTCGGTAATCCGTCCGGTCATGAGCGACCGGGCGTCCGCCTGTGCCTTGGCCACCGCGCCGAGACGCGGCACGAAGTACCAGACGGCCAAGAGATAACAGCCGAGCCAGCAAAAGAAAGGCGCCAGCAGCCATAGATCGAAGCTTCCGACGACCAGGGCGATCGTCACGAAATAAATCACCACGAAGACCAGAATATCGGCCAGTATCATCCAGGTATCGCGCACGGCCAAGGCTGTTTGCATGACCTTGGTGGCGACCCGTCCGGCAAACTCGTCCTGATAAAAGCTCAAGCTTTGCGCGAGCATGTTGCGGTGAAAATTCCATCTCAGCCGCATCGCGAAATTGCCGGCCAGGGCCTGTTGCTTGAGCAGGCTTTGCAAGCCAATCATGAGCACGCTGCCCAATAGAATGCCGGTCAGCAGCAAAAGGTGCGCGCGCTGTTCCGTCCATAGCCGCGCGGGCTGAACTTTTGCCAGCCAGTCCACGACGCGCCCCAACATGCTGAACAACAGGGCCTCGAAAACGCCGATGGCGCCGGTCAGCACGGTCATGGCCGCGATGTAGCGCCGGGCGCCTCGGGCGCAGGCCCACAGGAATGGAAAAAAACCTTGCGGCAACGCCCCGGTCGCGCCATTCGGATAGGGGGAAACCAGCTTTTCGAACAGACCAAACATCGATACTCCCGTAAGCAAACGCCTACCTCACGACGCGCCGCCACAGCGTATCGCGGCGCGGGCATTTGCGTAGACTAACCGCGTTAATAATTCAACAACAGGAACGATTTATGAAACTTAAACCATTGTTCGCGGCATCGGGCTTGGCAGTCGCTGCCATGTTCCTGAGCGCGGTCTCGTTCGGCGCCACTCCGGCGCAAATCGATGAGCGTGTGCACGTCGCGATGCATCAGTTTTATGAACTCAATCCAATCCATAAAGATTTGGTCGCACGAGCCAAGGGCGTTCTGGTATTTCCGCGCGTTACCAAGGGTGGCGCGGGCGTCGCCGGTGAATTCGGCGAGGGAGCGCTGCGCATCGACGGAAAAAATGTCGCCTACTACAGCATCGGGTCGGCGTCCGTCGGCCTGACGCTGGGCCTGGCAAAGCACAAGGAAGTCATTTTATTCATGACGCAGGAAACGCTGGACAAATTCATGACCGGCCACGGCTGGACGATCGGCGCGGACACCAATGTGGCCGTGCTGTCGAAAGGCGCAGGTGGCGCTTATGACACCCAGACGCTGCAAAGACCGATCCTTGGTTTCGTCTTCGGCGAAAAGGGTCTGATCGGCGATGTTTCCTTGGAAGGGTCGAAGGTTACCAAGCTCGATAAGTAGAAGTCGGCGGCTTTGGGACCCGATCGTGGGTTCCAAAGCCGCGGTTCGGC